>Ga0315554_1001002_pt1 | contig 16846 bp, 24 predicted proteins | sample SalMarSW160370MG_FD_202114 | JGI IMG/M metagenome (GOLD analysis project Ga0315554, IMG submission 202114) | Salt marsh sediment microbial communities from the Plum Island Ecosystem LTER, Massachusetts, United States - Salt Marsh Sediment SW1603-70 ... | reverse complement strand
CTCCATGCTCAGTGTCTTGCAGGAACGGCTTTACGATCAGCTTCGCAGGTCCCGCCTGGTGGAAGTGGTAGATGACGTAAACGTGAGAGAAGCCTTCCAGGTCGCGCAAGCCGTCCGCAAACTCCTGGAATATCACCGCCTGCCCCTCGCAGCCCTTCGCGTAGGCCGGCTGGATGGGTGTTTTCTCCGGAGAAACATTCTCGCTGCGAATGACGCCAATAGGCCTGTAGGTGATGGCCGTTTTGCTCAAGTCCATTGTCTACCCCTTGCTGGTGCAATTCTTGTCTGTGGACGTTTCTTTGACGTGTGGATGCAAGTGATGACTATTTGATTGGTGGCTCTGAAGATACTATCTCAATCGTTGCGCCTACCCCGATCGCAACGTAGTTCTTGCCATATGCTTCGCTGAATATCAATCGGGCCGTATCACCGGTGCAGTGGCAGGGGGCGACTCTTTGGACTCCGGCTTCCCTGAAGCCCTTAACGATTTCCAGAATCGCCTCTCTTGAGGAGCGGAGAAGATGGAATCCGCCTATCACCAGGTGCAGAGGTTCCACGCCGAACACCTTCTTTGCCCGTGAGACGATCGTCATGATGCCCGGATGCGCGCAGCCAGTGACAATGACAAGACCTCTCGCGGTCCGGACGGCAAGGGCTTGTTCTGGGATCGTACCCCCGAACTCCCCCAAGGTGAAAATCCCGGGCTGAATTTCCGCAAACGAGGAGACACGAACGGGGGTTGCGCCTGCGTTCTTGATCTCCTGGGAGAGATACTTCGGGAAAGAGCGGGGAAAACAGACTGGAAGGCGGGGATGTATGTGGAGAAAGTCGGACAGCCCGCCGGTGTGGTCACCGTGAGCGTGGGAAAGAACCACCAGGTCGATATCCGCCGGGTCAACTCCCAGCCTGCGCATGTTTTCCAGAAGGAGAGGGCCCTCCCCTCCGGTATCGAACAGCACCTTGGTCTCGCCCGTTTCGATGACGCAAGCGAATCCCCATGCAGTTCGCAGGCCGGCGGGCATTGGATTGTTGTCGTACACAACCGTGAGACGGACAGTAGGGATGTCTCTTTGCACCACGTCGTTTTGATGGGCATTTGCTGTCATGATGGTACCTTTTGTGCAGAGAAAGAACATGCCGCCCAGCGCAATAACTACGCAGAAGAACCATGCGGCTCTGGACATCAACAAGTGAGCAATTTTCCGGCTTCTACCCATGCTGATCATCCTCGATGGTGACGATCGCGGGCCCGTGATCGATGATGAGCACGCCGTTCAGATGATCGATTTCGTGCTGTATCACGCGGGCTGGGAGCCCGCGTACTTCCTGCTCCACTTCCCTCCCGTCGGCGCCGAGGCCGCGCACAACTACTGAGTGCGCGCGCCGGACATCAACATGGATGTTGGGAAGGCTCAGGCAGCCTTCCTGGAAATGCTCCTCGCCCTCCGGAGCACAGATCTCGGGATTGGCCAGCGCGAGCAATTCCTCACCGATATCGGCAATGATCACTCGTTGTGCTATCCCCACCTGCGACGCGGCCAATCCGATTGCCTTGTGTGCGCGCATGAGTCTGGTCATTGCCTTCATCAAGGCACGAACCGCGCCGTCGACATCTCCGACCGGCAATGCCTTCGTACGCAGAACCGTATCCGGGTACAGCCTTAATTGTAATGACTTGTGTGTCATAAGTTACCAATGCGTTCGTTTGTGACTGTCAACAGCTTTTCCCGCAGATAGAATGGCTCAGGAACCAGCCTCTGAGGCCAGCAGCGCTTCCAAAACCTCGCTGATCTTCTCCACGTCGCCCGTAGGCGGGCTCGGATCGGGATTCACCTTCGGCCCGCCGTCGAGGTCGATGATAAGATCCCTTGTTCACTCATTTCTCACTCCGAACCTTCACCCATAGAAGCGATAGTGGTTTCTCCTGCTCGCACCTTTTCCTTCAGTCTTACCTTGGTCTTGGTATTCATGGGGACAAAAACTTCCAACCGAGAGCCGAATTTGACAATACCGAATCGCTCACCCCGTCGTGCCTTCTGTCCTTCATGCAAATTGCACACAACACGCCGCGCGAGAATGCCGGCAATTTGCTTGACCAGTATCTTACCCCAAGGCGACTCGATACCGATAACGGCTTGCTCGTTCTCTATCGAAGCTTTGGGCGACGAGGCCACATGAAAGCGGCCATGTTGGTAGCGAAAGTACTTGACAACACCTTCAAGAGGTACGCGGTTGACGTGAACATTCCACACCGACATGAAGATGCTCACCTTCAGCGCGCGACCGCGTATGAATTCGTTTTCATCGACCTCATCAATGCCGATCACCCTGCCGTCGGCAGGCGATATGACTTCTCTTGCACCGCTCAGTGTGTGACGCTCCGGATCACGAAAGAAAAAGACGACCAGCCCCATGCATCCCCAAGACACAACGCACAAACTTAAACCGACCCATCCACTTGCCAGCGTCAGAGAAGCGAGAGTGACGATGAGGGCCGTGAGCGCCAACCGGAAGACGATTTTATATCCCTCGCGGTGCATGATTGTCTTGATTGGCACAAGCCTCATTTCCAGCAGATCAGGATCTTGGACCGTCCGGGTGGCACCACAACCTTCTCAACGCGCCCGAAGTATCTTCCCAAAAGTTCTTGCTCGTGGCGAAGGATGGAGACGGCCCTTCTAGTGCCCATGAGGGCGAGGCGAAGGTAAAAGAGGGCCCTTACGAAGGGGTTCATGGGCACGTCATGTTCCATCATGAGGAAGGCGCCCTTCGGCCTCAGGACGCGAAGGATCTCCCGCAACGCCCTGTCCTGCGTTTGCCCCTTGAGCTCATAAAAGGCGTGCGAACAGGTGACCGCGTCGAAGGCGCCGGGTGCAAAGGGGAGGTGTCTTGCGTCGGCTTCCACCAGATGGATATTGACGAAGCTCTTCACCTTGTCACGGCCCACCTTTAGCATGCCCCTCGAAAAATCCATGCCGACCACGCGTCCATCAAGACCAACTTTCGCCTGCAGGTGCGACAGGAGCGTAGCCGTTCCTGTGCAGAGATCGAGGATCGATGCACCTTCTACCAAAGGCAGCTGATCTGCGAGAAATCTCCTGGCCAGACCCTGCTTATCGCGGGAATGGAGGTCGATGAAGCGGTCGTAGAAGCTGGAAAACCCGTTATAGTAAGACCGTCTCAAGTCACTCATCATCCCTATCCCTGACGCTCATACTCGTCGCTCCTTCAATGGTCACAAACGTTCTCACCTGCTTCGAGCGCGCCCGCCAAGCCCCGTTCGAGATTTGTCGAATTCATTACGTTGACGGCAATGCCGTCCTTTTGAGTTCCGCTAAGCATCAGGTGAGGACTCATGGCTCGGCCATCCGTTTGACCCAGTCGACCTCGCGTCACCCTATGTGGCTCCATCTACAAATGCACTCTGTATCATATGTCCCCAGATTCTGCGGATATCTGCCGCCGCGGGCGAGTCCAGCTCCACCACTGCCCGCTCCCGCATTTGCGCCAGAGTTACGGCGCGGTCGTACCGGATGCGGCCAGCGATCTGCGCGCCCATCCGGTAAGCATTTCCCTCGATTCTTTCCGTCATCTCGGCGTTCAGGTCCCATTTGTTCACGCACACCGCCGCCGGAATGTCGAAGTGCCGTATCAGGGAGAGAACACGCTCCAGATCATGTTCACCCGAGACCGTGGGTTCCGTAACGACCAGCACGAACGAAGCGCCCGTCACCGATGCAATCACCGGGCAGCCGATCCCTGGAGGGCCATCCACGATGACCAAGGGACGATTTTCCTCCTCGGCGATGCGACAGGCTTCACGGCGGACCGTGGAGACCAGCTTGCCTGAATTCTCGGCTGCCACACCCAGCCGGGCATGGACCATCGGGCCGCAGCGGGTATCCGAAACCATCCATTCGCCGCACCTGCGCTCAGGAAAATCAATGGCCTCTACTGGGCAGAACCGGACACACAGGCCGCAACCCTCGCAGGCGATAGGATCAATGGAAAACATCTCCCTACCAGTTGATGTCCTGTTCACCTTGATGGCATCGAACCGACAATAACGCAGACATACGTCGCAGCTAATGCATTCCTCATCACGGACGACGGCTTGATGCCCGCTGCGAAACTCGTGCCGCTCTGTGACCTGGGGTGCAAGGAGCAAATGCAGGTCCGCGGCATCGACATCGCAATCAGCAATAACCGGCCGGTTGGCCAGCACGGCAAATGACGCGGTCAGGCTGGTTTTACCCGTTCCGCCCTTGCCGCTGATGACAATAAGTTCTTTCGGTTTGTTTGCTTGGAGGCGTTTCTGGTCCAAGCGCCCTCCGCAAGTTAAACTGTAAGGGCGACTTCGTGCCCGGAGATCACAGCTTTGTGGATACACGAAGGTTCCACTGCGTCGCCAGCAACTCCAACAGCTATTCCTTTTCGTCGCAGGTCATCGCTTAAGAGGTCAAACGTCTGATTGCCGACGGCAACAACGATGCTGTCAAAAGCCCCAAGATCGTATTCATTCCCATCGTGCTCGACTATCGCGTGACGGTTCTCGATACGCAATAATTTGGTCAGAGTGTGTATTTCAACGGGAAGAACGGATAATCGCTTCATCATCAAGCCACGGCTGAGCGGAACCATGTCCTGGGCGACATCTTCGAGGATCTCAATGACGACGCATGGGCTTCCTTTCTGGGCCAAGAACTCCGCGACTTCCATTCCGACCATGCCTCCGCCGATGACCAGGACTCTGTTTCCCATTTCCCGGTTCTCCGTGAGGGCCTCGCCGGCGGTGATCGGATTCTCCAGTCCCGGGATGTTTGGAATGATCGGCTTTGAGCCAGTGGCGATGATGACAAAACCCGGCTGGAGATCCGTCAGAGTTTTCAGGGTAGCTTCCTGCAGACGGATATCAACTCCTGATCGCATGACCTCTGAAATCACAGATCGAAGAGATAATTGGAGTCTCTGTTTGGCCGGGGGTAAGAAGGCTAGAGCGAATTGGCCGCCGAGCTGCTTTTTCTCGAACAACGTGACACGATGTCCCCGTTGGCGCGACGTGAGAGCAGCCTGCATCCCCGCAGGCCCACCTCCCACCACAACCACATGTAACGACCTTTTTGCCGGAGCCACTTTGTCGCCCTCGCGGCCCACTTCGGGATTGATGTTACAGCCAATCCCTGCTCCCGAGTTCACTCCTGTTAAGCATCCCTGAAGGCACTGGCCACAGAGCCTGACCTCATCATCCTTGTCCAGGAACATTTTATTCGGAAGATCAGGATCTGCAAGCAAGGGGCGTCCTAATGCAATCATATCCACCTTCTCCTTGCCCAAGAATTCACGTATGAGGGAGGGATCCCCTAACCGCCCCGCGGCCATCACCGGCACACGAACCACCGCTCTGATTCGAGCCGCGAGGGTCTCATTGACTCCGAGCGGGAGAACCATATGTTGGAAATACCACGGCAAACTATCGCATGTGGAGCCCGTGACAATGTGGATGAGATCCGCGCCCCACGACTCAAGACGCAACGCCAGTTCTCTGGCGTCACCGAACTCCAACCCTCTCGGCGATTTCTCAGACCCTGAAATGCGCACGCTCACAGGGAAATCCTTCCCTACTTCCGTACGAACCGCTTCGAAAACCTCCTGGGCGAAGCGAGTTCGTTTAGCGAGATTCCCGCCGTATGCATCGGTTCTCAGGTTTGTAAAAGGTGAGAGAAATTGCGAGACCAGGTAGCCGAGACCGTACTGTAGTTCTACGCCGTCAAATCCTGCGTCCCTCGCCCTTCGTGCGGCGTGTGCAAATGCATTCACGAGTTCAATGATACGCTCTCCCGAGAGCTCTACCGGTTCCGTTCCAATCCGAGGGCAGATGACCTTTGAAGGAGCTTCAGGAGGGTTGCCCGATGCTCTTGGTGCTGCTGCACGGCCACCGTGATTCAGATGCGCGAAGACCTTGGTTCCTTCGTCGTGTATCGCGTCTGCCAGCTCGCGCAGGCCCTTGATTTTTTCGTCCCCCTCAATACCCGGTTGTTTGGGGTGTTCCCGTCCTCTTTTATCAATGTATAAAGGCTCCGTGAAGATGAGACCTACACCGCCTTGAGCGCGACGGCGAAAATAGGCAATCATCCGCTCGGTGACGTGTCCGTCTTCTGTACCAAAAGCTGTCTTCATCGGCGCCATGGCGATGCGATTGTTGACTTCAATCGGACCGATTCTCATTGATGCCGAAGGGGAACTCATTCGTCTGCTCCTTATTTGCTGCAAGTCGGTTGTTCGCACCGCTCAGTTCGCCCGCAGCAGGTCTTGCCGGTGTGTTCGAAGCCACATTCGCCTCCGCGAGCTCCTATGTGGCCGTGGTCGGATCCTTTGAAGATGAACCCGGCCCCACCACTGACCATCCGGCGTACCTTCCCGTGGCATTCCGGGCATTCCGCGATCGGTTCTTCCGTGAACGCTTGCCAACGCTCAAACCTCAGACCACATGTTTCACATTCGTATTCGTAAGTCGGCATGGCTTAGATCCTCTCGGCGTTCTTCAAATCCATTGTTTTCTCTATCAGGCTCTGGAAAAGCTCGCGATACTCCGGCAGCGCCTCCACAATAACTCTTCCCTTGGAGTAGGCCTCAGCGATCCGCCGGTCATCCGGGATTTCCAGGAGAATGGGGATGTTTTCTTCCCTACAGAACGAATGGACCCTCTCATCGCCGATCCCAACACGATTGACCACCACGCCGAAGGGAATCCCCAGTTCCCGGACCATGTCCACGGCGAGTTTCAGATCGTGCAGGCCGAAGGGTGTCGGTTCCGTGACGAGCACCACGAAGTCTGCTCCCCGAATCGTCGTGATGACCGGGCAGGAGGTTCCCGGAGGTGCGTCAAGGATCGAAGGCACTCCGTTTTGCAGGCGGGCCTTCACCGCGCGGATAAGCGGCGGAGCCATAGCTTCGCCAACGTCGAGCCGGCCTTGAATCAACGTGATATTCCCCGCATGGATTGTATCGATGACCCCTATGCGCCTCTCAACTTCATGAATCGCCTTCAGGGGACACACCTTCACGCAACCCCCGCAACCGTGACACATCTCAGGGAACACGAGAGGCACGGCCCCGAACGAAACGATGGCGTGGAACTCGCAGAACTTGCTGCATTCACCACAGCCGTCGCAACGGGATTCATCGACGTGCGGAACCGGAATGGTGACTGTTTTCTCCTCTCGCAGGTCGCCCTTGAGAAAGAGGTGGGCATTCGGCTCTTCCACGTCGCAATCCAGAAGCCGCACGTCGGAACCGAACATGCACGCCATGTTCACCGATACCGTTGTCTTACCGGTTCCACCCTTGCCTGAAGCGACCGCGAGAATCACGAGACGCCTCCCTCTGGTTTTCTTGTCACCAACAGTCTCCTGAACTCGGAAGTCTGGTGCAGGATCGCTCCGGTGCGTGAACTCCCTCCGGCAGCCCGAGATGGGCCCCGATCACGTGGCACTCGACCTTGAACAGAAAGCAACAATGGCCTGCGTTGTCGGCCAGAGAGAGATGGTTCGAGCTCGGACAGCAGCCTGATGAGAATCACACCACATCCGCAGTTTTCGCCTCGGTGAGCTTTCCAGAGAGATATTGCTCGAGGGCCTCGGCCACTGTGTGCGCATCGCTATGGTAAACTGTTATTCCAGCGGCAGTAAGAACACGAAAGGCCTTCGGGCCGGAATGTCCCGTGACAACAACCTTTGCTCCCAGCCGAGCCACTGTTTCTGCTGACTGGATTCCCGCTCCCTGGGCCGCATTGAGGTTTTCCTGGTTGTCAACCACGTCAAACGTTTTGCTTTCCAGGTTGTAAACGAGGAACTTTTGGGCTCGCCCGAAGCGGCTGTCCAGAGGGGCGTTGAGATCGTCCCCTGATACTGTAAAGACTATCTTCACGGATCCTTCTCCTTGTATGTCGGAAGTCCGGCCGCGTGACCGCGCTGATCAAGACGCTTGCATGCACGCGATGGCGACAAGTGTCGAGTCCCTCACTGTTCAGGGGTTTCGCTTTCGATCTCAGAGAGACGCTTCTTGATGAGGTCCAGTTCCGCTTGCAATGCTTCCGCCTGGTTCTTGAGCCCCTGCTTCTCCATCTTTGGATCGGGCGTCATGTAAGGCGCGGCATACCCACCGATCCGCGCCCAGCCGGGCAGACCGGTGGCATAGAAATGATGTCGCCATCCGCGGCCACCGCCAAAACCGCGACCCCAGAAGCCGCGTCCACCTCCGAAGCCTTGACCAACTGCGTTATTTGCGTATCCCGGAATTCCAAAACCTGCGCAGTAACCGGCCCCGCGGCCGGTCATCGCTCCCATTCCCATGGGTCCAGTTCTATCTCCTCGTGGCATTTTCCTGTGCTCCTTTCTTCATGGATTGACTATTATTCCCTGCTCATCGCGGTTCCGCACTTCGGGCATTTGCGCTCGACGCACGGCAACCCGCGTTCGTGTGGTTCCCTCAGTCCGCATTGAGGGCAGACACAGTAGCCGACGGATCCGGCAGCGACGGGGGCGCCCATGCTGCCTGGTCTCTGACCACCGCGGCCCTGACGACGACCGCCTCCTTGTCCCATTCCGCTGCCTCTTCTTCCTTTCATGATGTGTTCCTCCTGGTAGATGTCATACATGCCCCTAAGTCTACGTCGACCGACCCCAAAATAGCCCGGCATAGCAAAGGAGTCCGAATCAAGGGCTCCCGCAAGCCAAGCCTGGATCACCTCCCGCAGATCGCCAGCCACAAAGGGAATGATCTGAATACCTTGTGCGGCGACTGTGACTTGCAGCGGTCTGGAGATGGCACCGCACACCAGAGTGCCGACCCCAAGCTCCGCTAAGCGAATCGCCTTCTGAACCGGCAGATCATCCACCAGCGCTACCTGCGTTTCGCGGACTGCCTTGCCAGCCTCGGTTTCCACAAGGTGAATCCGTCGGGCAACGTCAAAGACCGGCGCGATTCGATTATTCCATGTCGCAAATGCGGCTTTCATCGTACGTCTGCACTGTATTGAATGGTGTCCACAGCAATAATACTGCACTCATCGTGCCAAGGCGGACGTCATGGGCAGAGGGCTTCCTAAGTGTTTCAGCAGATGGAATTTATCGCGGATTACGTGGAGGGCTTTGAAGCGACGACGGTCGCAATCATACGACTCAATCTCGAAAGACGGGGTGCGTGAACGCTACTGTTGCTGCTTGCGGTGTGAACGGCCGTCTTCTTTTGGGAGCGAGATTCTCAGCTTTTTCATTTTGCGAAACAGGGTACTCTTGTGTATGCCGAGTTCTTTGGCTGCGGCGAGACGACTGAAGGAATTGTGTCCCAGCGCGTTTCGAATGGCCTGTGTCTCCAGCAGATCCCGCGTCATCCTCATGTTAGAAGAGGAAACAGCTGCCGCACCGCCTGTCAGTTCCTCCGGGAGATGTTTAATGCCAATAAAGCCTCTGTTGCACAGGATGAAGGACCGCTCGATCACGTTTTCCAATTCGCGCACGTTTCCTGGCCAGCGATGAGCCATGAGCAAGGAGAGAGCCTCGTCCGTGATTCCCTGGATGGACTTCTGCTGCAACCGGTTGAACCGATCAATGAACTGTTCCACCAAGAGGGGGATATCCTCTTTTCGTCGGCGCAGCGGCGGCAACTCAACTCGGACGACGTTCACACGGTAGTACAGGTCCTCGCGGAAAGTCCCCTTGCGCATCTGTTCGACCAGATCCGTGTTGGTGGCGACGATGATTCGTACCTTGGCGGTCTCGGAACGGGTTGCTCCCAGTGGTTCATAGGTCCGCTCCTGAAGCACACGAAGAAGCCGAACCTGGACCGCCGTACTCACCTCTCCGATCTCGTCCAGGAAGATGCTTCCCCCTTCGGCTACGGCGAAACGCCCGGGCTTGTCCTTGTTCGCACCGGTGAATGCACCCGCCTTGTACCCGAAGAGCTCCGATTCGAGCAGCGTGTCCGGTAGTGCCCCACAATTTACGGCGACGAATGGACCCTTCGACCGTGAGCTCAACGAATGAATTGTCCGGGCAACTAATCCCTTTCCAGTCCCGGTCTCACCAAGAATCAACACTGTGCTGGGACTGGCTGCGATGGCCGGGAGAGCCTCGAAGAGTTTCTGCATGAGAGGGCTTCGACTGACAAGTTCGCCTACCCGGGATTTCCCCTCGAGTTCCTGTCGCAAGGCCTCGATCTCGCGGAGATCCCGGAAGGTCTCTGCTCCACCGATGACCCGGCCTTCGGCATCGCGCAGCACCGCGGTCGAAACGCTGATAGGGATGCGGACCCCGTCCGCATTGATGATGTACGCCGCCTTGCCGATGATCGGCTTTCCCGTCTTCAATGTCTGTCTCAATGCGCAATCGACTTCGCACATGCTCGAGCGGAACACCTCCGAGCAGTGCCGGCCGATGGCCTCTGCGCGGTGGATACCCGTGATCTCCTCCGCCGCCCGGTTGAATGACGTGATGTGCCATTCTGGCTCCACCGTAAAGACCCCGTCAGAGATGCTCTCGAGGATAGCATCCGTGGGCGCGCTGGGAATGGCCTCGTTTCCTCTCCTCTTCTTTGACGTCCTAGTGATCATACAGATCGGTCAGACTTCTTGAAATGTGGCCGAAAAGTTGATAGCAGTCGTGGCTTGGTATGTGTCGCTGATCCAGGGATACGTTGACAAAAACTGCCATAACGTTGGACACGTTCAAAATGCTTGGAAAACGCTCGCTGCGAGCCAATCTGTTCCGTTCCGTTGACGCGAATCGTACCTCGCGTCGGCCTGTCGAGAACGCCGATGAGGTTCAGGAGTGTTGATTTTCTGCTCCCCGATGGGCCAATGAAGGAAACAAACGTTTGTTTCTCGAGCTGAAGCGAAATTCCTTTCAGCGCTTTCACTGATGCTTCACCCGTCCGATACACCTTCGTGACATTCTCTAATTCGATCAGACTCATCGTTTCCTCGTCTTCAATGGACCCATAGTCTACTCGTTAGATGCAGCATAGGCCAACAAGGTTCCTCTTCTCGGCGCGCCTTCATGCCATTGATGCTCAAGCACCGGGCTTGGGATGAGGGGAATCGCTGGCCATTGGTCTTTCTTCTTCATCGATATCCTCGGTTCCCGCCATCATAACTCGGATGTTTGAAGTTAACGTGAGACCCGGTGTGATAAGATACACGTGCATCACGACAAAGACAACGATGAGGGACGCTGCGAGAGTACGAAGAATGGCAGCCAATTCGGGCCTTCCTCCTGCAATACGAATCGATGCCCGGTCATTTTGCCGGATTCGTCGGCAGATGGTGTTATGACCACATTGCAGAGCGCTCGTGGGACGCCGCTGCCCGTTGCTCATGGACGCATTGACAGCTTTCTTGTTCAGGCAGCCTGGAGCGTGTAGTCGTTACGATGGTTCAGATTCAGACTCTTCGCAAGCCGCTGTGCCGGAAGTTATGCACACGTGCACCTCAAATTTCTCCGCAACCTGGAAGGCATCAGAACCGATCCCTCCGCAATTGCGTGAGTCGAAGGATCAAAGGTCGAGGGCCCCGCTCCAAGAACAAGCGGGGCAAGTCCCGCCAAACAACGGCGGGATTTCTCCCGTCACGACGGCGTCGTGACGGGATCAACAGGACACCTGGTTCTGTTCTGATACTGCCGAAAAGGAAAACGCCCCAACTGCGTGGGGCGATTCCTTTTCGTAGCGGGAGCACGCGATGCACATCATGGAAAGCATGGCCTTATCCCGGCAGATTTGCTCTGCGTCCCTTAGCGGGATTCCGGCGAGTCTTTGCAGGACACACGTGAAAGTCTCCTGTTCTTGATTCCGAGAATAGAAAGACGCGCTCCCAAATGCGGGAAGGCAGTAGCAGTTCACGCCTCCCGCAGGTGAACGCCGAGCAGCAAGGGGTTGAAAACCACGTTGCCGCGTCGTTGGTTCAATGGCACAGCGATTGTTATTGCTAACGGTATCCATTTTCAATAAGGCGACCATGAGCAACGCGAAAACCCTCGAGTTGCATGCAAGTCTGCGGAAGAAGCGCTTGCGCATCACTGAACCCCGGAGAATAATCATCGATGTTCTGGCCGGTACGAAGGAGCACGTCTCGGCAGAGGAAGTCTACATGCAAGTCCATAAGGCGCACCCGAATGTCGGACTGACGACGGTCTACCGCACCCTTGATCTCTTAGAAGGAATGGGGGTCGTGACGAAACTGCATTTCGGGGACGGTCGCAGCCGCTACGAACTCATCGAGAGTCTGACGAAACTGGGTCATCACCATCACCTCGTCTGCACGATCTGCAAACGCGTCATCGACTATGACGATTTCGTCGACGAGGAACTTGAGCTCCTGAAGAAAGTGGAGAGAGAGCTTTCCAAGAAGCACGGGTTTCAAATCACGGGGCATGTGATTCAATTCTATGGGAAGTGCTCGCGCTGCAAGAGAGAAGCATAATTTTTTTTGCCGCTTATTGAAAATGGTTTTCAATTACGACTACAGTTCCTCCAACAACATAGCCGGAGATCAGTCATGCACGGACTCGTGAGGATCGGAATCATCATCTGTCACCGCTATCACACCTGTGCCGGTGGAAAATGCTTGAGGGCGTTGCGCAACCGCGAAGGCGCGTTCCACACGTACAAGGACCAGAACGTAGAACTTGTTGGCTACACCACCTGTGCAGGATGCCCGGGAGGCAACGTTGAATATGCTCCGGCCGAAATGCAGAAGAACGGCGCCCAGGTCGTTCACTTTGCCACGGGACTCGTCGTTGGATATCCTCCCTGCCCGTATCTCTTCCATTTCCAGGATTTCGTCAAAACAAAGTACGGAATGGATGTGGTCGTGGGGACTCATCCGATCCCGCAAAGCTACTTCGAGATCCATATGAAGCTGGGCACGTGGAGATCCCCGGAGTGGAAGGCAGCTTTGGCATCGATACTCACAGATGAACATACGCGCCAGGCTTATAGCTAGGCGGGAACACACCAACACCCTTGGTTTATTTCTGGGAGGAGCACTCATGCGACAGGAGCAAAGACAAGGAATGGGAACGGGCGGGCACTGCCTCTGCCCGAAATGCGGACAGAGAATCCCCCATCGTCGTGGAGTTCCTTGTCAGGAAGAGACGTGCCCCGCGTGCGGCACGAAGATGTTGCGCGAGGGGTCATACCATCATCAGCTTCTGAAGGAGAGCCAAGCAAAGAAATCTTCTCGACCAAGGAAGTGATATGAATGACGAGACGAAGCTCAAGCGGATTGAGACGCGATCTCCCCTGAGAGAGTACCCCGACCCCATCCTCCGGTGAACGGCGTTGCCCGTCGCGGACGTCTGCAAATCAGTACGCGCCTTGCTAGGAGAAATGGCGAGAATCATGTACAATCGTGATGGGATCGGCCTGGCCGCGCCACAAATAGGGGTGATGCGACGATTGATCATCGCCGACATCGGTGAAGGGCTTCTGTCGCTCATCAATCCCGAGATTCTTGACCGACGAGGAGAAGCGTCCCTCTTGGAGGGTTGCCTGAGCCTTCCCAACGTGGGAGTAAGAGTAACCCGCAACGAGTCGATCGTGGCCTGCGGAATCGATCCAGCAGGAAGAGAACTCACCCGGGACCTGAGCGGTCTTATGGCGCGGGTCATTCAACATGAGATCGTTTGAATGGAGTGCTGATTCTCGATTATGGTCCTGTTGTGACCCTCCGAGAGAGGGAGAAGCTGCCTCAAGAACTGTAATACGATCGGAAGATCAGATTATGAAACGAATCAACAAGGAAAGGAAGACCTCATGAAGATTGCCGTTGCCACCGAACAGGGGAAAATCATTTCTGATCACTTCGGGCGCAGTCCATACTTCGCCATTTTCGAAATCGAGAATGGCAATATCATCCATCAGTCCATGCGACAGAACACCTTCACCGGGCACTTTCGCGGAGACCACGAGGGGCATCAGCATGGCGAACATCATCGCGGCACAGGTGATCCTCATGATCATGATTCTGCCGCAGAAGGGCTGAGCGACTGCAATGTAGTCATTAGCCACGGCATGGGCCGAAGAGCCTGGGAAGACCTGAGGGCCCGGGGCATTGAAATGATCGTAACGGATGAGACCGAAGTGGAGAAAGCGGTGCACATGTATCTCGCAGGCAGACTCCGCGACAACGTAGGAAAGCTTGATTGAAAGCCAGCAAACCAGTGCGGTAGGTGTCTCATCTGAGCGAAACAGCCTGCACTTGTCAGAGAAGCGCTTTTCTTTGTGACGTTTGCAATTACGGTGACCGTTGCGGTGCGACTGGGAGGAGTACTCGTTGTGTTCGCCCTGCTGGTAGCTCCCGCCCTCATCGCACTCAGGATCAGAAAGGGGATTCCAATCATCAACGCGTGGATCATCGGCACGGTCGTGAACATTGCCGCGATCGTCGTTTCGTACAATTTCGACCTCCCCACCGGTTACACGCTGGTCTCTCTTCACGCAATCCTGGCGTTGACTGTCTCTCTCATCGTGCCGATCCGAGCGCCGAGAGCAAAACAGGAGGCCTGACGAAACAATCGATTGGGAAGAAGAAGCATCTCAGGAGGCCCACGAAAGCTGAAGTAGTCACAGACTATGATACCGTCTGGGTCAGTCGAACAGGTGCTGCTGCAATTCTCTTACGGTAGAACTGTCCTGGACACCAAATCGAGAGAGAGGTAATCATGATGCACAAATCCACAAAAGCAATCCACGGCGGTAACCCGCACCGAACGCACTTCGGTGAAGTGTCGGTCCCGATTTTCCAGACTTCCACATTCTCGTTCTCGTGTGCGGAAGAAGGTGCAGCACGCTTCTCGGGAGAATCATCCGGGTATGTGTATACGCGCCTGGGCAATCCGACGGTGAATGCTCTGGAAGAGAACATGACCGCTCTTGAGAGTGGTTGGAGAGGAATGGCAACAGCGACAGGCATGGCAGCAGTGACAACGGTATTCCTCTCCCTTCTCGAACAAGGAACACACGTGGTGAGCACCGATTCTGTGTACGGACCGACCCGTGTCGTTCTGGAGACCATCTTCAAGAAACTCGGCATTGAATCAACGTTTGTCGATACTTCCGATTTGAGTCAAATCGAGAACGCAGTGCGCCCATCAACACGAATCATCTATTTGGAGACTCCGGCCAATCCGACGATGAAGCTTTCGGACATTGCCGGGGCCGCGTCGATTGCTCACCGCCACGGAGCTGTTCTTGCTGTTGATAACACCTTTGCAAGCCCATTCTTGCAGCGCCCCCTTGAGCAGGGAGCAGATATCGTCGTGCACAGTCTGACCAAGTACGTCAATGGCCATAGCGATGTTCTGGGAGGCATGATCATTACGGGGAATCAAGTATTATTCGAGAAAATCAGGCCTGTGTTGAACCTCGTCGGCGGCACCATGGATCCACACCAAGCGTGGTTGATTCTCAGGGGTGTGCGTACACTGCCGTTGCGCGTAGAGCGAAGTCAGGAGAACGCCCTCAAGCTCGCGCGCTTCCTCAAAGAGCATCTGATGGTTACGTGGGTATCGTATCCAGGATTGCCCGATCATCCGCATCACGAACTTGCGAGAAAGCAAATGGATGGCTTCGGCGGTATGATCGCATTCGGTGTGCAAGGAGGATTGGACGGGGGAAGGATCGTGATGAACAGTGTCCGCTTGTTCACGCTTGCTGTGTCGCTTGGCGGCGTGGAATCTCTGATCGAGCATCCGGCTTCTATGACACACGCCTCCATACCGGAACACGAACGCACTCAAGCCGGTATTCTCAATGAGCTGGTGCGAATTTCCGTCGGGTGCGAGGATTTTGAGGACCTGCGCGACGATCTTGATCAAGCACTGAACCGCATTCCGCTCGCGTTGGCTGCACAAAGCCAGGGAGAAAAGGATTTGGACGAATTGATGAATAGAATGGATGAGTGACGCTTGAGGCGCCCATCATTCAACTGCTACGCGTCAATCGCAGTGGCATACGAGAGGCAATCGATGTTCGTACCGCAGAACGTTTTTTTCACAAAAGGTATTGGGCGCCACAAAGACTACCTCCAATCATTTGAGTCAGCGCTGCGCAGTGCGGGGGTCGAACGATGCAACCTCGTAAGTGTCTCCAGTATCCTTCCACCGGGGTGTCGTCGGATCGCGGCATCGGAAGGCATGAAACTGCTCGAACCGGGATCAATTACCTTCGTTGTCATGGCCCGTAATGCTACGAACGAACCCAATCGTCTGATCGCTGCCTCGATCGGTGCTGCCCAACCTGTCGATGAGTCGGCGTACGGATATCTCTCGGAGCACCACGCGTTTGGCGAAACGGATGAACGTGCTGGGGAATATGCGGAGGACCTCGCCGCGACGATGCTCGCGACAACGCTCGGCGTGGAATTTGACCCTGCGGTTGATTGGAATCAGCGCGAGAAATATTACAAGATGAGCGGCAGAATCCTGAAGACGTACAACATTACCCAGTCAGCGGAAGGGAGCAACGACGGCCGGTGGACCTCTGTCGTTGCAATGGCAGTTCTCCTCCCCTGACCACAGGAGCAATATTCTCATGGCCAAGACCAGGACATTGCATTCGACGTGCTTCGCATGCGGCCCGTCGAACGAACATGGATTACAGCTACAGTTCAAACGCGTACCAAACGAGCACGGGAAAACTTTTTACATACCTGCAAGCGGGTATTGTCGGCAGATATCGAATGCGTAGCTCCTCGTTGTTCAAACCTCGCGAAGGTGAAGAAACGATGTTGTTCGACCTACGGTGTATTCCTTGCATAGTGAATCAAGCCTGCAGTGCTTCAAAGATTCTC
>Ga0315554_1001001_pt1 | contig 16848 bp, 13 predicted proteins | sample SalMarSW160370MG_FD_202114 | JGI IMG/M metagenome (GOLD analysis project Ga0315554, IMG submission 202114) | Salt marsh sediment microbial communities from the Plum Island Ecosystem LTER, Massachusetts, United States - Salt Marsh Sediment SW1603-70 ... | reverse complement strand
CGTTCCCCAATCCACGAACTTCGCATCCTTCCAGTTCAGCAGAAAGACCCCCTTCCGCAAGTCCACCGGAACGAAAAAGAGCATGACCCCGACCGTCAGGCCGATGGAATACTCGTCGATCCAGGAAAGTCGGTTCGCCAGCGAGGTCGGTAGAATGCTGTCCCAAAACGGGTTCGACACCCAGAGGAGGACGGCGAGAAGAAACATGCCGACCGCCGCTTTCTCGCCGCTGCCCATCGGACCCAGGGTGGCACGTTCCGACAGCAGCCGCTCCTTTCCGCCCGGCACGGACTCGATCTCCGGGCGGTTGAACTTCAAGAGCAGGAACCAGGCGAAGGGGACGTAGACGAGGACGTACGGAACACCGAACTTCATCCAGTCGAGGAACGTGATCCGCTGGTAGGTCGGGTCGTTCGCGAACGTCGAGTTCAGGATTCCGAGCGCGATGGCGTTCGGCGGAGTTCCGATGATGGTCGCGACCCCGCCGATCGATGCCGCCCACGCGATGCCGAGCATCAGCGCGGTGCCGTATCTTGACTCTCCCGGCTTGAGTCCAACGAAGGTAAGGATGCCGAGGCCGATGGGGAGCATCATGGCTGTCGTTGCGGTGTTCGAGATCCACATCGAGAGGAATGCAGCGACGGACATCATTCCGAGCAGGATCGAACGCGGCCGATTGGCCAGCTTGCCTCGCGTCAGGATCCAGAGCGTCAGGCGGCGGTCCAGTTTCCATTTCTGCATCGCCGCGGCAAGCAGGAACCCGCCGAAGAAAAGGTAAATGACAGGGTTCGCATAGCTCACCAGCACGTTTTGGATCTTGAAGTCGAACACACCCTTTCCCTGAACCCCTACGACGTGCAGAAGGGGGAGAATGACTGCGGGGAGAAGAGCCGTCGCGGGCAGGGGGATCGCCTCCGTGACCCACCAGATAACCATCAGGAGGAGCAGCGCGAGGACCGTCTGCATCGAGCCAGCAAGCTCTGCGGGGTCGAGCGAAGACGAGCTGCTCTTCACGAGCTGTTCGGCCGTCGAATGGAATGCTGCCGACGGAGGGAGAAGGAGAATGACAAAGAAAACGAGGATACCGAGGACGAATCCGATGGTCTTTGCGCGCATAGTGGCCTCACAGGAAAATGGCAAGGCGATGACAAAGAGAGACGGGGCGAGTCAAGGCAAGTATAGGAAAAAATCGGGAGAGTAGGGAGGGGGAGGTCGATCAGGGGACGATGCTGCCTGCCGTCCTCTTCGTTTCGAGTGACTCCAATTCGTCGACCGTCTTGGGCCAGTCCTCCTTGAGAAGGCGGGCGAGGGACCTGTCTGACAACAGCTTGCCTTCCGTCTGGCAGCGGGGGCAGTAGTTGCACTCGTTCTCCGCATAGACGATCCTCTGGACCTTCGCGCCGCAAACAGGACACGGCTTGCCGTAACGCCCGTGGACAGCCATTTCCTTGCGGAACGCCGTGACCTTCTCGGGGAAGTCTCTGCCCGTCTCCGCTCGCAGCCGCTCGATCCATTCGCGGAGGGTCGAGGTCGTGGCGGCGTGGAGCCGGCCGATTTCCTCTTCCGTGAGCTGGCGGGTGAGCTTCAAAGGAGAGAGGCGTGCCCGGTGCAGGATCTCATCGGAGTATGCATTCCCGATAGCGCTGAAGAGTCGCGGATCGGTCAGTGCACGCTTGACGGTGTGGTTCTCTTTGGCGAGGGCGCCGGCAAATTCCTCCAGGCTGGAATCGAGGACCTCGAGACCGCCCCGGTCGAACTGTGCGAGGGATGATCTTCCGCGCACGAGATGAAGCGATGCTCGTTTCTTCGTGCTGGCTTCGGTCAGCAGAAGTGTCCCCGTCGGGAAGTCGAAGGCCGCGTGGCCGACCTTCTTCGGGACGCTTGCCTTTGGCTTCTTCCAGTGGAACCGTCCCGCGATCATCAGGTGAATGACGAGAAAGAGATCGTTCTCAAGCTCGAAGACGATGCGCTTGCCAATGCGGTGGAGGCCCATGACCTTTTTCCCCTCCGACTCGCGAATGTTCGGCTCGACCGTCCGGAGGATGAACGGGCTCGCGATGCGGGCGTGCTCGAGTGTCCGACCGACGACCCTCGGCTGAAGACTTTCGATGTAGATGGTGAGATCAGGGAGTTCGGGCATTCGGAATTCGCGCAGAACGCGCAACATTTCCCTCTCCTTTTAGGAGAGGGGTAGGGTGAGGTTCCCTTTCGTTCCGACGCTCCTGCGTCGGAACGCTTCGCCGCTCGGCGGCGACTGGTGACTAGACGCTCACAGAGCTCGTTCCCACGGAGGACCGTGGGAACGAGCTGTACGTGAGTGTACGTCGGGGAAAAACTCCATCACCCCTTCTTCCCCGCGGGACGGGAGAAAGGGTGACGGCGTGGATCACTGCCTGGTGAAAGACACGGAAAATCTGCAACCCGGGATGGTGCCGGGACACTGCACTTGAAGTTCTGTGTTATGATCAACCAGACCCGACCACTCCGCTTCGCTTCCAGAGAGGGTCGCTCTGCCGCGGGGAAGGTTGGCGGGAATCTCAGCTATGACGTGCAATTGGACGTTCGGCGCTTGCGGTATCTGACGATTATGGGGGCCTTTATTCTTGCAAACGTCATACCAGTGAATCTGGACGTGAAGCGGGATGGCTGAATAATTGAAAAAGCCGGCCGAGCGCCAGTTTCCACAACCGACGCTATGCTCGTCGACCATTGTATGGGGAGAAGAGGGGCTTTGTGTGGCGTCGATGAGCTCGAACCGACAGCTGTCCTGTGGTTCCCCTCCGGGTGAACACGTCAGACGCAGCCTCTTCCCATTAGGGATCGTAACAGCGTACGCATAGCCCTCCAGAGGGGAGATCGGTCCGAACTCGCCATCTGGCCGCCTCCCTGCGAGCACGTGAAAAACTCCACGGCTGTCCTCGTACGCGATCGTGTCGTCTGTGCAATACGACAAAACCCGCACGATGACCGTCGTCCCGGGGCCCGTGCCACTGTATGTGAACTCTCTCGAGCTGCCGTCGCACGGGACGGTGATCAGGCCAAAGGTGCTGCTCGGGGCCCTCTGGCAAGATTGCATCCCGGCCATGACGGCGACGGCCGCGAGGGCGAGTGCAACGAGTGTTTTTCGAGCATTCATGATGCCTCCTGAGTTGAGATGAATGATGCTCGCCGATTTCACGAGATGCGTGAAATCGACGTGTGGTTTGAACGTGCACGTTCGACAATAGCGAGCGGCTGGCTCCGGAGGAGAGTCCGGTCTCATGACCCGGGCTGCGATCCCCGGCGTCTCGGGCGACGATGTGTTCGATCGGCTTCCTCACGGCGCTGATCGATAAGAAACTGGGACTGCTCCTTCGTCTTGATGTATTCCGTTTCGGTCAACTTTCTCCAGGAAAACCAACATGCGACTGCCAGCAACAGGAAGGTCGCGGTGCCAAAAGTCGAAAGAGCGCTTCGCGGCGCAGTCTCGCCAAGCCTCGTCCAGATGAACAGATCCAGGGCAATGGCTGCGAGAAGGGCGTTGAGTGTCCATCCCCGGCAAATTCTGAGCCTGCTTCTTCCGTACTCCAGCAGCCGCGCGAGCTGTTCTGATTGTGAAAGAATGACCGTACGAGCATGATGGTACGTCGAGTCGTCGGGGAAGTTCTTTCTGCGAAGCCGCTTGCCGAAGAGCCGGTCAAAGGAAACGTCCGCGAGGCGGTCGACGACGATCCCGAGCAGGTAGACAACGGCAAGAAGCGGGATCACGGCCTCTGTTGAGAAGAGCTTCTCGGCGGGGACCCAATCCCATCCGAAGAGGCTCAGGACGATGAGAGAAGCCCAGAGGCCTCCTCCGACGCCGATGACGACGAGCTCAACAAAGAGATTGGTCGTGCTCATGACTCCTCCTCCCAGTGAGAATTGAATGTCTGCAAGCGCACCCTGCGGTGTGATCGATGCTCGTCACCTCGAGGGCTGTTTCGGAAGCGCGATCGGACCTCAATCAGACTCAGCGATACTCGAGACTCCATCGGGGCGAAATAACATATCGCCCTACAATCTCAGCACCTCTCAGTTGTCCGGGAATTGGACTCTGCCGAAGGCATGTCCCGCCGCGTCCGAAGGACCCCTTCTGCCGAAGGCATCCCTTCGGGAGGGGAAGCGGTCCCTTCGGGAAAGGGATTCCTTCGGAAGCTTCGCCACCGGACAGGATCCTCTCCGAAAGCCGGCCCGAACGACCGACCTTTGGCTTTGCATCGTTCGGTCGGGCGGGTTTAACTGTCGGAGAAGGGGAAGTCGAAATGGCATTTGCCGGAGAGGGTGATCTTCCTGGAGAGCTCTTCGATCGTGCTGCGCATCCGGCTCGCATCGGCAGGGCGCTGGACGATTTCGTCGACCGCAAACTGGGATGAAATTGTTGTGGCGAATGGGGAGTCGGAGCTCGCGAGCACGATCATGTTCGCTTCGGGATTCATCCGGCTGAGCTTCTCGACGAACTTGCCGACCGGAGCCTGGATCGACGCGAGGTCCACCACCATCAGATCGGGCCGGGAGAAGTCGGGCATCGAGGGTGTGCTCTCGACCTCCATTGGCGAGAGCACGTGGCAATGGATAGTCTCGGTCGAGATTCGTTCGAAGGGATAATCTATTGAATCGTGTGTGGTGACGATCCAAACATTCGACATGCAGTGTACCTGTGACTGTTCGCTTGTCAGATGATTCCGTGAGCTTCAGGTGGCCGGTGCGCGTTCAGACAAAGGCAACATCTAGGCAAAAGGAACCAACTCGAGGTGCTCGATTCGTAAGGTCATCACTACCCCCCCAGTCAATCGCCACGATGTGAGACCGAATCCAATGAAGAAGGTACAAGCGAGGTGCTACGAATTCCAAAATAACTACGGTCAATCTAGGAATTCCAAAAATGAGAATCAAGGCATTTCTTGAGCAATTTGGGCAAATAAAGACGTCAAGGTCGTCTCATTGTGGTATGGGTCTCAAGGGGCGGGTCAGGGAAATGCGGGTTCGCGTACGGCGATTCGTTGAACCGATGGGAACGGGAGTGTAGGAGCCTCTGGAGGGCCGTGTGAAGAGTTTGATCCTTCCGCTTACGGGTTTGCCCGAGTTGCTCGTCCCCACGGAGGACCGTGGGAACGAGCTAAACTTCGTGCCCGGGCCTCCCTCGAATGCGAGGGACATTTGTCCCTTCCCCTTCCACGTCTTCTGTGTCTCCCGCCTTTCGAGATTCCGCTTTCAAGGCAGGATTCTGAAAAGCGGAACCGACGGTCTTTGTCGAGATAGGGGAAGGATAGGGTTATCCCCGGTGCAATGCTCTTGCGTTAGAACGCATTCGCAGCGAACACCGTGTCCGCACGCAGCGCGTCAAACCCCACCGCTCTTTAACGCTACGCCACCAAGTATCCCCACGCGCTGACCGTTCGTTTCACGGCCTCGCGATTGTACAGGAAGACCTGGGCGTACGGGCCCATCACCGGGATTCTCGCGACGTACGTGCTGATCTTCCACTGATCGCCGTGCCACGTTCCGGCCCCGCTCACGTCGACGAAGTTCGTGTTCTGCGGGCCGGCGATGTTCTCCGCGAGGTTCACATAGCGGCGGACACCCATCGTGCCCGCGGGGTCGAACGCGAACATCACGCCCAGATCTACTGACTTCTCAATCGCCGTGTCCTGGCTGAACCGCACGGAGACGTTGAGCCAACGGTAGCCGTCGGTTTTCTGGTAGGTTCCCCAGTTCTTGCCGATGTTCGCCGGCAGCTCCTGGTCGGTCACGAACTTGATGACCTTCGTGCACGGCTGCCCACATGGATGAGGTGGGCGTCTCACGGATCTGACTTTCCTTTTAGCCATGACATCCTCCTTGTATGATTTGATGGATCCTCGTTCTGACGCCCCTGCGTCGGAACGCATTCGGCACTGTGTACGGAACGGAACCTTCTCCGTTCCGACACCGGCCCCACTGATCGCACGCAGTCGATGCCTTCAGCAGTCTGGAGGCTCATCCTCCGAACGATCTCCTCTCAATCCCAAATGTAGTAGTATGCTCTGCTATTTGTGTCGAAGCCGAGCTGAAGCCGCCTTACTCTTTCGCGAGCGATAGTGGATTCTGGTGCTCGGGGGAACTCTTTCATAAGAAGTTGATAGTACTGTATTGAAGCCTTTCTATGAAACTCGGCTTGCTCAAGATACCTTGATCGCTCAACGTACAAGTCTTCGTCGGACGCTCGGCTGAGGGACCAGCCTGTCTCGTGGGCTCTGGCCAGTGCATTCACCACAGAGAGTCGTATGTGAGTGTTAGGGCGCTCTCTCAGGAAACGCTCTGCTCGCTCAATGATTCTTAGAAACTCGGCGGGGTCTTCTCCCGAATGCAAACGGTACCATCCGCCCGATAAATACCAGAGAAATGCCTCGTCGTACCAGTAGGCACCTTGTGTTTGGTCGAGGAGTTCTTTCATGAAGGCGTGGTTGTATTCCTCACCATCATAGCCGAGGGTGAAGGCAACGCCATAAGGGGCCAAGGTCGAGTTGATCTTGTGCCACGCGCTATCTGGGAGATTTGAGGCAAGCAGCTTTTCTGCAAGCAGATCGGCGAGAAACAGGCGAAGCTCTCGCTCTTGTTCGGTGTGCGGTTGTGTGCTCATAAACTTGACGAGCACGTCGAGAATGGACTCGGCAGATGTTGTGGAAGTGAGCTGTCCGGCCAACTCTGGAAGCCAGGGGCGAAGCTCCGAGACCAGACGATCAATCCTTGTTTTTCTCGCGATCTCGTTTTCCCTTGCCTCAGATTCCTCGGCGCTCTCTTCGTCTTGGATGGTCTGTACCAGGTGTTGCGTGCGAGCAAGGATTTCTAGCAAAGGCAAGTCTTCTCCAGAACGAGCCAAATGTGCGTTGATGAATGCGTAGCACACTAACCCATCCGACTGCCAAAGGAAGACATCGCTCCAATAAGCCGCGCCAAATTCGTGTATTTTGCCTGCCCTGACCCCTGTGCCAATACGTTTATTGAGAGAATCTACGAGCACCTTGTGAGCTGTCTTTGAGTTCGTGGCGTACGACAACCTTACCTTTTGAAGCGTGCAACCAGCGCCATTCTCGGATGGATAGAAGTAATATTCCTGCGTGAACGTACCTTGCTGAATTCGCCACCTGAACCCCCACAGGTCGTCGACACGAGTGTGAAAACTATACCCTCGAAAGGTGTCGCACTGCGCCTCTGTTCCCATCTGCCACGATGCTGGCTTGCGATCCCAGGCGAGAATGGAAAGAATGTCCAAGAATTGTTGCGCGATGAGCGAATCGGAGGGAGAGGTCAGACGTTGCAGGAACCGATTCAGGACAACTCGTTCTTCGCCTGTCAGCTCGCGTCCGTACGTATTCAAGAAGGATTCGCGCAATCGAGTGTCCAGCAACTGGCTCAGGAAGGTCTTCTCACACGTACTGACTGTATATGACTTGTACTGCGGCGCTAGTGACGATTGCTGAACCCGAACGATTGCTCGAAGCACAGCGACGACGTACTTCGGATCGGCTTTGGTTCCCTGGAGGGTGTTGAACAGTTGGCATGCTCGCGAGAGTGCGGAACCGCTCGAGGGCGGGAGGTTTACCAATGCGGCGTAAAACACATCGACGAGCTCGGGTCGATGCCACTGTCGGGCAGCGAGAGCGTCAAAGAACTCCTGGTTTCGGCGGTCTTCCCAATCGACTGCCCCGAAGTACTCTGTCACGCGGTCGAATCCTTTCGTGCTGCTGAGATTTGACAAAGCGTCCAGGATTCCGGACGTCAGGTCGGCGTCTCCATCGCTAACCTTTGCCTCCCGGAGTGTTCGATCGAGGCGTGTCAACAGAATCTGCTCGGCTGAGTCGCGGGGCAGGAGGATGGTGAAGCACCGGAGGGACGAAAGCACCTGAGAGCGGTTTCCTGAATGTCTCACGATTTCAGCCAAGGAGTCTGTGTTTGCTCCGCCGCAATTCTTCCGTTGGGTTGCAAGGTCTTGGGAGACACGCTGTGTCTCGCGCTGCGGTTCAGACGCTTCTTTCCCGCGTTCGCAGGAGGAACACAGAAATAGAAGTGCTGTCAAGAAATGGAGAAGGATTTTCATAGCGAACTCCTATCTGGAAAGCAATCGTCCAGGCCGTCCGCTTCACCGCTTCGCGGTTCAAAGCGTCTCACGTTTGCCGATCGGTTCCACGTCCTTCATCATCGTTCCGACCGGTCGAACGAGCGCATTATTCTAAATATCCCGCGCCACGAAATGCTCCCTTCGGGGAAGGGAGCCCTTTCAGAAAGAACCCTTCGCGCCGCGATCTGCCGCTTGTAAGGCAGCACGCTGCGTGGAAAGATATATGTCGATCAGCGCCTCCCAGTTACACTACGGATTAATGGACCTGGTGAAGAGAAGTCCCATTACTGGTAACAGCAGAAGAATGACAAACACGGTCCCCAACGTCCAATTCAGCCAGCGTTTTCCCGGGTGCCGGATCCAGTAGAAAACGATTACGGAGAGCAAGAGAGCTTGGGGGACAATCTCAAGCCATCCGACAAGCTGATCGCGTAGAGGAATGACTGTGTAAATCATTCCTTCGATAGACCCAGGAGCTGGACCAAAAGTCGAGAGGATTCCGAGAGCAACCAGAGTCCACCACATGGTCAGCCAGCCGTTCTTCCTCGCAAAGAGAATCTCGCGCAAGGGGTAGAAAACAAGCGCAAAGACCAATCCTCGAATCGGCTGGAAGAGCGGACCTGCCATGACCACGGGATCGGACACCGGCCGCATCCAGCATGCCATCTCCGGCTGTGTGAATCGTTCCGCGTAGTTGAGAAGTGAAGCTGCAAGGAAGCCCATCGAGAAATAGGTGATCGTATGAGCGACGATAGTCTTCAGAGCAAGTGCAGGGAAGCGAATCGGACTGTCATTGTTCATGAGCTGCACTCCTTTCGTCGAGTATGAACACACTTGGAGCTTGGGGATCTGATATTTGGTGCGTGCTGCCGCCCAGCGTTTGGGCAAATTCATCCGCCGTGATCTTCCTTCTGGCGGAAGCGCTTGCCCGCCTTGTCTCACCTCTTGCCGGGCTGGCTTGCCCCGATGCTGTCCATCGGGGTTTGCCGTTTGTTATGCGCCGGCGCAGACAATCTCTTCGCGGTTGGGGGCCCATTTGTCACCAAAATAGGTCCCACTCCGTCCGGCCTAAGTGAACCTGCGTTTTGCATTCCGGGCAAATCCACGGTGAATCTCTGAGCCATGCCACTTTCTGCAAGATAGAGCGAATCTTCTTATTGAAACAATTGGCGCATAGCCAATGGAGTGGCTCGGGACTTGGATGATTTGCGCTCGGCACACGAACAATCGAGCCAACGGTGGTTTTATAAAGGTCGTATTGCTTCTCAGTCTTGCTCCAGTCATCCAGCTCCATGAGTTTCTTTTCGAATTCCTGATTCGCCTGTAGCAAGACCTGGTATTCCGACTGGAGAGTGAGCATTCCAGTCTGCACGGAAATAATAGCGTCGTAGAGTTCGCTGACTCTCTGCTTGACGGCAACATCAACGTTCAACGCGTTGATTCCCTTGATAATATCAATAGCAACCTTGATGCTCGAAACAGCGGCAGCGATCTCTTGCCCCGTCATGATGTTGTCCTTTCGGTTGGACGTTGTTTGGTCGCGACGCAAAAGGCTTTTGTAGACGCCTGCGCTGGCGCCTAACCTCTGCAACAACGCATTGCGTTCCTACTCCCACACAGCCCCGAAGTGCGCAGCGTTGCGTCTATCTCCGTCCTGGCTGTCTGGGCTCCGCATCCAAACGAGAACGGAAATCCGCAAAGGGCGGGTCTTGCAGCGCATCGCGCGCATTTCACCGCCGGCTTGCGGAGCCCCCCACAATCCAGGTTCAGAGTCAGGTGACATGGCTGGAAACCAGTTGCGCGTCGGAAAGCAATCTTCGGTACGGTGCGCAGGTTTGCCGGGCTCAATGTAAAAACTGCGAGGTTGAAAGGCAAGCCCCGCGTTGCTGTGCGATGACGCCCGTCTAGACTGCCTCTCCGGTTGAGCTCTGATGGATCAGTTTTTTCCCGTTGCTTTTCCGAACTCCTCAAGGTAAGTTACTGTTTCGAACAAGGTAAACAGCGTGGCAGCGAAGAAGACCAAGCAGAGCAGTCCCACCTCACTCGCCGAGAGTGCAACCCCGACCCCGAGCGACGGCGAGGGCTCGAAGAAGCTCACCAAGATCATCGTTCGCGGAGCGAGGGTCCATAACCTCAAGAACATCAACCTTGAGCTTCCCCGCAACAAGCTGGTCGTTGTCACCGGCGTGAGCGGATCGGGGAAGTCCAGCCTTGCGTTCGATACCATCTACGCCGAGGGGCAGCGACGGTACGTCGAGAGCCTCTCCTCCTACGCCCGCCAGTTCCTCGAGCGTATGGACAAGCCCGATGTCGATCTCATCCAGGGCATCAGCCCTTCCATCGCGATCGAGCAAAAGACCGCCACGCGCAACCCGCGCTCGACCGTTGCCACAACCACGGAGATCTACGACTACCTTAGACTCCTCTTCGGCCGCATCGGCCAAACGTATTGCCGAGCGTGCGGCCAGCTCGTGAAGCGCGACACCGTCTCCAGTGTCGTCGATCGCCTGCAGCTCGAGCCCGACGGGACGAAACTCTACGTCACGTTTCCGCTGCACGACCACCCCGGCCGGTCCCTCAAAGAAGAGTTCGACGCGCTCAAGAAGCGGGGATTCTTCAGGATCGTGGTCAACGGCGAGTTGATCGATCTCAATGAAACGGACTATAAGGGAAAATCGAAGAAAGGGATCCTCGTCCTCGTCGATCGGTTGGTGGTCCGGAGGAACGACAAAGAAAGTGAGGGCCGCCTTGCCTCGACTTTGTCGAGGCTTGCCGACTCGATCGAGACGGCTTTCGTCGAAGGGGACGGGTACGCTCACGTTGAACTCCTCGACTCGAAGCAATTGCTTCGCTTCAGCCAGCATTATGAGTGCCCGAACGACGGCATCCGGTACGAAGATCCCGATCCGAGGATGTTCTCTTTCAATAATCCCGTCGGCGCCTGTCCAAAGTGCCAGGGCTTCGGCCGATCGATGGGGATCGATATGGACCTCGTCGTCCCGAACCCGAACAGGACGATCCGGCAGGGTGCCATCCATCCGTGGACGACGCCGAAGTGGCGAGGGAATCTCAGGGACCTCCTGAGCGTGGCCCGCGAGGCGAATATTCCGGTCGATGTCCCGTTCAAACAACTGACGCAGAAGCAGCTCGATGTCATCATGGGCGGCTACAACGGATTCGACGGGATCAACAAGTTCTTCAAGTATATCGAGCGGAAGTCCTACAAGATTCACTACCGGGTGTTTATGAGCCGCTACCGGGGCTACACGACGTGCGACGAATGCGGCGGCTCGAGGCTGCGGAAGGACGCGTTGAATATCCGCGTGGCAAAGCATTCGATCCACGATATCGTGAAGATGACGATCGAGCAGGCGAACGAGTTCTTCCAACGCATCAAGCTCACGAAATTCGAGCTGGATATTGCGAAGCGCATTCTCGAAGAAATTCGCAAACGCCTCAAGTTCCTGAACGACGTCGGCATCGGCTACATTACCCTCGACCGCCTGACGATGACCCTCTCGGGAGGCGAGTCTCAGCGTATCAACCTGGCAACGTCGCTCGGTTCGTCGCTCGTCGGCTCGCTGTATGTCTTGGACGAGCCGAGCATCGGATTGCATCCGAGGGATAACAACAAGCTCATCGCTATCCTCAAGTCGCTGCGGGACGTTGGGAACAGCGTGCTCGTGGTCGAGCACGACGAAGACATGATCCGCTCTGCGGACGTCGTTGTCGATATGGGCCCCAAGGCTGGCGAGAACGGAGGGGAGGTTGTCTTCTGCGGACCGACCGATGAGCTGCTCAAGGAGGAGAAATCGCTCACCGCGCAGTACCTCGGCGGCAAGCTTTTCATCCCGAAACCGAAGAAGCGCCGCCGCGACATCGAGCAATCCATTTTCATCAAGGGCGCAGCGGAGCATAACCTGAAGAGCATGGATGTGCGGATCCCGCTCGGGATGTTCGTGTGCGTGACGGGCGTGAGCGGATCCGGAAAGAGCACGCTCGTGCACGATATCCTCTATGCTGGGGTTCAGAAGATGAAGAGGGGATTCGAGGGGAGCGCCGGCAAAGTCGCTTCGATCGAGGGAGCCGACGATATCGATCACATCGAGCTTGTGGACCAATCGCCGATCGGGCGCTCACCGCGCTCCAATCCGATCACGTACATCAAGATCTTCGACCTGATCCGCGACCTCCTGGCCCACACGCAGGCGGCCCGAATCCGCGGGTTCGCTCCGGGTCATTTCTCGTTCAACGTGCCCGGCGGACGGTGCGATGTCTGCGAGGGGGACGGATTCCAGAAGATCGAGATGCAGTTCCTGGCCGACCTGTATCTGCGGTGCGAGGCATGCAAGGGGAAGCGGTTCAAGCAAGAGGTGCTGGAGGTGCGCTATCACGGCAAGAATGTCGACGACATCCTTTCAATGACCGTCACAGAGGCCATAGGATTCTTCACGCAATTTCCGGATGGCCGGCGGGTGGCGCAGCGGCTGAAGGTTCTCAACGACGTCGGCCTCGGCTACGTGAGGCTCGGCCAGCCAGCCACCACGCTTTCGGGCGGCGAGGCGCAGCGCATCAAGCTGGCGAACCACCTGACGGCATCACAATCCGAGGGGCGGTCACTCTTCATCTTCGACGAGCCGACGACGGGACTCCACTTCGACGATATCGCGAAGCTCCTGAAGTGCTTCGATGCGCTCGTCGAGGCGGGACATTCCGTGCTCGTCATCGAGCACAACATGCACGTCGTAAAGTGTGCCGACTTCATCATCGATCTTGGACCTGAAGGAGGGGACGACGGGGGAGAAGTGGTTGCGACGGGCACGCCGGAGCAAGTGGCGAAGTCCAGCCGCTCCCACACCGGACAATTCTTGAAGAAATATCTTTAGCGTTGCTTCTCGTGTGTTTTTTGAATCAGCCTTCGCGGTGAAGTTCTTCCATCGCAAGTCGCATCACAACGATCATAGTTTCTGACTTTTCGTGAATTCTCGAGATGAAGAGCAAAATACACACCCCTTTCATCCCCTCTCCCGGACACATGGGCTCACGCACAGAGGGGACTGTTAGAGCCAAGTTTACAGCCTTTCATCATCTCGCGAATTAAACGTCCCCTCTCGTGCGAGGCAAGTGGGCTGAGAGAGGGGAGTGAGGGGTGTGTGCCTTTCTGATTGTTTCGTTGTCACCAGCGCCAGAGCCCCGCCGTTCCCACGGAGGACCGTGGGAACGAGCCAAAGTCTTGGCTCGCTCCCGGATGGTCACCGGAGGAGTTCAACGTATGAAGAAAGTCTCGATCATCACTCTACTGCTGTTGACCCTCGCGCCCGCTGCGTTTTCAGAATCACCGCAGAAGCTGGGGATCGGTCTGGTTCTCGGCGCGCCGACGGGATTCTCGCTCAAGTATTGGGAAAGCTCGCGCATCGCATACCAGGGATCGATCGGCGCGATGTTCGGCAGGGGATTGATGCTGGGTGCGGACTATCTCGTCCACGAAAGAATCTTCAGGAATCATTCTGCGCCGTTCTACTACGGCGCGGGATTGTTCCTCGGCGATCCCGGCTTGGGCGCTCCGAGCTATTCGCATGGCACCCTGGCTCTCGGGGTGAGAGCCGCGTTCGGCGTCGACTACCTCGTTCGCGACTATCCTTTCGACATCGCGGTGGAGCTCGGACCGGCGCTTCTTCTGACACCCGTCACCGGTATGGGAATTCAGCTTTCGGTGGCTTTCCGGTTCTATCCCTGAGGGCAGACATGAATGTCTGCCCTACCGTATGTTGGTGAGACAATCATTCCTGATTGTCCCATAAGGTCCGACAGGTCCCGAAGGGATGGCTTCGCCAAATGTCGGACCTACCTCTGTATCAGCTTGATATTTCCGGAAGTCGTCTCGATGTTGATTTTCCCCGTGCCACTTCCGACCTTCCCGAAAGCATACCCCCCCGAGCCGCCGAATGATTTCTTCCGGTCAAGCGGGAGATTTGTCTCAATGTTACCGTAGGTGACGTTCAGGTCGACATCGCCGCTGAAGCCGGTCGGCATGGACACCGTCACGCTGGCGTATTCGTTCTTGATCTCAATGTTGGCAGGGACCGTCTTGAGCTGTACGTCGATAGGATTGCTCTTGTTGCGCATCCAGACGCGCTGGGCGCTCAGTCCCCGCAGCGTGACCGATGAGTACTCCGTCGACGAATGCCAGTCTCCGACGATCTCCTCCGCCGTCACCCGCGAGCTCGTGGACGACACGTCGACGTTCCCGCGAATGTTGCGCAAATCCACATTCGAATAAGGATCGGTCACCTTGAGGTTGCCGACGGCGTCTTCCAGATGCAGCGACCCCGACCGCCCGCTGACGATGATCTCTTTGGACGCTTTGCCGCTCACGTCGCTGACCTCGACTGTAGTGTAGTCGGCATCGACGGTCAGTCCATCGACACTCCTGGCTCGTATCTTTCCACTTTTTGTCTGGATGTCGAGGAGGCCTGCGATGCTGTTCGCTGTTATGGTGGAGTAGTTGGAATGAATTGTCGCGCTACCCTGGACATTCTCCACGGTGATCGTGGCACTTGTCGAGTTGATTGCAACCGGCTGTTGCACGTCCCGAACGGTGATCGTCGAATAGTCGGCGTCCACCGAGACCTTGCCCTCGAACTGTTCGATCAAGACCTTTGAGCTCTTGGCGGAGAGGTTGAGGTTTCCCCCGCACTGCTCGAGCGTGGTCTTTCCGTAATCGTTCTCGATCTCCTGGACCGCCGAGCAGTTCTTGAGCGAGAGCGTGTTGCTCGTGCCGAGCAGCCGTAACGCTCCCTTCATGTTCTCCAGCGAGATGGAGCCGTATCGCATGTCTGTGGAGAGCGCGTTCGACCGGGGAACGTAGATTTCGCCCGAGATCTCCTTCCGGATGAACGATCCCGAAAATAACGATTTGACCGCGCCCCAGAACGACCTTCCCTCCCCTGCGAATCGCTCCGGCTCCCGGAACCTCACCACAAGGGCCTCGGCTGTCTGCGAGTCCGTAATGGACGCCGACTCGATGTAACGGCTTTCGTAGCTTTCATCCGAGGAGGAGATGCTGATGTCGAGCTTTACGTAGACCTCGCTCTTGTCCCACGAGATGAACCTGATGTCCGAGCCCATGAAGCCGTTGATCTCGATCCGCTGAGAGGTCTGCGTCGGGTAGTGCTTCTCGATCTCGCGATGTTTCTCGAGCGCTCCGTTGTTCCCGCTGAGCAGGACAAAGGTCGTGCTGATTGCCGCAATGAGCGTTCTCATAACTCGATCTCTCCTTGTTCAATCATCTGTTGAAGGATTTGCAGCTTGATGCTGTACAGTTGGCGCAGGCGTTCACGCGTGAGCGGGGAAAGGTCGACCCCGTTCGTCTGGCGCCGCAGATCGCTGATTGCGGCATCGAGCAGGCGCAGCTGCTCCTGTCGGGACGCGAGCCTACCCGGTTCTGGGGGGGTCTTCGACGCCGTCGCCACCACAGAGGGCATGACACGCTCGAACGCACTGATGGCGGATTCGTAAGCCCCATCGACTTTCAGTTCGGCGGGCTGAGCGCGCTCGACGAGCTGTTTAACCACAGTTACCCCTCCGACGGTCGCAAGATAGAGGAGCACCATCGCAGCCATCCCGTATGCGAAGCTCCGCCTGTCGGCAATGAACAAAAGGGAAGCGCGGCGGGGCGAGATTCCCCGTTCGATCCCTCGCCACATCCTTTTCTTGCTTCCGGCCGTTGGCAGATCGTTCGGCGTGTAGAATTGTCGTGGTTCGATCATCGTTTGATCCCTTCGTTTCTCCATCGGTCTTTCAGATATCGCTTCGTGCGCGACAGAATCGTCCGGGACGTGCTTTCGCCGACGCCGAGCATTTCGGCGATCTCGGCGTGAGAGTATCCTTCTACTTCGTACAGCACGAAGACGGCCCGTTTCGTTTCGTCCAAGTCCCGCATCCACACTCTCATGGTCTCATCCCACTCAAACTCCTCGGGTCCGATGCTCGAGGAGGAGACGTCCTCTTCCGCGATCGGGCCGAACGGTGCGCGCTGTGCTCGCCGCCGATCCATCCTCATCTCGTTGATTCCGAGCGTGAAGAGCCACGTTGAGAACCGGGCTCGTCCATCGAATGATCCCAGGTGCTCGAACGCCTTCACGAAAGTTCGTTGAACCCACTCCTCAACCTCAGCGGTCTCAGATGTGAACTGCCTGAGAAAGCGAAAGAGGGGCGTCACGTGAAGATCGTACAGCGCTCGGAATGCCTTCTGATCGCCCTCTCTTGCTTTCGAGATCCAGAGCGTTTCCTCTTGCATCGGTTCCTGCTTCATCTGTTGGATGATCGGCGCCGCCGGAACGCTACACTCATGCCAAAAATTTTTGCGACTTCAAAGCGCTCGTGTGAAGAGAAAAACAAGTGACTCGAGTCACAGTCGGCGCGCGGGGAGGTTGCTATATTAACTCGGATTTCATGAAGCACCTTTTGAGTCCTGAGAGCACAGGGGAGGCTCTTTGGTTCTTGAGGTGCTTCAGTCGTCTCAGACGGAACCCCGGTAAGGGACCGGACGGGTTCCAACAAAAAAAGCGCACGATGAGTGCGCTTCGTTGTACTTGTTCGGCCGGTGCCGTGCTCTAGTAGAGCGATCCGAAATTGATCGTGATGAAGAACCCCCCGAACCTCTTGATGGGAATATGCTCGAGGCTTTCGATCCCGCTCTGGTACGGGATAAAGTAATATCGAACGCTGAC
>Ga0315554_1000999_pt1 | contig 16854 bp, 25 predicted proteins | sample SalMarSW160370MG_FD_202114 | JGI IMG/M metagenome (GOLD analysis project Ga0315554, IMG submission 202114) | Salt marsh sediment microbial communities from the Plum Island Ecosystem LTER, Massachusetts, United States - Salt Marsh Sediment SW1603-70 ... | reverse complement strand
TTGTGCGCCCTCCGTCAACCATATTTTCCTGATTCTCCGTTTACGAGATTGTTTTTCTGTCCCTCGCTCGACATATACCAAACAGAATAGAAAATTGCTGGGCGGGATAACGGTGCTCGCAGATCAACGGTGGAGAAGGCGAGCTTGCTCGCCGACGTGCATCCGTTGCAGCCGCGGGTTCGGCCGCATGCTGTCCGACACGAGGGTGGTTGCCGCGAGCCCCGTTCAGCCGACCTGCGGCCGGCTGAACGAAAAGCTGAGTTGTCGCGCCGAGCGACAACGAACTTCAGGCGGTCGGAATGCACCAATATGATCGCAAAGGCAGCTGCGCGGTCAACTCCAGCGCCATGTTGGATGGCCAATATTTGTATATACAGACATTAGGTCTTCTTAAACGAATAGATACCGTATCCAAAATAGTCTGCGAATTTTCTGATTGTTGTATTGATCAGCTTCATCCTATTCCGGACTTCGCTATTTCCCAAGTACTTTGAAAAAATTCTAATTGTGTTCACTAGACCTTCATCTCCTATCATGTGAAATACACCTTCGTTCTTAAAAGTACGCTGGATGATTCTGACGTTTTGGGCACCCGCCTTCTCAAAGGTATTCTTCTATCCCTCATAGGTTTCGGCTCTCCTCATACAGTAGGAACAAAGTACAGTTGAAACATGTTCCAGAAACTCTTCGGTAGGATTACTTTTCCAGCTTAATTCTAGCCAACCCGCGTTCCCACCGGTCTTTAATACTCGCCTTGCTTCTTTTATTGTCTGGACCTTGTCATCAACCAGCACGAGCATTGCTTGAGACAAAGCTGCATCAAATGGATTCATTTTCAAATGGTAGCTTCATCGCATCTGAAACTAGAAACTCTACTCTGTTTGAAACATTTTTCATTCTTGCTATATGCTTTGCTTCTTCAATCAGTTCTGGTGAAATATCGATTGCCGTTACCTTGCAGCCATACTTTTGGGCCGTATAAACGGCAGAAGTTCCCTTCCCACAGGCGATATCAATAACATGAGACTTCTCACCAATTTGCAGCTCGTTTAACAATTTTTTCGTTGCGCTAGAGCCACCAGGATGTACCACAGTCATTCCTACATACTTCGCCATGAAATCGAATATGTCGCACTTTGAGACAAAACCACAGTCGCTTGCACATTCCGCCATAGGAAATCCTCCTTAATGTTTGTTATAGAGTTCACCTTTAAGAGTTTTTCTTATAATGATCATGTGGAGTATTCTTGGGCATAGTTGTCAGCAAGCCGCCTCCTGGCCATCCACCGCTGAGGCTGACTGGTTTTTACGAAGCGTAGCGGAGTAAAAATCCAGTACAATGAATTGTTAGAAGGTTTTTTCAAACATTTCATCTGCAATGTTTCCGTTACAAACTCTGGTTACCGGACCTGTCATTGTGGCTATAAAGCTATCGTCAAGTTGAATCTTAATTTGTCCGCCAGGCATATGTACTGTAATATCTGAATCACAAATGCCAAGCTTGCGAGCAACAGCGGCTGCCGCTGTGCTACTACTACCGGAAGCCAATGTATAACCTGCCCCACGCTCCCATATCTCAATTTTAATATTCGAACGATCGAGCACCCGCATAAACTGAACATTCGTACGATTCGGAAAGTGAGAATCTGTTTCTATCTTGGGGCCATATCTACGGGCTATCTCGGGTGACGGCTCTTCGGAAAGAACAACACAATGGGGATTTCCAACCGTTGCTGCACAGAACTTCAAATTATAACCATCGATTTCAATAACTTCGTTTATCACCTCTCTTGGTGGACCTATAACAGGAATAATTGTGCTGTTAAAACTAACCTTTCCCATCTCCACCTTCACGACCCTGCGATCTGAACTAACCTCACATGAGACAACACCACCAATAGTCTCAACGGTAAATGAAAATTTGTCTGTAAAGGAATTATCGATAAGTGACCGCGCAAATATACGTAAACCATTGCCACTTTTTTCTGCTTCGCTTCCATCAGGGTTGAAAATCTTCAGACCGAAGTCACACGATTGGCTATTCAGAGGGCCAAGCAAGATGCCATCAGAACCAACTCCATAGTTTCGGTGACAGATCAAACGAATCATATCCTGACTGATTTCATTTTTAAGATTTGCAGGATGAATTACAATATAGTCGTTACCAAGAGCATGATATTTTGTAAATTTCATTTCATCCTTCTAACAGCAAGCATCAGTGACGCAAGGCTTAAAGACACCAGCCTTTAAGATTTAATCAAAATTTCCGAGAACGTTTCAAACGTCAAATTCACGCCGGAACCCTTGCGTCCACTGCATGTTTTTGTCAGCCATTTGAGACTATTTTGTAAAAATGATTTTTTACGCTCTTTCTTATTACCCCTTTAATCTGGCAGGTTTCCACGGCACACGCAAATTGTCGAGTTTTTCACCCAATATTTCAATCGACTGTTCTCGTATCTCACCCAAACCCATATCGAAACCCATTGAGAGATGCTTCACTTTGTTCGTAGAGTGGCTCATGATACGCGCAGCTGTTGCATCTGCAGCCATGATATCAGTACTGGCTATGATTGCCCACGAGCCAAGACGTTCTTTCATATCCAATGTGGTACCACCAAAAGCTGTCGTGGGACCATCACCTTCAATGCCAATAGAGAAATCAATAATGGAAAGATCGGGTTTTATACCCTTTACAATATCCAGATATACCTGCGCAATTGCTTGCGGGCTACTGTGATCAAAGGTACCTCGATTCCACCAGGTATTATCTATCAATTGTGCATAGCGGGAAAGTGGTGTGATACCGATGAAATTTTTCAAGCCCAGTGTAAGCTGCGCCCATGAGTGTGTTTTAGCCACAGGAATTGTAATTACCTTATCTGCATTAGCAACGAGGCTTGAAATGGCAATCTTACTTAATGACGTTTTAGAAGGAATCTCGACCCAAGCTGGAGAGTCGGTTTCTAAACTTGCCAAAGTAACGTTTCCATCATACAATGAACTCAGACGTTCTGCTTCCTTTACCAGATTAGTACTGCCATCCAGAGTGATTGCATATTGCCAATCGAATGTTGGCAGGTGAGAGCCTTCGCCAATGATGACTTCTGCAGCACCGGCCTTTAAACACTCTTCGGTAACAGCGATGATGATTTCGGGTTTTGTACACTCACCAATATGAAAACAATTATTATATTGCGCCCAGGGAATAGAAACAAAATTGGGTTTAATAAAAACCATCTCACCTTTATTAACAATAGTTTGAATTCCCCCCAATGCGTCTATTGCATCTCGTGCCATCGAATCTAGATTGTCTCCGCGAATTGCAGCTACTTTCGCGTTTATCTCTAGTGAAGGTTCCTGAACGGATTTTTTATTTTTAAAACTCGTGAAGAGCCATGATGTGCTCAGAGCGATTGCTGTGCTGATACTTGCTTTTAGAAATTCACGTCTGTTTATCTTCTGCATTGTTACCTCCTCCTATTGTAGCTAACGGACTCAAGCTGAGCGGCCCCGCCTTCATCTTACAACGAAAAAGCAAATCATTTAAGGGCAGACCTCGTATGCGGTCGTCGGCTGAGGCGGGGTCGGTTCCAGCGAGTTGATACTCATTAAGGCCCCCTCCAAAAGATAGGGTATAATTACCGTAGTCAAGAATCTATACCCAGGGAGGAAGCCTTATGAGATTTTATACTAAACATCATCAATTCTACTGCGGCATCGATCTGCATGCAAGGACAATGTACGTCTGCATCATGGACCATGAAGGAACAATCCTTATACACCGGCTACGGCAGAGACTCTCGCTGATGTGCTCCAACCGTACCGGGAGGACATGGTCGTTGAGTGGATCTTTACCTGGTACTGGGTGGCGGATCTGTGCAGCCGCATCGGCATCGAGTTCGTCCTGGGTACATGAAGGCGATACACGGTTGAAAGGTGAATAACGACAGGATCGACTCCCAGAAAATCGTTGCCCTGTTTCGTAGCGGTAAGCTTCCTATGGCCTATGTGTATCCGCAGACAATGCGCTCAACACGAGACCTCCTTCACCGCAGGTTGTACCGTGCTCGTCAGCATGCTCAGCTTCAGACACACATCCAGAATACCAATACTCAGTACAACTTGCCCTCTTTTGAAAAGCGTGTAGACCGCAGCTCAAATCGCACAAGCATAGCAGACCGATTCACCGACCCCATGGTTCGTACCACTGTCGAGGTGGATGTTACACTCATGAATGCCCTTCACGAGCAAATCCTCGCTATCGAGCGACAGATCAACGCACAGGTTCCTGAACATGACCCCGTAGCCGTTCACCTGCTCCACAGCATTCCCGGCGTGGGCAAAATCCTCGCCCTGGTGATCTTCTATTGGTAATCTTCTACGAGATACACGACATCAACCGCTTCCCAAGAGTCGGCAATTTCATCTCCTACGCGCGGCTGGTGAAATGTTCTCACGAGTCAGCGGGCAAACGCAGAACGGGAAAAAACTCAAAGATCGGTAACGTCCACCTGAAATGGGCCTTCAGCGAGGCAGCCTGCCTCTTCCTTCGCCGAAATGAACATGCCAAGCTCTACCACCGGAAATTGGTCAGCAAATATGGCAATGCAAAGGCGTTCTCTATAATTGCCCAGAAACTCGGGCGTACCGTCTATTCCATGCTCAAAAGGAGGATGCCTTTCGATCCAAAACGGTTCTTTGAAACAGTAGGATGAAAAGGGACGGGATGCAGAAGACCCTGTGCCTAACTGGAACATTACAGGATGATGCTCACCCGGTGTCCTATGCTTCAGCTTTCACGCTGCTATCCCGGCACCATAGCACAGTATCCTCGATTCCCACCGACTTGAATGGTCCTGTATCCTGGTCTCTTTTTATTGAGCTCATCGTTTTTCCATTTCCACCGGTCTGCCCCGCGCCGATCCGCCATTGTAACTGAGCCTGCCAAGCTCAGGCAGGGCTCCTCTTTTGATTCGAACCGGGTACCAATATTGTTCTAGGGAGCCTTGAGCTACCCTCCATACGTGTTTGGTGCAGACCCGGTATTGCACCAGTACCTTCGAACCCAAGCCGGATACGGGGAAACGGAAAAACAATGCAGCCCGACTGATTAGCAATGAAAAAGCTTGTCAGGGATACCTATACCCCTTGACTTTGGGGGCCGTATACGTGTTATGCTTCGCTAATACGGACTTTAACAAAATAGGGCAGATTCTTTTTCAAACTCTTCCTGGCTAATCAAACGCAATAACAGATGGCGCACTGTGTATCGATTGACTTTTGCCTGACCGTTCGCTGCCCCGGTTTCGGTTGAAACAAACTCATCAAGAGTGACCTTCCTGACCCACCCGGTCTCAAGGTCAATGTAAATATCTCCCTTATATTCAGAACCTCCTTCAGTTAATACATCTGGCCCTTCGGGGGATTCCATGATCATCTTTAAAGTGCTTTCGCCAGAGTCATATCCAATCAATGTGCAGAGGGCTCCATCAACGACGCTGATGCCTTTAAACTCAAGAGTGATTTCTCCGTTTCGAAAAACCGAGCCAGGCTTGACTGCCGTACCAAGATTGACAGGAGCTTCAGTGAAAGCCGCTGGGTGCACAATCCGATCGCCGACGAGTTTTAATTTCTCTATCCCTTTGCCAAACATCGGCCGTGAAAATACATCATTCAGAGCATGAAAATCGATGAAATTATTGTATATGGCATAGCGAATATCCGGAGAGAGTTCATTCCCCCTGCTGTCTGTTATATCCTCAAACTTATTATGAGGAACTCCGAATACGGGGCCTTTCCCATCTGCCCCTGACATCGGATCGAATTCATAGTCCCAGAACCTGAGTGCCGGAATTGTCACGATATCCTCAGAACTTAACTGCAAACAAAACCCCCGGCATGTATATTGGTCAAGCTTTTTCCTTGACGATGCCGCTGGAATGCAACGGAGTCTGAGCAAATATGTTTCCGTGCCAGTGCGCTTCCCGTTAAAGCCCATGTGGACAAATTCGGTTTGCATGTGGAAGTACAGAGTCTCTGGTTTTCGATCAACCGAAAGATTGAACGGTCCTCTAAGTTCTTGAGTGAGTTTTTGTATTTTTGTGGTCTCTTCTTCCTTAAACATTCTCTTTACCTCCTATGATGTTGTTAAGATGACGGCAGCGTCACGTAGATTACTGCGTGCGTGGCAAATCCTTCGGGTATCTCGTCGCGGGGGATGAATCTCTGCATGTCGGCAAGCACGGCAACAAAGAAACCGGCGTCGGAAGGTACGACGATGAGCGTTGGATAATCGCAGTGCTTGTCGACCAATAGGAAAATCGATCTCGGGCGCGGACACTGGGCACCGGTGACTGGAAAGGCAGTCTGACTATCTTTGCTTCGACCTCGCCACATGGTGACTCCGACTGTACTCCAAAGAGCGACGACGGTTAAGCGGGCGGATTTTGGGAGCGGACTGAACGGCAACGCAGGGACTAAGGTTCAATTCGCAGAGCTCTCTGGAGGCATAACATAGAGTTGAGTTGCCGCCCCGATTAAAGCATCACCCCACCGTCCATTAGGACTGAACTGACGCTCCAAGAAGGCCACCGGGCGTCCACTGCAAATGGTTGATACTCATTAAGGCCCCCTCCAAAAAACAGGGTATAATTAACACAGCCAAGAATCCATACCCAAGGAGGAAGCCTTATGAGATTCTATACAAAACAACATCAATTCTACTGCGGCATCGATCTACACGCAAGGACAATGTACGTCTGCATCATGGACCATGAAGGAACAATCCTTACACACCGGAACATGCCGGCTACGGCAGAGACTCTCGCTGATGTACTCCAACCGTACCGTGAAGACCTGGTCGTTGAGTGCATCTTCACCTGGTACTGGGTGGCGGACCTATGCAGCCGCATCGGCGTCGAGTTCGTTCTGGGTCATGCCCTGTACATGAAGGCGATCCACGGAGGAAAGGTGAAAAACGACAAGATCGACTCCCAGAAAATCGCTGCCCTGCTTCGCAGTGGAATGCTCCCCATGGCCTATGTGTACCCACAGCAAATGCGCTCCACACGGGATCTCCTTCGCCGCAGGTTGTACCTTTCTCGTCAGCATGCACAGCTTCAGACGCACATCCAGAACACCAATACTCAGTACAACTTGCCCTCTTTCGAAAAACGCATAGACCGCCGGTCCAATCGTACCGGTATAGGTGACCGCTTCACCGACCCTATGGTTCGTACCACTATCGAGGTGGATGTCGCACTCTTGGACGCCCTCCACGAGCAGATCCTCGCTATCGAACGCCAGATCAACGCACAGGTTCCCGAACATGATCCCGTAGCCGTTCACTTGCTTCGCAGTATCCCCGGTGTTGGTAAAATCCTCGCCCTGGTGATCTTCTACGAAATCCACGACATCAACCGCTTCCCAAAGGTCGGGAACTTCATCTCTTACGCACGGCTGGTGAAGTGCGCTCACGAGTCAGCGGGCAAACGCAGAACGGGAAAAAACTCAAAGATCGGGAATGTCCATCTGAAGTGGGCATTCAGTGAGGCAGCCTGTCTCTTCCTTCGCCGCAATGAACGCGCTAAGCACTACCACAAGAGATTGGTCAGCAAATACGGAAATGCCAAGGCACTTTCCATCATCGCCCAGAAACTCGGGCGTACCGTCTATTCCATGCTCAAAAGGAGGACGCCTTTCGATCCAAAACGGTTCTTTGAAACAGTAGGATGAAACGGGACGGGATACATAAGATCCTGCGCCTAACTGGAACACTACAGGATGATGCTCAACCGGTGTTAACTCCATGCAGCTTTCAAGCTGCTCCTCCAGGCACCGTAGCACGGTATCCTTGAGTCCCATCGCGTTGAATGATCCTGTATCCCGGTTCCGTTTCTCTTTCAATGAGCTCATCGTGAATTCATTTCCACGGTCTGCCCCGCGTCGATCCGCCATAGTAACTGAGCCTGCCTGATTCACAAGCAGAGCCCCTCTTTTGATTCGGACGGCATTCGGGTACCAATGATGTTCTAGGGAGCCACGAGCGACCCTCTATATGTGTTTGGTGCAGACCCGTTATTGCACCAGTATCTTCGAACCCAAGACGGAACCGGGAAATAGATACACGATGTAGATCGGTTGATTAGCAATGAAATAGCTTGTCAGGGGTACCTTTGTCCCTTGACATCGGGGGCCATATATGGGTTAGGCGGCAACTATCCCGTATTCAGCCGTGTTCTGTATATCCAGTTGAACAAAAAGAGAATACCTATTAGTAAAAGTGGTCCAGTGATTATCCAACTCTCGCCTCCGCTCGAGATCAGATAGAACAACGCCAAAGCGATGAACAGGATCGCCCCAATCCACTCCCACCGCCATGCGATAAGTAACGCGATAACAACGATTAGCGTTGGGACTAGGTGGATGAGCAGGGCAAGAATTGTTTCACCAAAGCCATAACCTTCACTGAATACATCTAAGGCGAATATACTCAAGAACACTGCAAGAAGAACGCAGAGAACCCTTGGAGCCCAGAAGAGAACTCGTTTTGTTCTCGAATGCATCGTATTCTCCTTACACTAACCCAAAACCAACGATAGTATGATAAAGAGTAAGAAAAGGCCATCCGCTCCATGTATTATAACGTCGAACCAGGTACTTCGAAAGCGCCTGCTCGGAAAGGTATAGACGATACCGGTCAGGATCGAGGAGGGGATACCCCACGGTTTATGCACGTGATAAATTCCAAACAGCACGGCATTTGCCAGCCAGTCCCATTTACCAAAGGCCCCCTTCATTTTAGGCAGTAATATACTGCGGAACAAAAACTCCTCGCCATATAAGATAGTTACCCACAATATGGACAAGCATCAGCCCAACGAGATACCACGCGCCAACCCACTTTTCCGGTTGTTCTGCTAGCTTCTGCAAGCTGTAACCCGAAGGCTCTGCAAAAAAAGGAATGATGGAGGTCCATATCCTCTTAATCGCCGGAGCAACAAAAAGCGCCAAAACAACAGCTAATACCAATGATGGGATCAACCACAGCCATAAAATTGCACGAGGCTGAACGGTCTTCGGATCGCGGGGCTGTTGTCGCCACGTTCTATATCGAATAGCGGATGGCCGCAGCGTACCGTGTTCTCGATATAGAATGATAAAAGATAGGGCGACTTGCCACATCAATCCGATGATCATCAAAATCCACAGAAAAATGCTCGACTCCATTTTTATTCTGGGTACCAAAGTGGGATAGATGACCCATGCGAGCAGTCCCATCGGAACCGTGGCTAATGCCCAGATGAGCAATATCTTCCATAAAGAGTACTGTTCAATCGATTTTGTGTTGGTATTACTTTGATCTTTATCTGGCATTTTCTACTCCATGGGGATAGAAGATTGTCTATTAATCTCCCGACACTAATAGAAAATAAGCGTCGAATCCGCTTAACTCTAAACTGCCGAACTTGGAGCTAACCAGACTAAAACACAGCGGCCAGTGCCCTTTAAAATGCCAGTGCTCTTCTCCGGATTAACAAACCGACAGGAGACCCGCACGCGTTTTTGTTCCGTGTTGAGCGAATTGTTATGCCCAGTTCAGATTGCATCCATATCTTTTTGAATAACATCAAAACCTCTGAGACGATTAAAAGTGAAGGCTAATTCAAACTTTCTAAACCAGGCAAAATGCCCTGAAATTTTATCGCTAATAACATCAATCCCATTCTCATCAATATCTTTTATTACTCGATGAACAACCTCGCGTAATGGAGTTTTTTTATCAACATATTTTTTAGCATATTCAATTGCAAATCCTAATGCTTTTGTTTGTGACAGTTCTATAAGCTGTTCTAAATCTGTGAGATCAATAACCTGTTTTCCAAAATTTAAACGATGGACCTCCTTAGCATAGATAGCAAATTTTCCATACTCATTGAGTGGATCAATGCTCTCAGATATTGGAATTCGTTCTCGACTTTGAAAAGGATAAGCTTCATCCTCAACTTTACGTTTTGCAGGAAACATATCTGCAATTTTATGTGCCTGGGAAGTCATATCCAATGGTCGATAATTTATCATCTGGATAACCTGATCAGAAACATCGAAATAGTCACCCACGCCTCCCAAAACCAAAACCGTTGATATGTTCTTTTCCAAATAAAGTTGTTTTACCTTATCAATAAAAGTCGTTATCGGTTCATCTTCTTTGTTCACCAATTGCTGCATTTTGCTATCACGGATCATAAAATTTGTCGCACATGTGTCTTCATCCATTAATAACACTTCAGCGCCCACTTCAATAGCCTCTATTATATTAGCAGCCTGCGAGGTACTTCCGCTGGCATTCTCGGTGCAAAATGATATAGTATCTTTTTGGAATGGAAGATTTTTAATAAAAGGGGATATATCTGTTTTTACAACGTATCTTCCGCTATATGCTCTTATTTTTACTGTTTGTGCATTTGAAACACATAGTTCCCGACCATCACCTGGAATGTGATCGTAGATACCGACCTCCATAGCATTTAGTAATGTCGATTTCCCATGGTAACCTCCGCCGGTAATTAACGTGATCCCTTTTGGAACACCCATACCTTTTATCTTCCCGGCATATGGAAGCTCTATTTCCTTCATTAGACTATCTGGCGCAGAAAAAGGGATCACGGATTTATCGGACATCGGTTTATCACTTGTACCGCTTTCGCGTGGGAGGATTGAATTCTCTGCAATGAAAGCGATTAGCCCGAGAGAATTAAGTTCATTGCGAAGATACTCGGCATCTTCTGCCACATCGATGTGCTTTTTTAACGCCTTTTGATCAATATTTTCATTTAACAACGATTTGCTTACAATATCTGAAAGCTCATTGAAAAGCATGTTTTCGGCAATTTCGGAAATAATTTTTCTACCATCAGCAGGGAGCCCTAAAAAGCAACGTATTTCGATAATGTCATTCCTGATGACCACACTGTTTCTTTCTAAAATAGCCTGGCCCGGTTGATTAATTGTGATAATCCCGCTGAATCCTGTTCCGCGAATACCTTTGGAAATCTTCTGACTGGCATCGAAAAAATGTCTTGCTAAGAAATCAGCGCATGCGATTTTTTGTACTTTAGATTCTATTTTTAGACTAATAATGCGGTTATCGTTGCGTTGAACCTGAATTCGGTAAATGCCAGTGTGCGGTGGTGCATATGGATCTTTGGGAATTTGCTGAATAATTAGCTTAAATAGACCGAAATCGTATGTACCTAAAAGTGATTGATAGCCTGCATAATCCTGCCCGTTAATTGCAGTCAATTTTAGTTTGAGGATATTTGAGTTTAACATTTTTGTCCATGCCTCTATGAGTAAATGCAAATGAAAAATACTAAAAATTTTATAACTAGAATAAAATATCTCAATTTGTTCGAAGATTGCTTTATTCGTACTTCTTCAGGGGCATAACGCCCCGGTTAACTTGCTTGAGGAGCGTAGCGACGAAAGTCAAGTTCAACCGGATGTTCGACAATCTTTATATTCGCTACTCTTGTGAAATTATAATTTTCTCGTTCTTTTCATGTTCCTCGACCTCCACAATCGTCCCCCGCACATCTGGGTTCTGCGAAAGCTTGATTAACTCATCGATGTCAATCCCCTCCTCTTGAAAAGCCGCGACCGCTTTTTTAGGAATTAGTTTAGATGCGACTTTGAGAACGCTTCCTGGGATAGTGACAGTCGTCTCCGGTTGTGCTTCTCCATGCTTGAACACTCGGATTTTTATATCAGCCATGATTCCATCCTCTTATCATTTCTTTTCTGTCGAACGACCAAGCTCACCGGCCGGTCAAGCGATAGGGAATAGCTTGGTTCGTTTCAGTAACATTAGTCAAATTCTGGTAAAAGCGCGAGAAATCCGGTCAGGTACAACGTCGTTCGAGTGCAAAGCCGATTCGTTTATCTGATCCTTCTATAAATATCTTTCCTATGTCTAATATGGTAGACAGTACTCAATTTCCTTTTTGAGTCTATTTGATAAACAATTCGATAATCTCCAACACGGGTTCTATAACTAATATTTGTCCCATATAGCTTACGATGTTGAACCGGAAAGGGGTCTTCAGAAAGTGATTCAACAGATTCAATAAGGCGGGGTATATGTTGTTTATCAATACTTCTCAGATCTTTTTCTGCAAAACGCTTCCAACATATTTTATAAGAGTCCATCTACCTTTAAACGTTCCTTTAATTCATTAAAACCCACGACTGGTTCATTTTTTCGTTCAGCAATAATAGCAAGATCATGAATGTCCTCGATAAGTTCTTCGTATTCTTTTACTGGCAAAACTACCGCAGTTTTTTTTCCGGTTTCATCTATTAAATATTTTGCTTTACCCATAATTCTCCTCTGCATTGAATATTCATATTTGATTATAACCTGAAATCATAGCAAATTGATATAGCTTTAATTCATGTTTTTACAGATAACGCAAAGCTTACCTGCTGGGTAAAGCCGCGCGCGGCTGTACCCAGACAGGTGCAGCGATTTGTTGGAGCTTCCGTTTTTTACTCTACTTTGACCTCGATGGATTTCGGTTTTGCCTCCTCAGTCTTTTGAATCTGGAGATTCAGCACGCCATCCTTGAACGAAGCGCTAATTTTAGTTTCATCGACATTGTCAGGCAACGTAAAGCTACGGGTAAAGCTCCCGTAGTATCGCTCGACTCGATGGAACTTTTTCCCTTTCTCTTCTTTTTCCAGTTTTCTCTCTCCCTGAACCGTCAGGACACCATTGTGTACAGTAACTTTGACATCCTCCTTATTGACCTCGGGAATCTCCGCCTTGATCTCGAATGCTTTGTCGGTCTCAGCGATGTCTACCCGAGGAGCCCAGTCGCCTGTTGCGATGACCTCTTGGCTTCCAGCCCGAGGTTGCCCCACCGCTCTCGTGTAGCGGTCGAGCACATCCTCCATCTCTCGTTCCCAATCCTGTCTTACTAGTGCCATTATGCACCTCCTTATTTGCGGGAATTAGTTTACCCTAATGGACAGCCCCGCATTCAGACCACCAGGGTTTTTGTTGTTATCTCTGTTGCTTCATCGACGCGGATGAGCAGCGTCCTCGCAGCAACCGAAGGGAGCGAGAAGGCGTCTGTTCCATCCGATTCGTTAGGTGGTCCCATCTGAATCCTTTTACTGACCACCTTTTTCTTTGAAGTGCTGTCGAACCTTCGCAGCGATCTGCCGACCCGTCATCTTGTCAACTGTTTCAATACCTACGATGCGTCCACCGAGGTTGCTTCTTTCAAGACGTTTTTTCAGTTCGCCCTTTGCCTCACCAGGACCAAATATCAGAATAAATTCTGCATCACGAATACACGCGATTATCGCATCGTAATAAATGTTGAGATGTCCCGTATAAGTTTTTTGGCGGCTATCACTTTCCGGTACTTGCAGTGATTCATAGGGCCCCTTAAGAGGTGAATCGCCGGAACGGCGGAGCTGTTTTTCTACCTTCGATATTATCAGTTCTATCTCTTCCCCTTTGTCCGTAACAGACACGACAATAGCCTTCCTATGGTCAATCCACAGACCCACTTTTGTTCTCATCGATATCTCCTTTGTCTACTAGTTCCACCTAACGTTTGAGCTCCCCGGCTGGCCAAACGATGTGTAGTAGATCGGTACGTTTCGTAAGTATTAGTAGAATCCTGGTAATCGTGCGAGAAAGCCAGTCCGGTGCAGCGACTTGCTAGCCTATATTATTTTTAATTTTTTCTATCTCTGGTATTAGCTCTGGTATATTTATTGGTGCCACTTCCCATACAATATCTATATTGATACCAAAATATCCGTGTATTAAACGGTTCCTGATACCTGCAATTATTCTCCATGGAATTTGTTGCTTTTTATTTTTAATATCTACCGATAATTTTTTAACTGCCTCACCTATCATTTCTATATTTCTTATCACAGCATCTTGAGTCTTTTGATCTTTAATAAAGTCATCATAAGACAATCCGGAAACATAAGATTCGACCCTTTTCATCGATATCAGTATATCTTCCAGCAAATCAGCATCCGACCGCTTAGACATAAATTATAGACCTTTCAATTGATCTTGATACTTTTTTTACGCGGATATTTTTTAAACCATCTTTTGTGATTACATCCACTTTTCTTTTAAGAATACTCTCTAAATATCCAATCAGAGATATAAATTCTAACCCGATTGGTTTCTCAAATTCAACTATTAAATCAATATCGCTCTCTTCAGTTTCATTTTCACTTGCCATAGAACCAAAAAGGCCAATCCTTTTTACTCCAAACTGAGAATATAAGTATGGATACCGATTTTTCAATTTTCGTATTATTTCATCTCGATGAACCATGTCGATTATCCATTTTAATATTTTTTATAGCTAACGGGCTGCGGATAAGTGGCGAAAGGAGCCGCAAGTAATTGCAACGACTGAAGTCCACTTCATCCGCTTGATGGACGGCGCGAAGTGCCGGACATAAAGCGGATGGTAATCCGCAGCCCGATGGAGCGGCGCGGCAGCGTCCGCTCCATCATTCTATTATATATTCTTCAATATATAGGAAAAGTGTGCTATGTAAAACAAAAAATATTGTCTTATTTGTAAATAACAGTTTCCAAATTGATAAATATGCAATAAAAAAGGTTTATTTCCGGTTAAATGGAGTTCTATAATGAAGGGATACACATATATTTAAATGAGTATTAGAGAAGATTTTGAGGCGTATAAAGCTTTGACACGGAAAAGTGAAAAAATAAAACAGAATCATAAAAATTATTACATTATATCGGTGGAGCTGTTTCTGGATTACCTTAAAAAAAACGATGTTGAAGATATTCCAAAAGGGGAAAACTTTCGAGTTTTATAAAGTTTTTACGTGAAAATCCTAAATATCAGGATTGGCAGATAAATCAAGCGTTTGATGCAGTAAATTTATTTTTCATTCTAGTACATTGTAATGGACCCCAAAAACTGGACAGCGTCTTAAGATTGTGGATAACTTGATTATGAAGGGGTGAAACAGATGAGCAACAGCAAGAGGAAGAGTTATGACGCAAAGTTCAAATCACGGGTTGCGCTGGCAGCGATCAAAGGTGAAAAAACTTCAGCGGAGCTTTCTGCAATGTATGGGGTCCACAGTACACAAATTACGAAGTGGAAGAAACAAGCGATTGCGGGGTTGGCTGAGGTTTTCTCGAAGGGCAGAGATGGTCGTGAGGAGGAGGCTGAGAAGCTTCAGGGGGAATTGTACAAGCAGATCGGTCAGCTGAAGGTTGAACTGGACTGGTTAAAAAAAAAATCTGGCCTTAACTACTGAGGAGAAGAGGTGGAGGGTGGAGTTTGGCAACACTCAGATATCAGTGAGCAGGCAGTGTGAGCTTTTTGGGTTGTCCCGATCTACGCTCTACTACAAGAGCAGAGGGATAAGTGAGAGGAATCTTGAGCTGATGAGGCTGATTGATGAGCAGTATACGAGAACGCCTTTTTATGGGTCACGCAGGATGGCTGTATGGCTCAACTCATATGGGCATGGGGTGAACAGGAAGCGGGTGAGTCGGCTGATGAGAGAGATGGGGCTGGAAGCGATATATCCCAAACCGAAGCTGAGCATGGGGTGCAAGGAGCACAGGATCTATCCGTATTTGCTCAGGGGGGAAAGGATTATTCGTCCTAATCAGGTATGGGCATCTGATATCACCTATATCAGGCTTTCCAGGGGGTTCATCTATCTTGTTGCAGTTATGGACTGGTTCAGCCGGTATGTACTTTCGTGGGAGATTTCGATAACTCTGGAGACGCAGTTTTGTATTTTGGCGCTTGAACGGGCTTTTATGGGGGCAGAACCGGAGATATTCAACACGGATCAAGGCTCACAGTTTACCAGCGATGCTTTTTTAGCCGAGCTGGAGTGCCGGGAGATCAAGATCAGCATGGATGGGAGGGGGCGAGCATTAGACAATGTGTTTGTGGAGCGGCTATGGCGTAGCTTGAAATATGAGGAGGTATATCTCAAAGAGTACGAAGGTGTGATTGAGGCTGCGAAGGGGGTTGGAGGATACTTCACGTTCTACAACGAGGAAAGGCCCCATCAATCTTTAGGATACAAAACTCCGGCTGAGCTCTATTTTGGGGCAGTCGCGAGTTGCAGCGTCAATAATTTTGCACAGCCGATAGGGTCATGAGGCCAACATGCCTCTATCCTGTCTGCTAAGGGTGCGAGGTGAAAAGAGTTTAAAGTATAGGGAGGGAGGAGAGAGCGATTGTCTGGGATCGGGGGGGTATTAAAAATACCACCCTGTCTAAAAAAATCGCTTCACGGCCTTCTATGAACGTGTTCTGAGGAGGTTGCTGATTCATTCGGTGGAATTATAGAATAATGCCAAAAAAACTTACAAATCAAGACACGTTTTTTTCTTGTCTTAAGGCGGGAAGAAAAGATGGTCAAAGAGCACCATCCATTTTATACTATTGCGAGGGATGGGTTAAAAATAAATCTTTACTCTGAGTTAATTCTTGATCTTTTAAAACATGGGTGAATGGGTTGTGGAAAGTGCCGCAATTATGGAAAAATCAAAGATTTTACCACAATTGCTTGGAAAACTCCTTCAGAGTTTCCCACACTTCCCACAACCCCTGCTACTATTTTATTAAAATATTTTCTTAAATTCTCTTAAATTCTGTCCAGCCATTGGGGTCCACCTCACATGAACAGAACAAGAAGTCTTTTATTGCTCTTGAATCTGCAATTAAACAAATTCAAGACATCATAAAATAAAGCATTATTCGGGAAGAACTGAAAGAAGTATATACTCACGTACTACTGGAAAAT
>Ga0315554_1000998_pt1 | contig 16855 bp, 15 predicted proteins | sample SalMarSW160370MG_FD_202114 | JGI IMG/M metagenome (GOLD analysis project Ga0315554, IMG submission 202114) | Salt marsh sediment microbial communities from the Plum Island Ecosystem LTER, Massachusetts, United States - Salt Marsh Sediment SW1603-70 ... | reverse complement strand
AGCACGGGAACGCGCTCCCGACGGGCCAGAAGGGTGAGATCGTTGTGAAGGGGGAGAACGTGATGGTAGGATACTGGAAGAACGATCGCGCGACCAAGGAGACGCTGCGCGATGGATGGCTGCATACCGGCGATCTTGGCTATCTCGACGAGGACGGATTTCTCTTTGTTCTGGGGCGCGAGAAGAGTTTGCTGATCAGCTCCGACGGTGAAAAATACAGTCCGGAGGGCATCGAGGAGACGATCGTGGCTCATTCTCCGTTCATCGAGCAGGTGATGCTTTACAATGATCACTCGCCGTACACCGTGGCGCTCATCGTGCCGAACAAGGAGGCAGTGCTCGCATGGCTCAAGGCAAAGAAGCTCACCTGCCACACAGACGATGGGCAGGACGCCGCACTTCGGCTGCTGCAATCGGAGATCGACAGGTATCGAGCGGGCAACAGGGACGCCGGGATCTTTCCGGATCGGTGGCTGCCTTCGGCGGTCGCAGTCCTAGGGGAAGGCTTCACAGAACAAAACCGGATGCTCAACAGCACGTTGAAAATGGTTCGGACCCGTATTGCAGAGTTCTACAAGAACCGCATCGACTTTGCCTTCACGCCGGAAGGAAAGAACATCTGCAACCATCAGAATGAGACGATCATCAAACGACTCGAAGAGGCGACATAGGACTCGGTAGAGCAGAAGTCGCGGGACGATAGCAGCAAATGATTCATTCAATTCGACATTTTGGGAGATAAGGTTCGTCCCCCTTCCGATTCCGATAATTGGCAACCCACAGTCGGATCGGACTTCGGATTTGAATATAAATCGTTACCGGATTCTCTCCGGCTCGTGGTATAGATTTTGACACCGAGAGTTCAGGGACTCAACCCTGGGGCTGTGCAAGCTAATCCTTCGCAATCTGTCCGGCCTTTCTTCGACCGCGACCCCAGAGCAATCCCCCTTTACCCGGCATCGTGGTGACAGAGAAGAGGAGCGTGCCATGACCCACCTCAAACCTGAAGAATGCATCGCCTTCGTCTCCGAGGTTCTCAGCGTCCTCAAGTCGACGAACCAATACGAGAAGGTCCTCTACCTGATTGTTGATCGCATCGTCCGCATCTACAAGTGCCAGACGTGCGCGGTGGTGGTTGTCGATCCGAAAACCGAGTATCTCAACATTGCGCTCAGCCATGGACTCTCGCACACGTTTTCCAAGGAGTTCCGCCGCAAGGTGGCGACGGGCGCAATCGGAAAGCTCCTTTGGACGGGGAAGCCGATTCTCATTGAAGAGAGCACGATCGATCCTCATCTGGCCGAGGATGTGAAGCTGGAGAATCCGTTCGGCTCGGCCGTTTGCGTCCAGATCTCCGCGGACCATCACACGCTGGGATATCTCCACGTGGACAGCGTTGAGAAGCACTCCTTCGCGGCAGACGACCTCCACCTGCTCCAGGCTTTTGCCGATTTCGCCGGGCTGGCGCTGTATAAAGCGCAGCTCTTCGAGGAAAACCTCCGTCTCGACCGCGTCGATCACGAAACCGAGCTTGAGAAATATGCGCCGTTCCTCGACCGAATCCATTCGAGCATCGAGCGGGCGCGGACGTTGAACGAGAACTTCGCGTTGCTGATGCTCGATGTAGACAACTTCAAGCACATCGCGCTCACGTACGGCTACGATTCATCGAGACGCATGCTGAAGGAGCTGGCCGGTTCGGTCAAGTCCCGGCTCCGGGCGATCGACTCCGTGGGGAGGCACGGGATCGACGAGTTCATCGTGCTTCGCTCGAACACCACGCTCGAGGAAGGGAATGCTTTCGCGGAGGAGCTCAGGCGATCGGTCGCTGACTCGCTCTTCACCGATCGGGAAATCAAGACGACGGTGAGCATCGGTGTGGCTGCGTTCCCGCAGGGTGGGGATTCGATCGAGGTGCTGCTGAAAAAGGTGAAGGAGGCTCTCTACGAGGCGCAGCGGGCAGGCCGGAACAGGGTATTCTCCGTCATTGGGGGGGAACCGCTGGATGCCCGGCAGATGCGCCCCGACTGAAGCTGCAGTCGGGTGTCGCTGGCGGACGTATGAGTCGAGTCACTTGCGACTTCCCGTGAGCCTGGAATCCCGCAGGAGCCGGCTGACCGTCACAAACGTGAAGCCGCGTTGGCGCAACTTCTCGATGATCTCCGGAAGTGCCTCTGCCGTGTGCCAACCCCGCGCGTTGATGTGCATAACGATGATCGATCCGGGCCGCGCCTTCCACGTCACATAGTCGATGAGCTTCTGCTTCGTCGCGTGAATATCCGGATCCCCTGACGGCAAGTCGTACTCCACTGTCGTCAAGCCCACCTCCGCTGCAAGGCGAACCACACGCTCGTTATACTCTCCATAGGGGGGACGAAAAAGCGTCGGCTGCCTGCCCGTTAGATTATACATCGCGTCCTGTGTCCGTCGAAGCTCTTCCCTGATGCGCTCGTCCGACACTTCCGTCAGATGCGGGTGGAGGAAAGTGTGATTGCCAAGCTCGAACTGGGGTGAGGAGGCGAGCAGCTTCGTGTGGTCCGGCTCATCCAACATCCATTTGCCACCGAGGAAGATCGTGGCTGGCGTTCCTGTCTCGAGGAGAACTTTCGTGACGCTTTCATCATAATGGCTCGGCACGCGGGTAGAGCAGGCGTCGAACGTCAGGGCTATCTCTTTTCTGCTTCGATCCCCGTGGGAGAAGACAACCGGTTGGACCGGTTTGAGCGGGGGGGCCGACCGGAGTTTCTGGTGTGCCGGCTGTTCCACCGTTGCTTGGGGGAAGCCAGGGGAACCGAAGATGCCCAGAATGATGAATGTTGCTGCCGCGACCCTCGAGGGCAGGTGATGGATTCCAGAGGGCGGCTTCCCCCTTGGCGAAGCGCGAAGGTTAACTCGTTGAGACATCAGATTACTCACGTTTGGAGCCGGGCTCAGACGGCGGGTTGCCGAACGGGAAAATGCGAAACGAAGGTGCAGCATAGCCCTTCGGGAGATAATCATCCGGAATCGCCGCCTTGTTCCCGTCACGCATCGCCGAGTAGCGAGGGGACAGGATCTCCACACAAGCTTCGTTGAACTTGTCCTGGATGTTTTGATGCAGCTGAGAGTAAATGCTCGCCATAAGGTTCGGCTTGTCCGTGTAGGCGTTCAATTCGTAGCTTACGAAGGAGTCGTCCAGGCTCGTTTGCAGAACGAAGGGAGCTGGATCCTTCAGGATGTTTTCGGTTGCGTTGGCGGCAGCGATGAGCAGTTCATGGACTTTTCGCCAGGGTACATCATAGCCGATTGTGACTGAGGAGTGGAGAATGAGTCCCCGAGCCTGTGCCGCCGAGCTGAAGTTGATGATGTGACTTCCGAGCACCATAGCGTTTGGGATTGTTATGTCGACATTCTTGATGGTACGAACGCGGGTGACGAGAAGTGTCTTCTCAATCACGTCTCCGAGAGTGTCGGCAATCTTCACGCGATCCCCGATCTTGAACGGACGCATATACGTGAGGACAACCCCCGCCACGACATTCGCTATTGCCGAGGTCGAACCGAGTGAGAACAAAACCCCGAGGAAGACCGAGATCCCCTGGAATGCCGGCGAGCTCGAACCCGGCAGATAAGGAAAGATGACGACCGCGGCAAACGCGATGACGAGGAACCTGACGATCTTGTACGTCGGCTCGGACCATTCCCGATAGAACCCGGGAAGGCCTATCGTTCCCTTGCCTATTTCGACGAAGATGAGATGAATCACCTTCAGAACGTAGCGTGTGACGAACGCGATCACGACAATGAAGAAGACATTGGGAAGATAGCTCACGAGCGCAACGACGACGTCCCGGAGCGGACTCACGACGTACCCGACGAGGGTCTTTGCCCATGTCTGGCTGAACTCGAAGAAACTGAAGATGATGGTGACGTAGAGGTAAATCACCATCACTGCAGCGGCGAGCTGGAGAATTTGTGCACCCCACTTGAGGGACTCTGCGATTCTCTCCTCGGACAATATTTCGACGGTCTTCAGCCGCACCGGTTTGATAAGGGTTCCCCTCCAGGCGTCGACCTTGGTACCGAGTGATTGAAAGAACGCACGTCCGCCTCGCAGAAGAGCTCCCGTCACGACTGTGAGGAGAGTGGAATACAGAAGGCCTCGCAGCAGCGGCCCTGGATCCCAGGAGCGCGTCCAGGGGATCACGGAAAGCAGATGAAGGACGAAATAATAGAGAAGGGCCAGCGTGATTGTGAGGCGGAGACCTTTGAGAACGACGATGTGGAACGAAGCAATGGTCGAGGCACGTAGGATGACCCGGGAGCGAAAACTGATGGAGGGGAAGTACCTCCCCTCCCATCCTTCGAGTTTCGTGTACAGATATGGAAAGATGCGCCTCATCCCCCAGAAGGCTGCAAGCATCGCTGCCAGGAAGAGAAGTACAATGCCGCCCTGCCGGAGGAGATCCTTCAGCGAGAGCTCGGCTCGTCTCGAGCGAACCACCTTCTGCGCGATGCTCTTATACTCCCCTGCGACTTGGCTTCTGAGCTGATGAAGGGCGGCAGCGTCGTCGGATGTTACGGAGAACACGCGAAGAGTATCGAGGAGCGCGTCCGTGACACCGTTGTTCTCGACAAGCCGGAACGAGTCGAGTGGCCAATCGTTGCGCGCTAGGAATCGCAGCTGTCCAGCGACATGCTCGGCTCGTTCATCAGCCTTGAACTCGCCGAGCGGCGAGTACACGTAAAAGACCGTGTCGCCCGCAAACACGACTGGAATTCCCCGCGGCTGAAGACGGGCAGTCGTGTCTGCCGCTGTGCTGGTTCCAACCGAATCCGACTGCGACCACGCCGTCAAGAATGTGACAACGAGCGAGATGATGAGGACCAGCACGCGGTGAACAAAGGACATGGGCTTCATCTTAATCTTCCTTCCATTCCGGAAACTGATCTCTGTCGACAAATTGAACGGGCCAATGTGTCCGCGACCGTCGTCTCCGATGTCGCTGAGTTGTCAGGCAAATAGGTTTATGAAGCCTGTAATGATGAGCGCGTTCGTGAAGTCGATGAAAAAGGCCCCTACCATCGGGAGCACGAGGAACGCGCGCGGCGCCGGACCAAAGCGCTCCGTGATGGCCTCCATGTTTGCGACGGCGTTCGGCGTCGCCCCGAGTCCGAACCCGCAATGACCTCCCGCCAGCACCGCCGCGTCATAATCGCGCCCCATCGCTCGGAACACCACGAAGTATGCAAATGCTGCCATCATAGCAACTTGGAAGAAGAGGATAACCAGCAGCGGAATTGCTAGATCGAGCAATTCCCAGAGCTTGAGGGACATGAGTGCCATGGAGAGAAAGAGCGAGAGGGACACCGTGCCGAGGTCGTCGACGACCCGCTGCTCGATCTTGAATTTCGCGAGTTCTGCGCCGTTGCAGATGACCGCCGCGACGATCATTGCGCCGATGTAAGCGGGCAGCGTGAAATAGCTTCCCATCCAGCCGCTCAGCAGGGAACCGATCCACATCGCCACGAGGATGATCGTAATGACCTTGAGCAGGCGGAAGGCCGTCGGCGCTGCGCCGGCCGGTTCCTTGTCGATCTCCCGGTCGAGCGACTCGTACTCTTTGACAGCGGCGGACCCACGTGCGGGGAAGCTCTCCGTCTGATGTTTGGGATTCCAGCGTTTGATCAGTGCCGTCGACACCGGCCCGCCGATGAGACCGCCGCTCACGAGCCCGAACGTAGCGGCCGCCATTGCGAGCGTCAGTCCTCCCGCGAACGCGTACTGATCTTCCAGCAGTTTGCCGAACGCCGCGCCGGTTCCGTGGCCGCCGGTCATCGTTATCGATCCGGCGATCAATCCGAGGAACGGGTGGACGCCCAGTGCTTTTGTGAGAAGGACTCCTACTCCATTCTGAAGAACCACTATCGCCGTCGCGAGGCCCCAGAAGAGGAGCACCTGCGGGCCGCCGACCTTCAACAGTTTCAGGTTGGCGCCCAATCCGATGGTTGTGAAAAAGGCGATCATGAGCGGCGGCTGCAGGACGGTGTCAAACTCGAAGACGACCCAGCCCGCGAGCCGCAGACCAAGGGCGGCTCCGGCGAAGAGAAATCCACCGACGACCGGGGCAGGGATATTGTACCGGTCGAGAACCGCGACGCGGCGGCGGATCGCGTAACCTGCAAACAGCACCACCGCGGCGAGCGCGAGGGTCTGTATCATGTCCAGCTTGAGAACGATCGGGGCCATGATCCTAAGATCCTGAGTGAGAAAATCTCTGGTGACAGGACAGGCGATTATAGCAAATATTCCGCTGAAATCGTAGACATTTCGTCACGATCGATGTGCGGAGATACAGAAGATCTGATCGTTGGTTACTCTCAGGGGGTGGGGGGATAGAAGATTGGACCGGGCTCGTCGCAGGCCGGGGGAGGTCTAAGGTAGATGTCCGACTTCTAACGCCGTGTGGAGCAGATAGAAGTCGGACATCTCTCTCGTGTTACCCCATTCTTTCCTTCAACCGTGCCGCGAACCGCCGGCTCATGACGAGGGGCATCTCGAGACCTTTGAGGTAAACGTGGTACGCGCTGTTGAACCACTCCTCGATTCGAATGACGTGCTCGAGGTTGATGATGGTGGACCGATGGATGCGACAGAAATGGTTCTCGGGGAGCCGCTCCTCCCATTCGGCCATCGATTTCTGGACGATCCCCTTCTTCCCCTCGCAGGTGATCATTTGAGAGTAGTCGCCCGCAGCTTCGACGCAAAGGATCGAGCTCACCTTGATGAACTTGAGACTGGTGTTGATGGTGAGGAACATCGTATCGTCAAAGGTGAGCGGTCGCTTCAAGCCGACACGCTGGACGTCCTCCTTTTCCACTTTTTCGATCGCCTTCCGGAGCCTCTCCGGGCTCACGGGCTTCATGAGGTAGTCGACGGCGTCGACCTCGAATGCCCGGATGGCGTGCTCGTCGAAGGCCGTCACGAAGATGACCTTCGCCCGTACGTCGGTCTTCTCGAGGAGATCGAATCCCGACTCGCCCGGCATCTGGATGTCCAGGAATACAATGTCGGGCTCCTTCTCCTTGATCAGCTTGGCTGCGGCAGGTACGCTGTCCGCTTCGCCCACGACCTCGATGTTCTTGAACTCCGCGAGGAGCGAGTTCATGTCTTTGCGGGCAAGTCGCTCGTCGTCAACGATAATCGCTCGTGACTTTTTCTTCATAGACCAACTCGTGATCGTAGTGAATGTCAAGAACCACGTTGACGCGCCCGTCGCGTTCAAAGGTCTCCAGCGCGTACTGCTGTGGGAACGCGTGGTCCAGCCGCGCCCGGACGTTCTCCAGGCCGGACTCCGTGCGTCCAGGCGCCGCATGGTTGTTCGGGGGTCGTGGGAGCCATCGGCCGGTGTTCCTGACGGCAATCCGAAGCGATCCTTCGTGGAGGCGGGCCTCGATCCAGATTCGGAGCGGCATCGGACTTGTCTGCATCCCGTACTTGACGGCGTTCTCGACGAGCGGATGGATGAGAAAGCTCAGCATGGGATACTCCTCGGTTTCCGGCTGAACGTCGAACGCGACCTTGAGCTTTTCTTCGTACCGTTGCTTCTCGATCGAAAGATAGTGGCGGACAGCCTGGACCTCATCCCGAAGGAGCACATCGGGGCGACTTCTGCTCACGAGCGAGTAACGGAGAAACTCGGACAGCTCCGTGATCATCTTCCGCGCTTGCTGGGAGTCCTCGTCGATTAACGCGCGCAGAGAATTGAGCGCATTGAAAAGAAAGTGCGGATTGAGCTGGTATCGCAGCGTTTGCAGCTGCGTTTGCTGGACCTCCTCTTCTGCCTTCTCTGCGCGCTCCCGTTCGTTGGCCCAATCCCGCCAGAATTTGATGCCGAAGTAGAGCGAGCCCCACACCAGCTTCTCGGGATAGATGAGCACGATCACCCGGAGCGCTCGTTCGATCTGGAAATAGGTAGCTGCAATCGCCGGGCCGAAGTACGCGATCTGTATGAGGATGAGTGCGCCATACCAGACTGTGGTCATCGCAAGGGCGCCCAGGATGATGCGCACGACGATGGAGGGGAGGGAGACCTGATGGTAGGGCACCCTTCGAAAATATTCCCGCAGGACAAGCGACAGAAGGAATCCGGCAAAGACCTGAAGCAAGAGGTTGGTGACGGCCGTCCAGCTGAAACCATACGCGGCGGTGTTCACTGCGATGTGCGCGAGGGCAAAGATCGGCCATCCCACGGCCTGATAGTGCCAGAAGGTCCAATCTCTCAGACGGCGCACGTGAATTCTCATGGATTTATGCCCCCGGTTCCTTATAGATCTCGATCCTTACGCCGACGCGACCGTCGTTCTGTTCCACGGCGAAACGATGCCGGCCCGGGTACGCATTCTCCAATCGAGACCGGACATTCGTCAGCCCGGTGCCTGTTCCCTCAGGATTTTCTTTGCTGCCCTCGGGAGGGGGAAGCCAGGAGCCGGAGTTGGTCACGACGACCCGGAGGTCCCCACTCTGGAGCGCCGCTTCGATGTGGAGCCTCAGCGGCATCGTGCTCGTCTTCATACCGTACTTGACGGCGTTCTCCACGAGCGGGTGAATCAGAAAGCTCAAGATCGGATATTCCTCTGCTTCAGGATCGATCGTGAACGTCACTTGCAGCTTGTCTTCGAAGCGTTTCTTCTCGATGGAGAGATAATGGCGAATGGCGTCCAGTTCTTCCCGCAGCGGCACCTCGGTGTGGTCCCGGTGGATGAGCGAATACCGGAGGAACTCGGAAAGCTCCGTGATCATCTCTTTCGCGTGTTTCTTGTCCTCCTGGATCAGCGCGCGCACCGAATTCAGAGCGTTGAAGAGGAAGTGCGGGTTCAACTGATAGCGCAGCATTTGCAGTCGGGCGCGTTGAACGAGCGCCACCGCTTTCCGTGCCCGGTCCTTTTCATCCGCCCAATCCCTCCAGTACTTGATCCCAAAATACAGCGAGCTCCACCCTAACCAGATCGGCACCAGGTAGTTGATCCACTGGATCGCAGCGCGATAGTTCAGCATGGGAAGGGAATACGAGGGGCCGAGCGTCAAATACCATATCGCCGCAATCCCCGCATACCAGATGACCGTGAACACCAACGACCAGAGCCCAATGTAGCCGATCATTGCCAGGATGGGAAAATTTCTGTAGCTGGCCCGCTTGTAGATCTGTCGCAGGAGCAGCGAGAGCGCGAAGGCAAGCGGTGCTTCGAGCCCCTCAACCGCGAACTCTCGACTCGGCAGCGATCGGAGAACCATCAGTATGAGATCGGCTACCCAGAGGATAAGCCAGCCCGCGATCTGGTAGTGCCAGAAGGAGAGAGAGCGGAGCCGAGGAACAGTAAGGTTCATATGCAGATGGATTTCGCCGAGTGACTTTCGGCCGGCAACATCCGGCCGCTATCTTCCATTTCGTCTGCAATATGCGGGATTTTGGACAAAGAGTGAAGAGTGGTTATGCAGGCGGCATCAGGCCTCGACGAGCGGATGTTTGCACGGTTGAGCGGCACCCGCTGTATTTCAGATCATTCTAGCGGAAATGACGAGGATCGGCAGGACATGCTTTTCAGCGGTGGCTGCGTTGCGGCGCAGACTCAGGGGCCTGGTGCGCTTCCGAGGTTCCCAGGGTGGGGGGTTGGACGTAAAAAAAACAGCGGGTGAGGTCTTTGGACTTCACCCGCTCTCTTCTCAAGAATGATCGCTTTCGCCCAAGAGATCGCGAAGCTTACTTTGACGAAAGCTCCTCCATGGGGGAGACAGATGGAACGAATGTGAACGTGTTTGCATCGACATACACGTTGTAGTACCAGGCACAGAGCCGTTGTACCTTCTTGCTCTCGTCGAATCGGACCGCCTGCTTGACGGCGAAGACGCCTCGGGCATCACCGATCTTGCAGAGAGCCCAGGCAGCCGCGATGCGGTTGCACTCTTCCTTCCCATCGTGCAGAGTCGCCATCAATGGGATCACAGCCTCCTTGGCCTGGAATTCGCCCAGCAAATACGCTGCGCTGGTGCGGAGTCCGCAGTTGTCGGACTTGATCGCCACCAAGAGGTTGGCCACTGCCTTCTGATAGCGAGCTTCGCCGATTTGCTGCTTGATATCTGAGCCCTTGGCCGGCCACGCCAGGACGACTGCCATCGCAATCACGCCGAGAATCTTGGTTCCGGTTTTCATCACGCCCTCCGAATAAGTTGTTCACTCCTGGTGGCTCAGGCGTCTGGATGTCAGACGCCCTTCACCTATCTCTACGTGGCGAAATCGCCCGTGTTGCTGAGATTTCGACGAGCGGTAGGAAAAGAGGGATGAAAGGTCGAAAAATCGTGACGAGTGGTTCTCTTGTCCTGAAACTCGCTGCGCGGCATGCGAAAGGACCTGAGCTGCCTCGCACCATTCCTGTCTGCGTCCTGAGCCTCTCACCGATCGTCGTCGCCACTCGTCGATTCCGGGTGTCCTTTCATTCCACAATTCGTCAAACTTAGGGGAGAATGGCGTCGGTGATTCGCTGGTCCCGGGCCGGACCCATACGAACAAGCCTCTGAGGATAGTAAGGTCCATCATGGTTTCTTTCGTGGGGAAAGCTAAAACAAAGGTCGTGTGCGCTCAATGCTCGAAGCACATCAAGTGGGCGTGGGTTGTCGAGTACCGGTCGTTCCATTTTGTTCAATTCATCTACTTGTGTAGCGAGTGCGAGAGCGTTATCAAGGTCACGAAGGAGAAGACTCGCCTCTCCGCGTCGGCAGAGGACGAGCTTTCGACCTGCTTTCATACAACCTAGGGGGAAATCAATGCGCAGGATCGGACACGAAGGTAAGATGCAGGCAAGTGGGCTTCTCTTTCTTCTGGCACTTGCCTCAGCGGTCGTCTTTCTTATCCTCCGCTTGAGGGGTTGCACTCCGTCGGGATGGTAAGTGTATCGAATCCACCTCCCCCTCCCGCCCCACATCTCGAGAGAATCGAACGGAAATCGTAGCAACTTCAGATTCAAAAGTTCGTAAGCCACGGTAGCGATGGCTTGCGAGTCGTCGATTTCTCTTCTTACCGTTCGGCAGGTCACAACAAATATCCTGGAGTGGCTGCTATGAGATGGAATGGAACGGCCGCGTACATCACTCTGGCATGGCTGGTTTCCTCCTTCTGTACCGCCCAGACGCGGGAAGTTGTCACGCTGGGTGAAACGCCAAAGATCCTCGAGCCGGAAGTGAACTTTCTCTCCGAAACGCCGGTAATCGACGGAGTCCTGGACAGATGTTTGGAGTTCCTCCCCGCCCGGCACTTCACGAAAATCTACAAGCAGAAAGGAGACTCCGCGCCCTCTGTCAGCTACCGGCTGGCGTACGGCACGGGGTTCTTCTATCTCTACCTCGAAGCAGCGGCCGATCGACTTGTCTTCCGGGATCGCGCCTATCAGAACGGCGATGGCTTCGTGATGCTCCTCGCGAGGGCCCGACCGAACCATGAAGCGACAGATGAGTTCTACGAGCTGGCGTGTTCGGCCGTCAAGAGGCCGGAGCTTGAATGGACGCGACGCATCTTCTGGAACTACAATGTCGACAAGTTGTTCGTTCCAACGAGCGACGATGCGAAGATGGAGTTCCACGAAGGAGGCGGGAAGATAAGTTTCGAACTCCTCTTGCCGTGGGACGACGTTCGACCCTATCATCCCTGGCTCTCGGAGGGCATCGGATTCAATCTGACCTTCACCAAAGCTGTCGAACCGGAAGGGAAGATGCACTTCGGCGTCGTCAATGATGATGCGGTCGGCGGGGAGTTCAAAAGGCGACTCTCCGCGACCCTCAAGTTTCAGAAACCGACGGGTGTCGGGAAGCCGCAGACGTTCGTCAGTTTCCTGAACGGCCATCTGACGGAAGGAGATTCGCTCCGGGCCTATGCCGTAACCGTGTCCGACAAACCAGTCACCGAAAATCTGCTCGTCCGTATCCAGTCGGGGGAGGGGCGAACGATCGACTTCCGTCGTATAGACTATACCTGCACTGCCGGCGTAGGCAAGAAGGAATTCGCCGTTGGAACCGCACGGCTCGTGGAAGGGGGATACACCGTCAGGTGGAGTTCTCAAGATGGGGGATCGCGCGGTGCCTGCGGGCTAACGGTGTTGCCGGCGTTCAACCCAGCCGAGCTGAGTCGACGCCTGGAAAAAGTCCGGAACTCCCTTGCGGCCGAGACCACCAGCACGGTTCAGTTCCTCATTCAAGAGCTCGACGGAAAACTGAAGGCGTTGAGATCGTACGAGACCTGCGTCTCAGAACGGTCGAGGCTGGCCAGCCTGATGAGACTGCTGAACTCGGCTGAACGAGGGATCGACCCCTTTGCGGTCCAGACCGGCTTTGTTCGCAAGGCCTATCGGTCGAGGGTCGACAGTACTCTCCAGCCCTACGTGGTATTCGTGCCGGAGGGATTCAGCAGAACGAAGAGGTACCCTCTCTTCGTGTACCTTCACGGGAGCGCTTCGGACGAGACGAATATTCAGGGCGCACGGTCCCTCATACCGGATGGTTGCATCGCACTGGGTCCGTGCGGTCGAGGCCCCTCCAATGGATACAGCCGCGATCACGCACAGGATGACATCGCAGAGGCAATTGCAGCCGTGGAGCAAGCATATCCCATCGACACCTCACGCGTCGTTCTCTCCGGTTTCTCGATGGGGGGCTACGGCGTGTATCGGACGTTCTACGAGACTCCGTGGAAGTTCAGAGCGGCGGCTGTTTTCAGCGGTGCACCCAATCTCGGCGCGCGCTATGCCGGCAGCGCCAATCCGCCGGATTTCAGGGAGGAACGGAATCTCCAGCCGTTCCGCAACATCCCCATTTTTGTTTTTCACGGTGAGAGAGACATGAATGTCCCAATCGCAGCCACGCTCGACCTCGTGGCGAAGCTGCGGTCGGTTGGCGCACATGTCGAGTTGCGCGTCGAGCCGGACAAGGGGCATGAATCTCCGAGCAGGGAGGGAATTGAATCGTTCAAGACCTGGTTCAAGCAGGTCGTTGGTAGCAATCCAAGGTGAGGTAGCCCGGCGAAGCTCAGCATAGCCGCGTGCTCGTCTTAGCCTAGGACGGCAGAGTGATTGAATCATTGCCGCGCCCCTTGAATGCTGATCTCGCTGCGACTGAGTGGTTCTCGAATTCCGCACTGCATCTCCAAGAAGCCAAACCTCCCTCGCAAACTGGAACATCCAGCCACTCGACACGAACCGAAAGCCTTGAGCCAAGAGGGCCGTCCCTCTCCTCAGCGAGCGGTGCCACTGCGTTTTCGCTCCTCCCAGTTCACCATTTCCAAGAGCTCCCACCATTGAAAAAGTGTGAGTGCGACTTTGGTCGTTTGTAGAACTTGTAACGCTCGCAGTTGCACCACCGGACGTCGGAAATTTTGACCTTGACAGCACCGCAGGAAGCCAGTAGTGGCAACGAATTTCACCGGTAATTTTCACCTGTCGATGCCGCTCAACAGACCCTGGGCGGCACGCACTTTGAGTCTTTAGAGAAGTGGACGCTAATTCACAGGTGTAGAAACACCTACGTGGGGGATTTTGGAAATGACATTTCAACGTTTCACGGCGAAAACCCTGCAATCTTCTCAACGTCCTGGCGCCGGGAGCTATCGAACTGTGCAACCGTTCGTGCGCATCCTTCTGGTGGAAGACGACCTTCCTGTGCGAAATGCGATGCAGCACGTCCTGGCAAATGCACAGTACAGGGTCGTTTCGGCCCAGACGGGGGAAGAGGCTCTGAAGTTGATCCGGCAGGGATACTTTGATCTCGTCCTGACCGACGTGAGATTGCCGGGGATCGACGGGGTTGAAGTCACGCGACAGTCAAAACAGCACAATCCCAGGACGCCTGTCCTGGTCGTAAGTGGCGTACCCGATCCAGACCTGGAAACTCGCGCGCTCGGGGCGGGTGCCACGTTCTTTCTCCGAAAACCTCTCGGAGCTCAGGAGCTGCAGACGGTTGTGGCGGGGATCCTCGAGCGCAGGGGGCAAACTCCGTAGTTTCTCCACAAGCCGCTCGGAGTCGTACGGCGACGGGTTGTTAGACTCTGGCGGCAGTTTCAACGCCCCTCAGTGTTTTCCAACTGGTGCACCGTCGTCAGAAATGAGGAAGCGGCGGTGCACCGGTGTTTCATACCTAGGCAGCCGTAGGGAATGACCGGCCGGAGAGCCACCAGATCTGCCTGCAGGTCAACCGGCAATCTTCATCCTGCTATCCCTTCCTGAGATCATCTGTGCAGGGGATCTTCCTGAAACGGGGATCGTCTCGCTGGTTTTCCATTGCCTTCAGGGATCTCTCAGACTTTCATCCATCGGGAGTCCCGCGTTCGACCTCGAGGGTTCGGCAGGTGGCGTGGGCTTGACATTCACCAGTCTGTTGCTTAGGTTTATTATGAGCATATGCTCATAACTAACCCAGGACCAACATGCCGCGCCCAAAGCAGTTCCGTTTGCTCGAGTCGGCACCCGCTGTAACGCGGTTCGTCCCCGAACGCTCCGACGAGGAAGAAGTTCTCACAGTCACGCTCGGTCTTGATGAGTTCGAGGCGCTGCGGCTCGCGGACTTCGAGCGCCTCTCGCAGGAGGAAGCCGCCCGCCGGATGAAGATCTCGCGCGCGACCTTTGGAAGGATCATCGAATCAGCTCGGCATACGGTCGGCGAAGCGCTCACACAAGGGTACGAACTGGAGATCGCCGGTGGTGCATTCCGGTATGTCCGGAAGGGAAAGCTGTGGTGCCCGCGGTGTCGGCACAGCCAGCCTCTGCTCCCGAGGCTTCGCACCCGCGTTGTCTGCCGTCATTGCACCCATCCCTTGCAGGGCGTGGAGGCTCAGGCTCAACAGATCGAACATAAGGAGATCGATATGGACATTCGAAACGCAAAAGTCGCAATTGTCACCGACGAAGGTACGACCGTCTCCTCCCACTTTGGGAGGGCGCGATATTATGAAGTGTTGACATTCCAGAACGGGGAAGTCGTTCAGCGAGAGCGACGCGAGAAGTCCGCTCCACATGCGATGGTCGAGGAACATGGAGCGGCGCACGAACATCACGGCGGGAAGCACGAGATGATGCTGACGCCGATCCGTGATTGTCAGGTGGTTATCGCTCGAGGGATGGGCGATGGCGCATATGCCCATTTGACCTCAGACGGATTCACGACTTTCCTGACGGATCTCCACAGCATTGATGAAGTTGTGACCGCTGTCGCTTCCGGAAGCTTGCGTAATGATTCGAGACGTCTCCACCACAAAGAGCACGCTCATTCGTAGCGTGGGACTTGAAAGGATCAGATGACCCTCGTGTTCATCGACGTGTTTCGCGAGGCCATACAAGTCACGATCCTGGTATTCGTGATGATGGTCGTCGTTGATCTGATCAACGTATGGACGAGGGGGAGAATCAGCGCGGTGCTGCGCAAGGGTCATCGTCTGCGGCAGTATGTCGTTGCACCCTTGCTCGGCGTGGCGCCCGGATGCCTGGGAGCGTTTACCAACGTCTCGCTGTATATGCACGGAATGATTACGTTCGGCGCGCTGGCAGGCTCGATGGTGGCGGTCTCCGGGGATGAGGCGTTCGTGATGCTGGCGATGTTTCCCAAGTCCGCTCTTCTCCTCTTTGCGCTCCTGTTCGTGGCTGGCATCGGGGTGGGATTGCTCGTTGATTGGGTGGTGCGGAAATGGAAGATTCCGACCTGCCAGGATTGCGAAATCCCCCTCGTGCACCCGGGCGAAGCCGGGATTGCGCACTATATCAAAGAGCATGTGTGGCGGCATATCGTGCGCCGGCACTTGTGGCGCACGTTCCTGTGGACGCTCGGCACCCTGCTGCTCGTGAAACTCGGCTTGACCGAGTGGCCGCTGGAGAAACTGGCGAGCGAGTACACCCTGGCGCTTCTGTTCCTTGGGGCGCTGGTGGGACTGATTCCGGAGTCCGGTCCGCATCTCATCTTCGTGACGCTCTATGCGAGCAATCTGATACCCTTTTCGGTTCTGTTCGCGAGCTCCTTCGTACAGGACGGTCACGGTTTGCTCCCGATGCTCTCCTACTCTGTGAGGGACTCGATTCTCATCAAGGCCTTCAATCTTGTCCTGGGGTTGATCCTCGCGTTGGCACTTTATGCTTTCGGAGTTTGAGGACAAAGGTTGAGCTCGGACTATTCGGAGTGCATGGGCCAGGCTGAGAAAACGGCGGGCGGCCCGACTGACTGTTGCCTCAGTGAGGAATTCTTCACATCATACAGTGTTAGCACTCGACAGGACGACAATCAATTGGGAGGAAGGATATGGAAGAACCAATCAAGATCGGAATCATCATTTGCGATCGGTACCGCACTTGCGCGGGTGGGAAATGTTTCAGGGCACTACGGAATCGGGAAGGCGCGTTCAGCCGATACAAGGATCGGAAGGTGGAGCTTGTCGGCTACACGACCTGCGACGGATGTCCAGGAGGCAATGTAGAGCACGCTCCCGCAGAAATGAAGAAGAACGGAGCTGAGGTCGTGCATTTTGCCACCGGCCTCGTGGTCGGTTACCCACCCTGTCCGTATCTTTTTGAGTTTCGACAGTTTGTGAAGGAGAAGTTCGGACTCGAAGCGGTGATCGGGACGCATCCGATACCACAAAGCTACTATGAGACGCACACGAACCTGGGCACGTGGGAATCGGCAGAGTGGAAGGAGATTGTCGCTCCGACGCTGGCGGATGAGAAGACGCGCCTTGCCTATAGCTGAGCGTGGAGGAAGCCTGAGTGGGTGAAGGCGTGTGTTGGCACGTGTGCCAGCCACGACTTGCTAGGGAATGATCACCGTCCGTACGCCGCCGCTGTACCGTTCAAG
>Ga0315554_1000993_pt1 | contig 16888 bp, 19 predicted proteins | sample SalMarSW160370MG_FD_202114 | JGI IMG/M metagenome (GOLD analysis project Ga0315554, IMG submission 202114) | Salt marsh sediment microbial communities from the Plum Island Ecosystem LTER, Massachusetts, United States - Salt Marsh Sediment SW1603-70 ... | reverse complement strand
TGGCAATCTCCCCCGTTTTTAACCAGTGTTTTTCTTCCCATACCCGCCCGCCCAAAAAGGCTTCGCCTCTTTACCATCTCTTAAACCCCACCCCTAGGGGGGAAAGAATAATCTCCCTCACTCCCTATTAATGAATGTAGAGAGGTGTGACCTCTGTAGGGTGGGTTCGGGTGGGAAGAAGAGCATACTCTAAAAAACGGGCAATCCCCCCCCCTTAGGAGGCAAATAAAAAAGGGGCTTAACGCCCCTATTAAATACCCTTGCTTTGTAGGTAACATGACCCCACTGTGGGAAAAAATCAACAATTCCTAAAAAACCTCCCAAAAACTCTTGACAAGATTGTAATATTGTGTTACGATAGTCATCATGAAGGACACGGTGTTAACAGATTATAGAGCAAATAATATGTGTGATACGTTGTCAAAGGGGTGACACAAAAATGGCACTTAAAGATATGTATTTTTCTATTTCCGAAGCTGCGGAAGAGCTTAAAGTAAGTAGGCAAACCATCTATCGTTGGATTGCTGATAAAAAGATTCCTAGTGAGAAGGTCGGTGGAGTAATACTTGTTGAAAAGGTGGCGATTAACAAATACGCTATAGAAAGAGCTACGGAATTTATATCAAGTATGTTTGATAGTCTTAGTTTTGATGCTCTCAGACAGGAACTTGGATATGCAGATAAAGATAGAATAGAACGAGTTGGTAGTGAAAGGGATTATGCGGTATTTCTTGTTACCCGTGAGAATGATACTAAGGAAAAAGTGTTGGTCGGTGGTGTCGAAATTACTATGAAAGCTGATCGGAAGCAGCCAATGCCAGCTATCGCTAAAATGAAACTCATAGACATAATTAGACAAGATTATAAACAACCCAAGAACAGAAGTAAAAGCAGAAGGATTAAAGAAAAAGGAGTGGTGTCCTAGATGCACCACTCCTCGCTTATTATTTGTGGGGGCATGCTGAAATAGGTAGACAGGCCTGCTTTGCAAGTGGGTGGTGCCCGTCACCGTGGGAGTTCAAGTCTCCCTGCCCCCACCTTACTATCATTATATAAACTGCGCTGGTTGTCAAGAAAGACCCTATTCCAGCCCCGCCAGGTACTCTTTGAGCCATTGTAAGGCGGCTTCGGCGGCGCTCTGTTTATTCTGCTCCCGGTCCCCTTTAAAATTATGCTTCCGGCTGAAGGTGCTTTCCCCGTGCGATAGGCCGATATAAAACAGCCCCACCCCTTTTCCCGCGGAAGCACCGCCCGGCCCGGCGATGCCGGTATCGGCTATACATATATCGGCGCTTAAGATTTTACGGCCCCCCTGGGCCATCTCCTCGGCCACTTCATGGCTTACCGCCCCGTACTGATTGAGGGTATCTTCTCTGACCCCTACCACCCCAATCTTGACCCGGTTGCTGTAGGCGGTGACCGAACCTTTATAGTAGTCGGAGCTTCCCGGGATATTGGTGATACGGTGGGAGAGCAGCCCGCCGGTGGCGGACTCGACTACCCCCAGCGTCAGCCCCTTCTGCCTCAGCAGAGTGCCGATCTCCTCCTCCAGCCTCATATAAACCGCTCCATCAGGTGGTATATCATCTCGTCGCTGACCTGCTTGCCGTCGTCGCTGAGCTTGGCGATGGCGTGCTCGGCCAGCTTGTGCTTCTGCTCATCCTCCATGTCGTCCAGCTGGCTGTATATCCCCACCCTTCGCCCCACCCGGAAGTTGTGCCTCTCCTCGGGGGAGAGGGACTGGAAGCGGCTAATCACCGCCAGCATTTTATCTTTATCGTCGGGCAGCTTGCCCTCAATCTCCTGTAGTAAATTGGTGATGTGGTCGCTGACGAAGTAGGAGTGGCATTCCAGGTTTTCGATGAGCAGTTTTTCCTCCTCGACTACCTCCTCGTCACTGGAGCGTACGAAGCTGCCGTTCTGGACGTCGTCGTAGAGGGGCATCCCCTGCTTTATGGTCAGTGTCCTCACCCGTATGAATTCGGGGTCTATCTGGTTTAATACCCTGGCCGTCTCGACGGCGTGCTCCCGCCACATCTTTTTGCCCCCCATCCCCAGCAGGACGTATTCGCACAGAGAGATGCCGGAGGCCACCACGTTCTTGCCCCCCTTGATGTGGTCGGCGGCGGTCACCCCCTTGTCCATGTATTTGAGTAAGGGGTCGTAGCCGGACTCCAGCCCGATGTGCAGTCGGGAAAGCCCGGCTTTATGTAGCGCTTTCAGCTCCTCCAGCTTCTTCTTGGCCGCCGTCTTGGAGCGGGCGTAGCTGGTCACCTGGGTGATGCTGGGCAGGGTCTTTTTCAGGAACTTGATTACCTCGACCAGGTCGGGGGTGCGCATAATCAGGGTGTTGGCGTCCTGGAGGAAGACGCTGGTGCCGCCGTAGTAGAGCCACATGGCGACGTTGGCGTAGGCTTGGCTGGGCGGGTTACTGAGGACGGCGGCGGCCACCGCTTCCAGGCTGCCGCCGTAGCCGGATTTCCAGGCCATCGACTTAATCCTGTCCTGTATCGCCTTGGCGGCCAGTATGTCCTGTTTTACTTCGGCCACCGGTCTCAGCTCGAATCTCTGCCCCTTGTAGATATGGCAGAAGCGGCAGCGGTTCCAGGAGCAGTTTTTGGTCGCCCGGATGAGCAGTGAGTAGGCTTCGCTGGGCGGTCTTATCGGTCCCAGTTCAAAAGAGTCTGGCATAGTTGGCCTCTCTATAGATAGCCGAAGACGTACTGCTTGATGAACTCGAAGTTGCGCTTAACGTTGTCAGCGCCGGTGACGATGCCCATGTGGCCGGGAAGCAGGTACTCCACATCCAGCTTTGACAGCTTCTCTATAGACTGTTTAAGCTGGTCGGCATCACCGCCGGGCAGGTCTACCCGCCCCGTGTTCTGGTTGAAGATGACATCCCCGCAGATGAGCACTTTCTCCTTCCGCAGGTAAAAGCAGACGCTTTCGGGGGAGTGCCCCGGGGAGGGGATAATCTCGATTTCGGTTTCCCCCAGGCTTAAGTGGTCTTCGTCTATCACCCTGTCTTCGCTGAATTGGGCGGTGGGGACGCCGAAGAACTTTGACGCCTGGGTAGTGGCGGCATCCCCCAGTTGCTTTTGTACCGTGGGCAGCAGGATTTCGGCGCCGGAGGCCTGTTTGAAAGCCTCGTTTGACCAGGAGTGGTCGCCGTGCAGGTGGGTGTTCATGATGATATCGATGGTCTTGGGGTCGATGCCGTCCTTCTGCATGTCCTGGAGCAGGGCGGGCAGGTACTCGTTGAGTCCGGGGTCAATCAGGATGCTGAGTTTATCCTTAATGACGTAGGTGTTGCAGTCCATCATCCCTTTTTCAGGGTAGTAGTATAGATTTTTCAACAGCTTCATGCTATCATTACCTCTAACAAATTGGCTTTATTCAGCCGACTTTTCATTATAATACGAATCGGTAACTAAAATAAAGCTGATAGTATCTAATAGCCGTAAGGAGTTATAGGAAGGAGGTACCGTTATGGTAGCCTTAGCCTGGATTACAGGTATCCTCGGCGGGCTGTGCATGGCGATGGGTGTTGTCACCGCCCTTGAGGCGATTCCGCTACAGGGCGCTGAGCTTACCTGGTTATTCTGGTTTGCCCTGTCGGGCATTCTGTTACTGGCCAGCATTGTCTTTACCCTGGCTCGCGCTGAGGATTAATCGCCGGGTGATAGAGGCGAGGATTTCTCTGCACGTTTACCCCAATGCCCCCCGCAACGGAATAGTCGGCTTCGAGGGTGGGGTGCTGGGGGTAAAGGTAGCGGCACCGCCGGTCAAGGGCCAGGCCAACAGGGAACTGGTCGCCTTCTTGAGCCAGCTTTTGGGTGTGAGCAAAAGCAGTCTGGCCATTATCAGGGGTCACACCTCCCGCAACAAGCTCATCTCGGTCAGGGATTTGAGCCAGGAAGAGGTTATCCGGCGGCTTCTTCCCGGTTAGTCTATTATTTTATCCCCTCATCTTCCGCTTGTGGCGGCGCCACAGTAGAATGCCGAGAACGGTTCCCCAGATGGGGATGAAGATTAGCAGCCAGATGGCTATGGTGCCCAGCACCTGCCCGGTGATGACCAGCCCCCTGGCGGCGGACTTGAATATTTGCAGTGCGTTCCAGCCCGGTGGAACCGGCGGCGTGTCCCTGAACTCTGGCCTTAGATAGACCGAAATCAGGCTCATTGACGATGTCCGCTCCAGGTACTGCATCCGCCCCTTTATTTGCTCTATCTCCTGGCGCACGCGGGACAGGCTCTCGTAGATTTCCAGGATGTCATCCACGTCCTCGGCCTTGTCCAGGAGGGCCAGGAATTCCTGCTCGGTGGCTTCGGCGTTGGCCAGTCTGGCTTCCAGGTCGATGTACTCCTCGGTAACGTCCTGGCTGTTGGTGTTCTCCGATTCCACCCTTACCGCCAGCCCCCTTATTTCGGCCAGCGCCTGGTCGAACTTATCATCGGGGACTCGGATGGCAATCCACCCCCGCATATCGTCTTCCTCCCCGTTGACGCTGGACGAGACCACGTAGCCGTTATAGCCTGCCGCCAGCTGGGTTATCGCCTGCATGGCCTGGGTTACGTCGTCTACCACCAGCGACATATCGCCGTTGCGGACTATCATCCGCTCATCGATGTTAACTACAACCGTGGTGCTTTGATACTTATCGCCAGCCCCGCTATCCCAGATAAAGCCGGGCTCTGCCGGCGGTATCGCCACCGGCGGCATTGGTTCCCCTCCCCAGTCTATCCCTGGCGGTGTTACCGTCGTCGGCGGCACCCGTTCTTCCGGCGGGTATAGTGTCGGCGGCTCCGCTGCCGGGAAAAAGCAGGAGGCCGATACCAGCAGCAATACCAGCACTGCCGCCAGCGCCAGCCCGATTATCAGCTTTTTCATGATAATCCCCCCTTATTGTTTATAGTTCTAATTTACTATAACGGTTGGGGAAGAGAAAGGTTAGCCGGCTTTAATAAATAAACACTATACCCGCCGAGACCCCGGCAGGGATAACGCTCAGGTCGGGCTCAACCGTGCGGATCATGTAGGTGTCCCACCCCACCTTGTGGCAGAGGTCAAAGACATCGATGCCCACCCCCTCCATTGACGGCCTGGCCAGCAGGGGAAATCGGCACTTCCCCTTCTCGATAAAGTCACAGGGCGCCCGGTTGCAGAGATTTACCCGGCAGGAGCCGCAGGCAAAGCCCATGGCCAGGTCGTAGCCCTCGGTCTGGGCGTAAGACTCTAAACGCCCCACGATCTCGGCCGTCTTTCTATGGAAGCCCCTGGCTCCTTCCAGCCCGGGCGGCTCCTTCTTGTGTGTGGCCGAGGTGGCGAAGTATTTTTCCAGGTGCTCTATGTCCCTCTTGAACAGGACAGCCCAGCGGTACTGGCCGAGCGCTTTTCTTATCAAATCCGGCTGGGGAGTATGGGGTGGGCAGTGGGGATTTGTCCCGGCCATGTTGCAGAGCGGTACCAGGCACTTCAGCCAGACCCGTTCCTGCACTAACACCTGGGAGGCGGGTATAACTTCAGCCGCCGAAGCGCCGAGTTCCAGCGCCTTTTGCCTGAAGCGCTCCAGGTCGCGCTGTAGCTCTTCTTCTTCTATGCTACGGATAGAGGGTTTCCGCACCTTCCGTTTTGCTGCCATGGCTGTTTTCTCCTTCGCCAGTCTTCCGGGGTACATCTTATCACAATCTGGTCTTAACCCACAGCCTCTCCCCGTCGGTAATAAACTCTATCGTTCCCCGCTGGTCGGTGCGGAATATATTCCCGGCGCCCAGCTTCTCTTCCAGCCTCTTTAATACCTCCCCGCTGGGGTGGCCGTAGCTGTTTTCCCCCACCGATATAACCGCCGCCCCGGGGCTGACCTCCGCCAGGAACTCAGGCGTGGTGGAGGTCTTGGAGCCGCTGTGTCCCACTTTGAGCACGGTGCCGCTCAAATCGCTTCCCCGGGCGATAAGCTCGAACTCAGCCTCACGCTCGATGTCGCCGGTGAGCAGGAAGCTAACCTCCCCGGCGCTTAAATTCAGTACCACGCTGTTGTTGTTTATATCCGAGTTGGTTCCGGTTAGCGGCGGAATTGGCGGGTTGAGCACCTCCATCGTTACGCCGTCGCCCAGGTCAATCTCCTGCCCGGCCTGGGCTATGGTGCCTTTAATATCCCTTTCCCCGATTAGCCCCAGCCACTCCTGGCAGATGGGCAACCCGTAGTCCGATTCGGGGTAGAGCACCCGCTCCACCCGGTATCTCTTTACTGCCTCCACCAGGCCGGTGATGTGGTCGGCGTGGGGGTGAGTCAGCACCACCAGCTCTATGGTCCTGTCCCAGAAGGGCATTTTCTCGCCCAGTTCCAGGGACAATAGCTGCGGGCTGGGGCCGCCGTCAACCAGCACCTGCTGGCTACCCTTTTGAATCAGGATGGCTTCGCCCTGCCCTACGTCGAGAAAGCTTACCCGGAGCTTGTCGTCGGGCATGGTGGCGGCGGCCACTGACGCCAGAACGGCTAATATCAGCAGCGGCGGTACCACCCACCTCAGCGGCAATCGGGAGACGAGGTCGGTAGACCTGCTCGCCCCGTCTTTGAGCCGGTTTGCTATCTTTGGTAACTGCTTTTTGCTGCTCACCAGCCATATAAATATGGCCAGGACGGCGTAGTAGCTCACTATAAGAGGGGTGTTAACCGCGCCCGCCTCGGCGGCGGATATATCAAGTGAGGCCAGCCCCCTCACTATCAAAAGCATATATGAGGCGAACAGCCAGGCCAGCCAGCCGATGCCCTGGGCGATGGGCAGAAAGGCCAGCCCGATTATTCCAACCAGTCCTGCCGTCCCCCCCAAAACGATGAGCGCCGGCAGCGCCGGGAGGGCCAGGAACGTGGCCAGCGGCCCCACCAGCGAGACGATGCCGAAGTAGTGGGCGACGACAGGCCAGACGGCGATTGTTGCCGCCAGGGTCACGCTGAAGCTGTCGGTAACGATGGCGGCCAGTGATGCCCCCGCCCCCTCCTCCCCGATAGTAACCTCGTCGATTTTCTTCCCCAGTCTCATCAGGGGCGGGGCGATGAAAATCAGCCCGGCCATGCCCAGGAAGCTCAGCTGGAAGGCGGCATCCCAGAGGATATTCGGCTGGATGCCCACCATTACGGCGGCGGCGAAGGCCAGAGAGGTAACGGCGGTGCGCTGCCTGCCCAGCAGCTCGGCGCTTAAGAAAAGGCTGGCCATGATGGCCCCCCGCACCACCGGCGGGTTCAGGCCGGTGATTATGGCGTATAGCCAGATTACCCCCAGCGCCAGCCAGATATAGATATAGCGCTTTCTGCCGAAGAGCCGTATGCCGATGCTGAGCAGTATCCCCGCCAGGATGCTCAGGTGCAGCCCCGATATTGCCAGCAGGTGGGCGGTGCCGGTGCGGGCGAAATCGTCTTTTATCGCCTGGGGTATGTTGTACCGGATGCCGAGAACAACGCCCTGGGCCAGCGATGCCGCCGGCTCGGGCATAATCCGGGCGATGCTCCGGGAAAGGCTTTCTTTTAGCGAATAGACCCACTCCAGCGGTGCCAGGCCCTCCCCCGTCTCCAGGACCTCTATATCGGGGTGGAGCATGGTTGAGTAGATTCCCTGGTTTTCCAGGTAGCCTTTATAGTCAAAGTCACCCAGCTTGGGCGGCGTCTCCAGTTTCCCCCTCACCCGCAGCACATCGCCGTAGTCATATTCGGGGTAGCGCGGGACAAACAGTAATGTATCCCCCGTTACTTCTTCCCCGTTTATTTCGCTGGTGGAGAGGCGGATATGGGTGGAGCTGTCCCTTATTTCGGGGTCGGCGTTCACCGTCCCCTTAATCTCCACTTCCCGGCCGTTATAGAACCTGATGTGGCTCTCATCGTCGGGGGGGAGGCTTGCCTGGTAGCATAAAGCCCCGCCGAAGAAGGCAATCAGGCAAACGGCGGCCAGAATTATTACCCTGCGCTTTTCAGGGAAAAAGAAGAGCAGGATAAGTGGAATAAGCCCGGTAAAGATAAGGGCCAGGGGCAGGGCCAGCTTTGACCCCAGATAGATGCCGGCCACCCAGGCACCGCTTAAATATATAAGCGCCAATGTTTACCTCAAGCGCGTTAGTCGCCGACGGTAATCAGGTCTTTTATGTCCTCGTAGATAGCCGGGCCGATGCCTTCGACCCTGGTTATCTCGGTGATGTGGCCAAATCCTCCGTTCTGCTGGCGGTAGGCGATGATGGCCTGCGCCTTGCTCTCGCCGATGCCGGGTAAAGCCTCCAGGAGCCAGGCTTCGGCCCGGTTGATGTCTATTTTCTGCGGCGCTTCTTCCTGGGAGACCGCCGCACTCGGCTCCGTGGGAGTGGGCAGTGAAATCTCTACTGGCTGGGGCGGCTGGTATTTCTGCCAGGCGACTATCCCCCCGATGACGATAACGGCTATCAGCAGGATGATAATCAGCGTCCAGAATCTTTGCCTGGCCATGGCAGGTCTCCTTAGCTCCACCAAGTATAGCAGAATAACACTGGGTGATGAATAGAACTGTATAGCAGTGTATACATTTGTAGTCCCCGCCCATTTTAACCTGTGTTTTTCTTCCCATACCCGCCCGCCCAAAAAGTTTTCACCTTTTTCCATATCTTTAACCCCACCCCCCGTTTTACATCTTTTCCCACCCGCCGCCCTTTAAGGTAGGGCTAAAGCCCTTTCTTCCTTCACCCCCAGAGAAGAAGAGAGAATATTTACCCTTGTCCACCCCCCTCAAAAGCTGTGCCTCTTTAACTTCCTTCCCCACCCCTCAAGAAAGAATTAATAGAGGTCTAACCTCTGTAGGGTGGGTTTGGGTGGGAAGAAGAACACCCGCTAAAAGGGGGGAGGGGCTAAAAAGAATTGATAGAAGTATCACTTTTGTGGGTGGGAGGGTGGGAAGTAAAACCCACTCTAAACACGGGGGAATCCCCACTGGAAAACAAGCTCTAGACAATTGTTAAGAGCGGGGGTATAATTGCTAAAATTTAACTACAGGAGGTGAATCGTGGTAAAGGCTCTAAAGGTAATCCTGATTATCTTCGGGGCGCTGAGTGCTGTGTCGGGTCTGATGCATATTTTTGCTCCCGAGATGCTAAAAGCCATGATAGGTTTAGGGGAAATGCCCGAAGCCTGCAAGCCGGCCCTGATGTCTATGGTGATGGTAGGCGTCTCCTTCGTTGCTGCGGGTGTCTATCTAATTATCGCCGGGACGAAGGATATCCTGCGCCACATTTACTGGGTACAGTTCGCCCTGCTGTGGGCTATTCTGGCTGTAGCCGGCGAAGTATACTCGGTCCTAATGGGCTATGTCACCTTCAACCAGGTGATGCCGATGGTTATCCTGGACGCCGTCTTCTTCGTACTGTTTTTGATTTTCTATCCCTATGGCCGCACCGAAGATTAACAATTAAAACTGTTAATAGCTGCGGGCTTTACTAAGAAATATTGTGGGCCAAAGGGGGTCAGGAGCCTCTGAGAGCTTTTCTCAGCGCCTCTTCCGACTCGGGAGTGGTGACGGCTATTATCTGGTCTTCAGCCTGAAGGGCGGTGCTGGCGGTGGGCACGCGGGGCTTCTCCTGCTTGGGAATGATCAGGAACAGCCGGCTCTCCGGCGGCAGTGAAAGCTCTCTTATCTCTTTGCCTACCGTCTTGGCATCGGCGGGGATTTTCAGCTCCACAACCTCCAGCCCTCTTTCCCTGATATCGAGCAGGTGGGTCAGGGGGTGGGTGGGCACTTCTTCCTGTATGCTTTCCAGGATGATATTGGTGCTGCTCACGGTGACATCAATGCCCAGCTCTTTGAAGATGGCCTCGTTCTTGGGGTTATTGATGCGGGCTACCGTCCGGGGCACATTGAATTTATGCTTGGCCACCTGGCAGGCGACCAGGTTATCCTCGTCGTCGCCGGTTACGGCGATGAACATCTCGGCCCGTCCCGTGCCCACTTCGGTCAGGGTAGCCACCTCGCAGCCGTCGCCGCGGACGCAGACACTGCCCAGCTCGCTGCAGATGAATTCGGTTCGTACCGGGTCCTTTTCCACCACCACTATCTCGTGCCCTTCGTCGAGCAGAGTCCTGGCCAGGTAGTAGCCCACCTTGCCCCCGCCGATAACGATGATATACATTATTTAGCCTCCTCCGTCTCCGTCTCCAGCTTCTCCTTCAGCATCTGGGCGAATATGGTGGTCGGGCTGAAGGCTTCTATTCCCAGGGAGTTAAAAAGCTCACGGCGCAGCGGGTCATACACTCGGCAGAGCACCCTGGGCACCTTGAAGATGTTCCTGGCAATCTGGGCGGCCATGACATTGCGGTTGTCCCCCTGGGTCAGGGAGATAAAGGCGTCGGCCTCCTCGATACCGGCTTTCTTAAGCGACCCCTCGTCCATGCCGTTGCCCACCAAAGCGGTGCCGCCGAACTCGGCAGGCAGCCGCCGGAAGCTATAGGCGTCGGTGTCCACGATGGTAACGGTGTGACCCTCGATGTCCAAAAGGCCCGCCAGTCGGGCCCCCACCCTTCCGCAGCCCATAATTACTACTTTCATAATATTAAACTCACAAAATTAAATATTAAACCTGTAGAATTATATTTTAATCCTTGGCCGGGGCCGGTGTATACTGGTGATACAGTATAACCTGGCAGGGGGCATTCTGCAGCACGTAGGGCAGGACATTGCCCAGGCTGAACTGCCCGAAGCGCCTCTTGTAGGAAAGCCCCATTATTATCAGGTCGACCTCTCTCTCCACGGCTTCATCAACGATAGTAGGGCCGACCTCACGGGACTGGAGCAGGTCGGTCTCCACCTCGTAGTCGGCCTCCTCGGCCACGGTGGAGATATGATCCAGTATGTCCTCGGCCTTGGCCGTTTCCGACCTTATCTCGGCGTCCAGCGGCAGGGAACGCTTCACCGTGATAACGTAAGCCGCCCAGATTTTACCCTTGCTCTTCTTGGCCAGCTGGCAGGCCAGCCTCATCGTTTCGTCGTCAACCGATCGGCCGGTAACCGGCACCAGTATCTTATTAAACTCCATTAATCTCCATTCCCGTTTATTATGGAGTAATCGGTATTATAACCTTCTGGCAATAAATCTACAATACCCCTTCTCCCGGTTTCCTGGGCATGCGTGTTAGCGGCAGGTGTGCTCGCCAGCGGTAGACGGCGTAAACAATCAAGCCGATTGCCATCCAGATAAGTCCTGCCCAGCGGCTGTAGGGCTGGGTAATTACCACGATGAGCCATATTCCTAAGGTGGCAATCAAGCCGAGGAGCGCCGTCATCGGTAGCTCCCGTCCCTTAATCCTGATGTTCCAGCGGAGCTTAAAGGGCCGCTCCAGTTCCGGTTTTCTAATCCGCAGGCTCAGCACAGCGGCGTGGGCCATGGCGAAGCAGAGCAGGGAGCCGAAGACATACAATGCGCCTAAATCGGCAAAAAAGTTGGTAGAGAAGAAGCCGGGAGCCAGCACCAGAAGGGCGATAAAGCAAAACAGAATGATGGCGAAATAGGGAGTTCGGAAGCGGTGATGCACCCGGCTCAGGGTTGACGGCAGCTGATGATGTGAAGACAGGTTGAAGGCCAGGCGGGAGATCCCCATCAATCCGGCGTTGCTGGCGGTAAGCAGGATACTGGCCGCCAGTACCGCCACCAGCGGGGCGAATATAGACCGCAGTGTTGCTGAAGGCAGGTTGGCGGCTATGCCCGCCACCGGGTCCCTGGCCCAGCCGTTTACCGGGTCGCCCAGCATCTGGGGGGTCATTGCCGAAAGGGCGACTATGGAAATACCGGCGAACAGCACCAGAACGGCAACTATCATCAGGACATAGGCCTGGGGTATCTTCTTGGCCGGCTGCTTGGTCTCTTCGGCCAGCTGGGAAACGGTCTCCACGCCGGTAAAACACAGGGCAGCGATGGCGATGCCGAAGATAAGGTTCTGCGCCGATGGCCAGTTGCCGGCCCCGAACATATGTTGAAATAAGACTGCCGGGTTTACCGCCAGTATCAGTATTATACCCAGGACGACCAGCGTAATCTGGGTGGCGATGTCGATGATGATAAAGAATATGTTCACCCTTGACGATTCTCTTACCCCCAGAACGTTTATCACCATCAGGAAGGCGATTATCCCCATTGATACCAGGGTGCCGATTACAGGGTCTCTCAGCATCGGCCAGAAGTAGCTTAAGTAGGGGGGAATGGTATAAGCGGAGATGGCCATGGTAACGATGTAGCTCAGCATCAGTGCCCAGCCGGCGATGAGGCCGGCCAGGTCGTTAAAGCCGTGCCGGGCAAAGCTGGCCGAGCCGCCGGCTTCGGGTATGCTGGCGCTGCCTTCGGCGTAGGTAAGGGCGTTAAAGATATAGATAACCCCGGCTATAGCCAGGGCGATGGGGGTGGCGCCCAGGGCGATCAGGGCAACGATGCCCAGGGCATAATAGATTGACGAACCGACATCTCCGTAGCCGGCACTGAAAAGGGCCGGGACCCCCAGCACCCTTCTTAAGCGAAACCGCGCTATTCGGAGGGGGCGGACGACCCTGTCACCCGGTTTGGGCTGGTAACTCTCTGGCATGTTCTCTTCACTTACTCGGTTTTATTACTCGCAGCTGGGAAATTTCAGTCTTCCACCCTGGATACTCTTCGGGCTGCGATAGGCTGGGTTAATTTCAGGTTGGCTTTGCGCCGGTAGAAGTAGTAGACAATAAAGCCAATTACCATCCAGATAATGCCCACCCAGCGGCTGTAGGGCTGGGTGATTAATATTATAGCCCATATTACGGCGGTGGCCGCCAGCCCTATCATCGAGCTTACCGGCAGCTCCCGCCCCCCAATCCTCAGGTTCCAGCCCAGCTTAAAGGGACGCTCCAGCTCCGGTTTTCTTATTCTCAGGCTGATGATAGAAGCGTGGGCGAACATAAAAGCCAGCAGCGAGCCGAAGGCGTAAAGGGCGCCCATATTGGCAAAGGCATTGGCGTGGAAGAACCCCGGCATCAGTATGAGCATGGCGATTATGCCGAAGACGATAATGGCAACATAGGGGGTCTTAAACCGCTCGTGCACCCGGCTTAAGGCAGCCGGCTGCAGCTTATGGGTGCCCAGGGAGAAAGCCAGCCGGGAAATGCCGATAAGCCCGGCGTTGGTGGCGATAAGCAGGATGGTGCCCGCCAGCAGGGCGATGAGCGGCTTTAAGATAGCGGCCATCATGGCTATGGGCAGCTTGGCGGCTATTCCCGCCACCGGGTCTCTGGCCCAGTCGGAGGCAAGTTCCTGCGGCGTCATCGCCGATAGCGATACCAGCGATATACCGGCGAAGATAACCAGCACGGCCACTATCATCATAATCAGCGCCCGGGGCACTCTTTTTTCCGGCTGCTTGGTTTCCTCGGCCATCTGGGACATGGTCTCGATGCCGGTATAGGCTATAGAGGCCAGAGCGATGCCGAAGACCAGGTTGCCGGTGGTGGGCCAGTTATCGATGATGCGGTGAAACAGCACCGGCGGGTTAAACAGCAGGATAAAGCCGATAACCACCAGCGTCACCTGGGTGGCAATATCCAGTACGGCGGCGCCGATGTTGAGAAAAGAGGTCTCCTTGATGCCGATGATATTTATAACCATCAAAAAGCCGACGATGCCCATCGAGGTCAGCGTGCCCAGTATTGGAGACACTTTAAACGGCTCCCAGAAGAAACCGAGGTATGGGGGAATGGTATAAGCCGATATTGAGATAGTGACGATATAGCTCAGCATCAGCGCCCAGCCGGCGGCAAATCCGGCCAGGTCGTTAAAGCCGTGACGGGCGAAGCTGGCCGAGCCGCCGGCTTCGGGGAGCATGGCGGTGCCCTCGGCGTAGGTAAGGGCGGTAAAGATAAAGAGGATACCGGCAATGCCCAGCACCACCGGGGTCGCCCCCAGGGCGACCAGGGCTACGATGCCCAGAGCGTAATAGATGGACGAGCCGACATTGCCGTAGCCGGCGCTGAAAAGTGCCGGGACTCCCAGCACGCGGCGTAAACGGAAGCGCCTGATTCGCCGGGGGCGGACGACCCTGTCGCCGGGTTTAGGCTGGTAACTCTCTGTCATCTTTCACTGGTTAAGTCGATTTTACCATTATAGCCCACAATTTGAGCATTTTATGCCCCTACATGCTGGATGTCAACCTGTCTCTGGCTTGACAATCGCCTGTCCCTCCACTAAACTCAAAGTGGAAGCGAAATGTTTAAGGTTTCCCTGTTCTCGCCCACCGGTTTTCCGTCCACTTTTATCCCTGCGTCTATCCCTGCATACCTTCTGTGCGCAAAGGAGGATTAGAGCGTGAGGTTACCCTTTATACCCCGTGAGGAGAAGTTTTTCGACCTTTTTCAGGCAAGCGCCGAAAACATGGTTAAGGCGGCTCAAAGCCTCAAGGAGATGGTTAACGACTGGGAGCACGTCGAGGGCAAGGTAGCCGAAATAACCGAGCTTGAGCACAAGGGGGACACCATCACCCACGAAATCATGTCGCGGTTGAACCGCACCTTTGTTACCCCCTTTGACCGGGAGGACATAGTCCAGCTGGCTCACTCACTGGATGATGTCACCGACTTCATTCATGCCGCCTCGGATGCCATGCTGCTCTACAAGGTGGAGCGCCCCGGCGAGAGGGCTAAAGAGCTGGCCGATATCATCGTGCAGGGCGCAGAGGAAATTGAAAAGGTCTTGCCCCAGATGCAGCGGCGTATCGTCTTAAGCGCGGTGCTCAAGCGGTGCGTGGAGATTAACCGGCTGGAGAATCTGGCCGACCGGGTCTACCGCTCGGCAATCGCCGAGCTTTTTGATGATTCCACCGATATGGCTCACATCATCAAGTGGCGCGAGATTTACGCCCATATGGAGAGCGCCACCGACCGCTGTGAGGATGTGGCTGATGTCCTGGAAGGGGTAGCCATCAAGCATGCCTGATTCCTCCCTGGTGCTTCTGGTCGTTATTGTCGTCTTTGCTGTCGGCTTCGCTCTGGTTAACGGCTTTAACGATGCCGCCAATGCCATCGGTGCTTCAGTCGGCTCCCGGGCCATTTCCCCCCGCAATGCGGTAATACTGGCCTCCTGCTTCAATTTTGCCGGCGCCGCCACCGGTCTGGAGGTGGCCAAGACTATCGGCAAGGGGATTCTGGTCCCGGAGGCTATTTCCTACCTGACGGTGATTGCCGCCCTGGCAGCGGTTATTGTCTGGGGGACGGTGGCCACCTACCTGGGCCTGCCGGTGAGCATCACCCACAGCTTTATTACCGGGCTGGCCGCCGCCGGGGCCGCGGCCGTTGGTATCGGCGCCATACAGTGGAACGTCATGCAGCGGGTACTGTCGTCGGTGGTGGCGGCCCCCGTTCTCGGTTTTATCGGCGGCTTTGCCGTCATGATAATTCTCTTCTGGGTTTTCCGCCGGAGCGCCCCCGCCCGGATGAGGGTTATTTTCAGCCGTCTGCAGTGGTTTACCGCCGCCTTTCTGGCCTACAGCCACGGCAAGAATGACGGCCAGATGCCCATAGGCGTTATCACCATGGCGCTGGTCATCTATACCGGTCAGAGCGGCGTATGGGATAACATCCCCTTCTGGGTGATCGCCCTGTCGGCCGTATCCATAAGCTCGGGGATGGCTATGGGTGGCTGGCGGGTTATCAAAACGGTGGGGTTTAGGGTCACCAACCTGCAGCCGGTCCACGGCTTTGCCGCCAATCTCTCGGCGGCGGCGGTTATTGAGGGAGCCTCCCACCTGGGTATTCCGGTGAGCACCACCCACGTCGCCGCGGCGGCTATTATGGGGATAGGGTCTACCAAGCGCTTCTCGGCGGTGCGCTGGGGGGTGGCCGGCAATATCGTGTTGGCCTGGCTGCTGACCTTCCCCATCTGTGCGGCGCTGGGTTACTTCTTTGCCTGGCTGCTGGGGATGATATTCTAGTCGGGCAGGCTGATTTCGCGCGGGGTTACCCGGTGCTTTTCGGCGATAATTATAGCCTCGATGGCCAGTACCGCTAAATCTATCTTGTCCTGCTGGCTCACCACAATGTAATCAAACAGGGGCAGCTGCTTCATCTCTGCCTCGGCCGTTTTCAGGCGCAGGTCGCAGTCGAAGTCCGATTCGGTCCGCCGCCCCTTCAGCCTGGCGGTCAACTCCTCCATCGAAGGCGGTACGACGAAGATAAACACCGCCTGGGGCAGCAGTTTTTTAATGGTGGCCGCCCCCTGGGTGTCAACCTTGAGTATGACGTCCCTGCCCTGTTCCAGGGCCTGGCTCACCGGCTCTCTGGGCACGCCGTACCGGTTACCGTAGACTTCGGCGTATTCCAGAAACTCTTTAGCTTCAAGCATCTCCTGGAAACGCGCATCGGAGATAAACCGGTAGTCCACGCCGTCCTTCTCCCGGGCACGGCGTGAGCGGGTGGTCACCGTGGTAATAAACTCGGCGGGGTAGCCAGACTTTTTCAGCCGGCTCAGGATGGCGTCCTTGCCCGTTCCCGAAGGCCCGGAGAGGACTACCAGCAGTGGACTTGACTGAAGTTCGCCCGGGGGACCGCCTTTAGGGCTCGCCTTTTTCATCACCTGGCTCTGGTTTCAGCAGTGAGCTGCTCCGGATGGCCTGCAGTCTGCCGGCAACGGTTTCCGGGGAGAGGGCCGCCTTGATAATATGCCCGCTATCCATGATGATAACCGCCTTGGTTCTGCGGCCGCTGGTCATGTCAATTAGTAATCCCCTATCTTCTCCTTTTTGTATGGCGCGTTTGGTGGGGGCTGAGTTTGGTGAAGATATAGCCACAACTCGATTCATGGCGACTATGTTACCGAATCCGATGTGAACCAGTTCCGTGACCATTGTTATCACCTCTCTATAATAGCGGTGCTTAATAT
>Ga0315554_1000992_pt1 | contig 16890 bp, 18 predicted proteins | sample SalMarSW160370MG_FD_202114 | JGI IMG/M metagenome (GOLD analysis project Ga0315554, IMG submission 202114) | Salt marsh sediment microbial communities from the Plum Island Ecosystem LTER, Massachusetts, United States - Salt Marsh Sediment SW1603-70 ... | reverse complement strand
GAAACGCTGGCTCGAATGTGGTGAAGATCGCAGCCGTTGGTTGAAGCATCTGATCTTGATCAGCGGATACGCCACGATGCTGGTCCTGGTCGTCGGATTGTTATGGTGGTTCCAGACCGACGAGCTGTACCCGATCTACCATCCACAGCGCTGGATCGGCTACCTGGCGACGATATTCCTGCTCTTCGCTTCGGGAGAAGCCCTGATCGGGCGGATGCGCAAGCGGGAGGAAATTCACCGCTTCTCCCATCCGACGGACTGGCTTTTTCCGAGTTTTATATTCGTGGGCGCCGTGACCGGCATATTGGTCAATATCTTCCGCTACCTGGCCTGGCCGTGGCCGACCTACGTTATCTACACCATTCACGTCATGGCGATGGTGGCGATGCTCGATACGGAAGTGGGTATCGGCAAATGGACGCACCTGATCTACCGGCCGCTTGCCATGTATCTCGAAGCAGTAAAAGCGCGGGCCGCCGAAAGGCCCAGTCCGGCGACGGCGCCCGCAGCTTGAAACGAATGCGCGGCGTTCAGAATCCATTCTATCGATCAGGAGGTTTTCAATGAGTGAAAAGATGGTGGTCGTCTGCAATCATGCCGATCCACCACACGTCATGCCGACTCTCATCATGGGGTCGTCCGGCGTAGCGTTGGACAACGAGGTGATCTTGTTCTTCTGCCCCGGCGGTGCTCAAGCGCTGCTCGAGGGTGAGTTGGAAAAGATCGGTACGCCCAAGGGTTTGCCGAATCCCGTCGACCTGTTCAACACGATTCTCGACCAGGGGGGCGAGATCATCCTGTGCGAATTGGCGCTCGAGAACAAGGGCATCGATCCCAAGGATTTGCGCGACGAGCGCATCGAAATCAAGAATGCACCATCTTTCCTGCTGGATGCAGAAGGAGCAAACATCACACTCACTTTCTAGGGCAAGTTCCGCTGCTGATTTTTGACATCGGATCGTTCCTGCGGTCATCTGCTCGAACACCCCCGGAGCTTTGTTTGTAGGACACGATGTCATAAATCGATTTACCTGGCTTGATCAAATCAAGCCAGGTTTTTTCCCGTTGCCCCGGTCATGACTCGGCAATCTGCAGTAAATCCCGGTTGGATGGATCGTGAACGAAGGCCCAAAAGGCCTCCATGGCGCGATTCGGCGGATGGAGCTTGCTGCGGATCATGTACACTCTGCGGTGCAGATCGAAGCCACGCACCGGAATCCGCACCACGGTTCCGAGTTCGAGCGCCCACTGAGCGGCTGTGTGAGAAACGAAAGCCAGGCCAAACCCATTTTCGACGGTTTTCACGATGGCTTCGTCGTTACCCACCTCGAGGATGACGTTCAGCTCTCCGGGATCGATGTCGTGCCGGCCGAGTTCGGTCAGCAATTCCCGGCGGGTGCCTGAGTCGGGCTCGCGCATGACGAAAGGCACGCCGAGGAAATCGGAAGGGTCGATAGAATCCATCGCCGTCCATGGTTGTTCGGCAGGGCTGATGAGAATGATGTGATCGGAGAAGAATTCCTGGCAATCCAGATCGTCGCCGCAGGCATCGAAGCTGACCACACCCAAATCGGCCTCGTGTTCGAGCAGCGTCGGCACGACGTTCGTGCGCACGCAGCGATGGATGAACACGCGCACGCCGGGATGGCGCTTGATGAAGCGGCCGGCGAACTGCGGCAGGATGTATTTCCCGGTCGTCGTGCTGCAGGTGATGCGCAGTGTGCCGATCACGCGATCTTCCATCGATTGCATCATCTGCTGTACTCCCATCGCATCGCGCAGCAGTTTTCTGGCTTGCGGGACGAGCAGGCGTCCGGCTTCCGTCAACACGATTTCGTTGCCGGATCGCTTGAAGAGCAGGCTTCCGAACTCTTCCTCCAGCTTCTTGATGTGGTGGCTGACCGTGGGCTGGCTGAGGTGCAGTCGCTGCGCAGCTTCGGAGAAACTCAGTGTTTCCGCTGCGAGTAGAAACATTTGCAGCCGGGAGAGATCGATCATCGTAACAATGCGCTCCTTGTCTTCCTGGGTCTACGGTTTGATACGATCGTCCTCGTTGCAGGCGCGTTAAAAACGTGTCTACGTTACGCAACCCCAATTCTAATCTTTTTCGATCTCGATCACACATCCGGCGCCGGCTGAGATGAAATCCTGGCCGAATTCGCTCTCGAACATTTCGATCGCCCGATCGCCCGTGCAATGGCTCGGCGCGACTTTGGCAACGCCCAACCGGCGAAAGTCGGCCAAAATCTTCTCGATCTGCGCGGCGCTCTTATCGCCGAGGTGAAAGCCTCCCATGACCAAATAGATATCTTCCCCGAACAAGGTCTTGGCGCTCTCGATCACCTGTACAACACCGGGGTGCGCACAGCCCGTGATCACCACCAGGCCCTTCGCGGAACGAACGACCAGGGCTTGCTCGGGGATGCTGCCGCCCATCTCGCCGGTCGTGAAAACACCGGCGGCAAGCGACTGGCCGGGAGACACTTCGAGCACGCTAGCATTGGTGGCTATCCGTTGTTTCGTGCTTTCCGGAAACGAGGGTAACAAATACACCAGGGGCTGAATGCCGATGGCCAGCAAGCCCTCCAGGCCGCCGGTATGGTCGGCGTGGTCGTGGGACAGGATCACCCGCTCGATCCGGGTGGGATCGATTTCCAGACTGCGCATATTGGCGAGCAGGATCGGCGCGTCGCCGCCCGTGTCGAACAGCGAAGTGCTGCCGCGATATTCCACAAGCGCAGCAAATCCCCATGCGGTTTGTAAATCCGGGTTAAAGGGCCTGTTGTCGAATACGATCGTGATGGTCAGTCGATCGGAAGTTGTAGTACCGGTCGTTTCCATTGCAATCCCTTCCATCGTGCCGGTTTGTGATTCTGATTCCTGATTTGCATCCGGCAGGTTGACTCCGCTTTCAACGGATGGCTTGGTCGCGTCGGGCGAGGAATGCTTAGGCGACGTTCCTGCGCCCCGGCCACAGCTACAAAGAAGCAGGATCAGGAAGCAATTCAACCATGCATTACACCTTCTCATTTTTAGATCCTGCTGTCCCGTTTTCATCGAGATGAGACTGTCACTTCCGATTTGGTTTGATTGGAGTCGAAGATGCTGCATCCCGGCTGGGATCTTTCGACCCGCTGCTTCGTACCAATCCCGGCTTTCCGGCGTTGCCCGGTTGAATTTCCCTCGACAAAATTGAAGAGACCGGGACGCGGATGGATTTTCCCGACGGATCTTTTTCGAGGCGATACAAGTCCTGCATGCGTTCGATTCGATCGATGAACAGCACGCCATCCAGGTGGTCGATCTCGTGGTGGACGACGACGGCGTCGAAGCCTTCGAATACCCGTTCGAAAGGTTCGCCCTGCTCGTCCAACCCCGAAAGGCGTATGTAGTGCGGCCGGACCGTTTCCCCAAACAAGCCCGGGAAGCTGAGGCAGCCGTCGAAGTCGCGTCTTTGCCGGTCCGCCTCCAGGATCAGCGGATTGACCAGGGCGGTGAAATTTCTTCGGGTCTCTCCGGATTGCTCCGCCGATCCAAGTTGGACGATCACGACACGAAGGTGCGCGCCGATCTGGGGCGCAGCCAGCCCAACGCCGTTCGAGTGACCGGCCAGGGTGTCTTTGAGGTCCTGGATCAATCGTTTCGCCTTCCGGTCCATCCCATGGATGGGTTCACACTTGCGGCGTAATGCGGCTTCGTTTTTTGGGTATTTCAATATTTCTTTTATTGCCAACGTCTCATTTTCCTTTGTGTGAAAGGACGGTGGGTGGAGGCTTGATCGATAGATACACTTCGACACCTTTGATTTACTGTCGTTTATCCGGTTTGCCGTTCCTGTTTTCCGGGAAGATCGCCTCCGTGGAGCACCAGAAACGCACACCGTTGCGTTCGACGATTTGAACCCGTCCACTCGCCGCGATGTACTCGAATGTCTGCGAAGCGCCTCGTGGCTGCCAATACGCCAGCGTGTGCTTGACCTCATCCTCGCGCATCGGATGCCGCTGGATGATGGCGAGGATGGAGCCCAGCGGGTCGTTCTCGCCGCCGCGTTCGTATTTGCCTTCAGCCGGATGGACCACTTTTGCGACATCCCCCAGAAAGGCCATGGCGCGCAGGATGCCATCTTCGTCCGCAGGACGCACCCAGGATTCGGCAGGCGGTCTCGAAGGGAGGTTGAGATGGATGCAGTCGGGTTCGATTTTCCGGAAAGCTGCAGCGAGAGCCGGTAAGGCTTCTTCCGTATCGTTCACGTCGTGAATCAGCATGACCTCGGGCCACAAGCTCCCTCTATATTCGCGGCTAAATTCGATCAGGCCTTGCAGATGGAGCGCGAAGGGAATTCGTGCGTGCGGACGGTTGATCTTGCGGTAGAGTTCCGCTGTGCCTGCATCCAGGCTGGGGAGCACTGCATCGGCTGCAAACAACTCCTGCCGTACCTCAGGAATGTGCAGCAGCGCACCGTTGGTGATCACGGCCACGGGGATGTCGCAGCGTGCCTTCAATTCCCGGATCATCTTACCCAGTCCAGCGTTCAACAGCGGTTCGCCGGAGCCGACGAAAGTTACCCAATCGATGCCGGCATGATCGTGTTCGTCCAGAAAACGCATTGCCTGCTCCAGAATCAAATCCGGAGCGATGTATTCTTTTCGCAGATTGACGACCGGCCGGCTGCGTCCGAGCTGGCAGTAGACACAATTCCAGTTGCAGGTTTTCAACGGAATCGGATCGATGCCGAGCGACCGGCCTAATCTTCGCGAGGGTACAGGACCAAAAATGTGGTTCAAGTCAGCTTCCGCGTCGACGCAGACGACGGATCAACAGGTATCTGCATCCAGCTGAACGGTATCAAAGAATCGGATGAGCGTCAACTAAAATGTGACGAATGTACAACTAAAATAGGAAAATGTCACGTTATGGGACCAGTTGACCTGATATAAGGTATATTCATTGGTGGTCTGATCGCCGGGCTTGGGAGAAGGAATCAACCATGAATGATCAAGAGACGTTGGACGTAGGCACCCGTGTCCGGGAGATCCGTGAGGAACGGCGAATGTCGCTGCGGGCGCTGGCGGAACGATGCGGATTGTCGGTCAACGCCATCAGCCGCATCGAGCGCGGGGAGAGTTCTCCGACGGTGTCATCGCTGCTTCAACTGGCAACAGGACTCAACATTCACATCAAGGATTTCTTCGAGACGGGTCCGGAGCAGTCTACGATCGTCGTTCGCAAGGACAGACGCCTTCGCTCGCTCGGCGACGGTGCGCGGATGGAGAGTCTGGGCGCCGGTTTACCCGGCCAGATTCTGGAGCCGTTCTTGATGACCGTCGAGCCTGGGGCGCTGGGTGTAGAACAGCCCTGTGAGCACGAAGGCGAGGAATTCGTACACTGTCTCGAGGGGGAGATCGAGTATCAAGTCGGGGAGCAATGGCTCCGTCTGACAGCGGGCGACAGTCTTCTCTTCCTGGCGAATCAGGCGCACATGTGCCGCAATTCAGGATCGCAGAAGGCGGTCGTCCTGTTGGTCCTTGCGTCCAGCGATCAAGATGCCGGGCTCTCCGGCCAACAACATCTGATGACGATCGGCGGGCGGATTCCCGGGTAACGTGACCGGCTGTATTTTATTCATGATACGCATCACCGTGACGGAAACACGCGATGAGAATAATTGGAAAGCGGGGTGTATAAAATGAAATTGGCATTTACATTGAAGACAAGGGCGGACAATCCGAGCCTCGAGCGTCGTTTTGGACGCTGCCCGTATTTTCTGATCGTCGACACAGATTCGGGCAAGCGGGGAATCATGGAAAACCCGGCGCTGCAATCACAGCACGGCGCCGGCACCCAGGCAGCGCAATTTCTCGTCGAAGAAGGCGTCGAAGCCGTAATCAGCGGGGATATCGGTCCGAATGCTTATTCGGTGTTGGATGCGGCCGGCGTGCGCATGTATTCGGCGACAGAGAAGCCGGTCGAAAATCTGTTGTCGGATTTTCAAGATGGGAACCTCCGGCGTGCCACGCCGCGTGGTGGACGGGGCCGCGGCAGACGGCGATGATTTTAACCGTCGCCAGCGGAAAAGGAGGCACCGGGAAGACGACCATCGCTGCGAGCCTGGCGGTGGCAATTGCCGATGAATTTCCACTCTATCTGGACTGCGATGTAGAAGCGCCGAACGCGCATATTTTTCTCAGTCCGGAATTCACTCAGACCCAGAGGGTGAATCAACTCGTCCCATCGATCGACGAAACCCGCTGTGACGGCTGCGGACGCTGCGCCGAAGTGTGCCAGTATCACGCCATCGTCGTGCTCGGAGACAAGGTGCTCGTCTTTCCCGAACTGTGTCACGGCTGCGGAAGCTGCACGCTGCAGTGTCCACAGCGGGCAATCGAGGAAGTTCCCAATGTGCTGGGATTGCTGGAAGCCGGAACTGCACGGGAGGGAATTCGTTTCGCTCGCGGCGTATTGGAGATCGGTCAGCCCATGGCCGTGCCCATTATTCGGGCGCTCAAACGTTGGGGACCGTTCGGAGACATAGATACGGTCATACGCGACGCGCCTCCGGGGGTTTCGTGTCCGGTGGTCGAAACGATGTCGGGTGCGGATTTCGTTCTGCTGGTCACAGAGCCGACGCCGTTCGGACTGCACGACTTACATCTTGCCGTACAGCTCGCAGGCGAGCTCGGTCTGCCTGTGGGTGTGGTAGTGAATCGCGAGGGGATCGGCGACGGGCGTGTGGATGAATATTGCCGGTCGGTGAACATCCCTGTTCTACTGCGCATTCCCTTTAGCGAACGTATCGGTAGAGCCCTGGCGCGCGGCGAGAACCTGGTTGAAGTGCTCCCCGAGTATCTCCCGCTATTCCGTGGCTTATACGTGGACATCCGCAGCCGGTTGATCGAACGAGAAGGGATGAGATGAAGCAGCTCGTGATCCTCAGCGGCAAGGGCGGCACGGGCAAGACCAGCATCGCTGGCGCCTTGTCTCATCTGGCCAACGAAAATGGTGGAAGCAAGTCGATCGTGATTGCCGACGCCGATGTGGACGCCGCGAATCTGGAATTGATCCTGTCACCCAGGTACACGCAGCGTGAGGACTTCTGGAGTGGCAAAATCGCCGCGATCGACCAGGAACTGTGCGAGGCGTGCGGGGAATGTATGCAGGTGTGTCGCTTCGATGCAATAAACGAAGCGAGCGATGGCTATTCTGTCGACCCGTTTGCGTGTGAGGGATGCGCTGCTTGTTTTTACGCCTGTCCGTCCGAAGCGGTCACGATGAAAGATCAGCTTGCCGGCGCCTGGTTCCGCTCGGACAGCCGCTATGGGGTGCTCTATCATGCTGCGCTGCGTCCGGCGCAGGAAAATTCCGGGAAACTCGTCACGCTGCTCAAGCAGCGCGCGAAACAGCGTGCACTCGATAAAAAATGCGATCTATTGATCGTCGACGGTCCGCCCGGAATCGGTTGTCCCGTAATTTCAGCCCTCTCGGGCGCAGACGTGGCCCTGATCGTCGCTGAGCCATCCAAAGCGGGCGTGCACGACATGCGCAGGATCGTAGACACTGCCGATCATTTTGATCTGCCTTGTGTGCTCTGTGTCAATAAAACGGATTTGTCGACCGAGGGTTCGAGGGAGATAGAAGGCTACTGCCGGGACAAGGGCTTGAAACAGGTGGGCGCGATTCCATTCGACATCGATGTGCCTTGTGCCATGGCCCAGGGGCAGACAGTGGTCGCCTACCGGCCGGATGGCCCGGCAAGCCTGGCAATACGGGAAATGTGGCGGCGAATCGAAGCGGTCTTGTGGGGTCCGGAGTAATGCATGAGAATTCCAATCAGGAGGTTTGAGCAATGCGTATTGCAATTTCGGCGGAAGAGAACAAAGGTCTCGAGAGCAGGGTAAGCCATCATTTTGGACGCTGCCCCTATTTCGTGATCGTCGACCTTGAGGATAAGAAAGTGGAAAAAGTCGACGTGATCGAAAACCCGTTTTTCGCCCGACACGAGCCGGGCATGGTGCCAGGTTTCATCAACGAGCAGGGGGTGCAGGTGATGATCAGCGGCGGCATGGGCCGCCAGGCGATCGGTTTTTTTCAGCAGTATGGCATTTCGCCGGCGACGGGGGCGCACGGCACGGTGCAATCGACGTTGGACAGCTTCCTGCGTGGCGAGCTTCAGGAAGCCGCACCCTGCCGGGAAAGCGTCGAACACGCGCACGGTGACCCGCATTAAGGGTCAGCGCGCCGCGCGGCAAATAAAGAAACCCGAAAGGTCTATGAACCTTTCGGGTTTATCCTTCCATAATATAAGCGTTATTGGCTGATCTGGCCGGCGAGTTCGACGCGCGTGTCCAGCAAGCGGTTATGCAGCGCTTTAGCGACGCCCAGCATCAGCCTGTAGCCCAAATCCGTGTTTTCCTCGCACAGTTTGCGGAGTCCGGCCGCCTCGATCTGAATCAGCTTACCGTCGCTGCGGGCGATTCCCGAGGCGTTGAGTTGATAGGGCGGCAGCAGCGCAGACAAGGCCATCAGATCGCCGGCGACGACCCTGCCAACGACGACTTTCTTCCCACTGCCAAGCGTGAAAGCGATATCGACTTCACCTTCGATTACTAGATACAAATAGGTGGCTTCCTCGCCTTTTTCGTAAATCCTCGCAGTGGCTTTGAAGGTCGAACTTTCGTGGAAAATTTCCTCGCCGGCTTTGAAGGACATTTCTTCACTGATCATGGCGACGGCTTTGATGCAGCTTTCACTGATGCCGGCAAAATGGGGATAACGTCGTAGAATTTCAGGTGAGATCATTGGATTTCCCTTTCCATTTCGAGAGCGTATAAGGCTGCGTCTACGGCGTGCGGAAGCGCAGCTTCGACTTCGGGGGATAGGCATTCATCAAAGGTCAGCACGTCGGCGGCTTCTATGCCGATGAGTAGGATATCCTCTGAATCGGGAAGATGCGCGCCCGCCTGACGCCCGAGGGCGAGTGCAGTAGGTAAGTTTAGATCGTGTACCGAGGCGCTGCGCTGCGTGGGGACGTCGTCCGGTGATAGAACGTGGATGGTACCGGGCGCAGCTCCGGTTTGGATGGCGTCGATGATCACGGCGCGATCGAAGCCGATCATCCGTTCCATCAGGCGTAAACCGCCCCAGTAGTCCTCGTCGATTTCGATTTGTTCGTCGTGCGGAAGAATCTCGCGCAACATTTCGGCGACACGTAATCCGACACTGTCGTCTTTGAGAAGCGGATTTCCGAGTCCAAGTACAAGCGTTTTCACTATTTCATTATACCGGGAAAAATGGGGGGATCAGGAGCGAAAGCAATCCTGATCCCCGTTTGGAATTCTGTGCGGATCAAAGATTTTGGGTCAAGCGTTCGATGACCTCGCCGTCTTCATCCCGAAGAACGACTTCGAGCGGCATCTGGCCGGGTAGTGTGTGCGTGGCGCAGGCCATGCACGGATCGTAGGCCCGGTAGGCCATCTCGATCGTGTTCAACAGGCCTTCCTTGATCTCAACTCCCTTGGTGATCAATCCCTGGGCGGCTTTCTTGACCGACATGTTGATGGCGGCGTTGTTGTTGGTCGTGCCGACGATCAGGTTGACCTTGGTGAGCACGCCCCGCTCGTCGGTCCAGTAGTGATGCGTGAGTGTGCCGCGCGGCGCTTCGACTTCACCGACGCCTTCCGTGGGCGTTTCGGTTGGCAGCACGCGGAATTCCTCACCGGTGATTTCGGGATCGGTGGCCAATTCCACCCAGTGTTCCGTTGCATAGAGCAGCTCGATCAAACGCGCCCAATGAGTCGCCAGGGTGTGGTTGACCGGACTGCCGCCGAGCGTCTCGTACATGCGCTCGAACTCCGCCTGCGCCAGCGGCGTGGCCATGCCGTCCGACGCGTTGAGACGTGACAGCGGCGTGGCTTTGTAGACACCCGAGTCCTCACCGTCCACAAATCCCTTCCATCCGATTTTCTTCAGATACGGGAATTTGAGATAGGACCAGGGTTCGACGCGTTCGGCGACGTAGTCCTGGTAATCCTTGGGATCGTATTTGGCGTGTTCCTTGCCGTCCGGTCCGACGACGCGGACCTTGCCATCGTAGAAATTCACGTGGTTGTTCTCGTCCACCGTGCCCATGTTGTACGTGCGGTGTACGAAAGCGTCGTTCTTGATCAGATCGACGTAAGCCGTGTTGCCCAGCACGATGTCGTTGAAGAGCTGGATCGAGAACTTCGCGAACTCGATGGCGTCCTTTCCGAGCTTTTCGATCTCATCGCGTTGTTCTTCGGTGATGCCGCGGCTGACTCCACCGGGAAGGCCCCAGTTCGGATGGACCGGTCGGCCGCCGATCATCTTGATCAGATAGTGGCCGTCGTGGCGCATCTTGAGCACTTTGCCGGCGATGTCCATGCCGACTTTCTTGATGATGCCCAGGATGTTGCGTTCGGCGACGGGCGCGTCGGGCCCCATCACGAAATCCGGACCGCCGAGTGCATAGAAGTGAGTCGTGTGATCGGTGGCGAAGAAGATGCTGTAGAACAATTCGCGCAGCTTCTTGGCCGTCGGTGGGGGATCGACGTGGAACAGCGCGTCGAGAGCCTTGGTGGAGGCCATGTGATGCGCCTCGGGGCACACCCCGCAGATGCGGTCGGTGATGTTGGGCATGTCCTCGGCCAGGCGGCCGACGCAAAAACGCTCGAAGCCTCGCAACTCCGGAACCTGCAGATATGCGTTCGCCACTTCCCCTTCGTCGGTGAGGAAAATGTCGATTTTTCCGTGGCCTTCGAGTCGGGTAATGGGATCAATTGAAATTCGCTTCATGTTTACTTCTCCTCTCAGGCCTCGACGGATTTACCGTTTCCACTGAGGGCGCTGCGTCGAAGTTGGCCGTGCGCCAAGCTGAAACGATAGAACGTTCCGATTGGATCGGGAATGCCTTCTTGGATGATGCGGTCGATCTCTTCTGGATCTTCCGAGTCGATCACCGAAGCCAGCGCGGTCATCATACGAGCGCCGAAGTCGATCACGTCTTCATTAGGACCATAGCAGCCGATGCAGGGTGAACCGACCGTCGGGCAGAGTGCGCCACAACCGGCGCGCGTGGCGATACCGCAGCACACCAAACCTTGTTCGAGTAAACAGACATCCGGGTCGGGAATGATCTCCCAGGTTCGCTTGAATTCTGTGATCTTCTTCTCCGACCGCGTCCGCGGACATTCGTGGCAAACGGTAGTTTCCGCGCCGATAACAGATCCGGGCGCCGGCAGTTTGTTTTCCAGGATCGCCACGACGGCGTCCCAGATGCGTTCCGGTTCGGGCGGGCATCCCGGCAGGTAGTAATCGACAGCCACGCATTGGTCGAGGGTCTTGACCGTGTCGTAGAACAGCGGGAGGTAGAGCGTGCCTTCTTCGACTTGAGTCTCAGTCTGTGGACGGACACCGTCCGGGTTGTCCGTGCTCGGCGTATCGTGATAGGCAACCTGGAAGATTTCCTCGCGATTGGCTACGTTTCCCAGCCCAGGAATGCATCCCTCGTGTGCGCAGGAACCGAAGGCCACCAGCGCTTTCGACTTCTGACGCAGCAAGCGGGCCATGTACTCCTGTTCACTCGTGCGTATGGCACCGTTGAAGAGACACAGGTCGATGCTCTTGTCGGGCATTTTCTCGATGCTGCGCACTTTGGCATCCACAGCGACAGGCCAGAGGACGATGTCGAAAGCATTGGCCACGTCGAGGATCTTTTCGTTGATCCCCAGTACTGCGATTTCGCAGCCGCCGCAGGAGGCGGCCCAGTACAGTGCGAGTTTTCCTTTTTCACTCATGCGGGCACCTCCATGGCTTCGGCATGTTCTTCAGCAAGCCGCTGGATGGCGGCTTCCACTTTGCCGTTCTGAGAATAATTCTCGGACCAGTTCAGCGGGCCGAGTGCACGGACCTTTTCAATCATATCGTCGATCGCTTCGGCCAATTGCACACCTTCTGCGGCGGAAGCCCACTGCAGGCGTACGCGGTCATCTTCTATACCGAATTTCCGCAGCGTATGCTCGAGCATCTGAAAGCGCCGCATGGCTTTGTAGTTCTGCTCCAGGTAGTGGCATTCTCCCGGATGGCAGCCGGCGATCATGACCCCATCCGCGCCCAGGGCGAGCGCTTTGAGTACGAAGGTGGGATCGACGCGTCCAGTGCACATCACCCGGATTACGCGTATGTTCGGCTCGTATTTAACTCGAGAGGTCCCGGCCAAGTCCATGGCGCGATACGAACACCAGTTGCACAAAAAGCCCACGATCTTGGGTTCAAACGTTTCTGTGTTCATAGAATTCATACTCCTCACACTCAAGCTGGCACCGATTCTTTGGCCGGCTCAGCGGCTTTGGCGCCATTGCCACTTACCGCATCGTAGAGTAGGCCTTCGATCTCGGCAAAGATTTGATCGTTGTTGAAGTGTGCACCCGAGATGGCTTGGGCAGGGCAGGCGGCGACGCAAGTGCCACAGCCTTTGCACAGCGCCTGGTTGATCACACTGACCTTTTTTTCTTCGTCGAAATCGATGGCGTTGAAGGGGCACAAGTCATTGCAAATCCGGCAGCCGGAGCAATTTTCCTCGTGAATGGTGGCAACGATCGGCTCGATCTCCACCGTGCCGCGAGTGATCATCGATTGCACCCTCGCTGAGGCGGCTGCGCCTTGCGCGACGGTGGCCGGGATGTCTTTCGGTCCCTGGCAGGTGCCGGCGATGAAAATACCATCGGTCATCGTGGCTACGGGAGCCAACTTGGGATGGCGTTCGGTGAACCAGCCGGCCATGCTGCAGGAGATCCCGAACTTCAAAGCCACATCGTGTGCATCGGCACGGGATTCGAGCCCGGCCATGAGGATCACCATGTCTACAGGGATACGGCGTTGTTTGCCGAGCAGCGTGTCTTCCGCTTGTACGATCAGTTTGCCCTCTTCGCCGGGCATTCGGGCGGCGTCCGTTACCTCTGCAACGCGGCCGCGAATGAAGTGCATGCCCTCTTCGAGCAGCCGGTTGTAGAACTCCTCGTAACCCTTCTGGTTGGTACGCAGGTCGATGTAGAAGGAATAGACTTCAGCACCCGTTTTTTCCTTCACCAGGTGGCCGAATTTCAGGGCAGCCATACAGCAGACCGCGGAACAGTATTCGTTGTAGTGCACGTCACGGCTGCCGACGCAGTGGATGATGGCCACCGATTTAGGCTGCGTGACACCGTCTCGCATCACGACCTTGCCTTCCGTGGGGCCGGCAGCGTTGCACAGCCGTTCGAATTCCAGATTGGTGAAGACGTTCGCCAGACGTCCGTAGCCGTACTGTGGGATCCGGCGCACGTCAAAGAGATCGAAACCCGTGGCGAGGATGATGTTCCCCACGTTGAGATCGAGTAAGGTGTCTTCTTGCTCGAAGTCGATGGCGCCCGTGGGGCAGAATTTCTCGCAGGCCTTGCAGGTGCCGCGTTCGAAGTAAATACAGGACTCCGTATCGATCACCGGGAACTTGGGGACAGCCTGCGGGAAGGGGCGGTAGACCGCCTTGCGGTAACCGAGACCGGCTTCAAAAACGTCATCGATGACTTTCTTGGGGCATTTATCGATGCAAATCCCGCATCCCGTACAATCGTCTTCGTTGATATAGCGTGCTCTCTTCCGCAGACGAACGTCGAAGTTGCCAACGTAGCCGCTGACTTCCTCCACTTCCGAGTAACTCAGCAGGTTGATGTTCGGATGTGCACCGACGTCCGACATGCGCGGTGTGAGGATGCAGGCCGCACAATCGAGGGTCGGGAAGGTCTTATCGAACTGGGCCATGTGTCCACCGATGGAGGGTTCTCGCTCCACCAAGTAGACCTGGTATCCGGCATCCGCCAGTTCGAGTGAAGCCTGGATGCCCGCGATTCCGGCACCCACGACCAGGGTGTTGGGGTTGACCGGCACCTCCTTCGCTTCAAGTTCTTTCTGGAATTGAACGCGATGAACGGCGCCAGAGATGAGTGCCTTGGCTTTCGTGTTGGCCAGTTCCTTGTCCTCAGTGACCCAGGAGACTTGCTCCCGCAGGCTCGCCATCTGGCAGAGGTAGGGGTTCAAGCCGGCGTTGGCGCAGGCACGGCGGAAGGTCTTTTCATGCAGGTGCGGCGAACAAGCGCCCACCACGACACGCGTCAGGCCTTCGTTCTTGATGTCATCCTCGATCAGCTCTTGACCCAGCGACGAGCACATGAATTTGTAATCACGCGCAACGACGACTCCATCGAGATTTTCTTTCGCCCACTTTGCGAGACCTTCAACGTCGACCTGGCCGGCGATGTTGCTCCCACAGTGGCAAATGTATACACCAACTTTTTCTGTCATCTGCCCTCCTAGATCTTTGGCATCGGCAATGATTTGTCATCACGTCGTCTGCGTGCTGGCCTCGCTTCAGGCTCTTCCACTTCTGCGCCGATTTTCGACAGGAGTGGGGAGGCTGAGACGATTTCTTTACCGATTCCGAGTTCCTTTGGTTTCATACCAAACGCAAGACCGATGATTTGGGTGAAGTAGAGAATTGGCAGGTTGAAGGATGTACCAAAATGTCCGTTGACCTGCGATTGATACGCATCGAGATTCAATTGGCACATGGGACAAACCGTGACGATGGCATCCGCTTTATATTCGTCGGCGTTCTGCAGGATTCTGCGGATCAGTTCGTACGCCGTGTCGGCGCTGATCTGCGTCATGTGACCGCCGCAGCAGTGCGCTTTGAGTGGAAAATCGACCACCGTCGCACCAACTACGTCCAGCAACTCATCGAGATGGGTGGGGTATTCGGGATCGTCCACCTCTTCCCCGAGAGTCGGGCGCACGAGCAGACAACCGTAGTACGGCGCCAAACGCAAACCCTTGAGCGGGCTGGTTACCTTCTCCTTGATGGCATCGAGACCGACGTCGTTGACCACGACGTCGAGCAGGTGACGTACTTTCAAGCTGCCGGGTTTGTAAGACAGCCCTCCCGCGGCGAGAGCCTCGTTGGTGTGGGCATTGATCTCGGGATACTTGCCCATGTAGTTGTCCGTCTTGCGCAAGTTCAGATAACATGCGCTGCACGGCGCAGTGAGTTGCGTAATGCCGCCCTGGTTGGCGGCAAGCGCAAGGTTGCGGGCGACCAGAGCGTAGGCGGCCGTCTTTTGAATCGAGAAATACTCCGTAGCGCCGCAGCAGTTCCAATCGTGGATTTCTTCGAGCTCAAGACCCAGTGGCTTGGCAATCGCTTTCGTCGATTGATCATATGGGGCAGCTGTGCTGCCTAATGAACATCCTGGGTAGTAGCCGTATCGCATCAGACGACCTCCAGTGACTTTGCTTTATTCAGAATGGCACGAAGCTGATCGATGTTTTCAATCCGTTCCGGAGTCAGCGAAACGCGATTCTTCATCAACATTCCCAAAGCGAATGGACCGTAGGAGAATTTCGAAAGGGGTTTGTGGGTCAGGTGATAGCGAGTTGCCAGGCCCAATTCGAAACTGCGGCCGTATTTCTCGACGTAGCCGATAAAGCTCTCCGAGAAATCGGGCGCATCGCTGCTGTCGTAGTACTTCGCTTCGACGGCCATGTTTTTCAGCGTGTACATAATGTCGGTAATGGGGATATCTTTCGGACAGCGCGTCATGCAGTAATAGCACGAAACGCAGTACCAGGGTGTGTTACTCTGCAGGACTTCTTCCTTCATGTCCGCCTGGATCATGGCAAATAGCTTGCGCGGCGTGTAATCCATATCCGGCCCGGAAGGACAGGATCCGCCACACGTGCCGCACTGCAGGCAAGTCAGCAGAGTCTCACCACCCGCTGTCTTGGCGATTACTTCCGAAAGAAAGTCATTCTTGGTTTGGCCTTCAGTCATAAGGCACCTCTTTACTGAAATGAATATAGCCCGTCATGCAATGAGAAAGCAGACAGGCAAATTGGATCGCAGCTAGATTCACCATCTGCTCGACTTGCATAACACCCCGGAAACATTGTGAATTTCATAATAAGTATGTGAAATTTCTCACGTAGATCGAAGTGATAGAGGGCATACGTTCAACCGACGAATGTCAGAGATAAATTCAATAACAGACGATAGAATTTATCTATGTGATTTTCAGGCTGAAAAGTGGGTCATTTTGAACGCCGTAAGAAGCGTTTTTAGCATGCCACGGTTCGAAAATGATCGTTGGAGGGCGATTACGACTTCGGGAGTTCGACCGTGAAGGTCGAGCCTTCGTTCTCGACACTTTCGACCTCTACCGTGCCGGCGAACTCCTCGACGTACTGCTTGACGATGCTCAATCCAAGGCCGGTGCCTGAAATTCCCGAAGCACGGGCATTTTGAGCGCGGAAGAACTCGTTCCATAAGCGCGGTATGTCGTCTTCTGGAATGCCGATGCCGTTATCCGCTACTGTAATTTTCAGCCAGCCATCCGAATCTTCGAGTGCGATTTCGACACGCCCATTGGCAGGCGTATATTTAATGGCGTTGTGAATTAGGTTGGAAAATATCTTTTCGAGTCCGGTTATTGTGGCCTGTACGTACGCCGTATCTGCGGGCGCTCGCAGGCTCAATGTGAGTGATTTACTTTCGGCTTCCACCGAAAAATGTTTGATCATCTTTTCCAGCACAGGCTGAACGGCGATCGACTCGTGCGATTCCACCAGCGCCGGAGTTTTACTCGCTGAGAGTTCGATCAGATCGTTGATCAGATCAAACAGCATTTCGAGACGTATCTCAATCCGCGCCATAATTTCAGACTGCTTCTCGTCCATCTCGCCGGATAAGCCGTGCAGCAGAGAACGCAGCAGACTCAGTGCGCTGCTGACGGGAGCGCGCAGTTCGTGTGCCACTGTCAGCATGAAGGTCGATTTCATTTCATCGAG
>Ga0315554_1000991_pt1 | contig 16890 bp, 13 predicted proteins | sample SalMarSW160370MG_FD_202114 | JGI IMG/M metagenome (GOLD analysis project Ga0315554, IMG submission 202114) | Salt marsh sediment microbial communities from the Plum Island Ecosystem LTER, Massachusetts, United States - Salt Marsh Sediment SW1603-70 ... | reverse complement strand
CGCCGTACAGCAGTTGACCCTCAAAGACTTCGAAGAAACAGGCGCGTCATACGCAGAGACGGAAAATCTCATTGACCGCTGCCGCTGCATCAACACCGTCGAAGCCGCCGCTCTTTTCATTGAGCTCAAAGACGGCCGGGTCCGCTGCTCGCTCCGCAGCACCGGTAGTGTCGATATGCGCCTCATCGGCCAGAAGTTCGGCGGAGGAGGGCATGTCGTAGCAGCAGGAGTGCACCTGCCCGGCCCAATGGAAAACGCAAAAAAACTAATCTACGACGCGGTTAGAGAACAGCTAAAAGCCTGATGTACCAGTTCGGCTGTTTACTATGTAACGATGCCCCCGGCGCAAATATTCTGGTCGCGGACTAATACGAATCGGCCTAATTCCTGAACGTCGTTGAAATCCTTCACCGCGATGGGCTTTTTCGTCTTGATGATTACCTCACCGACATCGAGATTCTCAAGTCCCTTCGCATCTTTTTCCAGTACTTCCAGCGTCGACGAATTAATCCGCTCTTTTATCTGCTCGACTTTGCAGCTTGTCTCCTGCGTCGCGCACCTGATAGTCAGCTTCTGGTCGGTACTGAGCGGTTTTTTCGACATCCAGAATACACTCGCCGACACCCTGTCACTCAGCTTCGGCCCCTTACCCGGCTGACACACAACCGCCCCCCTCTCGAGGAACACCGCGTCACTGGTCGTAAAGCCCACACACTCACCCGCTTCGGCATTCGTGCGTTCTTCCAGAAATTTCTCTATCGATTTGACTTTCGTCTTCAATCCCGTCGGCAGAATCTCAATATCGTCACCGGCGTTTATCGTACCCGCCTCGACTCGCCCGACGTTGATACGTTTATCACTGATTTTATACACGTCCTGAACCGGAAGCAGAAGCGTCTTATCCTCCGCCGCTTTGTGATTCTTCAATCCGTCGAGACTTTCCATGAACGTCGGACCGTCATACCAGTCCATATTCTCCGACTTATCTGCGACGTTATCACCTTTCATTGCCGATATCGGTATGCAAACGTCAGGTTGTATTTTTATACTCGCCAGAAACTTCAGCGCATCGGCCTTGACTTTCTCGAATCGCTCCTGGCGGTACTCGACCAAATCCATCTTATTAAACACAACCACTACCTGCTCTAATCCCAGCAGCGAAAGCATATACGAATGTCGTTTCGTCTGCTCTTTCACACCCTCGTTCACATCGACTATCAGCACCGCCGCCTCGGCCTGCGAAGCGCCCGTTATCATATTCTTGACGAACTCAACGTGTCCCGGCGTATCGATGATTACATAATGGCGTTTATCGGTCTTGAAGAATACCTGCGTCGTATCGACTGTAATTCCCTGCTGTCTTTCCTCTTCGAGATGGTCGAGCAGATAAGCAAACTCCGCCTCGTGTCCCCTTTCCGCCGAAGCCTTTTCCATCTCTGCAATTCTGTCAGGCGGCAGCGACTGCGTATCATACAGTAATCTGCCGATTAGCGTACTCTTGCCGTGGTCGATATGCCCAACTATCACGAAACTCAAAGTATTATCGTCAATCATTTTTCCTGTACCCTGTACGCTATACGCTCTTTACATATACCCCAGCGACCTCAGTCGCTGCATCATATAGTCCTCTTCTTTATCCTGTGCCCGACCGCTTCGCTCCGAGACCGTAGAAGTCTTCAGTTCCTCGACTATCTTTTCTATTGTATCGGCGTCCGAGTCCACCGGCATACAGCAGGTATGACAGCCGATACTCCGGTAGCGCTTGCCGTTTTTGGCAAAATACAAATCGACCACCGGGATATTTTCTCGCTGAACATATTCCCATATATCAAGCTCCGTCCACCCTAACAACGGATGTACCCGGATATGCTCTTCGTCCGCCGCCTTGGTCTTATACTGGTCCCACAGCTCCGGCGGCTGATTTTTATAATCCCACTCGAAGTCCTCATCCCTCGGACTGAAAAATCGCTCCTTCGCCCGAATCCCGTGCTCGTCCCGCCGGATACCCAGATAAAGCGCTGCGAACTTATTGGCTGCTATCGCCTTTTTCAGCGCAACCGTCTTAAGCTCATTGCAGCACTGGAACTTGCCCTTGTCAGGCCCCAAACCCGCCGCCAGCATCTCCTCATTCCGCGCAACTAATAATTCGAGATTCCATTCTTTCGCGTACTTATCGCGAAATGTATATATCTCCTTGAACTTATAGCTCGTGTCGATATGCATAACAGGAAAAGGCAGCCTGCCGAAAAACGCCTTGCGAGTCAGCCACAGCAGTGTCGTCGAATCCTTGCCTATGGACCACAGCATCGCCACGTTGCGAAACTGATTATACGCCTCGCGGATGATATATATGCTCTGATTTTCCAGCTTATCCAAATGTGTCAGACTCATTATTATACACTCCTCATAGCCAAAAACACGAACTATGCATTATACGGAATCGCTCCATAAATGCAACAGCCCTGCATTTATTTCACGCAAAATGGGTGCATCGGGTGCGACAAGATTTTCTGGCATGGGCAGCTTATTTAGCCCCGCCATCATCCCGATGTTTTTTCGGGTGTGGCGGGGTTTTTATTTCGGTTAGCCCCCAGGTTTATCCTGGGGGTTGTTTAGCAGATGCACCCACGCAAAATTATAAATTCGCCCTTGATTTTCCGCCAATGATAGTCTATAATACCCCCGTTCGTAGCAACGGTTTTTTGGACTCGGAGTATGAAAAGTATAGCCCCGCTTATTCTGACAATAATGATCATACCCTGTCTCGCGGCCACTTATACCGTCGACGCTAATGGCGCAGGTGACTATCCTACCATCCAGGCCGCTATAGATGATGCAAATGACGACGACGAGATTATCCTCCTGCCGGGTATCTTTACCGGAGACGGAAACCGCGATATTGACTTCCTTGGCAAAGCGATCACCGTTCGAAGCATCGACCCCAACGACTCTGGCATCGCGGCTGCTACAATTATCGATTGCAATGGAACAGAATCTAACCCTCATCACGGATTTCATTTCCAAAATGGAGAAGACAGCAATTCTATTCTAAGCGGCTTAACAATAATTCATGGCTATAATGAATCAGGGGCTTCTGGGATTTTCTGTGAAAATAGTGGACCGACTATAAGAAACTGCGTCATTCGTAATAACTACATGAGAGAGGGAATTGTCTGTGCTGGATTTCCTGGTGCCTTGGTTATAGGATGTAACATATCTGATAACACAAATGGTGGACTTATATTAAGCTATGGGGGACCTTCCGTAATTGACTGCAATATTAGTAATAATTTTTGCAACGACCCGGATAAATATGGCGGTGGCATTTTTTGTTTTAAGAGCTACCCCGAGATTGTAAATTGTAATATTTCCAGAAACAGCTCTGCAAAAGGGGGTGGAATATATTGTTTTGAAAGCGGGCCTTGGATTTATGGCTGTAAAATTATCGATAATGAAGCTACTGACGCTGGACCACAATATGGGGGTGGCGGCATTTATTTTTATGATAGTTATCCGGTCCTAAATGGCTGCCGTATAAGCGATAATAATGCAAATGATGCATATGGAGGAGGATTATACTTTTTCAATTGTGACTCTCCGCCTATGCCTATGTATTATACAAGTGCCATTAGCGATACAATTATAATCAATAACATTGCACAAAAAGGTGGAGGTATCGCCTGTTTTGATTCTGACCCGTGTATAGTAAATTGTACGGTTAAGAACAATTTTGCCGACTTCGACGGAGGAGGCTTCTACTGTGAAAGTTCTGCCCCATATATTTGCAACACAGTAATAACAAGAAACGGAGCTCGTAGAGGGGGTGGATTTTATTTAGACCGTTCTCGTTCTATCATCGTAAACTGTAATGTTATCCGCAATATATCTGAGGATATACCGGCAGGTATCCGTTGCGATTCGTCACCTGCAACCTCCACCTCCATCATCAATTCTATATTATGGGATAATGCGGATACCGATTGTTGGCCGGAATATAATACACAAATACAAGGTAATGCACAAATAATGTATAGCTGTATTAAAGGAGGTTGGCCCGGTGAAAATAATATTGATGAAAATCCAAAACTTACTGCTAACGGTCATTTATCTATGGATTCTCCCTGTATTAACACCGGCACAAACAATTATGCACCTCTACAAGACATAGACGGTGAATTACGACCAGCCGGTGGAGAGATTGACATTGGCGTCGATGAGTATGTTGATGCTGATATGGATGGTCTCCCTGATTGGTGGGAGATAATGTATTTTGATTCAAACATTGTTGCGGATTCAAATTCTGATACTGATGGCGATACTCTTATTAATCTTATGGAATACTGGTACAACACATTTCCCAATATTCCTCCGAATATTTTTTATGTTAATCCAATAACAGGAAATGATAACTACGATGGCTTATCATCAAATTACGAAGGTTCAAACCATGGTCCTAAGAAAACGATTCAGGCTGGAGTTGACCTTTGCAAAACTCAACAGAATGACATTGTTATCCTTGCAGAAGGTACTTACTCAGGAACAGGGAATCGCGGAATTAGTTTTGGTGGTCGCGCCATAACTGTAAGGAGTACAGATCCTGAAGACAGCAATGTAGTGTCAAATACTATTATTAACTGCAATTGGCAAGACCGTGCTTTTAAATTTGTAGATGACGAACACCGGGGTTCGATTCTAAGTGGGCTGACAATGCATTGTGGTGAAGCCCCATTTACGGAGATCCTGCGTGTTGGATACGAACATCGCTATGGTGGAGCCATTTTTTGCAAATTGGCCAGTCCGACTATAGAGCGGTGCTCAATGGAATACAATTCTGCCGACGATGCTGGAGGAGCAATATACACACTTGCGGGCTCACCATTAGTAACATGTTGCAAAGCTATTACGAACGGTGCACCTAAGGGAGGAGCGTTTTATGCTTTGGGAGGTAGCCCGGAAATCAATAATTGCATTGTAGATAAGCTCCCATCAGCTTCTATTGAATGTGGACAAGTATATTTCGATTGCTACTCTAGTTCTCTTTTAACTGATTGCCAAATTGGGATTTCTGGCGGTGGCCAAGTCTACTGTAACGGCTCCCGCGGTAATATCCTAAATTCAACCATAACAAAGGGCGGTGGCCTCTACTGCAATGAATATTGTAACCTTGTGCTCAGCAATTGCACCATTAGCGATAATCTTCAAAGTGGCATATATTGTTGGCGAGATTGTAATATTATTGTAACAGACTGTAACATAAGCAGAAATGCTGAAAGTGGTATTTATTCATCTCCTGCTAACAATACTGCAAAAATTACAAAGTCTTGTTTAATTGAAAATATTGGAAATAATGGTGGAGGAATATGCTGGAATGATAATATTGTTGTTAGAGAATGTGTGATTCGACAAAACACGGCGACTCATACGGGAGGAGGGATTTTCTTGTTCTTAGGTTATGGCTTAATAGAAAATAGCATAATTAATGGAAACCAAGCTGGTAATTATGGTGGCGGCATTCATTTAAATAATGATAGCTTAGTGAACAATAGCATTATCTCCGACAATACGGCTTACACTGGTGGAGGTATAAGTGAATGTGGTACTGTAATGAACTGTACTATTGTAGGCAATTTAGCACAGAATAAAGCCGGAGGCTTGTACAATTGCGATATGGTTGAAAATTGTATTGTGTGGCAAAACAGAGCTCCCTCTAAACCGCAAATTGATAAAGACCTTCAAGATTTCCTCGGCTTTAACTGTATACAGAACTATACAAGTGATCTTGGAGGTATTGGTAACATTGACTTTGATCCGTGTTTCATTGTACCCGGCTACTGGGATCCCAACGGAGACCCACCTGGGAAACCTGACGAAAAAAATGACTTCTGGGTTGATGGCAATTACCATTTAAAAAGTACCGGCTGGCGATGGGATTCTGTCCGCAGCCGATGGGATTATGACGATGTTACCAGCCGGTGTATCGACGCCGGCAATCCCGGCTCACCTCTCGCCGACGAACCTCTTACTATTCCCGACGACCCGAACAACGTTTATGGACAAAATCTGCGAATCAATATGGGCGCCTACGGCGGAACAGCCGAGGCCTCGATGCCCCCTTACGACTGGGCACTGCTCTGCGATATCGATAATAGCGGCTCAGCCGATTTTGTTGACTATGCTTCCCTTACTATGCTCTGGATGCAGCAAGATGATGAGTTATTTGCCGACTTTAATCGCGACGCAAAAGTTGATGCAAATGACCTGTACTTGCTAACCGAAGACTGGCTGATGACCACAACCTGGCACTAAAAATACACCCAACAGCTAAACACGGCTTACGAAGAAAAACTAACTCACAAAATATTACCTTCAACTCAATCCCTAAACACATCGGCCATAAAATACTCCATAAGTATATGCATATATACTTATGGAGTATATGGAATTGATACGAAGTGATAAATCTTTTAAGCAGTACGCTGCACACTATACGCACGACGAGTTAAATCTTCCCCACAACCAGGCACGCGTTATGCCCGCCGAACCCGAACGAATTGCTCAGCGTGATATCCACCTTCGCCTCTTTCATCTTCAGCGGTACATAATCAATCCTCAAATCGCATCTCTCATCCGGATTATCAAGGTTGGTGGTCGGCGGTATCATCGATTCGTTAATCACCTTCACGCACACCACAAGCTCAATCGCCCCGGTCGCGCCCAATGAATGCCCCAGGCAGCTCTTGGTCGAGCTGACCTTCAATTTGTATGCGTATTCGCCGAAGACTGTTTTTATCGCCGCGCTCTCGGCAAGATCGTTCAGTTCCGTCCCCGTCCCGTGCGCATTTATATAGTCGATTTTATCAGGACCTACTCCGCCGTCAGCCAGCGCAAGCTCCATCGTCTTAGCCGCTCCCTCACCATTCGGCATAGGCTGAGTAATATGAAACCCGTCATCCGTCGCACCGTAGCCCAGAAGTTCCGCGTAAATTTTGGCCCCGCGACTCTTCGCGTGCTCATACTCTTCCAGCACCACAATTCCCGCGCCGTCGGCCATCACAAACCCGTCCCTGTCCTTATCGAAAGGCCGCGAAGCGTGCTCCGGGTCGTCGTTTCGTGTACTAAGCGACCGTGCCGCACAGAATGATGAAAGACCGATAGGGCTAAGTGCCGCCTCCGTCCCGCCGGTTACCATAACCTCGCTGCGACCTGCCAGTATATTGCAGAACGCCTCACCTATCGCATGGGTCCCAGATGCGCAAGCGCTCGTCACTGCGATGTTAGGACCTTTCAGACCGTATTGAATTGCAATATTCCCGCTCGCCGCGTTCGCCATCAGCCGCGGAACCGTAAAAGGAGAAACCCTACGAACGCCCTTCTCCAAAAGACGTTTGTGCTGAGATTCTATCTCCTGAATCCCGCCGATACCGGTCCCGACGATTACCCCAACCCGGTACAGGTCCTCCTTGGCCAGGTCCAGCTTGCTGTCTTCCACAGCCTGCTTCGCCGCACCAACCGCGTACTGGCTGAACAAGTCCATCCGCCTGCCTTCGCGCACATCAACGTACTTACCGACGTCGAAGTTCTTAATCTCGCCGCCAATGCGTACAGGGAAAGTGCTCGTATCGAAGTGCTCAATCGTGCTTATTCCGCTCTTGCCCTCGAGCAGTGCCGCGAACAGCCCATCCGCAGATTCAGCCAAAGCAGTAACACAACCCAGGCCCGTTATTACAACTCGCCGTCTACTCATTCGTCCCTGATTTCGTGCTACTCTGACTGCTTCTTTTCTTTAACCACTTTGGCGACATAATCTATCGCCGCCCCCACCGTCTGAATCTTCTCCGCCTCTTCATCCGGAATGCTCATATCGAACTCGTCCTCGAACTCCATCACAAGCTCGACCGTATCCAGCGAATCCGCATTCAGGTCGTTCACAAACGAAGTCTCGCGGGTTATATCCGCCTTGTCCGCGCCCATCTGCTCGCTGATTATATCAATGACCTTCTCCTCGATCGCCTTGATATCCAAATCGTCGCTCACTTGTTTAATCCTCCAGACTAAACTTTATTCTCTTTTCGTTACTATTAGGCCCGTTTCGCTGCTAACCGAACACCGGTTGTACCGTCGCCTGGCCGTTTCGGCCGGTATATTAACTGCTAACACCCCGCTCTACAATCATTTTTTTCACTTTTTTTGCCTCTCTTCTGACCCCGCAAGTTCCGCCTGCAAAACCGGTTATCTGCCGATACAACAATTTTGTTCAGCCGCTGCCGTTCCCACAAACTAAATACCAACGACTATATACCCAATCCCGTCAATCCGCAGAAGACATACTATTAAGGAATTGCCTGTTGTCGGGATATTTTCCCAGCAGCTTAAACAGGCAGTCCATCGCCTCACCAGTCCCATAGCTCGACAGGACGCGCCTCAGCGTCGCCAGTCCCTTGCTGTCCTGCTCACTGTACAGCTTCGCTTCCTTTCGCGTACCACTGGCAGGAATATCAATCGCAGGAAAAATCCTCGCCTCCGCCAAAGACCTGTCCAGCACCACCTCACTGTTGCCCGTCCCCTTGAACTCCTCGAAAATCAACTGGTCCATCCGGGACCCGGTATTAATCAGGCACGTAGCGATTATAGTAACCGAACCTCCGCCTTCGATATTCCTCGCTAAGCCGAACAGCCGACGCGGTATTTCCATAGTCCCCGCCTCCAGCCCGCCGCTCATAGTATGACCCCGCCGGGAACCTCGCTTGCGACCGCAACTATTGAACGCCCTGCCCAGCCGAGTCAGACTGTCGATAAGCAGCACAATCTCACGCCCGCATTCCAGCTCCGTCTGTACATGCGCCAGCATCAGCTCGGCAAGCTCAACGTGTTCGTTGGCGCTTTGGTCGCTGGTACTGGCCGCCACTTCAGCCCCTTCCGTTGCCCTGCGAAATTGTGTAACTTCCTCAGGCCGCTCATCCACCAGCAGCACAATAACTCGACTTCCAGGCGAACACTTGCGTATCGCCCCAATCGTCTGCTCCAGCAGAACGGTCTTTCCCGCCTTGGGCGGTGAAACTATCAATTGACGAGTCCCCTTACCTATCGGCGCAATAAGGTCTATTATCCGCATACTCTCCTGCCCGCAAAGACTAAGGTCGAATCGTTCGTGCGGGTCGATAACTACCATATCCGCAAATCGCGAACGCTTATCGAAATCCTCCGGCGCCATACCGCAAATCGATTCGACAGACACCATCCTGCTCCCGTCCCTCGTCCGTTCAACCTTACCCACAACAGACGCCCCTTCGACCAGCCCGAAACGCCGAACCAAATCCTGCTGAACCGTTATTTCATTCGGCCCGCGACGATAAGACCTCTCGGCACTCCTGACTGCGAACTGCCCCCTGCCTGCACGTTTTAGTATTCCTGTAGTTGCTTCTGCCATAAAATAAACCCGCGGGTATTGCTGCAAAAAGGTAATGGTGATAAATGAATCACTCCCATCATACCACATTCCCCGCCGTTAGCAACCACCACTACGTTTAGCCCCCAGGTTAATCTTGGTTGACACATTTTTCCCAACTTTATGTTGGGCGTCATAAATTACTTGCGGGTCAATATGGTTTACTGTTCCCAACTTTATGTTGGGCGTCTATGCCCCTCACAATTCAACGGAACGATTGGCATCACCGGTGTCGCAGCGGAATTGCCGGTCCGAGTTGATGTGGTTGTTAGATCGACATCCAGGAACCTCTTATTGCCCGTGCACCAAGCCAAGTACAGGCGAGGAGACCTGAAGCGTGGTACAACGTACAAATCAGGTGACAATGGTGTTGCTGTCATGGCCTCGCAAAACGCCAAAAAATCCTTCTGCCAACGGCGCTTTGGGCTGAACGAATGGATGAGCATTACCGCCGAGCAGGCATGAAAATCCTGCGCCGTTCGTAACGCCGAGACCGTTCTGTGGAGAAGCTGATATCGGATTTCGTCTCTCAATGGCATATCAAGACACAGAGCGGTGTGCAGGTAATCAATCCGTTCACCTTGGCCGGTTGATTCACCAGCACGTTTCTCACCTAAAGTCGGGCCAAAAGGTTCATCGACCTTCGCCTCAATACCGAGCACTACAAGGTCTTCGTCATTGCTCGCCAATGCCAAAACGTCGGTATGAGATGGCTGGTTTCCTCCCGGAAGCTCCACCTCCCATTCCGGAATCGCCGCTAGGAGCTTGAGACCAACCAAGTCACACTGACCTGAGGCGTCAAGAGTCTGTTTGACTTCCGCTGGTAGATCGCTACAAGCAGCCTCCCAACAAGCCGCGGTAGTCATGGCCGAATAGGACTTCTTCCAATGGAGAGTCGGCTTTGCGAGAAAGCGCTGCCAATCAGATGGTGCTTGGGTTGGTACGAAGATCCGTTTCATAGCTCTTATCCACAGGGTATAGCAATAATCATACAGTTTTATACGCCTCTGGCGTACTGTATAAAACGCTAAACACAGACTCACTTTTATTGTATAAGAACTTCCCGTTCCTTGAGCAGAAATTATAAATATTGTAGATAAATATGCAATGATAAATCCGCGCTAATCCGCGTCTAAATATAAACAGTGTAAATCTGCCTGTCCGCCATAGCCTCGGCGACGGCGCAAGCTTTAACGAAGGCGGAAATCCCGGCACCTTGATAATCAGCAATTAAGAATTCAAAATTAAAAATTCACAATCCCCACGCCTGCAACCCCACACTCACAACCCCACGCCTCCAACCTCACGCCCACAAACCCACGCCCACAAACCCACGCCCAACGTCTCCGGCACAAAAAGAGTCCATAAGTATATACGCATATACTTATTGACATTACTCGAAAAACCCTGTTTAATCATCACCCAATCTAAATAGCCCACTGGTCACCTTTCTCAGTCGGGCTACACTCTGCTTATTCAGGTGATAATAAACACGGAACCCTCGCTTCTGAAATTTCACGACACCTGCATCTTTCAAAACTCTAAGATGCTGAGAAGTTGCTGCCTGCGACATACCCAGTTGGCTTGTCAGCTCGGTAACACACAGCATTCGCCGCTTAAGGGCCTGCACAATACGCACCCTCGCCCCAACCGAAAGCAGCTTAAATACTCCTGCCAGCTTTTCCGCATCAGCCATAACAGCTCACCACCTTTCTTCGCGCCAATTCAACGCAATAATCCAACATGCTCTTAACCCGTTAGCTCAAAACCTGTAGCGTTTTAATGTAGTCCATAAGTATATACGCATATACTTATATACCACAGTATTAATCTCTGTAAATCAGTGCCTAAATTAGTCGTTGGCAAATAACTTTTAATCTGCGTCACCTGTCCTCTGCCTGTCCGCCGTTTTATCCGCCATAGCTTTTTATCCTTCGTAGCTTCAGCTAAGAAGGATAGCGACGAAGGCTGGCGAAGTAGGATAGCAACGGCGCAAGCTTTAACGAAGGCGGAAATCCCGGCACCTTGATAATCAGCAATTTGGCGTTTGGAACCTTTGTAATTAGTGCTTGGAATTTGTTTAGGATTTAGGGTTTAGGATTTAGAATTTTTATTCTTCTGAACCCTGAACCCTGCACCCTATAATTGTATTACGTTCGCTCCCCAGGTAAGTCCCGCCCCGAACGCAACTAAGATGACAATATCTCCCTCTTTGACTTTCCCCTGCCTTCGGCAGTCATCGAACGCTATCGGCACCGAAGCTGCAGACGTATTGCCGTACTCCTGGATATTGATGAAGAACTTATCATCCGGCAGTTTCAGCCTCTTCGCCGCCGACTCGATAATCCGCGCATTCATCTGATGCGACACCAGCATAGCTATATCATCTATTTTCAGTCTGCACCTTTTCAGGCACTTATGCACCGTTGTAACGATTTTGCGTACCGCCTGCTGATACACCTCCCGCCCGTGTATCTCCATAAAAATCATATCCGGGTTCTCCAGTTTCGTCCGCGACGGATGTCTCGACCCGTATGCCTGACAGTTCAGCGCCCTCCAGCTATATCCATCCGCGCCCATCGTACTGTAAATCACGCCTCGCTTTTCGTCTTCCGTCCGCTTAAGCACAGCCGCTCCTGCCCCGTCCCCGAACAGTATACAGCTTGTCCGGTCCTTCCAGTTGGTTATCTTACTGAGCGTTTCAGCTCCAATCAGAAGTGCATTTTTATATCTGCCGCTCTCCAAAAGCTGCGATGCGATAGCCATTCCATAGACGAACCCGCTGCACGCCGCCGCCAAATCGAACACGAACGCCTTTCTCGCTCCCAGTTTCGTCTGCACAAACGACGCCGTTGACGGAAACACCATTTCCGGCGTAATCGTCGCTACTATTATCAAATCGAGGTCTTTGCCCTCGAGCTTCGCTTCTGCCATCGCCTTTTTCGCCGCCCCAGCCGCCAAATCTGCCGTCGTCTGGTCATCGGATGCTATATGACGTCTCTTGATTCCTGTCCGTTTTGTTATCCACTCATCCGACGTTTCGACCATATTAGTGAAATCTTCATTCGTAAGAATCTTCTCGGGCACATAAGTCCCTGTACCTGCTATCACCGCCCGATATGCCGTATAACGTCCGTCAACTTCCCTGTTCATCCGCCGCCCTTATTGAACTCTTCGCCAGATATTCGATTATCTTGTCGTTGATTTTATTCCGATGATACTCTTTACTTCTGAAAATTGCATTACATATTGTCTTGGCCGTACTCGCCCCGTGACATATCACTCCCGTCCCGTTCACACCTAAAAGCGGCGCACCACCGTACTCGTTATAGTCGTATTTCTGATATATCCTCATCATCACAGGCCTGAACTTCATTGCCAGCCGAAGTTTCTCCTGCATCAGTTCATGTTTTATCGCCTTGAACAGCCCTTCGACGAGTCCTTCGGTCAGTTTGAGTACTACGTTTCCGACGAACCCGTCGCATATTGCCACGTCGCACGCCCCGCGGAATATATCTCTGCCCTCGATATTGCCTACGAAGTTAATTTTCTTATCCGCCCGAATCATCTCCCGCGTCCTTTTGACTATCTCATTGCCCTTAGCCTCTTCTTCGCCTATACTCATCAGCCCCACTCTCGGATTCTCTATCCCCAGCAGGTACTTCGAATACATACTCGCCATCACCGCATACTGATAAAGGTTAATCGGCTTGCACGCAATATTCGCACCCACGTCACATATCGCCACCGGGCCTTCGAATGTTGGAAATACAACGGCTATTCCGGGCCTATTTACTCCTGGCAGGTTGCGCATGCGCATCTGGAAGGCCGCGACGCAGGCGCCGGTGTTGCCGGCTGATATGGCGGCGTCGGCGCGGTCAAGCTTGACCAGCTTGGCTAACACGCCGATACTGCTGCGAGGCTTCTTGCGCAAGGAGTCTATCGGCGGCTCGTCCATACCAATTACGTCAGGAGCGTCAACCACCGATATCGCACCGGCCGGTGCTTTGAACTGGCGCAGCTTCGATTCAATCAGCCCCTGCGGGCCGACGAGTATCAGCTCGTCGTCCCTTTCGAGCTTGTCTATCGAATTGATCGCACCGGCTATAATTTCGTCCGGTGCGTTGTCGCCTCCCATGGCGTCGATAGCGATACGCATCGGTTAACTCGCTTCCTCCTTGCCGAGCTTGAGTGTAATCTTGGAATTGACGTAGCCGCAATTACCGCACGCCGCGTGCGGCAGCTTGGCGTGGTCACACTTGGGACAAACAGAATAATTGACGGGCTTTAGCGCGTGATGGCTCCGCCTTGTTCGCGTTCGCGTCTTACTTGTCTTCTTTACGGGTAACATAAATAAATCCTAATTCCTAAGCACTAAATCCGAAACAAATTCGAATCACCAAAACTCTAAGTCCTCCGCAGGACACCCTGCGGTGGAAACAAATTCCAAATCCTAAGCCCTAAATTCTAAACACACTATTTCGTACTGCGTCGTGCGTATTGAGTCGGCCCCAAAGGCCCCTTGGGGCCTTTTTAGGCCACGATACGCAATACACAATACGCGATTCCGCCGTTAAAAACCAGCATAAATACTGCAACGCAAGGGGCTTGTCAAGCAGATTCCAGAACATAGAATCGGATGGTTAAATGGGTATTAGGGTAAAGAGAGAAGTTAAATTAACAGTGACGATTGGCAAATGACGTAGAAAATAAAAGCCGGTTGCTTCGGTGCCGCAGGTTGTGTTTGCCCAGGCGGATTGATACAATAATTTCTTTTGCATCCGGCAGGTGATTGATGAGCATAGAGTATATAAGAAATTTTTCAATAATCGCGCATATCGACCATGGAAAGAGCACCCTGGCAGACCGAATAATGGGGCTGACCGGCGCGGTGAGTGAGCGGGACAGCAAAGAGCAGCTTCTGGACGATATGGAACTCGAACGCGAGCGGGGTATTACGATAAAGGCATCGGCTGTTACCATGGATTATGAGCACGAGGGGAAAAAGTACATGCTCAACCTGATAGATACGCCAGGGCATGTGGATTTCCATTATGAAGTTTCACGTGCACTGGCGGCATGCGAAGGGGCGCTTCTTGTGGTTGACGCGGCCCAGGGCGTTGAGGCGCAAACGGTCGCAAATGCTCACCTTGCTATCGAGAATAATGTCGAGCTTATCGCAGTGGTAAATAAAATCGACCTCCCGTCTGCGGACCCGGAATCGACATCTGAAGAAATCGAGCATGCTATCGGTATTCGGAAAAACGAGTGCTTCAAAATCAGCGCCAAGACCGGAGCCGGTGTGCCTGAACTGCTCGAGGCTATAGTTACTTTACTACCGGCACCGGCGGATAGACGCAATGAGCGGACCGCTGCGCTTATCTTTGACAGTCACTGCGATGATTACCGCGGGATGATATGCTATGTACGTGTGTTTTCGGGAAAGCTTAAAGTCAGGCAGAAGATACGCTTTATGGGTAAAGGCAAAAGCTTTATTATAACCGAGCTGGGCAAGTTCACTCCTTCGATGACCGCTGTTAATGAAATTGGTACCGGCGAAGTTGGTTATGTCATCGCAAATATTCGTGAACTTGCCGATGTCACAATAGGCGATACTATCACCGACGACGCCGAACCGATCGCCTCGCCGCTTTTAGGTTATAAGAAGCCGATACAGATGGTCTTTTCGGATTTCTATCCGGGTAATAATACGGATTATCCCCAACTTCGCACAGCCTTTGAGAAGCTGGCGCCTAACGACGCGAGTTTTTCATTCAGTGCTCATAATTCTCCGGCATTGGGTTTCGGATTTCGCTGCGGCTTTCTGGGTCTGCTGCACATGGAGATTATTCAGGAAAGGCTGGAACGAGAATACGATATTGATGTAGTGCAGACAGCCCCGACCGTCAGTTATGAAATCCTGACCAAAAACGGTAAAACGACAAGGATTGATTCGCCGAGCGACCTGCCCGACATGATGAAAATCGAGGAACTTCGCGAGCCCTTTGTCACACTTGAGATAATCACCTCAATCGAATCCATAGGCGATATAATGAAACTCGCCGAGAGCGCCAGATGCAAATTAATCAAGACCGAACACATAAGCGGAACTCGTGTTATGCTCGAATACAAGGCGCCGCTTGCCGAGATAGTTTATGATTTTTATAACGTGCTTAAGAGCATAAGCCACGGATACGCGACTATGGATTACGAGTTTATGGCCTTCGAAACCAGCGACCTGGTGAAATTGGATGTGCTCGTCAATAAAGTCGCTGTTGACGCGCTCTCGCTGATAGTCCATCGAAGCAATGCCGAATCTCGCGGGCGAAAACTCATAACACGGCTTCGAAAGGCCATTCCGCGCCATCAGTTTGAGATTCCGCTACAGGCCGCTATCGGCGGTAAGATTATCGCACGGGAAACTATCAAGGCCTATCGAAAGGAAGTGACCGCCAAGCTTTACGGCGGCGACGTTACACGCAAGATGAAGCTGCTCAAAAAGCAAAAAGAGGGAAAGAAACGAATGCGCAGTATCGGCTCAGTCCAGATACCACAGGAAGCTTTTATGAGCATCCTCGAATCCACTGAGTAATAGATTCAGAAAAAATAATCGCGGATTTACCTGTGGGGCAAATTACCTGGGGCGGTGCTTAAAGGCTGATTTGGGCGTGAAAAGGGGGTTTACAGGAGCCAATGAGGTTCGAGAGGACGCAATAGGGAGTAATCGACGCGAGAGATAATAAAAAAATAATTATTTATATGTTGCGTCGGATTAACCGATATGGTCTAATGATAGTCGTGGGTTATATTCTTGCACCCCTCGAGAGTACCTCCCAAATGAAATTAAAGTCAGGGGTATTGTGTTTATAGGCCTATGTTCGGGCCAAAGGAGTAGTTTAAGTGAGTACAGGAAAAGTAAAATGGTTCAATTCAAGCAAGGGTTATGGGTTTATCACTCCGGAAGGCGGCAGTGAGGACCTGTTTGTCCACCACTCAGAGATTAAGACGGAAGGCTATGCGTCACTTGACGAAGGCCAAAGCGTTAATTTCGAGGTTGGGCAAGGCAAAAAGGGGCCGTGTGCAACTAATGTAATGCCCGGCTAAGGTAAGAAATTTCTTACGAACCTATTGGCCTCGGCGGCAACGCCGGGGCCTTTTTTATTTACCACGGCGTAGTTTTAACGAAGACGGGTTAATCGCAGATTGCACAGATTAAAAATAATTCATTAAAGACCAACGACTATGTTTTACCGCAGAGGGCGCGGAGAACACAGAAGTCATAGAGAAAAGAACGACGAAGGCCGTTGTGTCGGGAGGTTATTGTTGTTGTTTAATTTTTTTGAGTAGGTCTTTTCTGGCCTGTACTCGTAGCTCGGCGTTTGCGTATCGGCGTTTTTCGTCGGGCGTTTCGGGAAATATAGGCGGTACCGGGGTTGGGCGCTTGT
>Ga0315554_1000987_pt1 | contig 16903 bp, 15 predicted proteins | sample SalMarSW160370MG_FD_202114 | JGI IMG/M metagenome (GOLD analysis project Ga0315554, IMG submission 202114) | Salt marsh sediment microbial communities from the Plum Island Ecosystem LTER, Massachusetts, United States - Salt Marsh Sediment SW1603-70 ... | reverse complement strand
CCGCCGTGGAGGTAGCTCCAGATGCCGAGCCAAACTCGGCTCTGGCGGCGCTTCTCACTGCGTTGAACGAAATGTGGAAAGGCAGGCGCCGCATAGCGGTGGCAGGAGTGGCCGCGGAGAACGGGAAAAAGATCCTGACTCTCGATCTGGTGGACAGCGCGGAGCAACAGGGGGTTGGGAGCTGGTACGACTCCTTCCAGGGGTCCGCCGGAGGCGCTTCGACCCAGGCGTTCCTGGTGGCCACATTTCTCCAGCCGGGGTACGCCGGTACCTGGTTCGATGGGGTGCGGTTCCTCCTGAACGGCCAGCCTGTGGGTGAAATGGACCACGTCAATCTGGACCGCCTCTTCCTTCGGGACCGGGGTCTGGACCAGTACGCTCCTGTAGCGGTAACAGGGCTCGAGTACCCGGCCCATTACGAGATTCAATCCCGCCTGAGGGCGGAGCTGGACCTCGACGACGCGGCGAGAATCCGGTTGGTCCAGCTGCGCACGAGGAACGAAAGCAGGACTGCGGTGTTCTTCGTCGCGCAACCCGATCGGTTCGTAAAACGGGGAGTCGCGGCTGTGAGCGATGAGGGGCTCCGCCTGCTGCACCTGGAGGAGGACCCCTGCGGATGCTTCGATATACAGGTCCAGAGGTTGGAGATGGTCCCCGAGTGGGGGGAGTTCGCGGTCACGCGCTTCAGCCCGGTCACCGGCAGCTGCGTCGGCCTGGATCTGGTCCGCGTTCTGGCGGTATCCGGGGGGGGCGCTCTACTGGAGGTCTGGTCCGGATCAACCTTCGATGCTCAAGGATCAAAGTCGCAGATCGCCAGTGTTGAGTTCACCGATCGGGACGGGGACGGAAATCTGGAGATCCTGCGCCGCGGCCGGCTGGTCGACTGCGGAGACGACTGCCTGTGCCGGGACGGTCCCGTACTGGAGAGATTCGAGGCCGTGTATGGCTGGGACGAGGAAAGCGGGCGGTTCGTGGAGCGCCCGGAGGTCGGCTCGGATCTCAGCCCGGCCTCCCAGTGATCAAAGGGATCAGGGATCCATCCTTTCATCAGGGCTGGCCGGAAAAACTGTTGATTTCATCCAATTCCCGGTCCTCTCGAGCGGCGTAGGGAAGATAGCCATCTAGCCTGGCTTGATTGCGAAAAACAGTCACCAAGGAGGTGGGGGTTACGGGACCGGAACCCCGATCCACGTAGTCCACGACCAAAACTTTCTTGCCGGCGTCGCGAATATCATTTATAAGATTCTGCCTCTCTGTGGTGACGGACGGGCTGACAGGCGTGGTTCCGTCGTAGTAAAGATCTTCCACTCCGATGCCGCTGATGGTGTTCAGGTAATCATCCGCTGCCAGATAGTCGACTCCCGAGTCGTAGATCAGCAGACGTTCACCGTTCTGCGGGATGACGAGGAAATCGGTCTTTCCCCGAATATCGCGGGCGTGGTAAGCGATCCGTTTTACGAAGTTGATCATCCGCACCGCCGCCTCTCGTTCACTGATGTAATAGCCTTCCCCGTTTTTCCGGTCGCTCCAGTACTCGAAGGCATCGATGATATCGAGGTAAACGCCGTCGAAATGGTCGTCGATGATCTTGTCCAGGTAGGCCAGCACGATCTGCTGCCAATCTTCCGACCAATATTGTACTTTGTAGTTGCCCTCCCAGTCGGGATTGGTCCTGGCCAGCCAGCAGGGTGCAGAGCTGTCCGGCTGCCGCTCAATAAAAGAGACCCAGCCGGACTCGAAGTAAAAGCGATATTCCTCCGCCTCTCCAATGCTGAGATAGGCGAGGACCTGGCGCGGGATCCCTCCGGTTTTCAGGGTGGTCATCTCGCCGGCACTATACCGACCCGCTTCCTCGCCGTCTCTCGAGTAATCGATCACCGCGATGTCGAAGCTCGTAGTTTCGATGTCCGTCGGCTCCGCCCCCTGCAGCTGGTAGAGCCAGTCGGATCCCGCCAAGGTAGCGCCCGTTGGGCTGCTGTCCGCCGGCTTGGCCTGATCGGTGCAGGGAATGCATTGGTAACCCCCCAGCCGTTGAAGCGGAACCGGACCGCAAGCGGAAATGAAGACCGGAATGAGAAAAACCAACAGAGTGCGTCCGCTGGATTTCACGGCACAAAACTCCTCACGCCATCAAAACAGATAGCCGGCACCGACGCTCAGCTGCAGGCTCCGTCCAAGAGGATTCAGATCCCACTCAGCGATGAGGCCGTAGCCTACCCCCAAATCCAGGACAAGCCCATTGGAGAACGGACGAAACAGGCCGACAACTTGCCCAAGGGCTCCGGCTCCCTGGCCGTAGATCATCAGGTCGAGACTGGTTTCCAGACAAAACCAGCGAATGGGCGTGTAGCGGCTGAGAAAATTGACGACAAGCGGGATCGAGAGCGATCGCTGCCTGGTTTGGAAGGCCAAAGCCGTGCCCAGGCCGGCTTCAAATTGTGTAGTGCCTTTGGATATAACTATCCAGTCAACGCCGACACCCGACTCTACAAAAGTGTTCGGAAAGAGAACTGCGGAATTGGCCAGATACCAGATCCTGGCCTCCAGTCTGGTGGGAAATCCTTGATCAAAAAATCGACTGCCGGGAACCGATATCTGAACACTGCTCAAAGCCGGGGTCAAGGGAACGGCCGTTTCGATGACCGTTACCCTTATTCCTTCGTTCCAGCCCACCTCAGCGGCAGAGCTGATTCCGCTCACCCACAAGGAAAAAATGATCAGAATGAGGGTCATCTTCCAACCCATGCTTTGGGAGCATATCGCAAAGCGAATAGGCGTGCAACGTGACATTTTATATCGAATAAACAACCTCGAGCGCAATGACCTGCCCGATAGTGATCCCTCTGGCCAATCCCTCTTCGATCGAAGCTTCCTCGAAAGACAGCTACTGCCGGTACCGCCAGTTGCCCGCCTTGGAGGGCAGGAACTCCCCGTGGCTTTCGGATCCCAGAAACTCATCCCCGTCGACGATCAGCTGTCCACGGGAGAGAACCTTCCTGACCCTGCCGAGCAGCTCCTGCCCTTCGAACATCGTGTAGGAGGCGTTGCTGTGCTGGTTGGAGGTGCTGACCGTCCAGCTTTCCTTCGGATCGATAACCACCACATCCGCATCGGTTCCAGGTTCAAGCCTACCCTTCGCGGGAAAAAGACCCATTATGCGGGCCGTGTTTTCCGCCATGAGGGCAGCCACCTCGTTCGCCGTGATCAATCCGCGGTTTACCCCGAAGTGCCAGACCACCGGCAGCATCGTCTCCACCTCCGGCGATCCGTAAGCGGCTTCGAAAAAATCGTCCTCCACCTTCTTGTCCTTGGGCGCATGGTCGCTTCCGATCGAATCGAACACCCCCTCCTGCATGGCTGTCCACAGAGCCAGGCGGTCGCCCTCGGTCTTGATTGACGGACCGACTTTGCCGAGCGGCCCCCGCGCCTTGAGAGCCTCCCAGGTGAGACCCAGATACTGGGGACAGGTTTCGGCGATCACCGCATACCCCATCCGCTTGAGGAAACGGATCACCTGAAGCCCTTCAGCCGAGGAGACATGGGGGATATACACGGGGCAGTTCATCAACCGCCCGATGTACACGGCCCGAAAGATCCCTTCCGCCTCGGCGATGTCCGGACTCGTTTCCAGGAATCGTTCGGCGAAGTTCGCCTTTTCCGCCAGCATTTTGTCCATGATGTAATCTATGGCCAATCCGGTTTCCGCGTGCACGCAGACCATGCCCCCGTGTTTGCTCACGATATCCATGGTTTTTGCCATGGCGTAGTCATCGGTCATCCAGCCGAGCTTGGCATAGGCCATGAACACCTTGAAGGAGGTGACCCCCATCTCGAAGGCCTGAGGGATTTCATCCGCCTGCTTCAGCGTTTCGAACAGCCCGCCGTGAAGGGCGAAGTCGATGCAGGAGGTTGCTTCCCCCTCCTCCTTGAACTCCTTGATCTTGGCGATCAGGCTGTTCCCCGGTCGGGCGTAGGCGTAATGGATCACGGTGGTTACCCCGCCGAAGGCGGCACTTCGAGCCGTGTCGGCGATGGAATCCAAATAAACCGGATGGGTATGGGGATCGATCGCTCCGGGCAGAACGTAGCACCCTTCCGCAGCGATCGTTGTTTTCGCCTTTGCCTGTCCGGGTTGGGTCACAGCGGCAATCTTGCCGTCGGATATGGCCAAATCGGCGCGAACGGTCTTTTCCGGGTAAACGAGCAGTCCGCCCGTTACTACACAATCATGGCTCATCTCAGCCTCCACTATCGCTACTGGTCGGTAGAATATCCGGTTGGTTCATCCAATGTCAACGCGAATCCCGCGGCGGCCGCGCCTGGCCCGAAAAATGATAGTCCGATGGAGTGTCAATGTCGTGAAGGATTCCAGGCTCATCCACGGGTACGATCACCGTGGGCACCCCGGTCAGCACATCCCTCAGGGTCTTGCTGACATCCGTCCGCAGTATCCTGGCTCGCATCTGCGGAGACAGGAGCAGGGGATGGCCTTTTTTTCCTCTGAATTGCGGAATTACGCCGTAGGCTTCATCCGATAAGGCGAACGCCGAGCTCAGCCGAGCGTTCCAATCCAGCAAATCCCCGTAAATGGCTTCGCCGACACCGGGCATGTCGGCCAGGGCGAGAAAAAAAGAGCCCTCTGCAACGGCTTGGGCCCCCGCCTGGACGGAGGAGAACATCCCCGTCTTGTAGTCGGGATTTCTCACCACCTCTACCTGCGGCCAAGCCTGAAAGCGGTCGATCAGCTCTTCGGCGCGAAAACCGGCCACCAGGATAAGCCGCGCACAGACCTTCAGGGCGGTTCGCACGCTGTGCTCGATGATCGTCGAGCTACCCCACGGTAAAATCATCTTCCAGGTACCCATGCGGGTCGAGCCGCCCGCCGCCAGCATCACACATCCGACTTCTCCCATAATAAGAAGAGCATAAACCAACCCCGGGGATCGCATCAATTCAATCCTCCAATCGGGAGCAAAATCCGAGAGCTATAGTCTTCGCTAGCGGCGATTTTTTCTGCTTTTCTTTATGAAAATGCACAAACCGGGGTTGACAAATCTTCTCGACAATGCGATAGTCCTCGCAATTTAGGAACGAGGAAGAAACGCAAAAAAGTGCGCAGGCGAATAAAACTACCAAAGGTCATGAAGAGGCTCCGGAATTCCCGGAGTTTTTTTTTAACCATTGAGGTATCAGAAGGAGAGCCTATGGCTCTCCTTTTTTTCCAGCTTTGCAAAATGCAAAAGGGCTGTTCCCCTGTCGGGGACAGCCCTTTTTTTGTGGCCGGCCGCGCGCTGATAATCGGCAAACCAGCATCTGGAGGGAAGAATGAAAACGAGTTTTTTTAGGAACCTGGAATCGACCTGCAGGGAGAAGCAGAGCCTTCTCTGCGTCGGTCTGGACCCGCGCTTCGAGCACACGGATCCAAAAAGCGCGGCGCGTTCGGCTTTTAAGCGGAACCGGGAGGTAATCGAGCAGACCCTGCCGTACGCGGCCTGTTACAAGCCGAACATCGCCTTCTACGAGGCCTACGGTCCGGCCGGGCTGGAAGCGCTGAAGGAAACCCTCGATCTGATCCCCGAAGGCACGCCGGTGATCCTGGATGCCAAACGCAACGACATCGGTCAGACCGCCTCGGCCTATGCCCGGGCGATCTTCGATCACTTCGGCGTGGATTCGGTGACGCTGAATCCCTATCTGGGCAGAGAGTCCATACAGCCGTTCCTGGCCTACGAAGGCAAAGGTCTGTTCCTGCTCTGCCGCACCTCCAATCCCGAATCCGGAGATCTGCAGAGCCTGGAGGTCAAACGGAGGCATATCGGTGGAGCAGCATCCCCGACAACCTGCCCCCTGTACCTCGAGATAGCCCAAGAGGTGTGCAGCTGGTCCCCCGACATCGGCCTGGTCATCGGGGCCACCGATCCCGGTGCCTTGGAAACGGTCCGGGATCAGCTACCCGGAGCGTGGATCCTCTGCCCCGGCATCGGAGCTCAAGGCGGCAGCATGGAGGCCGCCATCCGGGCGGGCTTGAGGGAGGACGGCCTGGGGCTCCTTCTGGTTGTGGGAAGGAGCATCTACCAGGATGCCGATCCCGGGCAGAGGGCGCGGCAGTTCCGGGAACGCATCAACTGGGAGGTCGCCGGTTCGAGAAACCGCCAGCAATCGCGAATCCTCAAAAGAGAGATCCGCCGGGTCGCTCTTCTGGAACAGATCATCGACCAGGGCTGCCTCAGGTTCGGATCCTTCCGCCTGAAATCCGGAGAAGTTTCTCCCCACTACCTGGATCTCCGCCAGATCATCTCCAGCCCCGGGCTTCTGGCCGGTGTAGCCGAAGCCTATGAGTTTCTGCTGCGTCCTCTGACCTTCGACCGCATCGCCGCTATCCCGGTGGCCGCCGTGCCACTGGCCGCCGCCGCCTCCCTGCGGCTGGGAAAGCCCTTTATCTACCCCAGAATCACGGCCAAGAACCATGGCACGGGAAACTCGATCGAAGGCTTTTTCGAACCGGGAGAACGGGTGGTACTCCTGGACGACGTGATCAGCTCGGCCCAGAGCAAGCTCGAGGCCATCGCGATTCTGGAAGCCGCCGGCCTGGAGGTGACCGACCTGGTCGTCCTGGTCGACCGGGAGAGCGGCGGCCGGGAGGAGATCGAGCGCCGGGGAATTCGTTTTCACGCCTTCGCCGGCATTTCAGAGCTGCTGGAACTGGCTCGCTCCCAAAATAACGGTGCAAAACGCCAGACCGAGGAGGTAAGCGTATGATGCAGAAGCACCGGGTCCTTCAGCGGCTGCAGGCAGGGGGATTCAAACTGGCCACGGTCTCCGGTATTCTGACCACCCGTCCCGGCCTTATCGAATGGATCGATCGCATGGTCCCGGAAATCGAAATCATCACCACGAAGAGCTACCAGATACGCCCCAATCCGGGCTACCGGGAGCCGATCCTCCTCGAGAAAGAGGTAGGCTGCTTCGCCAACGCCGTAGGCCTGCGAAATCCGGGAATGGCGGCTGGAATCCGGGAGCTGACGGATTTACGGCAGAAGCACAGGCTCCGCGCCCTGCTCAACGTCTCTCTGTCCGCCAACCGTATCGAGGATTTTATCGAGCTGGTCAGGTGTTTCGCCCCGGTGGCGGATATCCTGGAATTGAACTTCTCCTGTCCCCATGCGGCCGGCGGTTACGGGTCCAGCATCGGAAGTGTTCCGCAAGTCGTCTACGAATACATCCGGGGGATCCGCTCGGCCACTACTGCTCTGCTCTTCCCCAAACTCTCACCCAACGTCACGAACATCGCAGATATCGCCCGAGCCGCCGTTGCTGCGGGAGCCGACGGCCTGAGCGCGATCAACACGGTGGGACCGGAGCTGTTCCGGGAACCCGGCAGCGGCGAACCGATCCTCTCCAATCCGAACAGCGGCAAGGGGGGAAAATCCGGTGAGTGGATCAAAGAAAAGGCTATCCAGAGCGTGACGGAGATCCGTGGTGCAGTGGGTCCGCAGATTCCCGTTATCGGGATCGGCGGAATTTCCACGGCGGAGGATATCCGCAGGATGAGGCGGGCTGGGGCAAACGTTGTCGGACTGGGAAGCGTGTTTGCCCGGGTTCCCCGCCAGGATCTCATTCCCCTGTACGTCGGGGCCTTGCGAAGGGATTTTCAAGAGGGAGGCGACAGCTCAGAGACCTTCCTGTCCAGCGAACCGCTTATGGAGTACCGCAGCTCCCGCGTACGGGAAATCCGGGAGTTCGGCGAAACACTCTATATGATCATCCTGGACGGGGAATTGCCCGCTTCCGCCAGTCAGTACGCCTTCCTGTTTCTGCCCGGCGCCGGGGAAAAACCTTTCTCCATCGCCCGCTGCCGGCCGGCGACCTTTCTGGTTCGCAGGCGGGGCCCGTTCACCGACGCCCTGTTTCGATTGAGAGCGGGGGACCGGATCCTGCTTCGCGGCCCCTACGGGGCGCAGATGCCGCACAGCCCCGGATCAAAGGCCTTTATCGTGGCCGGGGGCACGGGAATCGCCCTGGCTCCGCTGCTGACTCGGGCTCTCTTGGCCCGGGGCAGAGAGGTCACACTGTTATTCGGATCGACCCGAGAGCAGGATCTGGAGATCCTGCCGGCACTGGATCTGCCTTCCCGGCAAGTAGCGGTGGCGGACCGGGGCCGACCGGCCCGGATCCTGGACCGCCTCCCGGAACTCCTCGACGGACAGGCTGCCGAGGACAGCTGCTTCTACAACGTGGGACCTCAGGGATTCCTGGCCCGGGCCTGCCGCCGGGAGCTCGCTCTGGGTGCCGCTGCTGCGGAGATCTACCTGTCTCTGGAAACCCCGTCTCTATGCGGTGTGGGGCTATGCGGGTCCTGCGAGTGCGGCGGCCGACTGCTCTGCAAGGAAGGCACCTTCGTGAGCCTGCAGCACCTGGAGAGCCATGGTCTGAGCCCGGACACCTTTCCGGAACAGCTTCCGGCACAGGCGCACCTCTCCCCCGACCGCCGGTACGCCGGCCGCCGAGAAGCTCCGCTCCTGAGCGGTTAGTTGTCTTTGTGCTTGCCGGCCAGCGTCTCTGCGACCCGGAAAATCATGATCCACGCGCCCACCAATCCGAAGCCGGCGATCAGCAGGGGAGCGGTCTGCAATCCGAGACCCTGGGCAAACACCCCGATCAGCAGAGGTCCCGACACAGACCCGACATCACCCATCAGGTGCCATATGCCCAGAAACTCGCCGGCGGATGCTCTGGGGGAAAGATCCGCACCCAGGGTGAGAACGATTCCGCTGCCCAGACCGTTGCCGATTCCGGTGAGCAGGCTCACCAGCAACAACTCTGAAAAATCCCCGGTGAGCGGAATCAGAGCCAGACCGACGGATTGCAGGATCAGGCAGGGAACGGCGGTCCACTTTCGTCCCAGGCGATCCATCAGGATTCCGGCGGGATACACCAGAACCAGTTCGATAGCCCTGGAGAGTCCGAAGATCAACCCTATTGCCGCCACATCCAAGGCGATCCGTTCACCCCACAGGGGAATGAGCGTCTGCCGGCCGATACGCAGCATCTGCAGCGTGATCACCACCAGGCCGACGAGGAGAAAAGGCCGCCACCTGCCCTGCACCGTTCGCAGGAAGGGAATACCGGGAGCCTGGAAAGGCACGCCTCTCTGCTCCCCGCTCCGCAGGCGGTAATGGGAGGACCCGATCAAGAGAAACATTACCGCAACAAAGCATACCAGGGCCTGGCCGAAGAAGACGGACTGTAGACCGTAAATCTTGCCCATGTAACCGCCGGCTATCGGTCCGAGCACCCAGCCGACCCGCGCGGTCCCTCCCACGAAGGCCATGGCCCGGCCGCGTCGGTAGGATGCAAGGTTCTGACGGATATGGGTCTGAATGGAGAGCATCCACAATACGTTCACAGCCCCCATGGCGAGGGTCAATAGAGCCAGGGGTACGAGCCTGCCGACGAATCCCGTGGCGGCAGCCGTCAGCGAAGCCGCTACGGCAGCGAACACCAGGACCGGCAGCCGGTCCACCCGCGAGATGATCGCCCCGGCGGGCAGATCGAACAGCAGGGACCCGGCACCGCGCATGGAGACGATCACCCCGGTAATGCCCAGCCCCGCGGACAGGGATCGGGCAAAGAGGGGAAGCACGGGCACAATCATCCCGTACCCGAACATTATACACAACGTAGGCAGGTAGAGGGGAAGAATCAGAGAGGCCAGGCCCATCTCTCCGGGTGTTTTTTCACGGTTCAACTTGGAGAAAGGGGGATCGATCACGATCGGAGAAGTCCCACCTTGTTGTTGAACTCCTCGATCAGGGAATCGATCGGACCGATCTGTTTCTGAATCTTCTGCCAGTATTCCGGATCATACCACTGATCCATGATCTGTTCGTAGGTCTTTCCCTGCTGCTCGACCCAGGTGAAGTACTTGAGGTTGTGCACCCGCCGCCGATCCCGGTAGGTGAGCTCCTGCAGGTTGTCGGTACCCACCCCCGCAAGGTAGCGGGCAAAATCCGCCGCAGCGTTCACCTCCGCGTAGGGTCCGTGTCCGGCGCGCATCTCCTCGAGCCGGCTTACGTACAGCTCCATGGAGTCGGTAAGCACGGTAAGGATCACCTCATCGCCGGTCAGCTCGTAGTACCCGGCGTATTTGATCGCGGAGAGCAGATTGCCGATACCGGAAAACCCGAGAAGATCGAGGCTTTCCACCAGCGATCCCGGAACACCCCGCTGCAGGAGGTGTTTGCGTCCCTCCTCCTCGTTGAACAATCGGGCCAGGCCGACCACGGCGTTGTCGTCGATGGCCATGATCATATCCGTGTTCTTGACATTGTGGATCCAGGGAACATGCTTGTCCCCGATCCCCTCGATCCTGTGGGCGCCGAAGCCGTTTTCCAGCAGAGTCGGACATTGAAGGGCCTCACTGGCCGCGATCCGGCTTCCCGGGTAGCGGTTTTTGAGGTAATCCCCGCAGCCGATCGTACCGGCCGAGCCGGTTGCAACGGCCATCCCGTGGTAGCTCTGCCAACTTTTAAGCTCCCGCACCAGCACCTCTTCCATGGCGTGACCGGTGACATCGTAATGCCAGAGGTAGTTGCCGAACTCGTCGAACTGGTTGAAGATGACCAGATCCTCCCCGGAGGCCTTGAGCTCCCGGCACTTGTCGAAGATCTCTTTGACGTTGGATTCGCTTCCCGGGGTCGCGATCACCTCCCCGGCCACCCCGGACAGCCACTCGAAGCGTTCCCGGCTCATCTCTTCGGGCAGGATGGCCACTGACCGGCAGGCCAGCAGAGTGGAGTCGTAGGCCCCGCCCCGGCAGTAGTTTCCGGTAGAGGGCCAGACCGCCTTCTGGGAGGTCGGATCGAACTGGCCGGTGATCAAGCGGGGAACCAGACAGCCGAAGGCGGCCCCAACCTTGTGCGCCCCGGTGGGAAACCACTTCCCCACCAGCCCGATGATCCGCGCCGGCACGCCGGTCAGGGACTCGGGGAACTCCATGTAGTTGACGAACCCGAATCCCCCACCCTCTGGTACGGGTTCGTTTTTCCAGGTTATGCGAAACAGGTTGCGGGGGTGGATATCCCAGAGACCAATTCCTTTCAGATCCTTCTTTATCGCCTCCGGCACTAAACTCGGATCCTTCATCTCAGCAAACGTCGGGATGATAATGTTCCGCTCCCGGGCCCGCTCCACGGTCCGCTCCAGCCTATCGTGAATCACCTCCAGGTCGATCATTGCTAAAGTCCTTTCTCCGACTATTGTTAAACCGAATCCCCCTTTTCCACAAGCCTCGGCTTAGGTCGAACGGCCGAGAACGCCCGGAGCTGCAGCAGGAAGGAGAGGGCGGGAGCTCCTGTCAGAAAAAACAGTCGGAGAGTTTTGAAAAACCCCTCGGTTTACGATAAATTTAGTAACAGGATGAAATCACGCAGGGGATTCACCACCTTGGCTTTCGTCTCCCTTTTGTGCATGGCCGCCATGGCCACGCTCAGCTGCAATTTCTCCCCGCTTGCCGGACGATTCACCTACATCGTCAAATACGACGTGACGGCGGAGTTTACCACGACTGCGCCCACTAATGTGAACATACAGTACGAAGATGACACGGGAACGCAAATTCCCCCACCGTTCACATCACCCCAGTCCTTCGAGTTCACGATGAGCTACGACTACACGACACCATTCGATCCGGAAATGACATTTTCGTCTGCCACTTTTACCGACCTTAGCGATAAACTATTTATAAAGATCATCTTGAAGGATTATCGGACCAACTTTGAAGAAGAGGTGCTTGCCTCCGCGGATATCCTCGGCTCAGCCCCCGGTGCAGTCACCATCTACGGCCAGCCCCTGCCGAAATAGAATATCGCTGAAGCGGCAATCATCGCCAAATACGACGAGTTCTTCAAACCCGGGTGTTTAAACATGGTGAATTCGGTCAAACTTTTCTCAAGCGTAGCCTTGCGAAAATGCCCGGAAGCGTTAATAGTATTCCCAGACATGGGAAAAACAGCGATCTCCGGCAGCCGGGCAAAGAACCGCATCATTGACAACATCATCGACGCCATCGTAGCCCGCCAGGGCTTCCTGCTGCTAGGGCATAAAACCCCGGATGAAGACTGCATCGCCTCCATGGTTGCCTTTGCTCTCCTGGCGGCGAAGTTCTCGAAGCATATCTGCATCTATCTGGGAAAACAGATCCATGAGCACTTCCAGTACCTGCTCAACATCTGTACCTACAACTCGATTCCCATCCTGTATCAGGATGATACTCTTAGCGTACCGATCGACACGGTGGTTCTGTTCGATACAGCAAAACCAACCATGATCGAGGCCAATGCCCAGGTCAAGAAAATCATCGGAGACGAGGGTACGCTGAAGATCGAGATCGATCATCATATCGGTTCGGACAGCGACTATTTCGGCCGGGACAACTACTGCCTGGTCACCGAGGCTTCCTCCTCCGGAGAGCTGGTGGGTCAGATTCTGCTCAGGCTTAAGGAAAACAAGAGACTTCTCAAGCGCTTCCAGATCAATGATCTGGCCTCCAGAAATATCGTTCTGGCCATCCTGACAGGCATCATCGGGGATTCCAAGATGGGCCTGTATCTGAAAAGCGCGCGGGAGAAGGAGTACTACGGGGTCTTCAGTGCCATGTTCAACGAGATGCTCGTTCAGAAGACGACCCGCCGGACAAATTTCTCCGACATGCAGCAGGTGTTTCGGGAGATTCAAAGACTGTCGAGAAACGAGGAGAAGTGCTTCAACCACTTCATAGAGCGGAAGCGATTTTCTGACAAGATAGGCTACGTCGTTTTGGGGGAAAAAGACATCGGGAACTTGAGCGGGGAGTTCGACAACGACACCATAGTCTCGGTGGCAAGGGGCGTGGCGGATATACTGGCGGAGGAGAGCAAGTGGCTGGGACTGGTCTGCTATTCCGATCCTCCGGACCAATCCGATCTGATTCAATTTCGCCTGCGTCGCAGCCACCTGTACAAGGCGATCGATCTGCGCACCGTGCTGAAGACCTTTTCAATATCCAACGGTGGCGGACATGAAGGAGCCATCGGCTTTCGTATTCCCAAATCCGAGGTCGACGATCTGGAAGACTATGTTGCTGCTCTGATACGGGGAATCGAGGATCTGATAGAAACCTGAAGTCGGGTGAGGTGGTTCAAGAAATATCTTTTTTCCTGGCTTTGATCAGCTGCTCGATTTCTCCGCTCCTCAGGAGCTTTCCGAAGGCGTCCACGATCTGCGGGTCGAACTGCTTGCCAGCATTCTTCTCGATCTCCAGGAAGGCGCTCTGGTAGTCCCTCTTCTTCCTGTAGGGACGATCGCTGGTCATGGCATCGAAAGCATCGGCTACCGATATTATCCGCCCCGGAAGAGGGATCGTTTCTCCGCCTATTTTCTCCGGATAGCCCTGCCCGTCGAAACGTTCGTGATGGTGCAGTACGCATGGCAGCGCCTGCTCCAGATAGGCGATGTTGTCCAGGATGTGCTTGCCCTTGGCCGGATGCTCCCGAATCTCCCTGGTTTCTTCAACCTCCAGCGGTCCGGGTTTGCGCAGTACCGCGTCTTTCACGCCGATCTTACCCACGTCGTGGAGAAGAGCACCGATTTCGATCGTGAACAGATCCTCCTCATCCAGGTCCTTCTCCCATGCGATGCTCTTGGCAATGCTCACGGCAATGGCGGTGACCCTCTCCGTGTGCCCCCGAGTATATGGATCCCTCGCCTCAAGGGTGTTTACGACGGCGTTCACCGTGTCCCGATAGGCCTGTTTCAGCTCCCGGTTCTTGCGCTGCAGCTCGCTGATCATGAGTGCCCCGGTTCCCCGCAACCGCGCGCTCAGTTCCCGCATCATGGCATAGGCCAAAAGCGGAGCCTTTTTCAGGAGAATCGAAAAATCGACCCGGGATATCTCCAACAGAACCGTAGACTCCAGAGCCACGGCGCTGGCGGAGCGGGGTCCCTTGTCCAGGAGGGCCATTTCTCCGAAGAAATCCCCGTCGTGCTGGATGGCCAGCACCATCTCCTCGCCGTCCTCGAACATCTTCGTTATGGCTACTTTGCCCTTCTGGATGATGTAGAAGGTATCGGCGACCGTATCCTCCCGGATGATGATCTCCCCCTTGCCGTGTTTCTTGGTCGCGGCAAAACGGGCGACCATACGCAAATCCCGTTTGGACATTTCAGAGAAAAATTGGATAGTTCTGAGCTCGTCGAGTGCGGGTCTGTTCACGATCCCCCTAATGGTATTTTCGGCTCCACTATTCTTTCTCACCAGTCGGTAGTTCCGGCTGGCCATGCTTTCGGTACAGCAGCATCGGGGGGATGAGGGTCCATATCGCCAGGATGACCGAACCGTACCAGGGCTCATAGATCGGTGCCCCTAGAAAGCGCACCGGACCCTGACCGAGCGCGTAGATCCAGACCACCATGGACAGGGAGGAAACTGCAAGTTGTCCCCGCGAACGAACGCCCATGGCCGTGTACAGGTACAGGGGCGTTATTCCTATGAGCAGCAGGCTGATCACCAGGTGGGGGACCAGGCGCTCCGGCAATACCCCCTGCAGGAAGATGAAAACCGCTATGATCTCACTGGGAATGAGCTTCAGCAACGCTTTTATGAAGGAGTTGTCCTCCCTTTTGATGGCTCTGCCCATAATCTCTCCTCCTTGCACAACAATCCCGCAGCTCCCTGTACGGGCTTCAGGCCGGTAAACGCGAAACTTACAGCTTCAGCAGCCGCTTCACCGCCCCCACCGTCGGTTCGATCACCGGGGCATCCGGCACGATCCTCTGCAGCGCGGCGATATCCTTGAGCCCGCTGCCCGTTGAAAGCACCAGCACCGGGTCTTCTTTGCCTATCTGCTGCGTCTCGAGGGCCTTCAGGTACCCGGCAAAGGCCGCGGCTGCGGCCGGTTCGGCGAACACCCCCACCCGCCCCAATTCCGCAACGGCGTCCAGGATCTGCTGGTCCTTCACCGTGATGTAGGCGCCGCCGGTTTGGCGAGCCGCCCGCAAAGCCCGCAGGCCGTCGGCGGGCATATCCACGCAGATACTGTCAGCCACCGTCGCTGCCCGCACCGCTTCTAGCCGTTCCGTCCCGGCCTGAAAGGCCCGGGCAACAGCGGCCGATCCTTCGGCTTGAACGCCGAAGATACGGGGCCGGAACTCCAGCCAGCCGAGATCCTCCAGGTCCCGAAAACCCTTGTGTATCCCGGAAATGATGTTGCCGTCCCCGACCGAGACGAAGATGGAGAGGGGGGCCCCTTCGGTAAGAGCGATCGATCCCCCTCGCACGGCTTCCCAAATCTCGAAGGCCGCGGTTTTCTTTCCCTCCGCGGTGAAGGGGTTGTACCCGGTGTTGCGACAGTACCAACCAAGTTCCCGAGAGACCTCCAGGCTCAATGCCGTTGCCCGGTCGTAGTTTCCTTCCACCAGCACTACCTCGGCCCCATAGACCGACATCTGGGCGAGTTTTGCCCGGGGCGCGCCGCCGGGAGCAAAAACCACGGCCTGCAGCTGCAAAGCGGCAGCCATCCCGGCCAGGGCTGCCCCGGCATTGCCCGTCGAGGCGGTCACCACGGTCTCGGCACCAATCTGAAGCGCGTGGGCCACGACCAGGGAGCTGGCCCGGTCCTTGAATGAAGCTGTCGGATTGGCGCTCTCATCTTTGAGCCAGAACGCTTTCAATCCGTGCCTGGCCCGCAGAGCCGGCAGAGCGTACAGGGGCGTCCAACCCACGGCGCGCAGTGGAGTGCCCTCGGCACCGGGATCGTCCAGCGGAAGCAGGGGCAGATAGCGCCAGTGCGAGGTTTCGCGATCGGGGCCAATCAGCTGCGACGGATTGACGCTTCTGCGGATCCGCTCCACATCCAGAACGATATCCAGACAGCCCTGATCCTTCGGACAGAGGTACAGCTCCTCGCTCTCCCCGTATTCACCACCGCATAAACTGCAGCGGTAGCCGTAAAACCTCATCGGCTCGCTCCTGAAAATCCTCTCCCTCAGCCCCGGTACTGTACGGTTCCGAAGGCTGCCTTGATCTCCCCCAGATACAGGCGATGATAGTCTTTGGCCGGATAGTTCTTTTCGATGAAATCCGCCAGAAAATGTTCGGGCTTGAAATCTTCGTAGTACATCTTGGCGCACTCCAGGATCAGATCCGCCTCCTCATAACCCGGTGACCCGATGCTCTTGGAGGCTATTGGGGACAGCCCGCATTCTGCGATCTTGTCGACGTCCCTTCCCGAATGGCTCCCGCAGTAGGCCAGGGCCTCATCATGCTCCGAGGGAAAATGGCATATCGTGAAATCCGGGTATTCCTCCATGAACTGGTAGGTGTAGCGGTGTGGGCGCACGACCACCATGGCCATCGGCCGTTCCCACATGCAGCCGTAACCGCCCCATCCCACGGTCATGGCATTGAACCTGCCGGTCGAATGATCGCCGCAGGTCAGTAGAAAGCTCTCATCGCTCCAGGCGTGATATACCTGAATGCGCAGGCGGGATGGCGGTATCTGTTCTCTTTTCATGCTCGACTCCTTGTGCTGCTCCATGATTCTATGCTCCGCAGTATAGTACATTCCCATTTGGGAGGCCAACCTCAGATCTCGGTGTGCCGCCGCTCTCATCGACAGCGAGTTTCCATTACCCGCTCTGCCGAATGTGGCCGCCTTCGGTTCCTTGACGCCTTGGATGGTTCCAATCTATCGTTGGAAAGGCAGAGAGAGAGGGGATTGGCCAACGCTCCGCTCTCATAACGGCTGACTGGGAAAGGGATTCGAGATTGAGCAGCTCAATCGGGGCGCCCAAGATCAGGGAACTCCGCAACATCTGGCTCTGCCGCTTGAACGGCGGAGCCGTACGGCCCGAGTTCTGCGATCTG
>Ga0315554_1000982_pt1 | contig 16914 bp, 16 predicted proteins | sample SalMarSW160370MG_FD_202114 | JGI IMG/M metagenome (GOLD analysis project Ga0315554, IMG submission 202114) | Salt marsh sediment microbial communities from the Plum Island Ecosystem LTER, Massachusetts, United States - Salt Marsh Sediment SW1603-70 ... | reverse complement strand
TCGATGAGGAGACAGCCCGAATCATCGACGGATGTTTTCAGCGAGTTCTCGCGCTGCTTCAAGACAACCGGAGGTCGATCGAAAAGATTGCCGAGGAGCTGCTCAAGGTAGAGGTACTCGACGGGCATGATTTCGCAGAGCTACTGCGGCGTTCCAAGAACACCCGAAACAAGGTCCCGGCGGCGGCTGCCGCCGGCTGATCCGGGTTGACGATTCACTGCGAGGTTTTCTCCAGGAAGCTTCCGACACATTGCAGCAATCCTCCGGCCAATGGGAGCGTCGGATCACTGTAGGTGGTGAGATTCCCCTTCTGATCCGGCGGGGCATCCTTGAGCACGTGATTCATTCCGTCGATGATACACAGGTTTGCCTCCGGTTTGGCTGCAGCAAGCAGTTCCGCCTGGCTCACGTCTGTCTGCAGGTCTCGCGAACCGTTGATGATGAGCACCGGTTGCTCGAGCTTTGCGATTTCTGATGCCGGATCGTAGCGGAACATGGAAATGAGGAACGGTTGTATGCTGGGTCGAAACAGGCTTTGGAGTTCCGGACTGACCTTCTCTACTCTTTTTCCTTCTCGGAGAGTGGTGATGATCCGATCGGCTTCCTCCGCGACACCGGGCACTTGGGTCTTCAGTTGATCCAGCAGAGTTTCGTAGATCGGTTTTCCCGACCCGGAGATCGAAACGAATGCATGAGCTCCGGTTCGATACGAAGCTACCATTCCGATCAGAGAGCCTTCGCTGTGACCGATTATGCCCAAATCCGAAAATCGGGAATCCTGTTTGAACTTTTCAATCCAGGCAACCGCATCGTCTATGAACGTGTCGAAGGTCACACTACTTTCATCCGTTCCGGCATCCGCACTCGAACTTATACCGCGCTTGTCATAGCGCACAGCCGCAACTCCCCAGCCCGCCAATCCTTCAGCAAGCATTTTCAAGCTGTTGTTCTTCCCTGGAAGTAGTCGTGAGTTGCCGTCCCTGTCTGTGGGTCCCGATCCGGCGATAATGAGCACCATGGGGACTGGCCCCGTGTGGTTCGGAAGCGTGAGGGTTCCGGATAGGATCCCAGTTCCTGTTTTTAGGCTCACCTCCTGCCCCTCAATGGGGCGTGCCGCCTCCGGAGAGTCGGAGGATCCATCGCCAGCGGAAGCAGCGGAAGGCGGCGGACTTTCACCGGCATAGGTCAGCTCGAAGGTTCCCTGTGCACCGGACTGCCGGAAAATTCCCTTGATTGTCTGGCCAACCCGTTGTCCGGTGAATAGAACCGTTCCTGCCAGCGCCACCTTGAAAGATATTTCCGGTGCTTCATAGCTAACGTCTTCAATCGGGTAATTTTGCAGACCCTGTTGGGGGATACTGATTTTTTTCGCACTGAAATCAACGGCCATGTTTGTCTTCTGGCTCCGGAACTCGAAGCTGCCCTCCCATCGTCCTGTTAGGGAATCGTGTTCTCGTTCTGTCTGATTCATAGGGGCCTCCGTTTCCGAGTTGTCTGTCCTCTGGAGAATTGAAGCCGGCTTCGGCGTTACACAGCTCAGCACTGCGAATACGATGAATGCGACTATCGCCGTATTTTACTCTCACAAAGTCTGCTAAAACAACGGGCATCCTTACAAAACTGTAACACTCAGGTCAGCCGGCAGAAACTTATGCCGTGTATGTTGAAACTGGACAACGAAACCAAGGGGGTATGATATGAACCCAAAAACGATTTTCAAATCAAAGGCAGTTCAGATTGTCGCTGTTGCCGTAGTCGGAATAACCGTCGGTTTTTTCGGCGGACGTGTTCTGACCAGGAGTTCTTCACGGTCCATTGTGCCGGAGGATCTGGTGTACACGCAAGAGCCGGCGGAGGTAGGAGAGGGTTTTCAGACAATGAACAATATTCAGGCAGCCTTCCGGGAAGTAGCTCGGGAGGTTCTGCCCTCGGTGGTGGAAATCGATGTGGTGAACGTTGTGAAAGCACAGCTTCCCGGCATCAATTCACCTTTTAATTTCTTTTTCGGTCCGGATAGTTCAAACGGCCAGCCGCAGGAGCAGGAGTTGCGGCAGCAGGCCCTGGGCTCCGGTGTGTTGGTCAAACGTGCAGGGCAGAACGTCTATGTATTAACGAACAATCACGTCGTGGGTGAGGCCGAGGAAATCACGGTAACGCTGGCAGACGGACGCAGCTACACCGCCGACCTCGTGGGTAAGGACCCGAAGAAAGATCTTGCTCTGGTGATGTTCGCTACCGGGGAGTCCGTGCCCCTGGCTGAATTGGGTGATTCGAACACCCTTCAGGTTGGTGACTGGGTTCTGGCGGTAGGCAGCCCTCTGGGCTTCCACTCCACGGTGACCGAGGGGATCGTCAGTGCCGTCGGCAGGGAGAGCCTGCCCGGCTCTGCTGTAGGCTCGTTCACCGACTACATCCAGACCGATGCAGCCATAAACCAGGGAAACTCCGGTGGCGCCCTCGTGGACATCCATGGGAGGGTGGTCGGCATCAACAGCTGGATCGCCTCACCATCCGGCGGCAATATCGGATTGGGTTTCGCCATTCCGATCAACAATGCCAGATCAACTATCGAAGATTTCATCACCAAGGGAAAAGTTTCCTACGGCTGGCTGGGCATCAATATGGGTACCCTCTCCAGCCAGGAAGCGGGGGCCTTGTATGGAGATGACATCCGGGGTGCGTTCGTGTCCGGCGTGTACGAAGGCTCGCCGGCGGAGAAGGCCGGTATTATTCCTGGAGATACGATTACCTCTGTCAACGGTGAACAAATCACAGACCCCACCCAGCTGCTTCTGGTAGTTGGAAACATAGAACCCGGCTCAACCGCTGATTTTACCATCCTGCGGGGCCATCAACAGCTGGTCCGTCAGGTAAACATAACCGAGCGTAAGGATGACCAAGCTCTGGCCGATCAGGCGAACCAGCTGTGGCCGGGTATGTCCGTTGTACAGATCACTCCGGAATTGCGATCCAGACTCGATCTGCCCCGCAACACCGGAAGCCTGATCATCGGAGCGGTCGTCAAGGGCAGTCCAGCCGGCGTGGCCGGTATTCAAGTGGGCGATATTGTCCGCAAGGCGGATGATCACAGACTAGCGACCCTGTCTGATTTCTACCATGCCCTCAATGAGCCGGATTCGAGGGAGTTGATGCTCGAAATTACCCGGCAGGGCAAAGAGTATCGAGTCGGGTTGGTCAGGTAAGCATGATTGTAAAACGAACGTCCCGCCCAAAGTTACAAACACGATGGTTGGACCCCTCCCGGCTGTCGTCGGGCGGGGCGTCGTTAAAGGAGGTTTGGGTTTCACTGAAACCGGCTTGACCAAGGCAGAAGTGCAGACTGGCCATAATCGCGGTGCTCCTGGTAGTGAATGCAATAATCGGCTTCTGGGAGGAATATCAGGCAGGCAATACCATCCAAGCCCTCCGCGGTTAATCGTTACAAAAACGTAACGCAGCGGAAAGGATGTTGAAAAACATCACTATTAATTTAGGAAGAACAACCTATTAGAGGAGGATTCATTATGATCCACAAACAATTGCAGAAATCAGTCAGAATCGGACTGCCGGTCCTGATTTTGCTGATGGCACTGGTGGGATTCGGAGCGTCGAGCTCGTTGTATGCCGACGTCTACGGTTCCGCCGCAACGGGCGTACAGTCCCTGGAGAGCATCCAGAGCTCCTTCCGGGCTGTGGCGCAGAAGGTGATCCCCACGGTCGTGGAGGTCGACGTAGTCGATGTGGTCAAGGCGCCCGTCATGACCAATCCCTTCCAGTTTTTCTTTGGGCCGCAGGGACAGAATCCGGCGCCCAAGGAGCAGGAGTACAGGCAGTACGGGCTCGGCTCCGGTGTGATTGTCCGCAGGGACGGCAACAAGGTGTACGTCCTCACGAACAACCATGTAGTGGGAGAGGCGGAGGAGATCAGCGTCAAGCTGTCCGACCAGAGGCAGTTCACAGCCAAGCTGGTCGGTACGGATGCGCGCAAGGATCTGGCTCTGGTTGTGTTCGAGACCAAAGACTCGGTCCCCATCGCCGCGCTGGGAAACTCCGATGAGCTTCAGGTGGGTGATTGGGTGCTGGCGGTCGGAAACCCCTTGGGATTTTCCTCGACCATCACCTCGGGGATCGTGAGCGCCCTGGGCAGGCACTCCATGCCGGGATCGAACATGGCTTCCTTCACCGACTACATTCAGACCGATGCGGCCATCAATCAGGGCAACTCGGGAGGAGCCCTGGTCAACATCTATGGTGAAGTCGTCGGAATCAATGCCTGGATCGCCTCTCCTTCCGGAGGAAACGTCGGTCTGGGTTTTGCCATTCCTATCAACGATGCCAAGAAGGATATCGAGGACCTGCTCAGCAAGGGCAAAGTGGAATACGGCTGGCTGGGGGCCTATATCGGTAATCTGGCCCAGGATCTGGCTGCCGACATGAAGCTGGAGGGAGTCAACGGAGCTTTCGTGTCCAACATCTTCAAAGACTCCCCGGCGGACAAAGCCGGCCTACAGCCCGGCGACTACGTCACGGCCCTCAACGGCATAACGATTGACAATGCCAACCAGCTGCTGCAGATGGTCGGTAACCTGAGGCCCGGGGAGAGGGCACGGTTCGAGCTGATTCGTAGCGGCACCCCGATGACTCTGACCGCCCGAATCGTCGCCAGGGGTGAGGAGAGCGAGATCAGCAAACAGGCCAATCGCGTTTGGCCGGGATTGTACATCACGGATGTCAATCAGGATATCCGCAAGTCCCTGGAGCTCCCCAACTCCAAAGACGGCGTGGTTGTCGCGGCCGTGGAGCAGGGGAGTGCCTCTGCTGTAGCCGGCCTGCGCCAGGGAGACGTGATCGAGTCCGTAAACGGCCGGGGCGTGAAGAACGTTGCGGATTTCTACTCTGTGATCAACACGAAGAAAAACACCGAGCTCAGCTTTCGGATTTTCCGCCAGGGCGTGGAGCTGGTGGTCGGACTGGTCAGTTGAGGAAATACCACAGACACGTATTTGCTGCGGCCGGCACTCCGGTGCCGGCCGCTTGCATTTTGGGCGCGATGAGCCGATCATCAACGCGGGACAGACAACAAAAAAGCAATCAGATAGTAGAATAACAACCTATGGCTGAGAAGAAGATCGGACTTCTGTCGGCGGTTTCCATAGGCATCGGCGGTATGGTAGGGGGCGGGATATTCGCGGTGCTCGGGCTTGCCGTACAATTGGCCGCCGGCGGCACCTACGTTGCCTTCGCTGTTGCCGGGTTCATCGCTGTGCTGACATCCTACTCCTACGCCAGGCTTTCGGCTGCCTACCCCAGTCAGGGCGGCACCGTGGAGTTCCTCAACCAGGCGTTTGGAACGGGCATCCTCACCGGCGGGATGAATATCCTGCTGTGGTTCAACTACATCATCATGCTTTCGCTCTACGCGTATGCCTTCCGAAGCTACGGATCGACCTTGTTTGCCGCCGGCTTGCAGCCCCTTATGAAGCATGTAATTATCAGCGGAGTCATCTTTGTATTTACCGGACTGAACGTCCTGGGTAGCAGGGCGGTGGGAGAGGCGGAAGAATGGATCGTCGGCATAAAGGTGGGCATCCTGCTGCTGTTCCTGGTATTTGGTTTAGGCAGGGTCGACATGGCTAACCTGAAACCCGGAACCTGGGCCCCGGCCTTCCGGCTCATCACCGGTGGCATGGTCATCTTCGTCGCCTACGAGGGATTCGAGTTGATCGCCAATACCGCCTCCGACATGAAGAATCCGAGTCGGAACATTCCCCGCTCTTATGCCATTGCCGTTGGCTTCGTGGTCCTGCTCTACATCCTCATCGCTGTGGTGACCTTAGGGGTTTTGTCGGTCCCGGCCATTGTTCAGGCCAAGGATTACGCCCCGGCCGCGGCGGCCAAGCCGTTTATGGGTTCTCTGGGTTTCACGATCATCACGATTGCGGCCCTGATGTCCACCGCCTCGGCCATCAACGCGACCCTCTACGGCGCATCACGGGTGAGCTACATCATTGCCAAAGACGGGGAGCTGCCCGAATCCCTGGAAAGAAAGATCTGGAACAAGCCCGTTGAAGGCCTGCTGATCACCTCAGCTGTCACCCTTGCGGTGGCCAACTTTTTCGATCTGTCCAGCATTGCCACGACGGGCAGCGCCGGGTTCATCATCGTGGATCGCGATCCCCGCGCTCATGCTGGTGTTGTCGTTTTTAATCGAGATCGTCTACCGCGGAGTAAAGCCCCGCCCTCGAGATCCCCTCACCGCTCGCCCTGTTGCTCGAACAGGCTCAGGTACTCTCCGTAGCCTTCTTTGGCCAGGTTGCTCACCGGAATGAATCGCAGGGCTGCGGAATTCATGCAGTAGCGCAGGCCCGTGGGAGCCGGCCCGTCCTCGAACACGTGCCCCAGATGCGAATCCGCAAAGCGGCTGCGAACCTCCGTACGGACCATGCCGTAGCTCCTGTCGGCGTGAGTCACGATGTTTCCCGGTTCCAGGGCCCTGGTAAAGCTCGGCCACCCGGTTCCCGATTCGTACTTGTCCTTGGAGCTGAAAAGCGGCTCTCCGGACACCACGTCGACATAGATGCCCTCCTGGTGGTTGTCCCAGTATTCGTTGTTGAAGGGACGCTCCGTTCCGTCCTGCTGGGTCACCGTGAACTGGAGCGGGGTGAGCATATCCTTGAGCTCGGCCCGGGAGGGTTTTGCGTAGTCTCCGTCCTCCGCCGAGGGTGGGGGAACCGGGGCCCTGGAGTCCAGGGCGCCTGCATTTACGGTCATCCAGACGGACAGGACCGCAACCATTGTGATGAGTGAAAATCGGTGCATTCGTGTATCCTCCGTTCTGTGTCAAAGGTAGGAACAATAGATCACAAAAGATTCACGGAAGAGTAAAGAGTCTGTGATGGACCGACGTCCCTGTTAACTGAAAAGGTAAATCGTGATACGATGTCGACGAGAATACATCGAGGAGGAGGAAAGATGAAGGGAAACGACAAGCTGGTGGAAACGCTCAACGAGCTGCTGGCCGAAGAGCTCACCGCCATCAATCAGTACATGGTCCATTCGGAAATGTGCGAAGATTGGGGGTACGAAAAGCTCCACGATCAATTTGAGAAGCGTTCCATCGACGAGATGAAACACGCGGAAAAGCTGATCGGCAGGATTCTCTTTCTGGAGGGAAAACCGATCGTGACGAATCTGAACAAAATCCGTATCGGAGAGGAGGTGCCCAAACAGCTGGCCAACGACCACGATGCCGAAGTGGATGCGATCAAATCGTACAACGATGCCATAAAGCTGGCCGGAGACGTCAAGGATTTCGCTACCCGGGAGATCCTGGAAGGAATTCTTGGCGATGAAGACCGCCATGTCGACGATATCGAGGCTCTCCAAAACCAGATCGAGCAGATGACGCTGCCGATCTTCCTCACGACCCAGATATAAGGCATCCTTCGCGCGCAGGCCCGGCGCGAAGCGCCCTCCTATTCCCTTCGTGATCTCGATCAAAAATAGAGTTTCACCGCCGTGTAGGCCAGGTTGGGATAGGCGCCGAACTCCGAGCGGTACTCCACCGGCTCCCCTCCGCTGAGCAGAGGATTTCCCCCCAAGCCCAGGGTGCATCCGCCTTCCAGGTAGATGTTTTCCTTGATGTTGTACTCCAGGGAGAGGGAGAGCATGACCGAGAGGTCGTTCAGGTTCAGCATAACAAGAGCGGAGGCGGGAAGAAGGGGTGTGAGCTGGTAGGTGGCCCCCAGGCTGAGGTAGTGACGCCCCAGCAGGTAGTCGCCGCCTTTGCCATAGGCCGGCTCGGCGGCCAGTTGCAGGTAATCGGCCGCATCCTTTTCACCCGGTGAGTTGAGGTGATACTCGAGGTAGGCGTAGAGATCACCGCTGAAATTGTAGTCCAGCCCGGTGGACAGACGGAGGTAGTCCTCCGCCCAGAGGTCCTCCGCTGCGTCCAGGCTCGGGATATCGGGGATGACGTAGGCCGCCTCCAGCCAGGCTCCGGCATCCCCGATGGCCCGGGCCAGGTCCAGCCCCACCATCAGATTCTCTTTGAAGAGCAAGGTCAACAGGCTCACGTCCGTATCCAGGACGTAGAGCTTCATCCGGGCGAAGGCCGCGCTGCGGTCCAAGCGGAAGTCCTCTCCGAAGATGCATCCGGCATCGACCTCGTTCATGGAGCCGAAGGGGATGCGCAGGCGCACGGCGTCTACCCCCTTGCGGTATTCGCTGTCCAGGGCGGAAAAGTGCAGCGGAACGATCACATCCGTCGGGTTGATGACGCGGGCGCTCCCCCAGGCCACCGCCTGCCTGCCCAGCGACAGATCGGCGAAGGAAAGATGAAACGTGACCGCCGCCCGGTCCAGCTCATTGTACAGCCCGATATTCTGTACCTCGGCGGAGGACCAGGGCAGGAGGCGCCGGCGCAGATCCACCAGCCGATACTCCCCGGTTTGGCTGCCAAGGAAGATCGAGCCGTCCTGGAGGGATGCGGGGCGGATTTCCGGGTACAGCAGATAGGCCAGCTCCAAGGAGGACCACTTGCTGGGGTAGATGCTCGCCTTCAGGCGCAGGATGCCCGTGGAAACCCCGTAGGAATCGCCCTGCCAGAGGGGATCGTAGGTCCAGTTGAGATAGGTCTTGTACGAGCCGCTGATCGAAGAATCCAGTCCGTGGAGCGGAGCGTCGTGCAGCAGAAACACCGCCAGCACTAGAAACCACGGAGATCGGAGCGCCGCAGATATCACTCTGCCTCTACTCTTTGATTTCATCTCGCACATTCACTCCATCCTCCAGAACGATGACCCTGCGGGCCTTGTCGATCACCCGCTGATCGTGGGTAGAAAACACGAAGGTCATCCCCGTATCCCGATTCAGCTGCCTCATCATGTCCAGGAGGGACTCACTGGTCTTGGAATCCAGATTGGCGGTCGGTTCGTCGGCCAGCACCAGAGCGGGGCGGGTCACCATGGCCCGGGCGATGGCCACGCGCTGCTGCTGTCCCCCGGAAATCGCCTTGGGGAAGCGGTCGTTGAATCCCTCCAGGCCCACGTCGCTCAGGATGCGGGAAACCCTCCGGTGCCGTTCCTCCGCCGGTACACCCTGGAGCATCATCACGTACTCCACGTTTTCTTCCACGTTCAAAACCGGAATCAGGTTGTAGGCCTGGAAGATGAATCCGATGTTGTCCCGCCTGAAGTCCGACAGCTGGTTTCCGCTCATCCCGGAGATGTGCTCCCCGTTCAGCCAGACGTCCCCCTCGGTGGGGCTATCCAGACCGGAGATCAGGTTCAGAAAGGTGGTCTTTCCCGAACCGGAAGGTCCCACGATGGCGGTGAACTCTCCCTTGGCTATGGCCAGGTCGATGCCCTGTACCGCGTGAACCACGACGCTGTCCCGGCGGTAGTCCTTTTTTACTCCCTTGGTGAGGACGATGTCCTTCTGGTCGGTCATACTCTTCTCCTCCTTGCCTACAAGGCCCGCTGCAGCGCCCGGGCGACGGACATCCTGCTGGCATGGCCGGCCGGATACAGGCTGACCGCACAGGTAAAGGCGAATACCAGCAGGGGATACAATGTGAACTGGCGCAGGTTCAACACCGGGTAGATGCGGCTGGTGAAGGTGGTGCCGGCCAGCTCCACCCCGGTTAGGTCCAGGCCGGTCGACGAGCTGAGCAGCGCGATCCCTGCTCCCAGGATCATCCCAAGGGCCACGGCGTATACCGCCAGGGCCCCGGCTTCGATGACGATCAGGTTCCTCAGGCGCCCCGGCCGGGTGCCCACGGCCCGCAGCACTCCGAACTCGAAGGTCCGCTCGTACAGCGCCATGAACATGGTGTTGATGATACCGAACACGATCATGGCGAATACCAGGATCACGGTGACCGCTATGGATATGTTCGTCATGTCCAGGACGTATTTGAGCTGGGGGACCAGCTGCTGCCAGGTCTCGGCCACGTTTCCGTAGCTTGAATACTCCTGAGAGAACTGTGTTCCCTGCTCGACGGCATACTGGCTGCGGCGGAACCGGATCGCGATCTCGTGGACCCTCCCGTCGATTCCGAGCATGCTTTGAGCCGACTTCAGGGTAACGAACACCGTCAAGGAGTCCAGTTCGTTGATGTGCATGTTAAATATTCCGCCGACCCGGAACAGGGTCTGGGAAAGCTCCCCGGAGCCGGCTCGAGATACGGTGAGCACGATGCGGTCCCCCACCGCTACTCCCAGGCGCTCGGCCAGCCGCTGCCCGATCAAGGCGCTGCTGTTTTGATCCGCCGACAGATACGAACCATCGATCATGGACTCATCGATCTTGGAAAGGGGCTTCTCGGTTTCGGGGGCGATGCCATAGATAACTACCGAGGCGATGTCCGCGGGCGCCGAGATGGTGCCGAAGGAGAGGGTCCGTTCCGTGAATGCCCGTACGTCCGGATCGCCGTGCAATTGTTCGGTGACCCGCTCCGGTTGAGAGATGGTCAATCCCACATTCTGGGAATCCAGGAAGCCCTGACGATGAATCTGCGCCTGCCCGAGAAAGGAGGAGGTGGCCGAGGAAATCATGCTGTCCTTCATGCCCACGATATAGGCATCCACGAAGATCATCGCGGCCAGACCGATGCCGATGATCAATCCGGTCAGGAAGGTTCGCCGCCTGTTTCGGAAGATATTCCGCCAGGCCAGTTTCAGGTAAAATCGCATGGGTTCCTCCGCTAGAACATCCGCATCGTTTCCGCCGGTACGGTTCGCGCCGCTCTCAGGGCGGGGGGAAGGCAGACCAGCAGGGAGGTTGCGATCACCGTCAGGGAGGGCAGGTAGAAGCTGCGGGCATTGATCTCCCCCTTCATGTACTGAAACTGCACGCTTCCCCACTCGATGGGATTGGCCAGAGCGATACCGTGACGGGAGAAGTACCAGTTTAAAAGAAATCCCAGGATCGAGCCGAGCAGGATGCTGGCGACGGCCAACAGGGAGGTTTCCGTGACGACCATGCCCACGATCCGGCCCGGTCTGGTTCCGATCGCCCTGAGAACGCCGTATTCCTTCTGCCGCTCCAGAACCGACATCAGGACCGTGTTGAGAATGGTGATGGCCACGACCATCACCACCACGACCAGGGAGAGGTACATGCCGTTCTTGTCCGCCTGCATCGCCTTGTAGAACTCGCTGGCGAACACCTGCCAGGGATCCACCTCCAGATCTCTTCCGGCCAGGCGATGCCGTAAGTCGTCGGTCACCTTCTGTACATGGTTGAGGTTGTCCACGGTAACGGCGATTTCGTGCACCCGTCCCTCGAGAACGAAAAGGGTTTGAGCATCGGCCAGCCTCAGGTAGACCGCGCTGCGGTTCAATCCCGGGTCTCCGGTATCGATCAGGGCGATGATGTCGTAGATATCGTTGGCGATCGATCCGTCGGCGGCCTGGGAGACGATGATCAGCTCATCCCCGACTCCCGCCTCCAGCACCGTGGCCAGGGTCCGGCCGATTACGGCCTGGTTGGGCTGAGAGCCGAAGTATGCGCCCTTTACGAGTTTTTCCGCGATGTTCGTGGTCCGGTCTTCCCGTTCGGGATCGATCCCGATGATCCGAGCGCCGGCGCTCTGGTCGCCGACCGAAGCCAGGCCCGCGACGTAGATTCTGGGCGTCCAGGAATCGATGTGCGCGGCGGTTTCTATATTCCTTTCCACACCCGCCGGATCCTCGATGGTTTTGTAGAGCGACGGGTCGTCCAGATAACCGTCTCTGTGGATCTGGATATGCCCGAGACGGTTGCGGGTGAAGCCGTCGATGATGTGGTTGTAGGTTCCGTCCGCCCAGCCGATGAAAAAACTGGCCAGAACGAATCCCACCAGCATGCTCAGGCCGGTGAACAGGGTGCGTTTGCCCTGGCGAAAGAGATTGCGCACAGCGAGTCTCAGGTTCAACATATCGGAGCTCCTCGATTCTATTCCCTGAAGGTCCGAAGGCTGCGGGTGGTAAAGGTGTCCGCGGGAATGTCGATGTCGAACTCCGCCTCCAGGTAGCGGATGATCGTTTTTCCCTTCCCATCCTCTGGGACGAGCTCCATGACCGAAGGGATGGTCCGATCGCCGAAGGTTTTCACATCCCTGAAGCTCATCGTCCTCATCAGCTGATCCCGTTCGTCGTAGTACTTCTCGGTGACCGGGAGCAGGCTTCCCGCATCGACGCCCAGCACGACCCGATTCCAGACGATCGGGCGTCCCTGCTTCGGCGTGCACTCGATATACAGGCGACCCGCTTCCGGGTTTTGCACCTCCGCGTATTGAAAGTCGTAGTCTTCCGCGAAGGTGAACTCCTTGACCAGGTCGTCATTGGTGAAATCGGAACCCATCCAGGAGCTCATCATCATGGACGGCGGAATCCGGATGGTCTTGTCTACCTTGGGCAGGTAATTCCACATTTCGTTTCCGATGCGAAGCGTTCCCGTGCCCCGTTCCTTCGCCGGCTCCAGGATGCGGATCAGGGTCTTCTCCGTGCCCTCGGACCAGGCCTTGAGTCGGAGGGTTCTCTCCCAGTTGGGATTGACGATCTGCATTTCCATCAGCGCATAGCTGGAGTCGGCCCGGTAGAGCTGATCGATCTTGTCGATGACCTCCTGCACCTTGGGCCGGCTTTGGCCAGAAGCGATACCGGCGCCGGCCAGGATCCAGAGGAGGGCTACTGCTGCCGCTGTCCATGATTTCAATTCCTTTCTGTTCATCTCGTCTCGCACGATCTTCCTCCTTGACCGGGGACGGAAAGCCGCTGATCCGTCTTCTCCGCTTTCTATATATCGATGAGCGATGATATCGTTCACGATCTGGTTGGGTTTCGACCGACTATCCCAGTTTAAGTTGGTTTGGGCCCGAATGACTACCCGGCGGACGGCAACTTGGATTCTGTCGTTCCCGATTATTTTTCCGCTGAGATAGTTGCGTGACATTTTCCTGCTATGCTGATTGTGATACCATTGCCGGTGGAGGAGAGAATGAAAAAAGATAACGACTGGCCGCTGATCGGGGTGACCGTGGAGTGAGCCCTCTTTCTCCGAATCGGGACGGCGCGGACGTTCTCATTATCGAGGATGACCCGAAAATCGTAGAGCTCCTGACTATGCATCTGGGGGATATCGGTCTTTCCACCGAAGCGGTGCCCTCCGGCAACCGTGGGCTGAAGAGAGCATTGGAAGCGGAGTACAGGCTCGTCATTCTGGACCTGATGCTTCCTGGACTGGACGGCTTCGAGGTCTGCAAGAAGATCCGGGCCGCCGAAGGGCGGCTCCCGATCCTGATGCTGACCGCCAAATCCGAGGAGCTGGACAAGGTGCTGGGTTTGGAGCTGGGCGCCGACGACTACGTTACCAAGCCCTTCAGCATTCGGGAGTTGTTGGCTCGGGTGAAAGCCGTTCTGAGGCGAACCGCCGCATTCGGCGAAAACGCCGGGGGGACCGAAACCAAGCTCCTCGAATATGGAAACTTGCGGATCGATTTGGAAAAGCGAATCGTAACGGTGGCGGGAAGGAAAATCGAGCTGACCGCCAAGGAGTACGACCTGCTCGTGCTGTTTGCCTCAAATCCGGGCCGAGCCTACAATCGCCAGCAGCTGTTGGACTCGGTATGGGGTTATCAATTCGAAGGGTATCATCACACGGTAAACTCCCACATCAATCGGCTTCGCAGCAAGATAGAAGAAAACCCTTCGGAGCCGCGCTATATCAAGACGGTGTGGGGCTACGGCTATCGCTTCACCGAGCCGGGCGAAATATGACCATGGTTCCGTTTTTCAGCCGATTCTCAGTAAAAGTTTCGACCCTGTTCCTCGTACTGCTACTGTTGATGGGCTCCGCCCAGGTGCTCATTACGATTCGCATCACGGAGCGCCGGCAGGTTGAAATTGATCAGCTGGTGAACTGGGATCTGGCAAAAGACATGGTGGCCGAGATCGAGCCTGTGCTCGCCACCGACCGCGCGGGGGATATCGGCGAGGTCATCCACTACATGATGGTCCTGAATCCGGCTATCGAAATCTATCTGCTCGACGGTGAGGGAACCATCCTGGCCTTTTTCGCCGGGCCGGGAACACAGGTAGTCGCGGAACAGGTGGACCTGGAGCCGATCCGTCGCTTCATCAGCGGAAGTGCAAAGGCTCCGATCTACGGGGATGATCCCCGCGCAGCGGGGGCAAGGAAGCATTTCTCCGCTGCCCCGATAACGCTACCCGACGGCAGCAGCGGCTATCTGTACATCGTGCTGAGAAGTACGCTGTACGATCAGGCTGCCCGCAGTCTGAAGGAGAGGTATCTCGCCTCGGCTCTGGTTCGGGCTCTGATACTCTCAGCCGTAGCGGTAGGCATCGTCGGTCTGATTCTCTTCACTCTTCTGACCCGCCGCCTTCAGCGGGTGGCACGAACCGTCGGAGATTTCGAGCAGGGAAAATACGACACCCGTCTTCAGGCTTCTGCCGGAGATGAAATCGGGGAGCTGGCCCGAGCCTACAACCGCATGGCCGATACGATCGCGGCGAATCTGGAGAAGCTCAAGCAGACCGACAATCTGCGGAGGGAGTTGATCGCCAACGTTTCCCACGACCTGCGCAGCCCCCTGACCTCCATCCAGGGCTACGTAGAAACTCTGCTGATGAAGCAGGACTCCTTGAGCAGCGCTCAGATTCGGGAGTACCTGCGGGTGGTTCTCAGCGACGCCACGAAGCTGAACGAAATGGTTCACGAGCTGTTCGAGCTGTCCAAGTACGAAGCCCGTCAGATGGAGCCGAGGCTGGAGAGGTTTTCTCTGACCGAGTTGATTCAAGACGTGGCGGTGAAATACCAGGCCGGAGCGGAGCAGCGGCAGGTATCGCTATCGGCGATCCTCCCCGAGAAGTTGGAGTTCGTGCTGGCGGATATCAACATGATCGAACGGGTTCTCTCCAATCTGATCGAAAACGCCCTGGCCCACACCCCGGCCGGAGGGCAGGTGACGGCGGAGCTCCAGGAGAGGGACGGGCGAGCCCGGGTGCGGGTGATCGACAGCGGGATCGGAATCGATCAGAGGGATATTCCTTTCATCTTCGACAGGTTCTTTTCGAGCGGCCACCGGGAGGGCTCCGGCTCCGGCAGGGGCAGTGGATTGGGCCTTGCCATCGCCCAGAAGATCGCGGAGCTGCACGATAGCCGCATCCGGGTCGAAAGCGAGCCGGGCAGGGGAAGCGTCTTTTTCTTCGAGCTTCCCCTGCAGGGAAGCTAGAGGATGTAGGGTCGCACGATGCCGACCGGATGACCGGTGGCGCAGAGGGACAGCATCACAACGGGGAGTCGCAAGCAGACAGCGGACATCGTGCTGGTCAACAGCAATCCCCTGGATGTGACCTCGCTGATCCTATTCGGACGGGCTACATACAGGAAGATGGTTCAGAACCTGATCTGGGCGAAAGGTTACAACGTGATCGTGGCTATCAACGCCAGGCTGCTGAAACTCAGGAAGGAGGACGGAGGAGATGACGGAAAAGAAGAAGATGGATAAGAGGAAGATGATGCCCGTCGGACCGATGATGATCGAGCATCGCCTGATCGAGCGCATGATCGGGGTGATGAGCAAGGAGCTGGATCGTTTCTTGCGGGAGAAGAAGGCGAACCCGGAGATCATCATGACCTTTGTCGATTTCGTGCGCACCTACGCGGACAGGTGTCACCACGGAAAAGAAGAGGACATTCTGTTCCGGGAGCTGAAGAAAAAGGAGCTGTCGAAGGAGCACCGGGATACGATGAATCAACTGGTCAAGGACCACCAGTGGGCCCGGCAGCAAACCGGGGATCTGGTCGACGCGACGGAGAAATATGCAGCCGGTGATGAAGGCATGTTCCTGATTATCAGCGCTCGCTTGAAAAGCCTAACTGAGTTCTATCCCGAGCACATCGTAAGGGAGGACAAGCACTTCTTCCTGCCGGTGATGCGCTATTTCTCCCAGGAGGAGAAGGACGCCATGCTCCAGGAGGGATTCGAGTTCGACCAGAGCCTGATCCACGACAAGTACAGGCAGATCGTGGAGCAGTCGGAGCGATCCACAGCGGGCTAGCAAGGGCAGAGGGATGGATCCAAAGGAGAAATGGCATCAAGGCCGAGGTGCATGAACGCTACGGGTAAGCGCTGAACGCTACGACCGGCTGGCCGGTCTGATCGAGGAAAACGACCTTCAGGTGATCGTTGGCAGCCGCTATCACATGGAGAGGGCGGCGGAGTAGGGCGTGCGCTCTATCGGCCGTGGCAGTACTTGTACTTCTTGCCGCTGCCGCAGGGGCAAGGGTCGTTCCGCCCCACCTTGGGGACTGTGCGCTTGACCTGGGCCTGGCCCGGCCGGGCTTCGGCACGCTCCCCGGCCGCTGCCGGAAGACCGGCACCTGCGGAAGCGGTACGGGCGCTCTGGCGGGTGAGCACGGAGGTCGGAGCACCGGGACGCGCGGGCTGACCGGCCGGCGCACGTCCGCCAGCGCCCGCCATCGCCGCCCCGGCCGCGCCGAACTGGCCGAGCAGGGTATGGCGGGCATCCCCGAGGTCCCGGCGGCGGCGTTCCTGGGGCTCCACCACGCGGATACGCACCTGGAAGATCTTGCGGGCGATAGCCTGGCGGATATCCGCCAGCATCGAGTCGAAGATCTGAAACCCCTCCAGCTTGTATTCCAAGAGAGGATTCTTCTGACCGTAGGCCCTGAGGTACACGGCCTCTCGCAGCGCTTCCAGGCTCTCCAGGTGGTCCTGCCAGCGGGTGTCGATGTTGCGCAGATACTCGAAGCGGATGAAGAGGTTGAGATTTTCCTGACCCACCTCTTCGGCCTTCTCTTTCAGATCATCCTGCAGCTCCTGAAGGACCTGGGCCCTGATTGTCTCGACATTCGCTGCCTGAAAGGACTCTGCCTCCCGCGGGGTGT
>Ga0315554_1000980_pt1 | contig 16920 bp, 14 predicted proteins | sample SalMarSW160370MG_FD_202114 | JGI IMG/M metagenome (GOLD analysis project Ga0315554, IMG submission 202114) | Salt marsh sediment microbial communities from the Plum Island Ecosystem LTER, Massachusetts, United States - Salt Marsh Sediment SW1603-70 ... | reverse complement strand
GCGAAACCGTGAAGAGGTTCGGCTGGATCTGCCACGCCTACTGCCTGATGTCGAACCATTATCACCTCCTCCTTGAGACACCGGCACCGAATCTGTCACGCGGAATGCAGCTTCTGAACGGCGTCTACACGCAGAGGTTCAATCGCCATCACAAGCGCTACGGCCACGTCCTCCAAGGCCGCTTTAAGTCGATCCTCGTCGAGAAGGAGTCGCACCTACTGGAACTCGCCCGGTACATCGTCCTGAATCCGGTCCGAGCGAAGATGGTTCGTTCTGCTCGGGACTGGCCGTGGAGCAGCTACCGCGCCACATCGGGACAGGCTGAGGTCCCTCAGTTCCTCGACGTCGACTGGATCCTCTCTCAGTTCGATACGAGGCGTGATCGCGCAGTGCGGGCATTCAGGCGCTTCGTTCGACAGGGGCGCGGCGTGGACGTCTGGGACAACTTGCGAGCCGGTTCTCTCCTCGGAGGTGACAGCTTCGTCGAACGGATGCGCCCGAGGCTACTCGAGGCACCGCTGGATCAGAACGTGCTCCGACGCGAACGAGATGCGGCGAGACCATCCCTCAGGGAGATCTTCCAGGATGTGTCTGACAAGCTGGATCGGGACGCGCGTATCCACGATGCAGTTCGCGTGCACCACTACAGGCTCCAAGAAGTCGCAGACCATCTCGGTCTCCACTTCTCAACGATCAGTGTTATTGCGAAGCGAGAAGCATCGAGAATTCAAGAATAAAGCTCTGACCCCGCTGACCCCGCGGGACGAGCCACCCGAGCGCCTCTACCTGCCGGCAGCGGCCGTCGATCGGGGTCGCGACCCTAGGCTCGGAGGACGGTCGCGAAGGCGCACGCGCCGAGCTTCGGCTGCATGGCGCCCTTCAAAGCCGCGCAAGGGATCGCCCGCAGCGTTGTTCGCAACCCCCACACGGAGTCCATGGCCAGTCCAGAGGAAACCGTTGTCCCCCGCGCCGCGCACGTCGGGACGAACGATCGATTCGTTACAGGCATTATGGTTGCAGAAATCATGTGGACTACGAACTGGAATGAGGCTAGGCGAGCCTACCCGGCACTGTGGCTCCTGCCGCTGATCGGCCTTTACGTCCTCGCCCAGTACGACTACCTACTCTTCCACATGTCCGTCGAGCTGTTCAGCATCATCGTCGCCGTCGCCATGTTCATGATCGCGTGGAACACTCGAAACTACCTAGAAAACGGATACTTGTCCCTCCTGGGAATCGCCTATCTGTTCATCGCCGGAATCGACCTTGTCCATGCCTTCGCTTACAAAGGGATGACGCTGATTCCCGGGGACGAATCCAACCACGCGACGCAACTGTGGATTGCGGCCCGATACCTGGAGGCCCTCACGCTGGTCGCTGCGCCGTTCTTCCTGCATCGGAAGCTCCGGCACGCAACAGCGGTCGGCGCGTATGCCGCGATCTTCGCGGCGGTCCTCCTCTCCATCTTCGTCTGGAGGATCTTCCCCACTTGTTACGTCGAGGGGAGCGGCCTCACGCTGTTCAAGAAGGCGAGCGAATACGCGATCTCAGGGGTCCTGGTCGGAGCCATGGGCCTTCTCATCCGCAACCGCCGCGAATTCGACCGGCGTGTGCTCCGGTGGCTGATCGCCTCCGTTCTTCTGACCATCGGCTCCGAGCTGCTGTTCACGTTCTACGTCGGCGTCTACGACATCTCGAACCTGTTCGGGCACATCTTCAAGCTGGCGTCGTTCTACTTGCTCTACAGGGCGATCATCGAAACCGGGCTCCGCCAGCCGTTCGCGCTCGTCTTTCGCAAACTTAAGTCGAGTCAAGAGGCGCTGCAGGAGGCGAACGAAACCCTCGAACAACGCGTTGTGAAACGGACCGAGGAACTTCGGGAGGCGAATACGCGGCTTCGCCACGAGGTGAAGGAGAGGCTGGAGGCCGAGAAGCAACTGCGCAGGCTGAACTTCCTGCTGAAGGCGATCCGCAACGTCAACCAACTGATCGTCAAGGAGCACGACCGGGAGCGCCTCCTGGACGAGGCCTGCACGGCCCTGGTCGAGGGAAGCGGGTACTCGACGGCGTGGATCACGCTGAACGACGAGACACAACGCCTGTTGGCGGCGTCGTACCGGAGCATGGGGGGGACGTTCCCGGCCGTCTCGACCCTGTTCTCGGACGGCACGCTTCCACCCTGCGCTCAGCGGGCCTGGCAGCAGCGCGGCGTCGCCGTCGTCGATCCGTCGGAGAGCCTCTGTCGTGACTGCCCCAGTCGCGACAAGGGCTGCGATCAGGCGAGAATGGCGGCCTGTCTCGAACACGAAGGCGTCCGCTACGGTCTCCTGGGCGTCACGTCGCCGGGGGAGTTGGTGACGAGCGAGGAGGAGATCGGCCTGGTGAGAGAGGTCGCGGGAGACATCGCGTTCGCCCTCCGCAACATGGACCTCGAGGATGAGAAGGAGTCGGCCGTTCAGGCACTCCGCAAGGCGCTCGAGGGGACGATCCAGGCAATCGCGGCGACCGCGGAAAGCCGCGATCCCTACACCGCGGGGCATCAGCGAAGGGTCACCGAACTCGCCGTGCGGATCGGAGAGGAGCTGGGACTCGGACGGGATCGGGTCGATTCCCTCCAGGTCACGAGTCTGCTGCACGACATCGGGAAGATCTCCGTTCCGGCCGAGATCCTAAGCAAGCCGACGAAGCTCACCGAGGTCGAACGGGAACTCGTCCGGAATCACCCCCGGATGGCGTACGACATCCTGAAGAGGATCGAATTCCCGTGGCCGGTCGCGGAGTTCGTCCTTCAGCACCACGAGCGGATCGACGGATCCGGCTATCCCAACGGGCTTCACGGCGACCAAATTCGTCTCGAGGCGAGGATCATCGCCGTCGCCGACGTCGTGGAGGCGATCTCGAGCCACCGCCCGTATCGCCCGGCGCTGGGGCTCGACGCCGCGCTGGAAGAGATCGAGCAAAACGCCGATCGTCTCTACGATCCCGAAGTCGTCGAGGCCTGCGTGCGCCTGTTCAGAGAGAAGGGGTTCCGCTTCGGCTCCAACGGTTCCCGCGCCGCCCCGTAGCCGGTCGCACAACGCCCGCGCAGGGGCTTACTAGAAGTAGAAGTGGACCCCCGTGCCGAAGGCCATCGACAGCTCGCCGTCCGTCGAGTAGGCGACCCCGAACTCGATGTTCCAGGCCAGGCTCGGGGCGGACCGGAACCCGAACTCGATCCCCCCGGCAGCGGAGAGGTAGACGGTTTCCCCCCCGTACGACGACACCGGGATCGAAGCGCCGACGGCCCCGTAGAAGTCGGCGACCGGTCGATCCGCGATCCGGTAGAGGGCCCGCGCGGTGACCGTCCCCTCGACGTCGCCGCCGTCGCTCCACAGGAAGAGGATCGCCTCGCCGGCGAGATCGGACGAGAACCAATACCGTCCGCTGAGCAGACCGCCGAACGGGTAGTCGACCTGGATCCCCACGCCGAGCGTCCGATCGGCCGACAGATTCTCGACTCCGGCGCCCGTTGAGCCCTCTTGTGCCGCGACCATCAAGGAACAGACCAGGACCGCGATCAGGATACTGCAGACCTTGGTGCGCATCGTCTCACCCCCCGATTTCATGCGCACATCGTACGGACATCCGGTCTCCGGGCCAATCGCCTCGTCCCACGCACCAGCGGGATCGTGTACCCTTTCGATCACCACGAACCGTCACGGCTGCCGGTTCTTTTCCGGCGGTGCCTGCGACGCGGCGGTCAGGATCTTCGTCACCGCTTCATCCGGGAGCCGTTCGTCCTTGAACGCGCGGATGCTCCGGCTCGCCGCGATCGCTTCGAACGTGTCCATCGCACGTCTCCTTATCGGTCGGATCGGATCGTAGCGGATCCTCGAAGCCAGGCAACCGCGCCGCACGCCTCGGGGACGCTACGCGGCGCGCCGGTCGGTCATCGCCGCGCGGATCGCCTCGGCGTTCTTCGTCCGGTAGTAGTAGCTTCGGGCGCCGGTGACGAGGAGGCCGTCGATGACCGGCGGATGGTCGTGCCCGACGTAGACCCCACCGGCGGCCTCGATCGCCTCCCGATCGTCGGCGTGACCGACGACGCGCTTCTCGCGAAGGACGTCCGCCGCCGCGAGGACCCGGACGCCGCGGCACCACGCGCTGACGACGAGGCCCGCGGCCGCGGCGCGTCGAATCAGCGCCACCGCCGTCGTCGAGCCGATCAACCCCCGGTGCGCCGGACCGGGCATCACCGAGATCCCGTCGTACTCGGTCACGTCGCCGAGCTCGTCGACCGTGCAATCGAGTTCGACTGCCTCGGCGCCCTGCTGTTGCGCAAACGCACACGGCCTCACCGTCCTCTCCGCGCCCGCCGACGTCAGGTCCCAGCCGTAGCGGCGGAACTTGTCGAGAATGGAGAGCTTCTTCGCGCTGAACGTGCAGTTCGCCCCGTACAGGTCCCCCCACAGGAGCAGCATCCACACCGGTCGGTCGGTTCGCTTCGCAGGCATGGAATCCCTCCGTTTCGACCGCTCGCGTCGCGGTCGCCCGAGGGTCGCGAACACTCGTCTCGGCATCGTCTCCCTTGACAGTCCCCCGGTGACCCACTACGCTCGGTCGGCATCCAAGTCACATCGTGTGACGTGACTCGAGTAAAACTGAGGTATGAAGTGACCGCTGGACGAAACGTCAAGCCCGCTGCCTCCGTGCACACCGGCTAGCTCACACCCCCCGCACGAGCAGAGCGACCCGTTCCCCTTCGCCGTGAGGCGGCGCACGACGCAATCGGTTCATTCACGTCGACTCACGCGGTTGCATCCAGCCCGGTTTTCGTCCACGATCCCACGGCCGCAGCGAGAGGGGGATCATGACGGACGGGATGGGGCTACGATCCGCGCGCGTGGCGCTCGAGCGCATACGGGGCGCGTACGCTGCGGGGGACGCCGTGGCGCTCGTCCGGGCGTATGAGCAGACGGCGCGGAATTCAAACCTCCTGCGCGTCGCGATCCGACTGGTGGAGCGCTTCTATCCGTTGGGGACGTTCCTCGAGCTCGCGTCGCGGCTGGATCGCGTCATCGCCGACCGCGGACTTCACGAAGGCTGCTGTCGATTCCTTCAGGACATCGCGACCGATTGGGAACACGTCCTCCCGGACTCCTGCCGGGCGATCGCGGAGACGCAGCCCGCCATCTTCTACGGGAATCACCCCTCGCTGCTGACCCCGTTCCTGGTCGCGGCGAGCCTCGGTCGCCAGGATCTTCGCTACTTCTCGGCCAGCTACCTCTGCCACCTGATTCCGAGCCTCGGCGGCGTTTCCTACCCGATGGAGGTTCCGCTGACGCGTTCGTGGACCGAATGGCGGCGCGGCGGATGGAAGCGGGTGCTCGCGTACCGGTTGTTGTCCATGGTGCACGATCCGCCGGACCTCGATGCGACCAAGGCGATCAATCGTCTGAGCCTCGAGCTCGGATCGAATCACGTCAGACAGGGTGGAAGCGTGCTGATTTTTCCGGGTGGCGGCGGCAAACGGGACCGCCGCTGGTATCCGGGAATCGGTTCGTTGATCAAGAGGCTTCAACGGAACCCGGGCGATCGCGCGGCCTACCTGATCCCGCTCCGGGAAGAGAACTGCACCAACAAGCGCGTGTACGCTCAGCTCATGGAGGGGCCGCTGGCGCACCTCAAATGGTCGATCCTCTACCGCGACCCGGTCCGGATCACGTTCGCCGATCCGATCCCGCTGAGCGAAGTCGCGTCCCCCTCCTCGAGCGTGGAGCAGATCGTTGAACGCCTCCGCGCGCACTACGAGTCGCTGTTCGCGAAGCCGTCCCTCATGGAGGGCTAGGCCGGCCTCCCGCGAGCGCCCGACCGGCAAGCAGGCGCGCGTTCACGCCCCTTCGTCCGTCAGGGCGTAGCGGATCCTGACGACGTTCGCCCCTTTCATCGTCGCGCTGCGAACGACGAAGCGGCCGATCTGACGCGTGTGTCCGACGTGCGGCCCGATGCACGGCATGGTATCGAGGTCGCCGATCTTCACGATGCGGATCGCCTCCACGCCGGGCGGCACCTTCCCCATGTCGTAACGCCCCTCGGCTTCATCGCGCGATACGACGAACGATGTCACTGCGAGATCCCTGGCGATCTCGGCGTTGACGGCGGCCTCGATCTTCCGAAGATCGTCCTCGTCGAGAGGACGCCGCACGAAGTAGTCGCACTTCGACTTCTTCACCCCGAGGTGCGTCTCGAGGCTTCGCCCCGAGCCGAAGTCGCGCTGCATCACCGCCGAGAGGATGTGCTCGGCCGTGTGAAACGGTGCGAGAACGTTCGTCGAGTCGCCGGTCACGGAGCCAAGCCTAGCCGGTGTCACCTGGGTCCGCCACCGACCGAAGGGATGCGGCGCTCCCTTCGAGGGGGCATCCGCGTCGATCTACACCCAACCGCGCAGGCGGATCGCCTCCGCGACGCGCGCGATCGCGACCATGTACGCGCCAATCCGGTTGTCGACGTCGTGCTGCGTCGCCATCTCGTGCGTCTCGCGGAACGCCTTGACCATCCTCTCCTTGAGACGCGCGTGGACGTCCTCGATCGTCCAGTAGAAGCCGCTGATGTTCTGGACCCACTCGAAGTACGAAACGGTCACTCCGCCGGCATTGCAAAGGAAATCCGGGATCACGTACTTGCCGTTCTCGTGCAGGATCTCGTCGGCCTCCGGCGTCGTCGGCCCGTTCGCCGCCTCGGCGATGATCCTCGCTCGGACGTTCCCGGCGTTCGCAGCGGTGATTACGTTCTCGATCGCCGCGGGGATCAGGACGTCGACGTCGAGCTCGAGGACCTCCTCGTTGGTGATCGCCTCGAGGCCGTTGAACCCCGCGACCGACCCGGTGGCCCGCTTGTGCGCGTTGGCGGCCTCGGGATCGATTCCATTGGGGTCGTAGACGCCGCCGCGTGAATCGGTCACCGCGACGATCCTGCTCCCGGCCAGCTCTCCCATCAGCGTGCCGCAGAAGTAGCCGGCGTTTCCGTAGCCCTGGATCGCGACCTTCGCGCCCTCGAGGTCGATCCCGAGGACCTTCGCCGCTTCGATGACGCAGTACACCGTGCCGCGGGCCGTCGCGTCGCCTCGCCCGAGCGATCCGCCGAGCGGGATCGGCTTCCCGGTGATCACGCCGGGAGCGTTGTGTCCGACGATGGCCGAATACTCGTCCATCATCCAGGCCATCGTCTGCGGGTTCGTGTACACATCCGGAGCGGGGACGTCCCTCTCCGGGCCGATGAACCGACCGAGAGCGCGGACGAAGCCCCGTGAAATCCGCTCGAGTTCTCCTTGCGACAGCTCCTTCGGGTTGCAGATCACGCCGCCCTTCCCTCCGCCGTACGGGATGTCGACGACGGCGCACTTCCACGTCATCCACGCGGCGAGGGCCTTCACTGTGTCGATCGTCTCGTCGGGGTGGAAGCGGAGGCCGCCCTTGGTCGGCCCACGCGCATCGTTGTACTGCACGCGGAATCCGGTGAAGGTCTTCACGGTGCCGTCGTCCATTCGAACCGGGAATCGGACCTCGAGGGTCCGCATCGGCTCGCGCAGGAGCTCGTGGATCTGCGGGTCGAGCTGGAGCTTTTTCGCCGCCTTGTCCAGCTGGCGCTGTGAGATCTCAAACGGGTTCAGCATCGATTCGCCGGCCATCTGCGTTGCCTCCAAGTGCCCTAGAAATAGGCCATTCGGCCTTGCCGCGACCGAAGTCGCTGCCGAACGGCGGGGCCATTATACCAGGCTGCGCTTGGGCCGCAACGACAGCGGAATGAAGGCCCTGCGCGTCGGAATCGAGCTCCGATCGAGGCCCCGGAGTTCCCCCTCCGCGCGCGGAAACCGGGAGGCCAGCGCGACCCGCTCGAAGGTACGCTTCGGAAAGGCTAACCGAGGATCTTCTCGACCTCTTCCCTGTCGACGTCCATGATGTAGTTGATGCCCGTCAGCTCGGCAACCTCGGGCGTGAGGGCCGCGATGTCGTCGCGCGTGACGTGCTCGAGCGCAAACTTGCGCTGACCGGCCATCAGTTGACGGAGCCCCTGAGCGACGCGCTGGTAGTACGTGTACAGACCGATCGCGCTCGTCGGGATCTCCTTGAACGTCTCATTGCCGTACTTGGCCTTCAGCTCCTCGGCGAGGATGAAGACCTCCTCGACGGCCTTGCCGTACGTCTCGACGATTTTTCCCTTGCCGGCTTTGATCATCCCGCCGACCGTCTTGCCTACCATGCAGGCGGTCAGCGGCGATCGGGCCTGGGCGACGGCCTTGACGTAGGGAGCGCCGAGGGCGAGCCCCTTGAAGACGTGGTCCTCGAGCGAGAACCCGCCGGCGATAGCCGCGGGCGGGATGTACACCCCCTTGGCCTTCATCTTTTCGAGGTACCGGAACAGGAGGGTCTCGATCTCGAGGGTCGGAATCCCCCACTCATTCATCATCGGCCACGGGCTCATCCCCGTCCCGCCGCCGGCTCCATCGACCGTGAGGAGGTCGACTTCGGCCTCGCAGGCCCAGCGGACGGCCCGCGCGAGGTCGGCCGGTCGATAGGCACCCGTCTTCAGCGAGACGTACTTCGCGCCGGCGTCGCGGAGCTCCTGGACGCGAGCGAAGAACGAATCCCGGTCCACCATGCCGAGCCGGGAATGGCGCTCGAACTCGCAGATGGCGCCCGCCTTGAACGCGGCCTGGACAGTCGGTTCGGTCGGGTTCGGGACGACGACGTAGCCGCGCTCGTAGAGCTGGAGCGCGCGCTCGAGGGTGTCCAGCTTGACCTCACCGCCGATGTCCTTCGCCCCCTGACCCCATTTGAGCTCGACGGCTTCGACGCCGAGCTCGCGGATCGCGTACTCCTGCACGCCGAGCCGCGTGTCCTCGACGTTCGCCTGAACGATGACCGCGCCGTACCCCTCGCTCTGCCACTTCTGATAGGTCTTGACGCGGTACTCCATGTCGGGCGATCGGACGACCTTGCCGTTCTCGATCGTCGACTCGGGGTCCATCCCGCAGACGTTCTCACCGATCGTCAGGGGGACCCCGCTGATCGCCGTTCCGATCGCGAGGCCGTCCCAGTTGTTCTTGGCGACCTTGGTCGAGCCGAGTCCGGCAACGAGCCATGGGAGGCGCATCTTGATCGAGCCATCGCGGCCGATCCTCGTCTCGAGATCAACGTTCGGAAAGACGGCCACGTCGCTGTCGGCCTCGATCCCGACGGCCCCGACGGCGGTCCCCATGATGTTGATGTACGAGAAGTCGTATGGGTACTGCTTTTCCGCGCCCGCAGTGACCTTCCCGAACGGTTGGGGGTAGATCACCTCGGTGCCGCGGTAGGACGACATCCCGACTTCGCAGAGACCGGGACATCCGTCGATACATGTGGCGCAGAGGCCGCTCATCGGAGAGTAGCTCTCCACACGCCGTCGCGTCTGCGTTGCCGCACTTGCGTTCGGCCTGGATAGGGTCATTCTGTCCTCCTGCTTGAGAGGTTTCGCTAAATCTGCGGGCGCCTTTCGCGCCCACGAGACTTTAGCAGCCGGACTGAGGAGTCTCAAGGTGTGGTTCTGGGCGAGAAATTGTCTCAAATATTAAGACAACTTCTCGCGACGAAGGCGAGAAGAGAGGCCGCCGGAACGCGGTGCTCAATCGACGATCGGCGTCGTTTGACGGGGACTGCCCGGTGGGATACCTTCGTGCCAGGAGGTCGAGAGATGAAGAAGTTCCTCTGCCCCGCATGCTGCGAGGTCGCCGTCGGTCCGAACGACGAAGCCGTCTGCAAGGCCTGCGGCGAGAAGATGATCGCCATCGACGGATGCCTGCTCGCCGTGGTGCCGGATCGCCCCGGCGGCCTGGCGGAGTTCCTGGTCAAGCTCGCCGAGAAGGAGATCAACGTGACCGCACTCCGGATCATCTCCCGATGCGGTGGAGACGCACGCGTCCTCTTCTCGACCGAGCAGCGCGACGAGGCGCTCAAGATCCCCAGTGTTCAGCGGGCGACCGCCGGGAAGGTCCTCCCCGACCTCGCGGTCCTGGAGTAGACGGGCTTCCGCCGGATCCCGTCAGAGTCGTGCGATGATGCCGAGCAGAAGGCGCCGCATCTCCGACCCCTTTCGATCGGTCGTCTCGATGACTTCGTCGTGGGTCAGCGTCGCGTCCGGATCGACGCCGGCCGCCAGGTTGGTGGCGATCGAGATCCCGAGAATCTCCATCCCCGCGTGCGCCGCGGCGATCACCTCGGGGACGGTCGACATCCCGACCAGATCGGCTCCCATCGCCCGGAACGCGCGGATCTCGGCCGGCGTCTCGTACGATGGCCCGAGGGCGGCCGCGTAGACGCCCTCTTTCAGCTCGATCCCCTCCGCGTCGGCGACTTCCGCCGCCAACCGGCGGAGGCGCGGCGTGTAGGCGGCCGACATGTCGGGGAAGCGCGGACCGAGCCGATCGAGGTTCGGCCCGTGGAGCGGGTTGACGCCGAGCATGTTGATGTGATCGGTGATCACGACGAGGTCCCCGGCGCGGAAGTCGGGACGGACGGCCCCGGACGCGTTGGTCACGATCAGCGTCTTGATTCCCAGCAGGGCGAACAGCCTCGTGGCGAACACGATCTCATCGGGGGAGCGGCCTTCGTAGAAGTGTGCCCGGCCTCGCTGGACGAGAACCGACGTCCCCTCGATCCGCCCGGCCCAGAGCTCGCCCGCGTGGCCCACGACCGTCGGACGCGGGTAGTGCGGGATCTCCTCCGCGCGGATGACCCGTCCGTCCTCGGGATCCCCGAGCACCTTGGACAGGCCCGATCCGAGCGTGATCGCCACGTCGGGCGTCTCCTCGAGCCGATCCCGCAGGGCCGCGGCGGCTTCGCTCAGCCTCTCCCATCGCCTGTCGGCCATCGACCCCTCCTACCTCAGTCCGATCTCCTCGATCGCTCGATCGATTCGATCGACGCCGACGACGTCGATCCCGCCCTTCTTCGCAGGGCGGGAAACGCCGGGGACGAGGATTCGCTCCATTCCCATCTTCTCCGCCTCGCGGATCCGCTCGCCCAGCCTCCGGACGGAGCGAACCTCTCCCGACAGCCCGACCTCGCCGGCGATCGCCGTTCGCGCCGGTAGCGGACGGTCGCGGAGGCTCGAACAAATGGACGCGACGACGCCGAGATCGGTCCCGCGCTCCCTCGCCTCCAATCCCCCGGCAAGGCTCAGGTAGACGTCGGCCCCTCCGACCTGGATCCCCAGGTGCTTCTCCATCACCGCGAGCAGGAGAAGGACCCGGTTCACGTCGAGGCCCGTGCAGCGCCGCTGGGGGATCCCGTACCCCCCGGTCGGCGAGACGAGGGCCTGCATCTCGACGAGGATCGGCCGCGTCCCCTCGAGGATCGGTACGACGGCCGTCCCCGGCCTCGGCTCCTTCTCCATGCCGTCGAGGAAGAACCGGGACGGGTCCGCGATCTCGGTCAGCCCTTCGGGGGTCATCCGGAAGACGGCGACCTCGTTCGTCGCGCCGAACCGGTTCTTCACCGAGCGAAGGATCCGGATGTCCTCCCCGCGGCTCCCCTCCAGGTAGACGGCGACATCGACGAGGTGCTCGACCGACTTCGGCCCGGCGAACGCGCCCCCCTTGGTGATGTGCCCGACGAGGAACGTCGCCATCCTCCTCGACTTGGCCCGCCGGATCAGCTCGCTCGACGCCTCGCGGAGCTGCCGAAGGCTCCCCGCCTCTCCCGCGGCCCGCTCGTCGACGGTCGTCTGGATCGAATCGACGATCGTCACGATCGGAGAGATCCGCTCGACCGCGGCGGTGATCCGCGCCAGGGACTGCTCGGACAGGACGTACAGGCGCTCGCTGTCGACGCCGATTCGGCTCGCCCGGAGCTTGACCTGACCCTCCGATTCCTCGCCGGAGGCGTAGAGCACGTTCCCGTAGCGGCGGGCGACGAGCTCCGCGATCTGCAGCAGGAGGGTCGACTTCCCGATTCCCGGTTCGCCGCCGAACAGGATCACGCCGCCGGGGATCAGTCCGCCGCCGAGGAGCCGGTCGAACTCCTCCATTCCGGTCGTCAGGCGCTCGATGTCGGTCAGGTCGACCCGGTCGATCGATCGGAGCTCCTCGCCGAGCCAGGACGCGGCCTCAACCGGCTCATCGCTCGACGGCCGGTCTTCGGAGAAGGAGTCCCACGCGCCGCAGCTCGGGCATCGGCCGAACCACTTGATCGATCGATACCCGCACTCGGAGCAGAGGAACGGCATGTCAACCGGTCTCTTCGAACCGGAACTCCTCCCCGTCGGCGGTCGCCGTGACCGTGGAGCCGGACGGGAAGTTGCCGAGGAGGATCTTTTCGGAGATCGGGTTCTCGATCAACCGCTCGATCGTGCGGCGCATCGGGCGCGCCCCGTACTTCGGGTCGTACCCCTGCTCGATCAGCAGCTTCCACGCCGAGTCGTCGAGGGCGAGCGCGATCTCGCGCTCTTCCACGAGCCGCTGCGCCAGCTCGCGGACCATCAGATCGGCGATCTCGCGGACCTGATCGCGGTTCAGCTGATGGAAGACGATGATGTCGTCGAGACGGTTGAGAAACTCGGGACGGAAGACCTTCCGCACCTCGCCGGTCACCCGGGACTTCATGTCCTGGTACGACTCCTCGGAGGTCTCGTCCTGATCGCTGAACCCGAGCGTCCCGCGATCGGTGATCAGCTCGCTGCCGACGTTCGACGTCATGATGAGAACCGTGTTCCGGAAGTCGACGCGTCGCCCCTGCGAATCGGTGAGGATCCCGTCCTCCATCACCTGGAGGAGGATGTTGAACACGTCGCGGTGCGCCTTCTCGATCTCGTCGAACAGGACAACCGAGTACGGTCGATGACGGACCTTCTCCGTCAATTCCCCCGCCTCCTCGTACCCGACGTAGCCCGGCGGGGCGCCGGTCAGGCGGGAGACGGAGAACCGCTCCATGTACTCGGACATGTCGACGCGGATCAGGGCGTCCTCGTCGCCGAACAGGAACTCGGCCAGCGTCTTCGAGAGCTCGGTCTTCCCCACGCCGGTCGGCCCGAGGAACATGAACACCCCGACCGGACGCCTCGGGTTCTTCACCCCGGCGTAGGCGCGGCGGATCGAGCGGGAGACGGCGCGGACCGCCTCGTCCTGCGCGATCAGCCGCTCGTGGACCTTCTCCTCCATGCTGACCATCCGGGCGGTCTCCTCCTCCTGGACGTGTCCGATCGGGACGCCGGTCCACATCGCGACCATCTGCGCGATCTCCCGGCCGGTCACCTGAAGCTCGTTCCCCTGGTACGCGGTCTCGCTCAGCTCCTCGATCCGCGTGACCAGTTCCGTCTTGCGATCGCGGAGGCGGGCCGCCGTCTCGTAGTCCTGCGCGGAGACCGCGTCCCGTTCCTGCTCGTCGAGGCCGTCGACTTCTTCCATCAGCTCTCGCGCCTCGTCGGGGACACGGGCCCGTTGGAGCTTGATCCGGGCCGCCGTCTCGTCGATCAGGTCGATCGCCTTGTCGGGGAGGAACTGGTCGGTGACGTAGCGGTCGGACAGGCGCGCCGCCTGCTGGAGCGCGTCGTCGGTCACCTTGACGCCGTGGTGCCGCTCGTATTGCGGACGAAGCCCTTTCAAGATCTTCACGGTCTCCTCGACTGTCGGCTCTTCGACGTAGATCGTCTTGAACCGGCGCTTCAAGGCCGGGTCCTTCTCGACCGACTTCCGATACTCGTCGAGGGTCGCCGTCCCGATACATTGGATCGCGCCGGAGGCGAGGGGCGGCTTGAGGATCGACGACGCGTCGATCGCCCCCTCCGCACCCCCGGCACCGACCACGGTCTGGAGCTCGTCGATGAACAGGATCACGTTGTCCTCTTCGGCGACCTTGTTGATCAGCGCCTTCAGCCGCTGCTCGAACTCGCCGCGGTACTTCGTTCCCGCGACGACCGACGCCATATCGAGTTCGATGATCTCCTTCGACCGGAGGAGGGCCGGCACGTCTCCATTCGCGATTCGCTGGGCGAGTCCCTCGACGACGGCGGTCTTCCCGACACCCGACTCGCCGATCAACGCGGGGTTGTTCTTCCGCCGACGGGTGAGGGTTTGGATGATCCGCTCCATCTCCTCCTCGCGGCCGATCACCGGGTCGAGGTTCCCGGCCATCGCCTCCTCGACCAGGTTGCGTCCGAACTCGGACACGTCCCCCTTCCGTTGGGACCCTCGACGGGCCGTCCGGACCGCCATCCCGATCCCGCCCGGGGGGAGGAAGTACCCGCGCGCCTTGTTCAGATCGATGCCGAAGTGATGGAGGAGCACTGCGCCGGTCCCTTCCCCTTCGCGAAGCAACCCCATCAGGAGGTGTTCCGGCCGGATCGTGTTCAACCCCGCCCGACGCGCCTCCTCGAAGCTGATCTTCATGACCCGCTTCAGCCGCGGAGTCGGTTCCAGGTCGTCGGCGGAGAGCCGCACCTCGCCGCGTTCCTTCTCCTCTTCGAGAAGGGTGCCGACCTTGTCGTAGGTCACGCCGTTCGACGTGAGGAAGCGATAGACCTCGCTGTCGGTAATCTTGAGGAACGCGAGGAGGAGGTGCTCCGTGCCGACGTAACTGTGCCGCCAGCCTTCGGCCTCCTCCTGCGCGATCGCGATGATCTCCATCGACTCCCGCGAGAATCGATCGTACATCTTCGCCTCCTCCGCGGGCCCGCCTGGGCGAGCCCGCGCGGACGGCACGAGTATACTGGGCCTCTACCCCTCGGCAAGGAACCCGTCCCGCCGGTTGAACCGCGCCATCACGGCGTCGATGCTCGCCCGCCGGAAGAGGTCGATCGCGTCGACGGCGTTCTCCAGCGCCGGAAGGACGCGCGTCCACTCCTCGGGCGTGAACCGATCGAGGACGAAGTCGCGTCCGGCCTCCGTCCGCTCGCCGACCTCGATCCCGATCCGTAGGCGAGGAATCCCCTTCGTCCCAAGCGCGTTCAGGATCGAAGCCATCCCCTTGTGCGTCCCGGCGCCGCCGGAACCGAGGACCTTGATCCGCCCCAACGGGAGATCGAGATCGTCGTACACGACGAGCGCGTCGGTCGGCGAGACGCCGCGTTTCGACAGCACGGCACGGACGGCCGTCCCACTGTCGTTCATGAACGTCGTCGGCTTCACCAGCAGCAGGTCACCGGCCGAATAGACAAGGGCGGAGCCCTCGATCCGCCCTCGCCTGCGAAGCCGATGGACCTGCCGGTACAGGTCGATGACCTCGAAGCCCACGTTGTGGCGCGCCAGCGCATAGGCCCGGCCGGGGTTCCCGAGCCCGAAGACCGCCTTCAATTAGGCCTCTTCGGCAGCGGTCTCCTCTCCGCCCTCTGCCTGCGCTTCCTCTTCTTCAACGGCGCCCTCTTCGCCCTCGATCTCGCCCTCTTCGAGCTCGGCCTCTTCCTCTTCGATCTCCATGCCGCGCGGAGCGCTGACGGTCACCAGGGTCCGCTCGGGGGGGAGCATCGGTTCGACGTCCCCGAAGTCGATGTCCCGGACGTGGATCGACTCACCGAGGTCGAGACCGGAGACGTCGATCGTGATCAAATGGGGGATGTCCTTGGGAAGGCCGTGGACGCGAATCGCGCCGAACAGGGCGCTCAAAATCCCACCGGACTTCACGCCCGGAGCCTCTCCGACGATTTTGACCGGGACGTGCAGCTTCAGCGGATGTCCGACGTCCGGGTGGTAGAAATCGACGTGCTCCGGCTCGTCGGTCACCAGGTCGTAGTCGACCTCCTTCAGGAAGACGTCCATCTCCTTCGCACCGTTTTCCCCGGCGATCGACAGGTTGATCCGCGAGCTTCGCGTGATCTCCGAAAAGAGGGACTGAAGGTCCCTCCGCTCGATGGCGATCGAGACCGTCTCGATCGAAGGGCCGTAGACGACCCCCGGCACCATCCCGTTCCGCCGGAGGGCGTTCGCCTTCCCGACCGTCCTCTCCTTCACTTCCAGCGTATGCATCCTCGTTCACCCAGTCATCCCTTTGGATTTCGGCTAGTAATGCGGGAACAGATGACTCACCGACTTGTACTCGAAGATCCGGTGAATCGTCTTCGCGAGATGCTCGCCCACATGGATATAGTCGACGATCCCGCTTTCGTTCGCGCGCTTGTTGAAAATGGTATTGGTCAGAACCACGCGTTTCAAGGGGGATTCCGCCACCAGCTCCAGCGCGTCGCCGGAGAGCGTCCCGTGCGTGCAGTAGGCCGATACCTCCTCCGCGCCGTGGGAGAGGAGCGTGTTGGCCGCTTTCGCCATCGTCCCGCCGGAGGAGAGGATGTCATCGACCAGGATCGCCCGCTTTCCGGAGACCTCGCCGATGACGTTCATCACCTGGACGTCCGAGCCGTCCTGAGAACGTCGCTTCTCCAGGATCGCCAGCGGCCTGTCGAGGCGCTCGGCGACCATCCGCGCGCGGACCGTGCCGCCCGCGTCCGGGGAGACGATGACCGCGTTGTCCAATCGATCGAACGTCGCCTCGATGTGGTCGGCGAAGATCCAGTCGGTCCGGAGGTTGTCGACCGGGATGTTGAAGAACCCTTGGATCTGGCCGGCGTGGAGGTCCATCGTGAGGACGCGGTCCGCGCCCGCAACCTCGATCAGGTTGGCGACCAACCGCGCCGAGATCGGGACCCGCCCGGTGTGCTTCCGATCCTGACGCGCGTACCCGTAGTAGGGGACCACCGCGACGACCTGTCGAGCCGACGCACGGCGGATCGCGTCGATCATGATCAGCAATTCCATCAGGTGCTCATTGACGGGGGGAGAGGTCGGTTGGATGACGAAAACGTCCGCGCCGCGGACCGTCTCCCGGATCCGGACGCGGATCTCCCCGTCTCCGAAGCGCGTCACCGCGGCGTCGCACAGCCGGATGCCGAGGGCCTCGGAGATCTCCTCCGCCAACTGCG
>Ga0315554_1000979_pt1 | contig 16920 bp, 15 predicted proteins | sample SalMarSW160370MG_FD_202114 | JGI IMG/M metagenome (GOLD analysis project Ga0315554, IMG submission 202114) | Salt marsh sediment microbial communities from the Plum Island Ecosystem LTER, Massachusetts, United States - Salt Marsh Sediment SW1603-70 ... | reverse complement strand
CTGGGAAGAGGCGATTGCCGTACCCTTCGCCTTCCTCCTCTACTATGTGGTCTTCTCGCCGCTCGGCGGCTTCAGGGACGCCACCTTCGGGGCCCTCGATGTCGCGGCCCTCGCGCTGTTCGCGATCGGCGCTGTTTACCCTAAATCCCTGGTCTTCCTTCATTCCGGTGCTCTTGTTCTGCATGTTCGCGTGGTACGACGTGCCGCTTCTCTACAAGCACCTCGAAGAGAAATACGGCGCCTCGTTCCAAGCTTGCCGGAAACGAACAAAAGGCCTGATACCTTTCATTTTATAAGGCGCCGCTTGTTCGGGGGCGGCATGGGTATCATCTTCAAAGGAAGCGGATTCTATGCTACAACTACAAGCGCTCATCCGCCGACTGATATTTGGGTTTCCTCCACATTCCGGCGGGATCTCGTTTCGAAGGCAAAGGGCGCAGTGCAATTGTCCCCGATCGTCGCGAAAACTACGGATTCTGAGCAACCCCCCGGGGCAGCGCCAGTTTCAACTTTTCCTAGCACTTATCGGGTAGGTCTGAAGATCCTCGGCCAGCAAAACGGTACCGGGGAACCCCTGTTTGACCTTTTCGATAACGGCATCGGCATCTACCTCCTGGTAGAAGTGAGTCAGCAGCAGCGTTCGTACATTCGCCGCGGCTGCGAAGCGGGAGACCTGCAGAGGATCCAGGTGTTCCTCTCCCCGGCGAACCTGCGGCCACGAGCATTCCACCAAGGCCAGGTCGGCTTCGGCGGCCAGCGGCAGCAGAGACTCTTGGTAGTCCATGTCACCGCTGTAGAACAGAACCGTACCCTCAGTGTTCTCCAACCGAAAGCTCAGACTGTTGTCGGTGTGAAAACTCCGCCCGGCCCGAATGGATAGGGTGCCAAGTTCCATTGGTCCTTTTTTCAGCTCGTGGATCCTCAGGTCGAGATCTGGAAGCCAATCCCGGTCGTCAGCCATAACCCTTTCCAGCCAGGCGGAAAAGCCGGATGGTCCGGCGAGGCTGAGTCGGCCCGTCGCCTTTTCCCGTTGCAGCCATAGGGAGTTGAGCACAGCCGGCAGCTCGGCAACGTGATCCCAGTGAAAGTGGCTAATCAGAACCAGCGAGATATCCGTTACTTCCACACCCGCCTGGTTCAGTCGAAGAAGGCAGCCGGGACCGCAGTCAAGCAGGGCGTAACGGTTACCCTCGCGCAGTACATACCCCGCGCAGCTTCGATCCTTTTGTGTGATCAGTGTTCCCGAGCCTAGTACGGTCAGCTCCATCCTCAGTTCGATTCCTGGGGAAGGCTGGAAAGGACGTGAACTTTGTTCGGGTGCACGCTCAGAGTCACCTTTCCCGTGAAGATCCCTTTGTCGCTCGGATCAAAGACATCCACGATGATTTCGCGTTTTCCCACCTCGACCCAGTAGCGCACCAAAGCGCCTTCGAAGATATGGTTCGTAATAATCCCCTGAAGGCTGTTCTGGCCTCCAGCAGCTTCAGACACGGACAGCTGGATCGTTTCGGGTCGGATGCAAAGGGTCACCTGTTCTCCCGGCTGTACTTCGAGGTTTGGCTCGTCAACCCGAAGCTTTGCATCATCAATATCAACGGTGACGGCGCGGCCGTTTTTTTCTGTCACAATGCCGGGCACCAGGTTGGCGGTCCCCACAAAATCGGCTACGAACATATTTTTCGGTTTGTAGTATATGTCCCAGGGGGAACCGATCTGGATGACCTGTCCTTTGCTCATGACCGCTATCTGATCCGAAAGCGCCAAGGCTTCGGCCTGGTCGTGGGTGACGTAGATCGTGGTGATCCCCAGCCTCTTCTGAAGCTGCCTGAGTTCCGCCCTGATGTTCATGCGGAGCTTGGCGTCCAGGTTTGACAGAGGTTCGTCCAGGAGCAGAACCTCGGGCTCCATGACCAGCGCTCTGGCCAGGGCTGTTCTTTGCTGCTGGCCACCGCTGATTTGGCCGGGGCTGCGAGACTCCAAGCCCTCGATTCCCAGGTACTGAACGGTTCGGGCGACTCGTTTCCTGATCTCCTCTTGAGGGACCTTGTTGATCTTCAGCCCGTAGGCGATGTTGGCGCCTATGTTCATGTGGGGAAACAGGGCGTAGTCCTGGAAGACCATGATGGCGTTGCGTTGATGGGAAGGAACATCGTTGATCAGACGACCGCTGATGTAGATATCACCACTATCGAGGTTGTAAAAACCTGCAATCGTCCTCAGCATCGTGGTCTTGCCGCAGCCGCTTGGACCGAGGAAGGTGGTGAAACTGCCCCGCAGGATCTCGATGGACACCCCCTTTAGAGCTTCCACCGGGCCGAAGCTCTTGCTTGCTTTGTCGATCTTGATATGCAGCTTGCTCATACTCATCCCCCGAATCAGATCTTGAACAACTCCATCCGTTTGCCTATGAACAGTTTCGCCAGCCCAAGCACGGTGAAGGCGATCAGAAGCAGGGCCGTGGTCAGAGCGGCGGCTTTGCCGTAGAAACCGTCACTGACTAAATTCATGATCGTAAAGGTGGCGACTGCATTGCTCGAGGTGGTCAGGAAAACTATAACGCTCAAGGTAGTGACAGCCCGGATAAAGGAAACAATAAAAGCGGAAAAGAAGGAGGTCTTCACCAGCGGCGCTTCGATCTGCCTGAAAATCTTCATGCTCCCCGCCCCCAGATTGGATGCGGCCTCGCCGAGGGAGGGCGAGATTTGCTGAAAGGCCCCGATGCCTGTCTGATATCCCATCGAAATGTTCCAAAAGATCATACTGAGGATGATAATGGCCGCCGTGCCATACAGGTCTATGGGCGGTCTGGTGAAGGCGATGGAATAGCCGATCCCAAAAAATATCCCCGGCAGTGCGGCAGGTAAGATGCAGATAAAATCCATCAGCTTGTGCAGGGGAAAGCGCTTCCGGGAAACCAGATAGGATGCGGTAATGGAAAAGACCGCACTGATTATGCCGGCTGCTACGGCGAAGGACAGGCTGTGGATCAGCTCGGGTGAGCGGGAAAATATGCTGCGGATATATTCCAGAGTCGGTGTCCAATCAAAACCCCAGCCCCTGACGAATGCACCTGCAACCAGGGCCACGTACACGAGGATGACCATCACCGATACCAGGAAGCAGAAGCCGAACAGCGACCAGCGGATGAACCATTTGGTCGGTTCACGCTCAACTTGACTCGGCTTTCCCGTAATCGTGATATAAGAACTTCGTCCCACCCAGTAGCGCTGGATCAGGAAAATCGCCAGTGACGGAAGCAGAAGCATCGAAGACAATACGGCCGCGCCGCTCACATCCCCCCATCCTTCCACACGCAGCCAGGCTTCCGTAGCCAATACCGAAAAATCACCAGCGATCATTATGGGATTTCCGAAATCCGCCAGGATGAGGATCGACACGAGCAGTGCCGCCCCAGCCACACCGGGACGGGCCAGGGGAAAGGTTACGGTTCGGAACAAGGTGAATCCTGTTGCTCCCAGGTTACGCCCCGCATATTCCAGACTTGGCGCAATCGATTGAAGAACGCCCTCCATGACCATGGTCGCGACCGGGAAAAAGGCGATCGTCTCGGAAAGCCAGAGACCATGCCACCCCAAAATACTTACCCTCAGGCCGAACAGGTGTGCCGTGATCAGGCCGTTTTTTCCGAACATCATCAGGTAGCTGAAGGCCACCATGAAGGGAGGGGAAAACAAAGGCAGGATCGAAATGAGCTTGAAAACCGATTTCAGCGGCACATCGGTTCTAGTTACGGTGTAGGCGAACAAAAATCCGAAAAAGGTGGCCGTGGAGGTGGACAGGACAACCATCAGCAGGCTGTTGCGGATAGCTCTCAGATATCGGATATTCCTCGGTACCTCGACGAAATCCTTCAAAGTTGGATAGGTGAAGACCCGCACGATCGGATAGAGAACGAACAGTATCAGGCATATACCGATTACCAGGACTGTCGCCAGCAGGAGGGGCTCCCGCAGCAACTTTGATCTCTCTTTCATCTGCTCTTTAAGCGTCTTCGTATATACGAGCGGGCAGACAGTTCAGATCCGCCTGCCCGCTTAGGTTGTCAGAGTTTCCTCTGTGAGATCTCCGGTGCATGTTCCGGGTGGCTGTCCCCGAGACTCATGCCCGATTTACTTGCCGGTAATCTCGGCCCACTTTTTCTTCCAGGCGTCAACGTTTACCGCGGCTCTTTTCAGGTCCCACGGAGCGAAGTCGATACTCTCGAAAGCCGGAACACCGGCGGGTAGGTCCACGCCTTTACGTACGGGGTAGCGGTAGCCATTTTTAGCGTTAATCGCCCCCGCAGTAGGAGACAGCAGGAAATCGACGAATTTTTTTGCCGATTCGAGGTGGGGAGCCCCCTTGATAATCGAGGCCGCACCGATTTCGAAACCGGTGTCCTTGGGGAACACCACGACGATAGGCAGGTTGCCCTGGATCTTTTGCTTTAAAGTGTCATGCCCCCAAGCAAAACCGACAATGGCTTCTCCCTGGCTGACCAGAGGAATCGATCCATTTGCGCCCTTGGTATACTGGGCCACGTTTGTATCCAGCTTCCGGATGTAGTCGAAGCCCGCCTGTTCGCTGCCCAGACGGAAGATCTGGGCGCAGAGCATCAGATAAGCGCCGCCGGTGGTGGCCGGGTTGGAAGCAATGACCTCCCCTTTATAAACGGGGTTGAGCAAATCGTCCCACGTGCTTGGAGGTTTGATCCCCTTTGGCGCCACCTCCTCCTGGTAGCGCTTCTCGTTGTACAGCAGACACAAAGCGCCCAGGTACCAACCGGTCCAGTAGCCGTCTGGGTCCGTGAACTGGCTGGAAATACCGGCCTGCTTGATCACCGGAGACGTGTACTTTTCCAAAAAGCCGCCGTCGGCCAGGTCGGTGTGGTAATTGGAATTACCGCCGATGAAGACATCAGCCCGGGGATTCGGTGCTTCTGTCTTGATCCGTCCGGAGACTGTACCCGCCTGTTCGAGTTGCACAACCACTTCAGCGGGAATTCCCGTCTCGGCGGTGAAGGCTTGGGCCAGCTCGTTGCTGGTTTTTTCATCCAGGGCCGCGTAGATGAGCACTTTCTTCTCAGGCTCCGGCTGCCCACCGCTGAACGCGGGCAAGGCCAGCAGCACAACCAGAAGAACAAGAGCTACTCGTTTCATAGAACACCTCCCTTAGTGTTTTTTTTCTCTCCGCACCCGCAGGATCGTCTGATCATCAACTCGGTGGGGAGTAGAATTCTGTTTTTTCGTATTCCTGAGCCTTCGAGCATCAGGATGATATTCTCAACCGCCACGGCGCCGATCTCGGCCATAGGCTGCCTGACCGTGCTCAGGGGCGGACAGAGAAATTCTGCGAAGAAGTCGTCGTCAAAACCAGCTAACGCGACGTCCTGGGGGACTCTGATCCTCTGTTCGTAGAAATAATGTAACGCCCCCAAGGCCATCTGGTCGTTGGCTGCGAAGACCGCCTCCACCCGATTGCGGGCGAAGAAATCAGCGGCGGCTTGGAATCCTCCAGCCCGGGTGAAATTTCCTTCTACGTACTTCAGGGAATCGGGATCGACACCGCGCTCACTGAGACCCAGCTTGAATCCGTAGATGCGATCGTTGGAGTCGATTTTTTTCGGTGGTCCTGTAATGAAAAGGATGTCGCGGAAGCCATGATCGGCGAAGTGATGAGCCATTTCCCGCGCTCCGCCCACGTTATCCACGCCGATGTGCAGCACCCCATCTTCGGTCGGCTTGCCGATGAAGATAAAGGGCAGGCTGTTCGCGGTGAGCTTGTTTACAATCGTCCGATCAACCTCCGGATCACCGGAGTTGCGGATAATATAGCCGTCAGCACGCTGCTCTTCGATAAGCCTCAGTACTGAGCTTCTATATTCCCTTGTTTGAATGAGCAGGTGGTAGTTCCGCTCCTCCGCTACCTCGTCGGCGCTTTCAAGAAGGTTGGCATAATAGGGCATCGTCACATCGGGGAGGAGAATGGCGATCATGTTCTTGCGTCCCCCTGGGAGAGCCCGGGCAGATGCATCGGGAACATAACCGAGTTCGGCGATGGCCTTTTTGACTTTTTCTACAGTTGCCGGCCTGACGCTGTCCTTGCGGTTGAGCGCCCGAGAAACCGTTGCCCGAGAAAGGCCGCAGCGGCTGGCTACGTCTTCGACGGTAACTCTAGGGTTGCCTCGCTTCAATGTCACCGGTTTTTTATACATTATGAAAACGCTCTCATAATGTAACATTTATTAATGAAACGTTCAAGCAGCCAAGGGTCCAATACGACAACGGGTACCGGTCGCTTTGCATCAAATCAACCTGACCAGAGCTCCATTCTGTCTGGCACAGCAAGCATTCGCCGACCCGAGTCGTGTGATTTCAGAGGATATCAGCCACAACCAGGCCGAGCACCGGTACTACTGTTACGCAAAAGCCGTATGATTCGAGATTTAGTTGAGTTGGGCATTCCCCGGCCGTTAACGGCCGAGGGACTGATTTTCGCATAGGCACCCCAGCCTTATAAAATTTTGAGGTGGCGCCGCTGGATGTGCGGAGCCGACAGGTGGTTTCCGCTAGTAAGAAAATCCTCCCAGATTGATACTCTGGGAGGGACGATGAACTCAAAGAACATCCTCGAGCATTTTAGCGAGTTAGCGGATCCACAGGAAGACAACGAACGACATAAGCTCATCGATATCATCACTATTGTACTTTGTGCATCCATTTGCGGGGCGGAGAAATGGGACGATATCGAAACCTTCGGCCGAGCAAAAGAAAGCTGGTTTCAAAGATATTTGGAGCTGCCTCATGGGATTTCCTCTCATGATACCCTGGCCAGGGTCTTTGTCCTCTTAGATCCCGAACAATTCAGTCGCTGCTTTCTGTCCTGGATTCAGGCCATCAATCCACGCCATGAGCAGGAGATCATCAATATCGACGGAAAAACGCTTCGTCATTCCCATGGGGAAGGAAAGTCTGCCATTCACATGATCAGCGCCTGGGCGAACAAGGCGGGCCTTACCCTGGGACAAGTGAAAACGGATGAGAAATCCAATGAGATCACCGCGATCCCTGAGTTGCTTGATCTACTGGAATTACACGGCTGTATTGTGACGATTGATGCCATGGGCACACAAAAAGAGATAGCCCAAAGCATCTGTGAAGGGGGCGCGGAGTATGTGTTGGCCTTGAAGGGCAATCAAGGAACCCTGAACGAGGACGTTGAATTGTATTTCCAGGATGCGCAGGAGCAGGATTTTTCTAGTGCTGCTTTCGATTAGCACAAAACGGTGGATAAAGATCATGGGCGTGTTGAGATCTGCGAATGGTGGGTCACCGATGATATCGATTGACTTTCGATGAAGGATCAGTGGGCGAATCTGCAGAGCATCTGCATGATGAAAATCCAGAGGGTGATCGGTGAAAGCCAATCGGAAGAAACCTTGTTTTATATCTCAAGCTTAGCACCACAGGCACAGAGGATTGGTGAGGTGATACGAAGCCACTGGGGGATCGAAAATAGTCTTCACTGGGTATTCGACATCGCGTTCAGGGAAGATGAATGCCGGAAACGAAAAGACCATTCGGCGGAGAACTTCGCGATGCTCCGACGGATCACGCTCAATCTTCTCAAACAGGAAAAGACCTGTAAACGCAGTATCGCCGGGAAACGGCTATTAGCTGGTTGGGATGAGAGCTATCTTGAAAAAGTCCTGTTTCTACCCTAGGCGGTTCGAGCCGCCCAAATCCGCAACCAGTCGTTTGAACTTTGCGCCCCGATCGAACTCATTGAGAAACAACTCGAAGGAAGCGCAGCCCGGGGAGAACAGAACCGAGGTTCCGGGCTTCGCCCCGCGGGCGGCTTGCCGGACCGTTTCTTCGAGGGTTTCGAAGGGTCCCTCATAGGGGATCGACTGCTCTTCGAACAGAGCCCGCATCTTTTCGGTGGCGCTGCCCCGCAGCAGGATGATCCTCTCGGCCCGATGGATCGACTCCAGCAGGGGATGAAAATCCAGCTGTTTGTCCGTGCCGCCGGCGATCAGGTGAATCGGGGCGATGAGCGAATCCAGGGCGGCGGCGGTGGCCTGGGGAATGGTGGCCGCCGAATCGTTGTAGTAACGAACGCCGTCGATCTCCGCAGCCAGCTCCAACCGGTGCTCGATGCCGGGAAACGCACGCAGAGGGCGAGCGATCCGCTCCACCGGCATTCCGAAGCAGCGGCAGGCCAGGGCCGCGGCCAGGAGATTCAGCCGGTTGTGCGCCCCCGGCAGCTTGAGCGGATCGAGGGCAAGGGGGATTTCCCGCCTTCCCTCCCGTATCACGGCCCCCCGATCCAGCAGATATGCCCCTTCCAGCCCGGGGTCCAGAGCCGCCGCCGAAAAATAGCGGGCCTGCGCCCGGGTCTCCTTCGCGAAACCGTGCTGCAGAGGGTCCTGAAGATTGAACAGGGCGTATTGTTCGGAGTCCTGGCTCGCGAATATCGTTTCCTTGTCGGCGATGTAGCTCTGCATATTCGGATAGCGGTCCTGGTGGTCGGGGAGGATCACCGTGACCACCGACACGAGGGGCGCCAGCAGGTCCCGTCCGCGGATGTCCGCCAGCTGCCAGGAGGAGAGCTCCAGGACGACCGGCGCCTCCGGCTCGATCTCATCGAGGAAGGTGAGGGGACTGACGGTTATGTTTCCCCCCAGCCGGACGCCCGGGTGGACCTCCTGCAGGCAGTGGTGGATGGCCGAAGAGGTCGTGGATTTGCCCTTGGACCCGGTGACCGCGATTATCGGGTTGCCGCAGAGCTGGAGAAACACCGACAGGTCCGTCTCTATACGGCGTCCGTGAGCTCGGGCGGTTTCGAGAAAGGAGGAGGCGGCGGGAACCGCCGGATTCTTGATGATCAGGTCGGTCTGGATGAAATCCCGCCGGTCGTGACGACCGAGCACGGCGCGCACCCCGGCTTCTTCGAGTTGGGGCAGGATCTCTGCAAAGACCTCCGGATTGTCCCGGTTGTCCGTCACCGTCACCCGGGCGCCGTGGCGGGCGAAGAACAGCGCCGAGGCCAGGCCGCCCCCGTGCAACCCCAGACCCATCACCGTAACCCTCAGGGAACAGATGTCAGCCAGCTGCATTGTCGATGCGATACTCCTTCATATCCCGGCTGTTGAGGTACATCTCGAGGTGCAGACCGTTCCAGATCTTCATCCACGGGAGAGGTACTTTGCGTTTGAGCTCACGGAAGGTTTCGTTGTCTTCGCTGAACTCTCCTTCTTTCAGCGCCGCCTCGATCCGCGGCATCACCGGCCGCAGATACTGCACGGCTCTGTGCAGATACGGCAGCAGCTCCTTGCGTGTCTGGGGATCGGGATCGATAAAATTCTGACAGATGGTTTTGTATTTGCAGATATACGGATAGAAAGGATAGGTGCGTTTGCCCTCCGGAAGAAACAGCTTGCTGAAGAATTTGGTGAGATCATTGTCCATCCAGATTCCCTGGACCAGATACCCTCTGCCGATCTCGTCCACCCAGGTGTTGGATATGGTCTGATCGATGACGAAGGTGCTGATCTTGCCGGATTGGGTCTGCACCTCCCGCACCGGGATGCAGGTGGCCTCGAGAAACAGGGTGTCGCTGGAATAGGCGGCGGTCAGATCATTCGAACCTCTTTCAACCAGACCGTGAACCTGAGGCCGGTACATCAGATCCAGTTTCAGGAGATACAGATACCGGCTGGAGTCGATAAGGTGGAGATGAAAAAAACTCGGGCGAAGAGTGTCGGTTGGATCGAACACATGGGTGAGATCCCCGAACAACCGTGGTGCCAGCGGGATCAGCTGCTTCAAGACCTGGGTCAGCAGCTGCACGTAGCGAGGCTCAGGAACGCTCACGCGTACGTCATGATGGATCGGCAGCCGAGGTACGCTGAAGTTCCTTTCGAAGCGAATGAAGAACTCCTCGACCTGATTGTAATGGCGGCTAAAGGTCCCCGCCTCCGATCCGGCCTGTTTCAGGAGCTGGTTGATGGTCGGATCCGTGTAGGTGCAGCGGATTACATTGTCAGTCTGGAGCACTCTTTATCGTACACTCTCCCGTTTTTATCAAAGAGGTTCGAACCGATAGATCACCCAATCTTTTCGATCCAATCTGAGATAGACCCTCTCGCTGATCTTCTGGCTCGTGAACCCCGATCCTTTTGCCTCGGACAGATCCGGCTGCGATTCCTCTGCCGGCAGGGGGACCCATTTCGTGTAACTGGCACGAAATACAGGTTCTGGCTCCCCCCGCTCTTGTCGCAATTCCAGGTCGGTAACACCGTATATGGTTTCGGGAGCTGTCAGCTCGGGGCGGCCCTGGGCATCCCAGAGGTCGGCGGGCATGATGTGGGAGCGCCCCTCGTAGCCCAGGCTTACCCGGGAAAGCACATAGATGTTCACGACCTCACGGATCGTCTCTTTCCCGGCTCCGTCCACCACGCAGTCCTGCATCAGGGTGTGGTTCAGATCGTTCATGCTCTGATAGTAGGCTTCCACCACCTCCCGCGGGGAGAACCCTCTGGTCTCCCTGGGCGCCAGAACGGTTTTCAGCAGCGATCCGGCCAGTGCGCCGGCCACAATAACCACACCGGCGACGATGGCCACGGTCTTCCAGTGCTTCTGCCAGAACACCTTGCGCCTGTAGGCCTGATCGGTCTTCCGGACTTCCTGCCGGGCTCTCCGCCGGATCTGTTCCCGCTCTATTTCCGTGATATCCCGGTACAGTCCCTCCCGCTTGCAGGCGGCTAGGATTTCCTGCCACTGCTCGAGCGAAGGGGCAGGATCTTGTCCGCGCTTCAGACCTGCGAGGATCTTCTCGGAGAGATCCTCCCGGAAACCCGGTTCGATCAAGCTTAGGGGGAGCAGGCGGGCATACCGGATCAGGTTGTGGATCTCTTCTTCGCTCTCGGCCTCGAAGGGATAGCGGCCTACAATGATCCGGTAAAGCAGGGCGGCCATGCTGAAGGAGAGCGAGTTCTTGGGATCTTCGATATCCGGGTGGTTGATCGACTCGAAGACCCGCAATTTGTAGGATTCGGGATGCATGCTCCGCAGTTCCCTCATCAGGGAAGGAGGAAGAAAAAGAATCCCCCCGTCCTCGAGGAAATACACCGAATCCGTCTGAATGAACTCCACTATACGCCCCCGGCGCTCGAGGGCAATCAACGCCCGAATCAGCCGGCTCAGATACGGTAGTGCAGCCGGAAAGGATCTCTGGATCGCCTCCTCGAGGAACACCCCCCCGAGGTACGGACCGTGCAGATACAGCCGGCCTTCATGCTTCAGCACCCCGTCGAAGCGCCATTCTTCAACCTCCCCGTCTCGGATGATCTGCGCCGGTAGCTTGCGGAGTTCGGCGAGCTTGGTCAGCACGAACTCGCTCCGACCAACTCCGACCGGTATGGCCAGAACATCCGTACCCTCCCGGGAGAGCCTTACACCCAACCCAGGGCTCATGATTGTTCCTCGCCGAATACGACGGCGCTGAAAATCTCTATTTCCGTGTCGGCGGAGCGCCAGCAGTCACCGGGAAGCCCGGCCTTGTAGCAGGTATGGGTCAGAAAGGTATCCCGGTCCCATCCGTATTCGGCGGCGACCTGGGGCAGCAGGAGGCCGGAACGAAAACCGCTTCGGAGCATGATCCCGTGCACCCCGACGCGAATCTCTTCAACGGATTCGATCCGCCGCAGCGGCGAGAGCACGGAGATCTCGATGTCGATTGCTTTCACCTCCCCTGCCGTGAGGGCCGGGAAGCGGGGATCCCCGAAGGCGCTGGATTGAGCGGCTTCGGCCACCGTGTCGATCAGCGGTTTGCTGGCGATCACAAAGCCGATGCAACCTCTCAAGTTTCCCCGCTTATGCAGGGTTACGAAGGCACCGCATTTTTTTTTTAGCAATTCCGTAGGTTCCGGATACCGGGGTTTCCGTTTCTCCAAGCGGGCGGTTATGGCCTGGCGCGCTGTCTGCAACAGGATCTTTTTTTCCTCAGGGCTAAGTTGAAATTCCATTCACCTGTTCTCTATCTGTTCTTCAAGCATAAACGCTGCGTAATGAACGACCTTCTTCGGATCTTTCACCATCGGCAGGGAGCTTCCCTGCCGGAGAACCGTGATCTTTCCTCCGAGCCTGTCGTTGATCAGGAGTATAGCAGCTACGCAACCGGCGCCACAAGAGGAGATGCGTTTGCCCTCGGCCGCATCGATGAGCGACTGCCAATCTCCACTCGTGATCCAGTTTACCACCTGTTCGGCCTCTTTCCGGCCGTTGCTCTCGTCCGTGTTCGAGGTCATATTGGCCGTTACCACGAAGAGGGTCGACGGCATCTGCCGGGCATACAACTTCCAAAGCGAATCGCTCAGCAGCCGTGCCAGAGCCCGGGTCGGCTTACCCAGGAGAATCGGGAGGATGCGGGCGCCGGGAAACAGGTGCTGAACGAAGGGAAGTTGTGCTTCCAGGCAGTGTTCCTCCAAATGGGGAATATCGTCGATCCGGAACGAGGGGGAGAGCCGGGCCAATTTGTTCAGAGCGATCTCGTCCACGGCGATCGTTCCCATTGGGGTCTGAAACAACTGGGATTGGGGAAGAAGCACCGACTGCTCGAGCTCTCTGTGAACCGGACCGAGCAGTACCACGGTGTCGATCGTGCGATCCGTCACGGTTCTGTAGGCCGCGGCGGCGATCTGTCCGGAATAGTCCAGGGCCGCGTGGGGTACGATGATGCTGTACGGGGAATGCCCGGTCGCCTCAGCGGTATCCGTGTGGTCGAGCAGGTTGAAAAGCCGGGCTGACAGGACGTCTTGCTCGCCCGGATAGAAGATACCCTCCACAGTTGAAGGTCGCACTCGTTTTTCTGTCATCGAATGATCGTCCATACATTGAAAAGTATTATGGATTCGGCCGGGGAAATCAATAAAAGTTGTTCCGCTGCAAGCGGCGGATCCGTCCCGAATCGAGCTTCACGTGCAGGTTCTTCTCCTGAGTGGGTATGATCAGTCCGGTTTTGGCCTCCTTGACTCGTTTAAGATACTTGACCCGGGTGTAGAAGACGTCTCCCCGGGCAGAGTCTTTCCCCCTGCTGTACAGCAGGGCCAGGTTCGCCGCATCCAGAAGCGTGTCCAGGGGGATGCTCTTGCCCGGGATCGATCGGATGAACACATAACCCCCGGGGTAGTCCCGGGCGTGCAGCCAGGTGTCATTTCCCCGAACGTGGCGTCTCAGGAGGGCGTCGTTTTCCCGGGCATTCCTGCCTACCAGGATGGTGAAAGGACCGGAGGTAAAGGACAAACCCGGCGGAAGTTCCTGCTTTTCCTCCCGCCTGATCCTGCCGGCCTTCCGGAGCGCCTGCCGCAGCGACTCCAGGCTCATCTCGTCGCGCTCCAGCGCCTGGAGACGCCCGTTGATTCGGTCGAGCTGCTGCAGCAGCTGCCGTCGTTCCTCCTCCAGGTTTTTGAGCCCGCTCTTGGCTTTGCGGTAGCGCCGGTAGTAGCTTTCGGCATTTTCAGCCGGAGTGGCCAGAGGGTCCAGCTCGATGTCCCAGATCCGGTGCGGATCATCGCTGTCCGCCGCAGTCAGCCAGTGATCGCCCCGTTTGAGGGCATGAATGTTGGACAGAATGAGATCGCCCCACCTCTTGAAGGTTTCGTACTGCCGATACTGACTCATCCGCTCCTCGAAGTTCTGCAGGGAGGCGAGCAAACGGTTCTCCTCCCTCCGCAGGCGGGTGAGAAGATTGTTCCGCAGCTTCGAGGCTTCCCGATTCTCCTCCAGATCGAAGTAGTAGCTTTCCACCCGCTGGTTGAAGCTGCCGGTACCGGGAAGATCCCGAATCGAGAAGCTGTCCCTGCCTGCGGAGCTGCGGGGGCCTGTCGATGCGATGTCCTCTTCCACGCTGTACGTACCCCCGGAAATCTCACCCCGCTTCGGCCTGCGATACAGAGCATCGAGGATGATCCCCTCGGAGTCGGTCACGATCATGTTCGCCGCCGAAGCCCACAGACGGCACCACAGGTTCACGGACCGCTCGGCCTTTTTCACCTCTATACGGACGATCCGCTGCCCATCGATCTGCGCAGCGGTCACTACGCGGCCGCCCCGGATATGGGCGCGAAGGAAAGAAACGAAACGCTGCGTTTTGGTGGCTTTGGGGACTTTTCGGGAAGGGGAGAGCAGATGCAGGCGGCAGGTCGGATTGGCGAAGGAGAACAGCACCTTGAAGGGACGCCCCGGCCTGTAAAGCTCCAGTATCAGCTGCGGATGGCTGGGTTGATGGATATCCCGGATCAATGCGCCTTCGAAGGGGATTTCCTCCAGGATCGCATCGATCTCCCGCCAGTTCAGCGACAAGACTCACCTCGCCAAGGCGACTGCTTCCACCGCATTCTCGGGGCTCAGCCGACGGTGTCGAGAAAAACCCGGGCGTCTGCGGAGGAGTAGAACACGAAATACACGGTTTCCGGAAGCCTGGAGGAGGCGAGGAAATCCCGGACCGCGGCAAAGGCGACCTCCGCCGCCTTTTCCTTGGGATAGCCGTAGATTCCGGTGGAGATCGCCGGAAAGGCGATGTCTTTCAGCGAGAGCTTGACCGCCTCCTCCAGGCTCCTGCGGTAACAGCTGGCCAGTTGCTCCGCCTCCCCGGAGCCTCCCCCGTGCCAGACCGGTCCGACCGTGTGGATCACGTGTGCGGCGGGCAGGCTGCCCGCCGTGGTCACCACCGCATCCCCGGTGGGAAGCCCGTCGGGGTAACGGCTCTTGCGGATCTGTTTGCACTCTTCGAGAATCGCCGCCCCGCCGCCCCGATGGATAGCCCCGTCCACGCCCCCGCCGCCCATGAGGGATGAATTGGCGGCATTGACGATGGCCGCCGTCTTCATCCCGGTGATGTCCCCGGTCGTCACGATCAATCTGCCGTTCAGTAACTTCGTCTCGCTCATATAGGCTCTACCTCCAGAGAATTATACCCGTACCTGCGGCTGCAGCCAGAAGTATAAGATTAACAGCCGGCAATAACCAGGGCGCCTGCCGGCGTTTGTTCAGCAGTACCCGCCCGAAAAACACGATGGGTATGGCCGCCAGTGGGGCCAATCCCAGAAGCAGATGGGGCAGCGAGAGCGAAGGCGAGCCTGCGGCTGAGCCGCTTCCCGCTCGGCTGTCCGCCATCTTGAGGATCAATCCGCTCAGAGCGGCAACCGGCAGAAGCACCTGGGACAGGCTGCGGGCCAGGTGGTCAAGCCTGCCCGGCGTGATTCGTCCGGCTTCGATGGCCAGCCCGCGGAACAGGAAGACGCAGTGGGCGGCGAGCAATACAGCGGCACAGGCAACGTGGAGGATGGTGAGCGCGGTCTCCATCTGGTTTTCTCTCCGTCGGGCTCTCTACAGCCAGAAGCTGACTTTCAAACAGGGACCGGCGAAGACATTGCCCACGATCAGGCTGTAGTTGTATCCCGCTCCGACGGAGAAGCGCCACACCGTGTAGTTCATATCAGGAGTATAGGATCTTCCGCACCAGCCCCGCAAGGTAGAACGAGCCGGTAACCAGCAGGGGACGGTCCGCTCCGGCCAACGCCCGAGCCCGGGCAAGGGCTTGGGCACTGTCGGGGATCAGGAGGGTGCTCGGGTTGAGCCGCTGAAAGGCACGGTGTACCTCCTCGACACGGCTCTCCCGGAAGGTTCCGGGGGTTGTGACCACGATATCCTCGAACGCGGGGGCCAGGATCTCCGCCATCTCGGCGATCCGCTTGCCCGCCGCGGCGGCGAACAGCAGCACGCCGTTTGCACCGAACAGCCGTGTAAAGGTTTCGAGCACGATCTGTACGGAGCGGGGGGTGTGCGCCCCGTCCAGCACCACCGCCGGGTCCCGCCGGATCACCTCCATGCGCGCGGGCAGGCGGGCGGCGGCAAAACCTTCTTTGAGTGCCGGCAGCAGCCACGGCAGGGAGCGCTGCACGGCCAGATGCACCAAAGCGGCGTTCTCCGCCTGAACCGTGCCGATCAGAGCCAGGGAGTAGCGGATCTCCTGCCCCCCGGTCAATGCGAAGCGCAGCTCCGTTCCCGCGGATGTGTAGTCGGCCTGGAAGGATTCCAGCTGTTCATCGAGAAATAGGATGGGAGACCCCACCCTCTCTGCAGCCTGCTCGAGCTCCTCCTTCACCTCCCCCGGCTGGGGCGCGGAGAATACCGGTTTACCGGGCTTGAAGATGCCCGCCTTCTCCCGGGCGATGGCCGCCAGGGTGTCCCCCAGCACGTCGGTATGCTCCAGCTCGATGGGGGTGATGAGGCACAGCTCGGGGTCGACCAGGTTGGTGGCGTCCAGGCGGCCTCCGATTCCCGTTTCCACCACCACGTACTCGCAGCCGCTCTCCCGAAAGTAGCAGAAGGACAGCAGGGTGAGCAGCTCGAAGGTGTTGGGAGGCCCCATAGACCCGGTCGTTTCGGCGGGCAGCTCCTCGACAGCCTTGCGGATCCGTTCGGCCAGGGCGAGGATCGCGGGGATCCGCGGCCTGCTGCCCGGCACCTCCATCCGCTCCAGGTAGCTCATCACGTGGGGGGAGGTGTACAGCCCGGTCCGCACGCCCGCCGCTTGGAGCCCGTGGGCCAGCAGGGTCGCGGTCGAGCCCTTGCCCTTGGTGCCGGCGATGTGGATCGTGCGGTAGGCAAGCTGGGGCTGTCCGAAGCGTTCCAGGAGCAGCCGCATCCGGTCCAGCCGGTAGCTGCGGGAGGTGAACAGGGAGCCGGACCGCTCCAGATTGGTGAAGGATTCGATGTAGCGGAATACCTCCTCCAGGCTGCCGAAGGCCACAGCGCGATGTCTCCCTCAGCCGGGGGATGGTTCGGGCGGGGATTGGCCCCGCCCCGGCGGATCTGAGGTTGGAGCCGGGCTTTGGTCGGGTGCACCCCCCAGCCC
>Ga0315554_1000978_pt1 | contig 16922 bp, 11 predicted proteins | sample SalMarSW160370MG_FD_202114 | JGI IMG/M metagenome (GOLD analysis project Ga0315554, IMG submission 202114) | Salt marsh sediment microbial communities from the Plum Island Ecosystem LTER, Massachusetts, United States - Salt Marsh Sediment SW1603-70 ... | reverse complement strand
GGTTGGTCAGGTTCTCCCATTGTGCGCGCTTGATCGCGTTCTGTACGCGCAGCTTGAGTTCCTCGATATCGAACGGCTTGGTGATATAGTCGTCGGCACCCAGTTCCAGCCCAGCGATCTTGTCACTGCGCTCGTCGCGCTGGGTCAAGAAGAGGATCGGGATGTGGCTGGTGCGCAGGTTGCCACGCAGGCGCCGGCAGACTTCATAGCCGTCAATATCCGGAAGCTGGATGTCGAGGATGATCACGTTGGGCTGGGCCCGTCGACACAGCTCCAGTGCCTCCTTCCCCTTGGCAGCGACGATCACCTCGTAGCCTTGCGAGTCAAAGTAGATCCGCAACAAGTTCGAGATGTCGAAATCATCTTCTACAACCAGTATCCGTCCCTTGCTCATGATGATCTCCTTTGCCGAGTCATTGGAAAATGACTGCGTGTTACGGTTCTTTCTGTGTCGTCCATATCCGGGTCGGCCTGGCGGTCTCCTGGCTGGGCCGGTAGAGAGGCTTGTGCAGCGCACGATCCCGCCAGCCATGATGATCGCTCTGTTCGTAGGATACGTTCTTCACAATGACGTCACGGGCGCTGGAACGGGCGAGGACGGTATCTGACTCGATCACGCGCCCCGGATAGACGACCAGGCCCGCCCCGATACGACAATTGTGTCCTGCACAACCACCCAGTACGGTGGCGCCGGTGGGTTCCAGCCTTCCATTTCGCATGGTCGAGATCGGCTTTGGGATCAGGTTAAAGTCGGTGAACGTCGTTCCCGACCCGACGAACGTTCCCCGTCCCAGCACACAGAGCTGCAGGCACGCGTTCTGGGCGACGATGCAGCGCTCCATCAGCGTCGACATAAAGACCGCGGCGCGAAAGGGAAGAAAGCAGTTATCGCTGACCACACTGAGCATCACCTGTGCGCCCTGCTGCAGGTTCACGTTGTTGCCAATGACGCTATTCTGGATCACGACCCCGGGGCCGATGTAGCAATTGTCGCCGATGAACGTCGGTCCCTGGATGCGCGCCGTCGGATTGATGTTCGTATTCTGGCCGACGACCACCAGGGGCGAAGTCGACAGGACCTGCTTACGCTCGGTCATTGCCCGCCATAGCAAGCATAGACGAAACCAGGGGCTGGGCAAGCGGGCCTCAAAGCGCGCGCCAATGGTCCAGATGCCAAAGGGCGTGTTAGCGACAAAGATGTGATACCAGTGCTCGATCGACAGAAAGGCGCGCAGTGGAACGCTGTAGACGATCTCGCCCTTGTCGTTCGCCATGTAGGTGGGTACGTGGTAATTGCCCATCTCCACAGCCTGCGTGTCGATGACGAGCGGCATCGGATCCGGTTCGACGCCCTGTGGAAAATACCACAGGTTGGCCACGTATACGTTGCCCTGGCGGCGGATCCCTTCTTGCAGAGATAGGGCGTGCTTGGTGATCGCAGGATCGTGCTGTTCGAACGCTACCCGGCAGGCGCGGCGCTGCTTCCTGGCCTCGCTAATGAAGGCATCGATGAACGGCTGATCGAAAAACAGGTTGTCCTGGTAGACCAGCATCTCTGACCGGTCGTGTGCCGGGATCTGGGCGAAAGCCTCGTACTCGATGACCGCGCTGCAGTGTTTGACTAGCACGTCGCGCTGGTGGAGCTTGAGCGGCTTGTTCAGCACGCGCAGCTCCCGCGCCGGCTCGTTGAACGGATAGACGCTCTGGTTGTCGCGGATGGCCACCCTTTTCATCGTCTCGTTTTCGACATAGCTCCATTCTGTACTCGGTTGGCCCTACTTGTGCTGCGTGACGACGCTCAGCAAGCAGAACAAGCTTCGGGAGAGCAGGGCGCTTCTCTTTGCGCTTAGCTGTGGCCGTTCGACAGAAAAGAGAGAAGCGCCTCGCGAAACGGCTCTGGCTCGTCTAGCATCGGAAAGTGTCGCGAGTTCGGCATCATCCTGACCTGTGACCGTGGCACACCTGCGGCCAGGACTTGGGCCTGGTTCGGGTTGACGATATTGTCCTGCACGCCAAAGACGCCCAGCGTTGGGATGCGGATCTCGCCTATCCGGTGGGAGAGATCCGTATGCCACAGATCGCCTATACTACGAAAGAACGATTCGGCACTGGCTCGAGAGACATCACGGAAGATCATGTGTTGGACACGCGTCGAGTCACCGGCCAGCACGAGCCATACGACGAAACGAAGGACAGAGGGGATCCGGAACAGGACGTTCGCTACCCAAGGCACGGATCCCATCTTGAGCAATGTGTTCAGCGAGCCACCGCAGAGTGGTGAGCTCACGATACCCACCTTGTGGACCCGTTCCGGGTGTTCGAGCGCAAAGCTCAAGGCCACGGTGCCTCCCATCGAGTGGCCAATCACCGGTGCGCTTTGGATGCCCATGCTCTCCAGGAACTGTGCTACCATGGAAGCGTAGGAACGGATCTTGAAGGGAGGCGTCTTTTCCTTGGCCGACTCGCCAAATCCCCAGAAATCGAGCGCATAGACCCTGTAGGCCTGCCGTTCCGCGAGGTAGATCATCGTCTCGCGCCACACGGCCCACGAGTTGATCCATCCGTGTAACAAGACAACGGGCTCTCCACGCCCATCCATCTCGTAGTGGACGATGCCTTCTGTGGTGACGATGGAGCTCAATTCAAGGCCTCCGGCGCCGGGCCCAGGTGGGCGGATCGGCGGTGGGGTGCGTGCCGGGACGGATAGGCTACGCTTGTGCCTCCTGCATTTCTGCGGCGTCCATCTCCTCCAGAATGGCATAGAGCAACTCGAGCAGCACGTTCTTGACCGATTCTTTGTCCATCGCTACGCAGGGCAACACCTTGACGTCGTTCGGGACCTTGAGTGCGATGCGCAGGTCCCCTGGCGTCCAGGCGTCGGCCGAGTCCTGCTTGTTGGCGGCAACGACGTACGGCGTCGGCGCATAGCCCCGAAAGACCTCCAGGATGCGGCGTGCTTCGCGGAAGGTCTCTGGGCGCGCGCTGTCGATCATGACGACAAAGCCCAGCATGCCCTCGGACAGGATCTCCCACATGAAATCAAAGCGCTTTTGCCCGGGGGTGCCAAAAAGGTAGAGAATCAGATCTTGGTCGACCGTGATCCGGCCAAAGTCCATCGCCACTGTGGTCTCGTCCTTGACGCGCTCTGCCTCGCTCGAGATCCTGCGTTCGGTAGAAACCACGTCTATCTCGCTGATAGTGCGGATGAACTGTGTTTTACCAGCACTAAATGGGCCGGTGACCACCATCTTCACGGTCTGCATCTTGACTCCCGTCTACAGTCTCTTGATCCGCTCGATCAGGCGATGGATGATGCCACGCTTGACCGCGGGGGCCCGGCTTCCCGGTCGTCGCTCGGGGACCTCTTGCGTCCCAGGTACGGCGGCTGCCAGACCTGGCGGACGAACGAGTTCGACGAGCCCCGCTTGCAACATACCGTAGACGATCTTGCGAACCTGAAAGTCACTCAGCGAGTTCGCCCGCGCAATTTGCTTGATCGAGTTTGTTGGCTTGACGTAGGAGATGATCTTCCATTCCTGGGCGGTCAGGTTAATATTCTTGAGCTTGGCGTCCGGGCGATCGGTGAACTTGAGCGCCATGTCCAGGTCGGGCAGTTCATCGCGCAGCCGTTCCCACTCCTGCACCCGGCGGCTGCCCTCCATGATCACGTTGCCGAGTTCGATCGGGATGGTCAGACGCGTCGCGTCTGGCTGCTTGTCCGGTTCGAAAAGGAACTGCCCTTCTGTCCACGTAAAGAGACGATAGACGATGTCGAGGATGTACCTGGTCGCGCTCTGCACGACATCTTCTTTGGTCACATAGCCGTTGCGGATCAGGGCCAGTGCCAGGCGCTTGTCGCCATAATCACGCGCGCGATCCTCAAGCGCCTTTGCCTGTCCAGCGGAGAGCTTGCCTCCCTTGACCAGCATACTGGTCAGCAGCCCATCATCGCCTGTCATCAGCGCATGAATCAGTTTGCCGTCCTGGAAGTAGAGCTCTGAAGATCTGCCGTCGTTCTGCAGGTGCAGCGCTCCGGTCTTGTGTGCGATGTGAACGAGGTTCAGAAGCTGCGTCGCACCAAAGTCGCGCAAGTTTCCCTTTAACGCCATTTCACTCTTGCTCTCCGCCGCCGGGATGATTTGTCCGTATCCCTATGACACGTACTTTCATTATACTATTGCTGTTCATGACGGTCAACCTTATGCAAAGGGGCAAGTGCGGGGGGCCCGGGCCGGCGTGCAGCGCGGCCAGGGCGCGTTCGGAGACGTCGCTGCTAGGGGACCGTGATCCGCACGTACGCCTGGTCGCCAAAGTATTCGTCGTCGGGACCCTGTAGGCGCCAGTAGCTCTTGTAAGTGCCGGGTGAAGCAGGGGCAACCATGTCGACGCTGACGTCGATGATCCGCTCCGGTTCAGCCAGCTCGACCTCGACCGGAGATTGGGCGCCCAGCAGGTCGCCGCCGATAAAGACCCAGCGCGTGCCCGCGGGCCAGGTGCATTCGCCATCGTTACGCAGACGCCAGATCTTGGTGAACTTGACGCCAGCGTTGTACAACGAGTCATCGGGCACGGTGACATCTTCGACAAAGCGCGCCGACGGCGGGCATTCCTGTTCCACGATCGCGGTCGGGGCCAACTGTGGCGTGGGCGTAGGCAAGGTTGCCCGGTGCACCACATCGACCTCGACCTGTGCGGCCTGGCTCACTTGGCCCTGCCGGTTGAATGTCTTGACGGTCAGAATGTGCGGGCCGAGTGCGGCGGCCTCCCAGATCTGGATCGCAGCAAACTCTTGCCCGCCGTCGTCAGGGCGCGCGACCTCATAGAGGTGGCCGTCGACCCACAGCTCGGTCTTGGCCAACTGGTCTCCCTGTGCCACCGACTGCACGAGCAGGCGCTCTCCCTGTGCGACGCGCAGCCCGTCGGCCGGTGATTCGAGACGGACGGTGGGTGGATCGAGCGACTCGGATCGGCAGGCGACGAGGGCTAGAACCAAAACGGTAAAAAGGAGCAGCTTTTTCACTGCGTATCTCTCCCTGGGACTGTGCCGGCGGCGATCATGCCAGCATACAGACGCTAGACCGCAAAAACGGCCTGAGTATAACATCAACCCCATGCACTGTCAACGCCTCGCGCTACGTGCACCGACATCGCGGGGATAGAGTGGGCCTGATAGAACACGACCAACCAGGGCCCAATAGAGAGCAGGCCCCAGCCGAGAGAGGAGCCAGACGGTGATGCAAGATCAGTGCGGGTGTGCCGGGTTGCTTATTGGATGCGTACGACTATCTTGGCGTCTTGCCAAAACTCTTCTAGATCGTAGAGCCTGCGCACCTCGGGTGCAAAAACGTGGACGACGACGTCGCCATAATCGATCAACACCCATCCGCCACCGGCCTCGCCCTCGATACTGAGCGGTGATCCGACCTCTGACTTGAGCTGGCGTGGCACGTCGTTCGACAGCGCTCGGATCTGCCGCTCGCTGGTGCCAGAGCAGATGACGAAATAGTCTGCCAGGATGGTGATCTCGCGTACGTCGAGGAGGACGATATCCTCTGCCTTGCGGTCCTCCAGCATGTCCACGATGGTTCGTGCAAGTTCTTGTGAGTCCAGTTTCGCCTCCTTGTGTCCTTATCTGGTTACCTCTGACCAGGCGCAGACATGTATGCCATTGCCTCCGCTGCGCTTGACCGTGTACATGGCTCGATCGGCGGCGTCGATCAGCTCCGCTGCGGTGTGTGCATCGCCGGGAAGGGTAGCCACACCGATGCTCAGCGAGAGGGTTGGCAGTTGCTGTGCAGCGAGCAAGCCAGAGACAAGGTCGTATGTTTCGTCGCGGATCTCACCTGCGACCAACAAGGCCTCCTGGCAGCCAACGCGCGGGAGGATGACGACGAATTCGTCCCCCCCATAGCGGGCCACGGTACCGTCGAACGGTGCTGTACTCTGCTCGAGGGCGCGCGAAAGGCTGTATAGTGCCGCGTCCCCCTGCCGGTGCCCAAAGCTATCGTTATAATGCTTGAACCGATCGATCTCGATCATGAGCAGTGAAACGGGCCACTGGCCCTCTGCTTCGCGCAACAGCTCACGCAGCCGTTCCTGGAAATAACGGTGATTGTAGAGGCCAGTGACACCGTCGTGGTTCGCCATGCGGGCCACCCGCCGGTGCAGGCTGGCGTTCTCGATCGCAACCACCGCCGACTTGGCCAGGCTGGAAAGCATGACCATGTCCGACCTTAGCGTCCGGCGCCGATCGTTGCTGTCGGCGAGCAGCACACCGAGCGGCCCCGTGTCACCATGGAGCGGGATCGCGATCTGCAGCGCGGGCGCACGCGCCATGTCGGGCCGGCCCTGCGAACCGTCGATCACGATCGGGCCGCGATGCTGAAGTACAGCCTCAAAGAGGGCCGGGGCGATCGACAGGGGCCTCAAGCTCACGCCACGCGCGGCGCGACGATGGCTTTGATACGCCTGGGGCAATCCGTCTCCCACGCTGTCCGTCAAAAAGAGCGCCGCGCGCCGGAAGCGCATGAATCCGGTGACGATATCGACGATATCCTGCAGCGCATCCTCCGATTTGAGGTCGTGTGCGGCACTGCTGACCTCGTGCAGGATCGTGATCTCTGAAATGTGCTTCTGCAACTGCGCACGATCAGCCTGTTGCTTGAGATGCTCCACGCGCGCCAGGTAGATCAGGTACCCCAGCAATGCACCGTCGACAACCAACGCCACGGCAGTACTGCCCAAGGCAAGCCCGGTTTGTTCATACGAGCCGCTCAAGTACAAACCAGTGGTGACGGCCAGGCCCAACAGGCCGCCCCCGGCGGCACCCCATCCACCAAAGCGGATCGTCGCTGTGACCAGCGTCGCACTGAGGAGCGGCAGGTGGCGTGCGATGCCTCCCGGCAGTGCGGCTGCGTACGAGAGGAGCAAGGTGGTAAAGAGGAGCTGGGCGAACAGGCTGGCAGACATGGGTAACGGCCGGTGCCGCGCCAGGTAGGCCAGCGCTCCATTGGCTGCCAAACCTATGCCGACGGCAGCCCACCCGAGGTTTGGGCGGGCTATGCGCCCCGGAAGCAGCAACAAGATCAGAGCTGCGACGGCCAAGAGCCCCCATCGTACAGAGAGCAGATCGTGTTCGGCCCGCGCTCTCCACTGCGCTGCCAGCGGATCGATGTACCGGTCCCCGTGTGGATCATTGCCCGTCCCGATCCCTAGTTTCATCGTTGCTGCCCCCCCAGGCATCTCGCTCAGAGCAGTCGCTCGAGCGCGCTTTGCACGTCCTTCCAGTGGCTGCCCGGCCAATAGATCTGGTCACAGTGGGCACAATAGCGGAAGCGCTCGTAGGTGCGGTATACGTACGGCGGCACCCGTTCTCGTGCCTCATCCCTCGCGATCTCTCGTAGCACCCCATTACACGTGGGGCAGCGCGGCTCCAGACCTAAGGGCGAAGGCCCCAATGCCTGCCGCACCTCTTCCAGTTGGCCCTCAAGGTCCTGGCTGTCGAGCAACAGAGAATCGATGCCTCGCCGGCGTGCCAACTCGTGGTCACGGGTCAAGACGAGGCGCCCTTCTGCTCGCGCCCGGGCGACGATCTGGTGGTCGGACCAGCCGCGCGCATAGGTCGTATCGTATCCGATCAGCCGCAGCCAGTGTGCCAGCCGCCCCAACATGGCGTCTGCCAGCAAGGGCGGCGCACCATCCGGCGCCGCCGGGCGATCCGGTGAAGCGTTTGACTTACTCTGCATCCTGCGTTATGATTACCGTCTACGATCACACTGCCCGGTGTCGAGCTCCTCACCAGCGACGTCCCGGGTGCGGAGGCGCCGCTGTGGAAGAAGCTGTCCTGCCAAAAAGCTATCGACGTAACTTTTGGTGCTTTGCGCTCGACTTTGGCTTCTTTGGGCTGGGCATGGCCTTTGTCAGCGTCAACACGGTCATGCCGAGCTTTCTTACTGTCCTCGGCACGTCCTCCGCCTTTATCGGCCTCGTCTCCTCGCTACAGAGCGCGAGCTGGCTGCTGCCACAACTGCTGGCGGCCCGCTACCTGGCCGACAAGCCGCGCAAGAAGCCCTTTATTCTCGGGCCGGCTGCGGTCGGCCGTTCGCTGCTGCTGGTGCTGGCAGCGCTGGTCTGGATCACAGGTGCCACGCCAGCCTGGCTAACCATGCTCGCTGTCCTGGTAGTGGTGGTAGGTTTCTGGGTCGCCGATGGGCTGGGTAGCGTGGCCTGGTTTGACCTCATGAGCAGTGCGATCCCCCCACGGCGCCGTGGGCGCCTGGTCGGGATCGGGCAGGTGATGTCCGGTTCGCTCGGGTTCCTGGCCGGCTTTGTCGTGGAATGGTTGTTGAGTGAACGCGGGCCAGCATTCCCAAGAAACTATGCCTTGCTGTTCGTGCTTGGGTTCACGATGTTGGCGTTCTCGCTGCTCTCCATCTCGTTTCTGATCGAGGAACACGCTTCCACCGCAGGCAAGGTACCTAGCTGGCGAGAGTACCTGCCGCAGTTGTGGAACGTGTTCAAGCGGGATCCTGTGTTTCGTCGCCTTATCCTCACCCGTCAACTCAGCGGGCTGAGCTCGCTTTCCATTCCGTTTTATATGCCCTATGCGCTCGAGTCGCTCGGCTTGCCCAGCCACGTCGCGGGACGCTATACATCGATCGGCGTCCTGGGCAGCATCCTAGCAGCCCTGGCCTTTGGGTGGTTGAACGAGCGCTACGGAAGCAAGCGCGTGATCCTGGTCAGCCTGACATTAGGACTTCTGGTTCCTCTCCTCGCGCTGGCGATTCCTGCGCTGATCACCGAACCCGTCGCGCTGGCGTGGGGATACGGCCTGGTCTTTTTCTTTCTCAACGCCCTAATGAGCAGCATGATGCCGGGTTGGATGACCTACGTCCTAGAGTGGGCGCCTCCGTCGGAGCGGCCTACCTACGTCGGGCTGACCAATACGCTGAACGGCTTTACATCGCTCTTTGCGACCCTGGGCGGGCTGTTCCTCGAATGGAGCGGGAACAACTTTCGCCTCCTGTTTGCGATCACAGCCCTCGGTGTGCTGACGGCCTGGTCGCTGCCGCTCCGCCTGCCAGAGCCCCGCCAGAGACGAGAGACGGCTGCGCTGGAATAGCGGCTCCAGGGCGCTGCCGCCAGATCCTGGAAGGTACGTGTTGCCATCCATTCTATCATATCCCACGCTATTTGTCCAAGCAGAGCTGGCGAGCTTGACAATGGCACTCTAGTGATGTAAGATCGCTGACTCTGAGGAGTATTGGCCTGCTCCAGTGGGAGGAGGCTATCATTGTAGATAGTGTAGGAGCTGCAGATGGTCTTTATCGCTTTGAGACGGCTGTGGAACCGCCCCCTGCTCACCTTGTTATCCATCGCAGGCGTGATCCTGGCCGTCGGACTCGTGACAAGCATCCCGATTTTCTCCCAATCGGTGAGCTTTGTCATGCTCAACGAAGAGCTGGAGGCGATCAGCGCCAAGACCAAGCGCCCGCTCTTTTCAATGCGCGTCTATGTGCTACCCTCCGCCCGCTATGAGCTTCCGTTGTCGCAAACGCGAGAGCTGGCGGATCTGATCGAGGGAACGCTGGTCAGCCAGGTCGGCTTGCCGGTGCTCAGCAACCAGCGCCACATCGAGACTACCGGCCTGATCTTGCGGACTCTGGACAAAGAGACGCCCTACGGCGAGCCGAACACGTTCCTCGGGGAGACCAACCTGGCCATACTGCCTGGTGTCGGTTCACACATCGACGTCCTGGAAGGAGATTCGATGGAGGCGGTGCCTCCGTCGGAGGGGACGCTGGATGTGTGGATGCACAAGACGGTCGTCGACGAGATGGGCATCCATCCTGGGGAAGAGTTCGAAGTCCGGGATCTGCGCCGTGGAACCACAGTCCCGGTGCGCATCGCAGGGGCCTGGGTATCCAAGGACCCGAAGGAGCGTTACTGGTTCCAGGATCCGGACATGAGCCTGCGCCGCGTGCTGCTCGTGCGCGAGGACGACTATCAGCGAGTCGCCGAGCCGCTCTTTGGCTCGCAGTTGGGGTTCGTGTCGTGGTACCTGGTCATGGACGACAGCCGATTGGCTCCAGAAAAGATGGAGGATTACGCCAATGGCCTAGACGCAGGGATGAAGGTCATCGGCAAGTTCCTGCCCGACGTGCACATTGACAGCTCGCCGATCGAGGCCCTGGACAGCGCGATCGGGCGCCAGTCGAACCTGACCGTCCTCCTCTTTGTGTTCAGCGTGCCGTTGATGGGCTTTTTGCTCTACTTCCTGACGCTGATCTCGACGATCACCATCCGTTGGCAGCAGCGTGAGACGGCGGTGATGGTTAGCCGTGGCATGCGCAGCGGGCAACTGCTGCTCGTCGGCGCGATCGAGTCTGCGTTCCTGATCGGGATCGGTGGTCCACTGGGTATTCTAGCCGGCATCCGCCTGGCCCAGTTGATGGGCTTTACAAAGAGCTTTATGTCGTTCGTGTGGCGAGATGCCCTGCCTGTCTCGCCCACCGCCTTTAGCGTCCCGTTGGTGCTTGCCGCCATCGGGGCCTCGCTCGCGGCGCGGCTGTGGCCCATCTACCGCGCGTCGGGTACCAGCGTCGTCGAGCACGAGCGTGAACGTGCGCGCGCGCCGAGCAAGCCGTTCTGGCAGCGCTTCTACCTCGACTTCTTACTGTTGATCCCGGTCTGGTACGCCTACGACCAGCTTTCCAAGAAGGGAACGCTCGTTCCTGACGCCCTGGCGCAAGAGGGTGCGTCGCGGACGGGCCAGGATCCGCTGCTCTTTCTGGTGCCCGCGCTCTTTACGCTCGCCGCATCGCTGCTGCTGGTACGTCTCTTTCCACTCTTGATGCGGGTGGGCGACTGGCTCAGTTCGTTAGGCCGGCGACCCACGCTCTACCTGGCATTTCGCCAACTGGCACGGCAGAGCAGCCAATATACCAACGCCCTGCTGCTGGTGGTGACCTCGCTCAGCCTGGGTGCGTTCATGGCTTCCATGGCCGCCAGCCTGGACAAGTGGTTGATCGACCAGGTGTACTATGCGGTGGGCGCGGACGTATTGATCAAGCAGACGGTGAACCCTGACGAAGCCGATGGGGGTGCGATGCCCAGCGAGGGGGCGTGGGTGCTGCCGGTGAGCAGCTACCTGGAGATCCCGGGCGTGCGTGATGCAGCGCGCGTGGGCATGTACCCGGCGACAGTCTCGCTGCCCAACCGGCGATCCATGCGCGGCGAGTTCCTGGGCGTCGACCGGCTCGACCTGCCGCGTGTGCTGTTCTTCCGGGATGACTTTGGCCAGGCATCGCTGGGTGAGCTGATGAACCTGCTGGCCCAGCGTGAGGACGCGGTCATTCTCTCCGATTACGCTTTCGAACGCGGGAATTTCGAGATCGGGGACAAGGTGCACATCCGGGTGAGCGTGGCCGATATCCCACTCGAGACGGACTTTACCATCGCCGGGACCTACGAATACTTTCCAACCGTATACGAGGAGCGAGACGGGGATACGGCGATCATCGGCAACCTCGACTTTTTGTTCGAGCAGATCGGCGCTGTCCTGCTGCATAATATCTGGCTCAAGATCGACCCCAACTCTGATCAGCAACAGATGATCAGCCAGGTCGAGTCCATGGGCGTGTTCATCAGCCGCTGGGTCGACTCGCGCGACGAGATCGCAGATCGGCAGGGCATGGTAGAGCGCGTCGGCATCTTTGGCACGCTGACCATCGGCTTTTTGGGCGCGGCGGTTCTCTCGGGGATCGGCTTGCTGGTGTACAACTATGCATCGCTGCAGGAGCGTCTGTTCAGGTTTACGATCCTGCGTGCAGTGGGCCTATCGCTGGCCCAGGTCGTCAGCCAGGTCGGCATCGAGTACCTGGTGCTGATGGTATACGGCGTGGCAGGCGGCGCAGCGATCGGCGCGCTCGCCTCGAACCTGTTCATCCCGTTCTTCCAGGCCACGGATCAGAACGTGATCAACCCACCCAAGCTGCTACCGCTGATCGCCTGGAACGAGATCGGCACCATCTCGGCAGCGTTCACGATCGTACTGATCGCCGCCCAGATCGCGGTCATTGTCGCGGCGCTGCGTGGCGGCGTGTTCCAGGCGCTGCGTATGGGCGACAGAGAATAGCGACGGTCCAGCCAAGAGGCCTTTCAGCGTACGCTGAAAGGCCTCTTGACTTTCGGCAGGGAGCGTTCTACTGCGCTCAGGTCTCGTTCAGCACGACCTGCAGTGCATCTCGCCCGAGCATGGCGCGCAGCGATTGGCCTAGCTCGCGGGTATAGCTTGTCCTCTCGTTTGGAAAGTCGATCTGCACCCGCCTACGGTCGTCAACCAGGAAAAAGGTGAACTGATCGATCCCTTCGCGCTGTCGCAGCAGGCTGTAGATCTGGCCGATCCGATGCTTGTCCTGATCCTGGTTGCCGCTGCGGTTGATCGTGATCTGAAGCTGGCGTGGTAGCTGGATCGTCTCCTGGCCGCCGTTGCCAGGTGACGCGCTCTCGTTCTCAGCGTCCGGCCCGTAGTACTCCTTCTCCGGCGGTGAGCCATACTGCTGTGGCGGCTCTGCGAGCGGACTCGTTTCGGCCATGGGGCGGGCACAGGCCACATAGTCGCGCGCCGACTCGCAGAGCAGGCTCGGCTCGCGCCGTTCAGCATCGACTTTGCCTCGCACGATGACGATCTTGTCCTCTTGCCACAGGTCACGCGTCTCGGCATAGGTGCGTGGAAAGACGACGACTTCGATGCCGCCCTGGATATCTTCGAGATGGACAAAGGCCATCGGGTCGCCGCGCTTGGTGATGTGCGGACGGATCCAACTGACCAGGCCAGCCACGGTGACGATCTGCCCGTTCATCTCTTCCGTCACTTCGCCGCAGTAGCAGGTGATCTGCCCGCGCAGCGCGGCTGCGACCTGCGTGAGCGGATGCTCAGAGAGGTAGAACCCGACCAGCTCCTTCTCCCAGCCGAGCCTGACCTTGCTCGGCAGTGGCTCGGTATCGGGCAGCACGATGCCGCTCACCGTGCGCTGCTCGGTGCTGAACATATCGAACATGGTCATCTGTCCCACGTCCTGCGCCTCGTGTATCTGGGCGCTGACGCCCATCATCTGGTCGATCGACTCGAGCAACTGGGCGCGGCTGCCAAAGCGATCCAGGGCGCCAACCTTGATCATGCATTCGAGCATACGCCGGTTGATGTGCCGCAGGTCGACGCGCTCGCAGAAATCGTTGACGTCGCGGAATAGGCCGCCCTGCTCGCGGGCAGCAATGATCTCGCCCATCGCCGCTGCGCTGACGTTCTTGATCGCGCCGAGCCCAAAGCGGATCGCGCCGCCGTTCAGTGCACAGGCCGAGTCGGAAATGGGCTGGACCTGGAATTCCTCGGGCACCTCGTCGATCACGGCAAAATCGACGTCAGATTGGTTGACGTCGGGCGGCAGCACCGGGATCCCGAGGCGGCGGCACTCGCCGAGAAAGACAGAGACCTTGTCGGTGTTGCCCTGCTCCACGGTCAGCAGGGCGGCCATATACTCGACCGGGTACTTGGCTTTCAGGTATGCTGTTTGGCAGGTGATCACCGCATAGTCGGCGGCGTGCGCCTTGTTAAAGCCATAGTTGGCAAAGTACTCGATCGAGGCATAGATCTCGTCGGCCTTTTCACCGGGAATGCCGTTGGCCTCACAGCCCTCGCGAAACTGGACGCGATGCTTGGCGATCAGGGCGTCGTATTTCTTGGATATCGCGCGGCGGATGACGTCGGCCTGGCCTCCCGAGTAGCCGGCCAGGTCGCGCATGATGCGGATGATCTGCTCCTGGTAGACGATGACGCCGTACGTTTCCTCGAGGATCGGTTCGAGGGAGGGATGGATATACTGGATCTCTTCGTCGCCGTGCTTGCGGTTGCAGTAGGACTCGATGAACTGCATCGGGCCGGGGCGGTAGAGCGCCACCACGGCGATGATGTCTTCCAGGCTGTTGGGCCGCATCTGGGCCAGGGTCTTTTGCATGCCGGCGCTCTCGACCTGAAAGACGCCAACCACCTCACCTCGCGTCAGCAGGTCAAAGATGCACGAGTCATCGGTCGGGATGTTTTCTAGATCCAGCCGCACGCCGTGCCGGGCCTCGATCAACTCTGCCGCCTTGCGCATCTGCGTCAGCGTGGCCAACCCCAAAAAGTCGAGCTTGAGCAGGCCGATGCTCTCCACGACCGACATGGGGAACTGGGTGACCGCCATGTCGGTATCGCCCTTGGGGGCGCGGGCCAGCGGGATGTACTCGACCATCGGCTTGTCGGTGACGACGACGCCGGCGGCGTGGACGCTGGCGTGCCGCGCGATCCCCTCGACCTTGAAGGCCATGGCGATCCACTCGCGGATGTACTCCTGCGCGTCGTGGAGGGCCTTGAAATCGGGGTTGTCGAACGCGTCCTTGAGGTGGACCTTGGGGCCCGAGGGCACGAGCTTGGCCACCTGGTCGACCTCGGGCAGGGGGATGTCCAGCGCCCGGCCTACGTCGCGCACGGCGGCGCGCGCACCGAGGGTACCAAAGGTGATGATGTTGGCCACCTTGTCGACGCCATACTTATCCCGGGTATAGTCGATCAGCTCCTGCCGGCGGTCGTCCGGGTAGTCGAGATCGACGTCGGGCATGGTCACGCGCTCGGGATTGAGAAAGCGCTCGAAAATGAGGTCGTGATCGAGCGGGTCGAGGCGCGTGATGCCCAACGAGTACGCGACGACAGAGCCCGCGCCCGAGCCGCGCACGTTCCACCAGATATCGTGCGACACGGCGTACTCGCACAGATCCCACAGGATCAGGAAATAGGTGTCGAAACCCATGTCGTGGATCACGCTCAACTCATAGTTGAGCCGATCCCACCTCGCCTGGTCGGCGTCGGGGTAGCGCTCGCGAAAGCCGGCCTCGGTCAGCTCGCGCAGGTAGCTCTGCGGCGTATACCCCTCGGGGACGGGAAAGATGGGCAGGTGGTACCCGTCGCTCTCGACGTCGACCTGGCAGCGTTCGGCGATGCGCAGCGTGTTCTCGATCGCATCGGGCCACTCGGAAAAGAGGGCCGCCATCTCTTCCGCCGTCTTGACGTAATAGCCATCGTCGGTCATCCGCATGCGCTCTGGATCGGCGCGCACCTTGCCGGTCTGGATGCAGAGCAGGATATCCTGTGCTTCGGCGTCCTCCGCCCGTACGTAATGAACGTCGTTGGTGGCAACGAGGCCGATGTCGAGCTCGCGCGCCAGCGCGACCAGGCCCTGGTTGAGCCTGGCCGTCTCGGGGATGCCCTCGTGGTTCTGGATCTCGACGTAAAAGTTGTCCGGCCCAAAGACCTCCTTGTACCACAGCGCGGCGCGGCGCGCCTCGTCGGGGTTGCCGTTCAGGATGTGCCGGGCCAGCTCACCCGAGTTGCAGGAACTGAGGGCGATCACGCCTTCGGTGTGCTGCTCGAGGTAGGGCTTGTCGACGCGCGGGCGGTAGTAAAAGCCTTCCAGTTGGGCGGTGGTCGCGATCTGGAGAATGTTCCGGTAGCCGGTCTGGTTCTCGGCCAGGAGGACGAGGTGGTAGGGAGAGCGGTCCTTCTGCGGGTCGCGATCGGTCATACGGCGCGGCCCGACATAGATCTCGATGCCGGCGATCGGCTTGATGCCCTCGGCCTTGCAGGCACGCACGAAATCGACGATGCCATACATGACGCCGTGGTCGGTGAGGGCGATGGCGGGCATGTCCAGCTCTGCGGCACGCTTGGCCAGGTCGTCGACGCGGCTCAGGCCGTCGAGCAACGAGAACTCGCTGTGCACGTGGAGATGGACGAAACTCGGCATCAATTGTACTCCCAGAAGATCCGCCGGTGGTGAAAGTGAGGCGCGCGGCCGTACGCGTGTTCTATAGAAATTATAGCACCAAAGGCAGGCCATCTCAACACAGGAGGCGGTTACCTGGATTCATGCTGTGCTTTGTCGTTGCGCGTGGAATGATATAGACCGGCTCAACTATCGCCGATCGAGTGCGGAAACTGAACCTTAAAATCCGAGCCGCTATTGGCGCTTTCCTTGCCCAGTTCGAGCAGCAGTTCCTGCACCGTCTCGTCCAGATCGCGCGCCCGGCCGCGGTCCTGCGCTGCAGCGATGACGTCAGGCGACAGCTGTGCAGCGGTGGTGGCAATCTGCCGCCCGGCGACGTCCTCGAACCAGCGCGAGTTGGCGACGTACGTGTAGCGCGTGGCGAGGGTGTACACCTCGATCGCGCGTTCTGTCTCTCCCCGGACGGCCAGGTACAGGGCAACAGCGGAGAGCAGGTCGAGCTTGCCCAGGAAATCCTCGGATGTCACCACAACGCGGATGGCCTCGCGGAGGTGCTTCCCGGCTTGGTCGAGGTCTCCCCTTTCGAGAGAGGTGACGCTGAGCGCCGCCAGCGCCCGACCCGTAGGTTCCCTGCCCCACTCTCGGTAGGCATCCGTGCCCTCCTGCAGCCACTGAGCGGCCTGGTCATAGTGACCCTGGGCTAGGGCTAGCTGACCCTCAAGAAGCAAGCTCCCCGCATAGTCCTCTCTCTGATCGGCTTTCTCTGCTGAGGCTCGGTTCGTGCGGACAAGCCTCTCCACTTCCTGATAGTGACCCAGGTGCAGCGTGGCGTAGCCCAAGCTGGACGTCGCGTTTATCGTCATGTGTTGGTCTCGCATTTCGAGGAAGTGGACCAGCGCCTCCTGCAGTAGTTCGCTTGCTTCAGCAAACTGGCCGCGTGCGAGGCGGACGTTGCCCAGCAACAGGTACGCTCCCCACAACCAGAAAGGGGCCTCGCGCTCTTGCAGGAGAGCAATGAGGTCTTGTGCGCGACGCTCAGGCTGGTCCAGTTCTCCAAGCGCCAAGTCGACGTCCGCCAGGAGACGCAGTGTGGTCAAGTACTCG
>Ga0315554_1000977_pt1 | contig 16927 bp, 12 predicted proteins | sample SalMarSW160370MG_FD_202114 | JGI IMG/M metagenome (GOLD analysis project Ga0315554, IMG submission 202114) | Salt marsh sediment microbial communities from the Plum Island Ecosystem LTER, Massachusetts, United States - Salt Marsh Sediment SW1603-70 ... | reverse complement strand
CAGGGACACCGTTGATGACCATACGATTGCCGTTCTCATCCAGTGATTCAAACGAGTTGCAGTCGTTCCACCATAGTCGACCGGTCTGTGGGTGAACGGCAAGAGCCCCGGGGATGCACCGGGCACGATGGTATAGTTCGGTCTCCCCGCTGACCGGGTCGAAACGGTAGATCGCGCCGCCGATGGCATGGTCACCCACCGCGAGGTAGCCCACCCCTTGAGAGTCAAAGGCCATGCTCCCCTCTATGCCATACGGCACGCTGGCGACCGGCTCAAGCGTATCCTCGTCCACAACGCGGTAGATGGTCGTCTCACCGTTGGACAGGCGGTCGCCAAAGGCGATGTAGACTGCATCGCCGGGATTGGCGGCCATGGCCCAACTATTGCTGGTGACTTGATGGAAGACCTCTACTGTCTGTGCCGCCAGATCAGCGGCGTAGACACTCTGGTTCGGATGGTACATGAGCAGCCGCCCATCTGGTGCAAAAGCCACGAATACACCAATAGCAATAGTGCTGTGTTCCAGCCAGGGGACCGCAGTAATCGCACCACTTCCCAGGTCGATCACGTCCACGCCTGCCCAGCGCAGGACATACAGCAGGCCATCCGGCCCGAACGTGAGCCCGAGCTCCGGCCCATAGCCCGAAGCGATCGTCGTGATCTCGCCGCTGTCCGACACGCGGAGGATACTGCCATCCGTAAGCGCGACGATCTCCCCATTCGGCCCAATGGCGAACGTACGCCCGCTCACATCCATGGTGATGCTCTCTGACATGCTATCCGGATCTATATCCGGACCAGACCATTTTCCATGGCGTACACTGAGCCATCCGGCCCGGCCTCCAGGTTGCGGTTGCCATGCCGGGAGAGGATTTCTACCGTCCCGTCTGCATCAACGCGGTACAGCCGGCCGCCATCGGGGGTGGCAAACCACAGGGCCCCGTCTGTGGCTGCTGCGAAAGTCTCAATCGCCACGCCTGGGCAGCGGAAGGCCACGCCAAGCGTACCGTCCGGCTTTAGCTCATAGATCGAGTCCCCGCCGTTGGTCACAGCCAGCACACGACCATCTGGGCTGGGGCGCACCCACCAGGGCACAAATCCCGTTCGCCATAACATTTCTACTTCAGTACCTGGCTCTGTGAGGGTGTAGGGTATGGCTGCAGGCTGGGTGTCGCCTTCGCATGGCTGCGGCGGGGCAGTAGTGGGCGGCGGTGGCCTTGGCGTATTTGAAGGGCGAGGCGTGCTTGTGGGTGCGGTCGTCGCCGTGGGGCGTGGTGTGTGCGTGGGCGTCGGTGCCGGTGCGGCGCAGGCCGCCAGGAAGGCACCCACGAGCAGAATCGCCAGCGAGATTCGGAATCGCATGGTACGTCCCTCCGCGCGTCTTTGGGTGCAAGGGTAGCAGGGGTGGCACCGCGTGTCAAGTCGTAGGACAAGATGGCATCTTGTCCTAGCGAAAATTGGCAATTTGCGCTACAGTGCCCGCTTCGAGGCGCCCCCAGACGCTGAGGCCGTTCGGCGTTGTACGCCGAACGGCCTGTCATCCTGAGCGCAGCGAAGGATCTCCTACCGCGAGATTCTTCGCCGCTCCGCGGCTCAGAATGACAGTTGCACCGGCGTCAGGTATGGAACCCTGACCTATGGATGGTATCTGGAAAATGTGCGGGGAGAATCTTGCTATGCATCCCTAGCCATGCGTGTGCTGGTAAACAATCCTTCTGTGTTTACGTGATAGATTACGGGAGCCTGTAACAATGACAATGATGATAGCAGTAAGACCCATGACCATGCCATATCCCCAGTAGTTATCGAGGCTATGAGGGCTGATCCTCGTTCTCGCCATACAATAGGCCAACCATATCTCAGACGCGTGTAGGGTCGCGACCAATAGGAGACTTCCTTCTGTATTGTTAAACATCCAGGTGAAGAAGATTGACCACGGGAGAATAAACATTACGACCATTGCAAAAAACGCCAAAAGAAAGCCCTGTAGTGAACCCCAAAAACTGGACACCTGCGTTAGTGATGAGGTAGAATGGAGTCCAGCAAAGGGGGAAAGGAAATGGCTCGACGGAGAAGGATGTTCACACCGGAATTCAAGGCACAGGTGGTGCTTGAGGTGCTGACAGGGGTCGCGACCATGGCCCAGGTATGTCAGAAGCATCATCTGAAGCAGCCGGTGGTGTCGCGGTGGAGGGTGGAGTTTCTGGAGAACGCGCCGCGAGTGTTTGGGAGTGATTCGACGAGAGAGGCTGAGCAGGAGCGCATCGCCGAGTTGGAGCGGATGGTGGGTCGGCTGACCATGCAACTGGAGGTTGCAAAAAAAGCCTCGAGCATGTTGGCATCACCCTCGACCAGAAACGAGAGGTGATCGCCATGCTTGCGGAGACACATCCGGCCACGGTGGTGTGTGAGGCGTTGGAGTGCGCGCGCAGTTCGTACTACTATGGCGGCAAAGGAGGCGATGGAGACAGGGCCCTGAGGGAGGCGATAGAAGGGGTTCTGGTTGAGTTTCCGATCTACGGATACCGCCGGGTGACGAAGCAGTTACAGCGACAAGGGTGGAAAGTGAATCACAAGAGAGTGGCGCGGGTAATGCGAGAGGCGGGGTTGCAGGGCAAGGTGAGGCGGGGGAAACGCCGCACGACGGACAGCGACCACGGCTATCTACGGTATCCCAACCTTGTCTTGGGACTTGCAGTCACGCGACCCGACCAGGTGTGGGTATCGGACATCACCTACATTCGGCTGCGCTCTGAATTCGTGTACCTGGCAGTGATTATGGACGTGTTCACGCGCTGCATCCGAGGATGGCATCTGGGGCGCAGTCTGGACCAATCGTTGACACTGCTTGCTCTGCAGCGGGCGCTGGTTCACCACACGCCGGAAATCCATCACTCCGACCAGGGCGTCCAGTACGCGGCCACAGCCTACACCGAGAGGCTTCAGGAGGTGGGCACGCAAATCAGCATGGCTGAGACGGGAGAAGCCTGGCAGAATGGCTATGCGGAACGCCTGATGCGCACTATCAAAGAAGAGGAGGTGGCTCTATCGGACTATGAGGACTATGCCGATGCTCTGCAGCAGATTGGGCAGTTTCTCGACGAGGTGTACATGCACAAGCGGATTCACTCGTCGCTGGGCTACTTGACCCCGGTGGAGTTTGCAGAGCAGTGGGAAAAGGAGCAAGAAGGCGCGTTTTCACTAAGAACGCCCTGAAAAGTGTCCAAATTCAGGGGTTCACTACAATGTATTCCATCTGAAGACCTCCCTAATCCAGCCGCCCAACCACTTAATCATACCGCAGTTTGCCATACTGCACGTTTGCAGCATAGTCGCCTCAACTCAGATTATGCCCCATGATTGCGACCTAAGCGCCTCCTGGGTTTCTTCGTCGCCACGGCCCGGCCGATGCTTCTGTGGATATTATACCATATTTCATGCCTCACAATCAAGCCTTCTCACACATCAGGGCCGGGGTAGGAGCCCAACCGTAGGATGGGTTGGCAACCCGTGCGTGTTTGCCTCGCGCTATTGGACAGATTGCCAATCTATCCTACGGCGCAGCGGCTGCAAGTGGTTGCAGGTCATGCTTGCAGCGTGACAGCGCTGTGCCCTGTGGGGGCGTCACGTTCCAAGCGCGACCCACGGGGCCCGCTCCCCGCTGTTCTGTGGAAAATGTGCGAAATGTACGAAACCTCAAATTGCATTCGCATTTTCGCAGGTTTCGTGCATTTCGGGTAAGTACTGCAGGGGAGACGCCAACCCTTTCAGCGTGCCGAGCAGTCTGACCTTGCTCCACTGGACTGCCAGCCGCGCTGCGTCGCGCCATGGTTCAGAGGATATGCTATGCGATGTTCTGCGGCTTGATAAGGGCCATTCCCTGCCGCATCCGTGTTTGCCTCGCGTTATTGGACAGATTGCCAATCTATCCTACGCGCGTGCTGCCGCCACCCGGCGCTGAGGCCATTTGGTGTTTTGTAAGGCGGGTTGGCAACCCAGCGTACGCGTCCGGCCTGTCATCCTGAGTGCAGCGAAGGATCTCCTGCCGCGAGATTCTGAGGAGCGAAGCGACGAAGAATGACGGCTGGGGGTGCGGCGCGGCGGGGGGCACTTTTTTGACAAGAGGCCCCTGTTCAGGATATATTGCATGGAGCGTTGTCAGATTTGGGAATTGTGGACTTGGACGAGAAGACAGGTTTGGAAGAAACGGAGGACACGTCCTCCGATGGAGATAGACTGCGCGGAGCGCTGCGCAGGGCTCGCCTGCCCGAAACACTGCTTGTAGTCGGGCTGGTGATGGTTGCGGTCGCGGGCATGTCCCTGTGGGCGCAGGCGAACTCGGCGGAGCCGGGCATCCCCGCGCTGGTTCAGCCGACTGCGTTTCCGACGCTGACCCCTGTGCCTACGCCGCTCCCGACGCCGACGCTCTCGGCGGCGCAGCCGACTCAGCAGCCGAGCCAGCCGCCCCCGGTTCTGCCCACGATCCCCGCCGGGCCCACCAGGATTCCCGCGGTGTCCGTCCCCACTCGCATCGTGATTCCGTCCATCGAACTGGATGCGCCGGTGGTGGAGGTGGGGTGGCGGGTGGTGATGCGCGATGGCGAGATGGTGACGGAATGGGACGTTGCCAACGATGCGGTGGGATTTCACAGAGGGTCAGCGTACCCCGGCAACCCGGGCAACACGGTGCTTTCGGGGCACCACAACATTCGCGGCAGAGTGTTTCACTATCTGGTGGATGTGCAGCCGGGCGACGAGGTCATCCTGTACGCGGACGAGCGCGCTTACTACTACAAGGTGGTGAGCGTGGACATTGTGCCGGAGAAGTACGCCTCGGACGAGCAGCGCCAGGAGAACGCGCGGCTGATTGGGTACTTTCCGGAGGAGCGGCTGACGCTTGTGACCTGCTGGCCCTACACCAGCAGCACGCACCGCGTCATCGTCGTGGCCAAGCCCGCTCCTGCGCCAGCAGGTGCGGAGTAGCGAGTGCCTACTGCTGCGCTTCTGGGAGCGCACGTGAGAGGGCAGCCCACTCTTCCAGCCTCAGCGTCTCCGCGCGCCGTTTCGGGTCCACACCAGCTGCGCGCATCGCGGTTTCCACCTGTGGGGGCGGCATTCTCAGCCCGGCACTCAACGAGTTCTTGAGTTGTTTCCGCTTCTGGGAGAACCCCGCCTTGACCACCTGAAACAACTGCTGCTCTGTCGGAATTGGGGCCACAGGCTCGGCCCGTGTTTCCAGGCGCAGCACCGCCGAGTCCACCTTTGGGACGGGGGTGAAGGCTCCGGCGGGCACTTTGGCGACGATGCGAGGCTGCGCGTACCACTGGACGGCCACGGCCAGCACGCTCATCTTTCCAGGCTCGGCGCAGATGCGCTGGGCGACCTCCAGTTGCACCGTGAGGACGGCCAGGGCAGGCGAGACGGGACATTCCAGCAGCAGGCGAATCGCGGCAGAGGTGAGGTAGTAGGGCAGGTTCGCCACCGCCTTGAAGGTTTGGAAGCGGGCGAGCCAGGGCTGGAGCAGTTGGGGCAGGTTGACTTTCAGGATGTTGCCCTGAACAAGGGTGAGGTTCTCGGCATCGTGGAACCGCTTCTCCAGGACGTCTATCATGCGGCGGTCCAGTTCCACAGCCACGACGCGCCCCGCGCTTGGGAGGAGATAGGCGGTGAGATTGCCGGTGCCCGGCCCGATTTCGAGCACCAAGTCGTTGGGTGAGAGGGAGGCAGCGGCTGCGATTTTCTGCAGGTAGACGGGGTCTGTGAGAAGATTCTGGCCGAGGCCCTTTCGCAACCGGAACTCGCGGCTGTCCAGAATGTCCCGCAGGCTTGTCATGGGCCTACCGCCGCTATTCTACCGGCCAGTCGGGCAGGACGTAGCGAATGTCGTCGGCGGGAGGGGCTGGGGCCAGCAGGTAGACATCCACCCAGGTGTACCACAGCCTCAGGTTGTCCTCGTCGTAGCACAGGTCGATGCGCCGCCCCTTGATGGCGCCGCCCGTATCTCCCACGTCGCCGATTCCGTATCCAGGGACGTAAACCTGGGTTCGCAGGTTGATGACGGTGGGGTCCACCGCGACGATGCCCTTGCGGGCGACCCAGCCCACACGGGTGATGCCGTAGGCAGGATGGTCTCTATCCTTTCCCGAGGTGGCCGCCGTGTAGGAGGTGGCCAGCATGCGAATCTTGCGCCAGTACTGGATGGTGCCGGCTGACGTTTGCACCTCGCGGATGACGATTTGGGTCCCGTAGGCGATGACCTGCTCCTGGGGTTGCAGGGCGACCCACTCATCCAACATCCTGCGCTCCACTTCCACGCCGTCGCGCACCAGGATGCTGATGCGCCGCTTGCTGAGGCCCTGTTCGCCTGAAATCTGCACGCGGCGCTGGTCGATTTCCATGAGGGGGTCTGGTTTCCAGACGATGTCGTAGGCTATCGGCTCCTGCTCTATCAGGAACTCCTGATGCTGGCGCACCACGCGAATTCTCAGGTTCTCGGAGATGGGCGTGTCGAGTGCAGGTTCGCTGTAGTCCATGCCGACGAGGGCAATGCCTGCCTCTGCGAGGGCTTCGGCGACGGTAGCGCCCTGGGTGCGCGTGGAGATGACGCGCGAGTCCACGACTATCTCGATGGGCACGGCCCGCTGGAGATAGACCTGCATTCCGGGCAGCAACGGCGTGCCTGCGTCGGGCAGCAGCGAGTCGCCCAGGTAGATTTGCAAGCCGGCGCGAACGAGGGCTTCTCCCACGGTGGGCGCGGTGGAGTAGAGCACCGACTGCACGCCGTCATCGTTGACGGTGACGGGAACGGCCCGATGTATCTCCAGCGTGTGCACCGGTTCGGCCTCGACGGGCCTGCCCGCGCCCCTGCTGGACAGGACACGCTGCTCCGAGACCAGGGCGGATGTCGAGCCGCCCACCGGCTTGCCGTTGATGAGAAGCACGTCCTGGGGCCCTGCGCGAACGCCCGCTTCCTTCAGCATCTCTTCGGGTGTGGTGGCGTGGGTTCGTATGGTCAGGGTGCGCCCGTCGGCTTTGATGAGAACGGGGCGCGCCAGGTCCACGCGCACTTCGGCTCCCGGCGTGAGAGGGCTGTCGGGCGCAGGCCAGACGACATCTTCGGGCGCCAGGCGCAGCCCTTGCTGGTCAAGAAACGCCTGCACCGTCTTGGCGTGGGTCTGTATGGCTGTGGGCTGATCGTCCAGCCGGAGTGTCACCTCCATGGAGGTAGCGGCGTAGTTTTTCCACGCCGCGAACAACAAAACAGCCGTCAACAGCGGGACGGCCAACTTCCACAGCGTTTTCCTCAGGGATTGCAGTGGGGTAGGAACGTCCGCTGCAAGCCCGTCGATTCGAGTTGTGTACATCTTGTCCAGAAACCTCAATGTGCCTGTGATGCTGTAAAAGAGAATAGGTCGTGCACCCTCAATCGTCTTGCACCCCTTGGCTTGCCCAGGCAGCCAGCTCCAGCCAGGCGACCCTGCGTCGCCCAGGAAGGTCTCCTTACCGTTGCTTCCTCCCGGATCTGGCGGGGTTCGGAGGTTCCTGCCGCGCAGGACCCAGCCTTCCACACCGCTTACCTGAAGCAGTCCCAAGAACTGCAAGCCTCAAAGAGGGGATTCGACCCCGCTGTAGCGGGTTGCGGGTACAGGGCACCGCTAGCTCCCCGTCTAGCACGACCTGCTTGGATGTTATTCGATGGGTATGGTATTGTCAAATACAGTGGCGGAGAGGGTGGGATTCGAACCCACGGAGGATTGCTCCTCACGCGATTTCCAATCGCGCCGATTCGGCCGCTCTCGCACCTCTCCGCGCTAGAGCACTACATTATAACATCGGTGGGGGGATTTCTCCAAAATTGGGCGAGGGGGCGCGAGTTCCCCTAGGATGGGTTGGTAGCCCGTCCGTGTTTGCCTCGCGTTCTTGGACAGATTGCCAATCTATCCTACGAGCGTGGTGGCAAGTGGTTGTCGGCCATGCTTCCAGCGTGGCATCGCTGTTCCGTGCGGGAGCTGGGCTCGGTGGCTACGTGGGCTTCGGCTTCTCCCAGAGTGCCCGAAGGCGATTCACCAGTGTGTCCCAACCTGTGATTGCTCCGGCGGCGGTGACGTTCACGCCAGCGCCCCACAGGAACGCGATGATGTATTGCTGCAGGGAGCCAAAAGTGTCACTCAGAGCTTCGACACCCACTATACCGCCCAGGCACGCAATTCCAAGCGATATGCCCGTTGCGCGGCGCTGCTGTTTTCGATAGCGATGGAGTGCCTGATCCAGTTCCGATTCTCCGACTTTCAGTGGTCTACTAATCGGTTCTGTGAGGTTTTCCCCGGTACTGCCTTTGACAGAGACCTCCAATTTGTACTTCCCCTGGCGAGGGAAGGTGTATTCGGCTACGTGCTTGTCGGTTTCACCATTAGGGAACCTGAGCCGCAGCGACTCCTTGTCCAGTTTCTTGCTGCGGCGAACCCACAGTTTCTTCTCGATGCGGTAGGCCTCCCATGTGTACTGGTAATTCCGCTGCGACAGGTCGGGCTTGGGCCTCTTCTCTGTATCGAGGGTGACCTCCAGCCGCACGGGGCTTTCTGCTCGCGGTTCCTCAGGCGTGCACTCAATCGTGAGTTTGGGCGGTTCAATCTTCACTGCGCACGGCGGCGTGTCAACCTCGTCCCTGTCCCCGTCCCCTCTCCTCTTGGCCGTAGCCTGCACCTCATATTTGCCGGCCTTGGGGAATGTGATGGTCCCTTGCTCGTCGACTTCTATGTTCTCGTCGCCCACTTTGGGCTCAGTACTCCAAGAGACCTTGTACTTCTCGGAATCAACCCTCCTGTCTGGGCGGTATGCGACACTCTCCCAAACCTCAAAGGCCATTGGCTCCTCCGCAGTTCCAGAATCGCCTGTCAAAGATTTGACGTAGAACGCCTTCTCCTTGATCGCAGTGAACCGGGAGAACACCTCATCAGTAGTGACTAAGTCCCCTAGTATGCTCGCCGCTCTTGCGCCGCCCAAGACCTCCACCAATTTCTCTGCAGACTTGCGAGCATCCGCCCATTCGCTGAGCAAGTCAACAACATCTGGAACGACATCTGAGCCACGCAACTTTGCAATCATCAGATGGGAGAGGTCTTCTACCAGTTCCAACTGCGGCGTGGATCGATGACAGTCCTCAAGATGTTTATCATAGCGGGATTCAGCGCCGATAATCTCGGCGCTGAAGACAGCCTCGTCCTTCACGTCGAAATCTGGCTTGACGATACCCTCCTGAGTCTTCCCGATGTCCTTCTGGAGGGCTTCGAGTTCCGTTGCGCACTTCGAGTGCTTCCATATGTGTTCTTCTACCTTGTCGCTCAGGTGGTTCAGTCGCGCCAGCAAGGCCTCTGCAGAGGCGTACTGTTCCTTGGCCGTGTTCGCTCTCGTCTCCGCTTCATCCAACTTCCCGTGATTGAGATTGTCCTGTGCCTCGGTCAGGGCCTTCCATCCTGGCCAGCCTTCCCGGATGACTTTTCGCAGATCCACGACCAGTTTCCGAACACGCCGATATTCCTGGTATAGGTTCTCTGCCTCCTGCAGGGATGCCTTGGCGTTTCCTACCAATCTCGCCCTGAGATACAAATCGGCATCTTTCAGTGCCCCCTCCGCGGCCTCTCGAAGGGCCTTGGGGAGGTCTTTGTCCTGTGCAATCTGATGCTGAAGGTTGAGCAGGCCTATCCGCGCGAGGTGCGGGTTGTTCTCAGGGTCAGTGATACGCAGAAGACAATATCCCACTAGGACACCGCTGGCAATCACGAGCAGAGGGAAGAATATCAGGTGGCGGACCTTCACGACCACGCTGATGTCCTTTGACGCTGCCAGGTCCGGCGAGTCAATTCGGATGGTTCCTGTATACACACCAGCGCCCGACGTCAGCAGTTGCAGGTCAATCCCAATCTCTTGCGGCTGGTGGGTGATGGTGATAGTCTGTGTAAGTCGGTTCCCACCCTGCAGTAAACCCAATGCTGGAATGGGACGCCCCGCAGCATCTCTGGCGGATGTGGACAACAGGGCTGCTTCCCGGATCTCCTCCCCCTCTTCGGCTGCCAGCAGCGTAAGACCCTCATTCGGAGCGCCACAGCCGAGGAATCCAAGAACCACGCGCCAGCACTCTGCGAGCGGGCGGCTGGAGTCTGGATATATGTCGGGCCAGCAACGCTGGAGGTGGAGGCTCTCCGGGTTCGTGACCAGGCTGGGCTCTCGAACAATCAGTGTGAAAGTCTTCGTTGCTGCTTCGCTGGCGTTGTCCGCTTTGACCACCACGGTTCCTGAGTACGTGCCCGGCTCTGGTAGCTGCTCCGGATCGAAGGTCAGTGTGACGTTGTGGGTCCCGGTGACAACCTCCGTCAGATCCTGCGGGTCGACGCTAGCCAACGAGTCAGCCACTACCCTCACCTCACTGTCGCCTGTGCCCTTCTTGACGTCCTTCAAGGTGATCTCAAGGTTCTCGGCTTGAGCCTTCGAGACTTTGATCTCAAGGACCATGGTCGGCTTCAGGTCACTGCGGTTGAACTCCACAATGAGTTCGTCGTTCAGGATTCCCAGTGTGGCAGCGGGGACGATGAAGTTCAGTTTGGTCTCCACGGGAGGCACGGTCTTGCCCTGCACCGTCAGAACCAGAGTGGCGGTGTATGTACCGGGCTCCAGGGCTTCAGGCACGGACAGCGTGACTGTGCTCGAGCGAATGCTGTTGCTGATGATGCCCTCTTCTGTGACGGGTGTCATGTCGAAGCGACTTGTCAAGTCCTTGCCATCCGCATCAGTCACGCGGATCAGGCACATCTTCGCAGTCACGGTTTCGGTGAATGAGGAGTGCATTTGAATCTTGAACGAGGCTGTCTTGTTTTGGACTACCGTGGTTGCGGCAACCCCATTGGTTTCACCGAGAAATTCGACCTGGGGGCCATCGGCGCGAGCCACGCGGGCCGTCAGCACCAGCAGTACCAGCAGCGCCGACAGGGCAATGAGGCTCAGCACCAGGGCATGCTTCCTACTGGCGACTACAAAATCGTTCATGCGCTATCCTCCCGTTTGCGAACACTGATGGAAAGCGAAAAGCCCGCCGCACCTTGGCGGCGGGCGAGCTTCGATGTAGGGTGATTGCCGCCAATAGGGCGCTGGCACTCAGGCAGCCGGAAGAACTCACCGCATACAGTATACTATGGACATGCGCACGTGTCAATGCCAAAATTCGTGATTCCGCGGGTGGACTTCCGCGCCTGGCACACATTCTTGGCGAGGCTGCGCGCACCAAAACTTGCATATTTGTTCTACGTGGTGTAAACTACGTATGTATGGACGTAGCAGACGAGCCTTTCTGGGAGGACGCAGATGGCTGACGAAGGGAAAGAGAAAGCGCTGGAGACAACGCTGATGACTCTGCGGAAGCGGTTTGGCGACGGGGCTATCATGAAGTTGGGCGAGAGCACGGGGCTTGATGTGGAATCGATTCCCACTGGCTCTCTCGCGCTGGATAAGGCCCTGGGAGTCGGCGGGGTGCCTCGCGGGCGCATCACGGAGATTTACGGCCCCGAAGCGTCCGGGAAGACGACCCTTGCCCAGCACATCATCGCGGAAGCCCAGAAGCGAGGCGGCGTGGCTGCGTTCATCGATGTGGAGCACGCCCTGGACCCGAGTTACGCGCGGCGCTGCGGGGTGAACATCGACGAACTGTACATTTCGCAGCCCGATACAGGCGAGCAGGCGCTGGAAATTGCCGAGGCTCTGGTGCGAAGCAACGCGGTCGACGTCGTCGTGATTGACTCTGTGGCCGCGCTGGTGCCGCGCGCAGAAATCGAAGGCGACATGGGCGATGCCCACATGGGATTGCAGGCGCGTCTTATGTCCCAGGCTCTGAGGAAACTGGCGGGCGCTATCAAGCGCTCCAACACGTCCGTGATTTTTACGAACCAGTTGCGCATGAAGATAGGTGTGCTGTTCGGAAACCCGGAGACCACACCCGGCGGCAAGGCGCTGAAGTTCTACGCTTCCGTGCGGCTGGACATGCGGAGGCTCCAGGCCATCAAGCAAGGTGGCGAGGTCATCGGAAATCGTGTTCGGGTGAGCGTGAAGAAGAACAAGGTGGCGCCGCCGTTTCGCGTGGCGGAGTTCGAAATCATGTTTGACCAGGGAATCTCCAGGGCTGGAGACCTTCTGGATATCGCAACCGACCTGGACATCATTGATAAGCGAGGCGCCTACTACTCCTACGGAGACCTGCGATTGGGACAAGGACGTGAGAACGCGAAGGCATTCCTGCAGGAAAACCCTGACTTGTTTGGGGAAATCGAGCAGAAGGTTCGCGAAAACGCAGGCTTGGCGAGGCATGGAGGTGTAGCGTCTGGGACCTCCCTTGCGGAGGAGGACGAGGACTGGGAACCGGAAGACGAATAAGGACCGGCACAGGTGCCGTTGCGGCATGAGGGCCGCATGGTCAGTGCGTTGGTGAGCAGGGTTTCGCCGTTCTGCAGCGACCTGCTTAGGTGATTTTCTGTGAAACCGCCCTTTGGCGAGGTGTCACAACGTGGTGGCCCTGGAAGAGGCGGCTGGAGTCGTATCGAAACTGGCGTCTAAGAGCAGTGGATGAACCGAGTTTTGTATTGCAGGAAGTGGGCACGCGACACATCAATCGTGTCGGAGGAAGGGATTTTCACTCGGACAACTGGATAATCTCTTAGACTCTGTATTGGGCTTCTACCCAACCAACGCGCGAGTGGGCTATCGGCCATGGCACTGTGCCATGGCTGTTTGCGTTCTGACAGGGAGGCTCCTGGCAAGAATGGCGCGTGAGATTACGGCCCTGAAGGTGCAGCGACGGAACAAGGAGCGGGTGAGTGTGTATCTGGACGGCTCCTATGCCTTCAGTGTGAGCACGTTGGAGGCGGCCAGGCTCAAGGTCGGCCAGGGGCTGACACCGGAGGAGGTCGCTGCGCTGGAGGCGCGCGGCGAGATCCAGAAGGCATATGATAGAGCGCTGCGCTTTCTGACATACCGCCCCCGCAGCGAGGCGGAACTGGTCCGGTATCTCACTTCGAAAGGGGTGCCCTCGGACGCGCAGGAGGAGATTCTGAGGAGACTGCGGCGGCTCGAACTTGTCGACGACGAGGCCTTCGCGCGGTTCTGGGTGGAAAGCCGGGAGCGCGGTCGCCCCTCTGGAGAGTTTGCGCTCCGCTCCGAACTGAAACAAAAAGGTATTGTGGACGATGTCATCCAGCGGGTGCTGGAGCCATTGGACCAGGAAAAAAGTGCATATCGGGCCGCGCGAAAGCAAGCCCGCCGCTATCGTGGACTTGCTGTGAAGCAAGCGGAAACAAAACTGGGTGCATTTCTGTTGAGAAGAGGATTTTCCTATTCGGTGGCGAACAAGGTCGTGCAACGGGTGGTTGCGGACCTGGCCGCCGAAGGCAAAGTGAACGATGAAAGCGAGGAAAGCAAATGAACGGAAGATTGTTGCAACTGTTGGTAGAAGTTGTCGTCATTGGCTTGGCAGGCGGAGTTCTCGGGTTCTTCATCTCCCAATACCTGAACCAGACGCGTTTGCGCCAGCGGCAAGAGCGCGCCGAGAAACTGATTGCCGAGGCTGAGGCCAAGGCGAAGGAAATCGAGTTCCAGGCAAAGAATGCCGCCCTCAAAGTCCGCGAGGACGCAGAAGCAGAACTGGACAGGCGACGCCAGGAACTGGTGAAGCAGGAAGAGCGGCTCCAGGAGCGGCGCGATTCGCTGGACCGCCGCATGGACAATCTGGAGCGGCGCGAGCGCCAGTTGGACCAGCGGCAGAGCAAACTGGACAAGATGCAGAATGAGACTCAAGAGATGTACGACAAGCAACTCCAGGAACTGGAGCGCATCTCGCGCATGGACCGAGAAGAGGCAAAGCAGTTGATTCTGGAGATGGTGGAGCAGAGCGCGCGGCAAGACGCGGCCCGCATCATCCGGGAAGTGGAGGCCCGCGCTCAGGAAGAGGCAGACTCCAAGGCGAGAGAAGTCATTACTCTGGCCATCCAGCGCTGTGCCTCCGACCAGGTTTCGGAGACGACAGTTTCCACCGTGCCTCTTCCCAGCGATGAGATGAAGGGCAGGATTATCGGGCGGGGCGGTCGCAACATCCGCGCGATTGAGAGCGCCACGGGCGTGGACCTGATTGTGGACGACACGCCTGAAGCGGTGACCCTGTCCAGTTTCGACCCGGTGCGCCGAGAGGTGGCCCGCGTGGCCCTGACGAAACTTATCATCGATGGGCGAATTCACCCCGCGCGCATCGAGAAACTGGTCGAGAAGGCGCAGCAGGAAGTGGAAGCGGTCATTCGGGAAGATGGCGAGCGGGCTGCCCTGGAAGTAGGCATTCACGGGCTGCATCCGGAACTCATCAAACTGCTTGGGCGGTTGCAATACCGCACCAGTTATGGGCAGAACGTCTATCTGCACTCCATAGAGTCGGCCCACCTGGCAGGCATCATGGCTTCCGAGTTGGGCGGCAACGTGCGCCTGGCCAAGGAGGGCGGCCTGCTCCACGACATCGGCAAGGCGGTGGACCACGAGATAGAAGGTCCTCATGCCCTTGTCGGGGCTGACATTGCGAAGAAGTACGGCGTCGCGCCCGATGTGGTGAACTGCATTGCGAGCCACCATGCGGAGGCGGAGCCGACGAACCTGGAGGCTGTCCTTGTCCAGGCGGCGGATGCCATTTCGGGGGCGCGGCCCGGCGCTCGCCGCGAAAGCCTGGAGACGTACATCAAGCGAATCAAGGCTTTGGAGGAGGTGGCCGAGTCGTTCCCCGGCGTCGCACAATCGTATGCCATCCAGGCGGGTCGGGAGATTCGGATTATCGTCAGGCCGGAAGAGATTGATGACCTGGCGGGGATTGAACTGTCGAAGGACATCGCTCGGAAAATCGAGGAGAATCTCCAGTACCCCGGACAGATTAAGATCGTGGTGATTCGGGAGACCCGTGCAGTGGATTACGCCAAGTAGCAAAATCGCCCTTTGGCGAAAGATAGAATCGAACGAATTGGGCGGCTGCCACCGGCAGCCGCCTATTGTTTGGGCTGCTGCCAGGTGTTTGCGTAGGGTGCGATTCTTGTGATCGCCCTAGCGTGGGCGAATACGAGATTCGTCCCTACTGCTGGCTATTGATTTTGTGCGAATAATCGTGTACAATAGAAGTGTCAGATTGTCGCATCTAGCACATTGACAGGAACGATTCCTGTTCGGAAATCAGGTGGCTCCGCAGGAGAGGTGGGTGGCACCTCTCCGACACGGAAGTAGGATGAAGGAGGCAGCATCCATGGATATCATCAAAGTGTCAGCGAAATCCAGGTCTACTGCAGTAGCGGGAGCCATTGCGGGAGTAATCCGAGAAGTGGGGCGAGCGGAGGTTCAGGCCATCGGCGCAGGCGCTGTGAATCAGGCCGTAAAGGCCGTGGCCATCGCCAGAGGGTACCTGGCATTGGAGGGCATGGATGTCGTCTGCGCCCCCGCCTTCACCGAAGTGGATATCGAGGGTCAGGAGCGAACCGCTCTGAAATTCGTAGTAGAGCCCAGATAATCGGGACCCAGATGCCTTCTCGTGTTGACCTGCACATACATACCGCCTGCTCGGATGGCGTGCTCTCCCCCAAGGATGCGGTCGAGCGAGCCAGCAGCCTGGGATTGCAGATAATTGCGATAACAGACCACGACACGCTTGCCGGCATTCCTTCAGCGCTGGACACGGCGCGCGAAGTGGGCCTGGAGTGCATTCCGGGCGTTGAAATATCGTGTGAAATGGCCAAGGGTGAGGCGCACATCCTTGGCTATTTTGTCGCCACGGACGAGGACACGGCCCTTTCTGTGATGCTGGCGCGGTTTCGCGCAGCGCGTTTGGAACGGGCGCAGGAGATTCTGCGCAAGCTGGCTCGGCTTGGGGTAACGGTGGACTGGCAGGAGGTGCAGCATATTGCCGGGGGCGAAAGCGTGGGCCGTCCGCACGTCGCCCGCGCCTTGGTGGAGCGGGGTCATGTGCGAACGGTGGGCGAAGCCTTCGAGCGCTACCTGCGCAGAGATGGCCCGGCCTACGTTCCGCGCTTTCGCGTTGCGCCGAAAGAGGCGATTCGCCTGATTCACGATGCGGGCGGCGTGGCTGTTCTGGCTCATCCGTGGGACGTTGCAGACATCGTGGAATGGCTGGCGGGCGAGGGCCTGGACGGTCTCGAAGCCTATTATCCCTTCTACGCGGCAGCGATGACCGCACAGTTGGTGGCCATAGCGGAGCGGCTGGGGCTGATTGTTACGGGCGGGAGCGACTTCCACGGGCCGGGCGTTTCGGCGGATGTGGAGATGGGCTCAGTGGATGTGCCTGAGTGTATTGTCGAGGCGCTCCACGAGCGGCGTCGGATGCTGCACGGCGGCGGGTAGCGATCGCCTCCGCCTTCTGCGCGGAGAGGCGGCAGGGGCGCTGCGGAAGCGAAATCCACCCCGACGAAGTGCTACCCTGACGATGCCTTCTCAGAGGAGTCCGATTTGGGCGACAGGTCTTCCGCGCTGATTTCTTTGGTGTCGCCATCCTCGAATACGACGACGACTGTCTGTTGGAGAGGGTGAACCTCGATGACCTTGCCCTGCCCGTAGGGGGTCTGCACGATTCGATTCTTCTTGGGCAATGCCTTCCGAAGGTCGCGATACATGTCGTATTCGTATGCGAGGCAGCAGCGAAGGCGTCCGCAGATACCGGAGATTTCGTTGGGACTCAGGGGCAGGTCCTGCTGTTTGGCCATCTTGATGGCCACCTGGTGGAACTCGGCGAGAAGTGTGGCGCAGCAGAGGGGCCTCCCGCAAATCCCGATGCCCCCCAGGAGTTTGGCCTCGTCGCGCACGCCTACCTGGCGCAGTTCGATGCGGGCGCGGAATATCTTGGCGAGTTCCCTGA
>Ga0315554_1000972_pt1 | contig 16953 bp, 17 predicted proteins | sample SalMarSW160370MG_FD_202114 | JGI IMG/M metagenome (GOLD analysis project Ga0315554, IMG submission 202114) | Salt marsh sediment microbial communities from the Plum Island Ecosystem LTER, Massachusetts, United States - Salt Marsh Sediment SW1603-70 ... | reverse complement strand
TCGAGTGGCTGCAGGACGAGATCAGCACCCTCAGCAAACAGATCGCTCAGCGACAGAAGGAGCATCCTCTCTGGCAGGAGCGCAAGCGGATCCTTGAGAGCTCTCCTGGGGTGGCCGCGACGACCAGTGCGACGCTGACCGCGTATCTTCCCGAACTCGGACAGTTGAACCGCAAGAAGATCGCTGCGTTGGTGGGGGTAGCGCCACTCAATCGCGACAGCGGCCAACGGCAAGGGACTCGATCCATCTGGGGCGGTCGACGCGAAGTGAGAGCAGCACTGTACATGTGCACCCTGGCGAGCATTCGATGCAATCCGGTCATCCGGGACTTCTACCAACAGCTACGCGCACGCGGGAAGAAGCCGAAGGTGGCATTGGTTGCCTGCATGCGCAAGTTGCTCGTCACACTCAACGCGATGGTCAGGGACGGCACTGACTGGCAACCCCAACCCTCTCCGCCTTGACAAGCAACATGGTTGCTCACCTCCCTCTTCGAGTACTTTTCTTACGTGAGGCAACGATCCCGTTTCGAGTACTTTTTTGGTGAGGCAATGCAGCCGGTTGACTGTTCGTTCGCGACTGCCTACGATAGTGTTATGAGGATCACATCGGAGGGCGCTGGCCGGGAAGGCTCGGCCGGTTCATCCCGGAGGTTCGCATCACAGGAGGTGCACCATGCGTAAGGTCCTTGCTCTGTCCCTGATGGCCGTCCTGGTCATCGGAGTCATCGGCTTCGCTCAAGGTACGAAGGATCATCCGTACCGACTCATTCTCGTCCCTTCAACGGACGTCGCTGCCGTCGCACGGATCGGCGATGAGATCGCTGAGGCCCTGACACGGATCACCGGACTCGAGATCGAGGCGTTCATGACGCCCGACATCCCGGCCGCGATTTCGGAGTACGCAACGGCCGAGGCGGACGTCTTCGGGTTCTTGTCCACCGCCGCGTATCTCGATGCGTTCGTGGAGACGCTCGCCGTCACCGGCGAACAGATCGATCTGACGCTAATTGCCGTGCGAAACGGCTACATCGGCTACTGGACGGGGTACTACGTCCCCCGCGACGCGGGCTACACGTCCCTATATGACCTCGAAGGGAAGACGTGGGGCTACCCATATCCGGGTTCCACGTCCGGGTTCAGGATGCCCAACGCGCAGCTCCAATTCCTCGGAATCACCCCAGGTCCCGGCCTCGAGACCGGTTCGCACGACGCGTCGATGATCGCCCTGTACAACGGCGACGTCGACTTCATCACCGGCTTCTGGAGCCCGCCGCAGGCGCCCGTCGTCCTGCGCCAGATGGGATTCCAATGGGAACCCGGCATGCCGCTCGAGCTCGGAATCTGGAACGACGATCCGGTCGAGGCGTGGGGCGAGACCGTCGGGCGAATCACCGGCGACCTCGCCTGGTACGTCAAGGATCTGCGTCAGGCCTTCCTGCAGGACGGCTCGATGCCCGACATCATCGAGAAGATCCAGGTTCTCGCGCTTTCGGACGTCATCCCGAACGACGGGGTGTCGTTCGTGCCCGGATTCCCGGAGGACGACAAAGCGCTGATCACGCAGGCGATCATCGACTTCATCACCACCGACGAAGGGAAGGCTACGTTCGGCGATCCGAACTTCTACGAGTGGGACAACGTCCAACGGACGACGGATGCAGTCTATGATCCGTTCCGACGGGCGAGAGGCTACGACGTTCCCGAGCGCTAGGCCGCTCACGAGAGTTCAACCCTCGCGGGAGGGGGTGTTCCCCCTCCCGCGCTTCCTAGTCCAATGTCAACGATCGCATCACAGTTGCAGGTTGACCATCTGACCAAGGTCTACGAGCGCGGGGAGGTGCTCGCCCTCCGCGATGTAAGTCTCCACGTCGATAGGGGTGAGTTCCTCATTCTCATCGGGCTTTCCGGGTCCGGCAAGTCGACGCTTCTTCGATGCATGAATCGGTTGATCGAGCCGACGTCCGGCAAGGTCTACCTCGATGGGATCGATGTGACGGCTGCCCGGGGAATCCAGCTCCGCCATGTCCGCCGGAAGATCGGCATGGTCTTCCAGCAGTTCAACCTCGTCAAACGGTCGTCAGTTCTCACGAACGTCCTCGCCGGCCGGCTCGGATACACGCCCGCGCTTCGGTCAATGGTGGGCAGATTCTCCAAAGAGGACATCCGAAGGGCCAAGGAGAGCCTCGAACGAGTCGGTCTCTCGGAGAAGATGTATGTGCGCGCCGATCAACTCTCCGGGGGGCAGCAACAGCGGGTCGGGATCGCCCGTGCAATCATGCAAGATCCCGAGGTGATGTTCGCCGACGAACCGGTTTCCGCACTCGATCCGGCAACGTCCAACTCGATCTTGCAATACCTTGAGCAGATGAAGAAAGACGGGGTCACGGTCATCTGTGCGCTCCACTTCCTCTCCCTTGCCCGCCGCTACGGGACCCGCATCCTTGCCTTGAAGGATGGACAGATCGTATTCGAAGGACTCCCGAAGGAGATCGACGCGGCGAAGTTCAAGGAGATCTACGGCGAGGATGCCGAAGAAGTGGAAATCCGGTAGGCGATGTTCAAGAGACCGCTCGTCCCCAAGAACCGGATCGCGGCGTTGGTGCTCGACTGGGCCATCTGGGGATACCTGTCGTACTGTACGTTCTTCCTGATCAACTACCTCTACAAGACGTTCTTCGCACTCAGCGTGCACGACGCGCTGACGTTTCCGACGTACGGATGGCCGCTGGCCATTGCCGGGAGCTTCGCGGCCGCGTTTGTGTGGGAGGCCTTCGGAACAACCATCGGCCACAAAGCGCAAGGGTTGACGTTGGTCCGATCGGATCTCTCTCCCGCGACGTTAACGGACCGAATCCGACGAACTCCACTCGAGTTGCTTTCCTGGACCACGACGCTGTGCGCGTTCTCCCTTCTCATCACTCCGCTTGCGGGTATGGGGGCGCTGTTCTTCGGCCTCGCCGCAAGAGCGTCCGTGTCGTTTCTTCCCGGCGTGGCTCTCTGGCCGTTCGGCGCGTGGTCCTCGACGCTCCTCTTCAGCCTCGCAGCGGTCGCCGTCCTTCTGGTCGGAGGGACGGCTCTGGGGGTCACCGCGCTTGCTTGGCTGCGGTGGCTGTGGGGCGCCCGGGGAGGCGGGGGCCCGCAGGTCGACCGGCTCGCCGGAGTCCGTCTCATCTCGGCCGACGAGCTCGCGGATGTCTCCAGACGACCGAGACGGTGGTTCCAGACGAGTTCCGGGATCATGGCGTTTGTACTCATCGCAATCACACTCTGCGTCGGATGGCTATTGGTCGATGTCGACCTCGGGAACCTGATCCACCGGGCACCGTTGATGGCGAGGACGCTGGGGCGGCTGGTCAATCCGGACTTCTCGACGTTCGCTGTGACCGATCCAGTACTCAAGGACAGCATCGGCAGCGCCATGGTGGAAACCATCTTCATGGCGCTGATGGCGACCTTGCTCGGCTTCGTCTTCGCGTTCCCCCTCAGCTTCCTCGGGGCCCGCAATCTCACGGGTAAAGGACCTCTCGGTTGGGCAATCTACACCTTGACGCGTGCGTTCTTCAATATCTTCCGATCGGTCGAGGTCCTCATCTGGGCGATCATCTTTGCCGTGTGGGTCAGTTTCGGACCGTTCGCAGGGGTCATTGCCCTTGCCGTTCACACCGTGGCCGCGCTCGGCAAGCTCTACTCGGAACAGGTCGAGTCGATCGATCCAGGACCGGTGGAAGCGATGACTGCTGTTGGAGCACGCCGGTGGCAGATCATCGTGTACGGGATCATTCCTCAGATCATTCCCTCGTTCATGGCGTTCACGATGTACCGATGGGACATCAACGTGCGTATGTCGACGGTCATCGGTCTCGTCGGCGGCGGCGGAATCGGGCGGATCCTATTCTACTACCGAAACGACCTCGATTGGGAAAAGGTGGGAGCGGTCGTGGTCACGATCATTGCGGTGGTGTGGACGATGGACTACATCAGCGGCCGCGTGCGGGAGAGGATCACCTAGCATGATCGGAGAAGGTAGGCACACGCGATTCGCACGGATCCTGGCGAGAGGTCGTCTCGTAAGGCGTGCCCTTCAGCCCCAGATTCTTTGCCTCCTCCTGGACGGGATCGCGGTCTTCTACGCGTTCGTCATGGGCACGTACTGCTTCAGCCGGATCGTGCTCGGCGAGGAGCACTACCTGCTGATGCCGTGGTGGCTTGTCTTCGTCCTTTCGCTCGAGATCGCCGTCGCGTGGGAATCCTTCGGAGTCTCCTTGGGAATGAATTTCGGGCGGCTCGCTCTGCGTCCGACCGATGAAGACCGTGAGCGACCGAGCTTCCTTCAGCGGCTCCTGCGCTTCGTGTCGTTTCAGGTCCTTGGATTCACGGTCGTTGGCATGCTCGCGGCAGCGTGCAGCAAGCGACGGCTGACCCTGTTCGACATGATCAGCGGCACGGCGCTGGTCAGGCACGAGAGGGCAAGTTTAGCAAAGGTCGTCTGGTACAGAACGTCCGCCGGCGCCGCGACGGTACTGCTCCTCGTGCTCACGCTGATCACGGCCACGTATATTACCCAGATCAAGCTCCTGCGGCTGTTCACCGGGGCAGGACGCGCACAGATCGTCCTAAGAGGCCTCGTTCACCCTGATTGGTCAATCATGGGCGAGGGACTCGGATTGCTCGTCGAAACGCTCTTCATGTCGCTTCTGGCGACGCTGTTCGGGGTCGTCTTCGCTGCACCCCTCAGCTTCCTCGCTGCCCGGAACCTGACCACCGGCATCATCGGTCGCTTCGTCTACACGATCGTGCGGATCATCATGAGTATCACACGCTCCATCGAGCCGCTGATCTGGGCGGTGATCTTCGTGCTCTGGGTTCGATTGGGGACCTTCCCGGGGATGCTGGCGCTCTGGGTTCATTCGATCGCGGATCTGACGAAGCTCTACTCGGAGCAGCTCGAGTCGATCGACCAGGGCCCGGTGGAGGCGATCCGCGCCACGGGCGCGAGCAGACTGCAGGTCATCCTGTACGGCATCGTCCCCCAGATCGTCAATCCATACCTGTCTTTCACCCTTTACCGATGGGATATCAACGTTCGAATGGCCACGATCATCGGAATCGTCGCAGGGGGCGGAATCGGCCAGCAACTCTACCTCTATACGCGGTACTGGAAGTGGAGCCAAGCGTCGATGCTCATGCTCCTGATCATGGGAACCGTCTGGGCGATCGACTACATCTCGGCTCGGATGAGAGCCCGTCTCGAAACCGGGCCCACCAGACGTAGGGCCCGCGCGCGGCCCACCTAGCGGAACCCGGGCTCCTTCGGGGCGTTATCTGAGACTAACTGAAAGTCAGCCCTTCCAAGTACTCCTGGATGTCCTCGAGCCCGAACGTCGTCTTCAGCGCCACGTTGTCCTCGAGCCACGCGTCCTTGATCGTGTCGTCACGGCGGATCTCGATATCGTCGATCCCGAACGCGTCGACCATCTTGCGCGCTTCTTCCTCGATCTGGCGATCCTTCACCCGGAAGAGAAACCTCGGGAAACTCGGCATCGGCCCACCTCCAGGCCCACAGTATACCGCGTCGGGGCGCGATCCATCGACGGCCGCGCCCTTCCACTCCCGGTGTGTCTCCGGTATCGTCTGGCCATGGATGAGAAGCGCGAACGGGAGATCGCGGTCGTCCGCGCCGCCGAGCGACAGCGCGACGACCTGGAGCTGTTGGTCGCCCGAATCGAGGCCGAGGACCACCCCGACGATCCGGAGGCCGGCGCTCGCGCGCCGCGTGAGATGGCCGAGAGCCTCTCCCGATACGACGCCCTCTCTTCGGACTCGGTCTGGCTCCTTCTCGCCTACCGACGCGGCCGGCCGGCCGGCCTGGCGATCCTCACGCGCGTCCCCAAGCTCGACAGACGCGTCGGCTTCCTCTACCTCGACGAGTTGCACGTCCTCGCCGAGCACCGGTGTCGCGGGATCGGCCGCGCGCTGATGCGCTCCGCCGTCGACCTCGCACGCGAGCAGGGCCTCGCCGGGATCCGGCTTCTGAGTCGGCCGGACAACCGTCCGGCCCGCGCTCTCTACGAATCCCTCGGCTGTCGGGCGAGCGAAACCCTCCTCTACCAGCTCCGAGTTGAACGCCCCGATCCCTCGTTCTAGAATGGCTTTTCATGAACACGGTCGACCTGATCGCGAAGAAGCGCGACGGGGGAGAGCTCTCCCGAGAGGAGATCGAGCACTGGATCGCCGGAGCCGTCCGTCGGACGATCCCCGAGTACCAGAGCGCCGCCCTGCTCATGGCCATCCGCCTCCGCGGGATGACCGATGAGGAGGCGGCGATCCTGACCGACGTGATGGCCCGCTCCGGCTCGATGTTCACCCCGGAGGACCTGGGTGGGTTCACCGTCGACAAGCACTCGACCGGGGGCGTCGGCGACACGACGACCCTGGTCCTCATCCCCCTTCTCGCCGCCGCGGGGCTGACGGTGGCGAAGCTCTCAGGCCGCGCCCTGGGGCACACCGGGGGCACGATCGACAAGCTCGAATCGATCCCCGGGTTCCGCGCCGACCTGTCGCGCGACCGGTTCCTCGACCTCGTCCGCCGGACGAAGCTCGCCCTCGCCGATCACACCGAGGACATGGTCCCGGCCGACCGGATCCTCTATGAGCTGCGCGACGTCACGGCGACGGTCGACTCGCTCCCGCTGATCGTCTCGTCGATCATGTCGAAGAAGATCGCCGGCGGTGCCCAGGCGATCGTCATCGACGTCAAGACCGGCGCCGGCGCGTTCCTCCCGAGGCTCGAGGACTCGCGCAGGCTCGCCGAATCGCTCGTCGCCATCGGCGCGAAGCTCGGGCGGAAGATGGCCGCGCTGATCACCGACATGTCGCAGCCGTTGGGGCGGATGGTCGGGAACGCCCTCGAGGTCGAGGAAGCGATCGATACCCTCCGCGGCGAGGGGCCCGAGGACCTGTCGCGCCTCTGCTGCGAGCTGGGGGCCGAGCTCGTGGCGTTCGCCGGCGTCCTCGAGGATCGGCAGGCGGCGGTCGGTCGGCTCGATCGTCTCCTCCACGACGGCTCCGCCCTCGCCAAGTTCGCCGAGCTGATCGCCAACCAGGGCGGGAACCCCGCGGTGATCGAGGATCCATCCCTCCTCCCCCGCGCCGCACGGAGGGTGGAGGCCCGCGCACCGCGCGCCGGCGTCGTCCGCTCCCTCGACGCGCTCGCGATCGGCCGCGCGGCCAACCTGCTCGGGGCGGGGCGGCTCACCAAGGAGGAGTCGATCGACCCGGCCGTCGGGGTCGAGCTCGTTCACAAGGTCGGCGACCGGGTGGAGAAGGACGGGCTCCTCGCCGTCCTTCACGTCGACCAAGAGGCCCACCTCGATGCGGCCTGTCGGATGGTCGAGGCGGCCTACGGGATCGATCCGGAGTCCGCGGACGTCGCGCCGCCGGAGCTCATCGTCGAGCGGATCGTCGGTGACCCGTAGCCCCGCTCACGAGTCGCTTGAGGGAGCCTGAGCCTTCCCTTCGGCTTTCCCGTTCCGCGCGAATCTCGATCGGCTAAAGCGAGAACGCGTCGGGGAGGAGATCGCGCACCGTCGTCCGGACGAACGATCCTTCCGGGCTTCCCATCAGGACTTCCATCTCCGGCGCGTGCTCGTGGAGAACCTGGCGACAGGCCCCGCACGGCCGACAGTGGTCCGACGCGCACGACACGGCGAGCTTCTCGAACCGGTGCTGTCCCTCGGAGATCGCCTTGAACAGCGCCACGCGCTCGGCGCAGAGGGACAGCCCGTTCACCTCGCTCTCCACGTTCGCACCGGTGTAGACCGTCCCGTCCTCGCAGAGGAGGGCGGCCCCGACGGGGAACCCCGAGTACGGGGCGTACGCGTTCGCACGCGCTTCGTTCGCCAGCCGCAACAGCTCTCGATCGTCCATCAGAATCGGATCACCACCCCCAGTACGGCCGCCCATCCGCCGGGGCGAAGATCCCACCAGCTCGCCGTCCCACTCAGCGGGAGGAGGAACCGGACGTCCCCGTAGAGCCGGAGGAACGGCGGGCCGATCTCGAGCCCGACCACGCCGTGGACGGCGAAGGACGACCACGCCATCTCATCGAGGTGAAGGGCCGCCAGGGCATCGGCCACCCCGCCCTCGAGTTCGGGAGGAACGTCGAGGTCGATGAGGGGCCGGATCTCGCCCCCGATCAGATCGATCCCCCCTCCGAGCGTCAGCGCAAGGACGAGGGCGTCGAACCGCTTCACCACGTCGGTCGACAGCAGCCAGGAAGAGAACGCGACGTCAATCGTCGCCGAGCCGGAGAAGCCCTCAGAGTCGAACGTTTCGTCGAACAGGGGTTGCGGGATCTCCGCGCCCGCGAGTCGCGCGGCGCCGCGCACCAATCCGTCGTTCAGTACCCCCCCGGTGAAGCGAAGGCTGTCGACGACGACCAGGGGGAGGGAGATCTCGACGGCACCCCCCAGCAGGGGGACGGGGAGAAGAGAGGGAAACGTCCGGGCGAAGTCGTCGATCTGAACGAGCGTCTCGTCGATCCGTTCCCGAACCTCCTCGAGATCGTCCGGCGGAACGCCGAGATCGACCAGCGCCTCTTCCACCTCGGCGAACGCCGCCTCGACGGCGATCGGGACCCGGTCCAGTGCACCGGAGACGTCGAGCGCGTAGATCGGCACGCCGAAGGTGACTCCCCCCCCGACAACGGTCGCGGCGTGGATCAAGAACCCACAGAGCGCGGCGGCCGACACCCACAGGAGGCGGGTCTTCATTGTCGATCCCAGCCCTGCCATTCCGCCCTCTTCAGCTCGGCCCGCTTGATCTTCCCGCTGGCCGTTTTCGGCAGCTCGGTTACGTACTCGACCGCCCGCGGGTACTTGTACGGCGCGGCGACGCTCTTCACGTGATCCTGGAGCTCCTTCGTCAGCCCGTCGGACGGCTCGTAGCCGGCGGCCAGGACGACGAACGCCTTGACGATCTCGCCCCGCTCCCGGTGCGGCGCCGCCACGGCCGCCGCCTCGACCACCGCCGGATGACTGACGAGCGCGTCCTCGACCTCGAACGGCCCGATCCGATACCCCGACGTGAGGATGACGTCGTCGGCGCGCCCTTCGAAGAAGAGGTAGCCGTCCTCGTCCATCCGCGCGAGGTCGCCGGTCCGGTACCACCCGCCGGCGAAGACCTCCTCATCGAGCTCGGGCGCGTTCCAGTAGCCGTCGAAGATCGCAGGGCTCTCCGGCTTCAACGAGATCTCGCCGATCTCCCCCTGCGGGACGGCGTTCCCGTCCTGATCGATCAGGACGACGCCGGGGCCCGGGGTCGGCATCCCCATCGCCCCAGGCTTGACCGGCATCCCGGGCAGGTTGCAGGCGAGGCAGATGCTCTCCGTCTGGCCGTAGCCGTCGCGGATCGTCACCCCGTATGCCCGTCTGAACGCCTCGATCGGCTCGACGTTCAACGGCTCGCCGGCCGAGAGGGCGTCCTCCAGCACCAGGCGGTGTTTCGCCATGTCGGGGTGCTGCGCGAACAGGCGGTACTCGGTCGGTGTCGCGCATAGCTTCGTGATCTTGTGCTTCTCCATCAGCTCGAGGTACTTGTCGGCGTCGTAGCGGCCGTTGTACATGAACTGCGTCGCCCCGCTCGTCAACGACACGCCGATCGGGCTCCAGTACCACTTCGCCCATCCGGGCGCCGTCGTCGCCCAGATCACGTCGTCCCCGTCGGCGTCGTACCAGTAGCGCGCCGTCACGCGGTTGTGGCAGTACATCCATCGGTGTTTGTGGACGACCGGCTTCGGATTTCCCGTCGTCCCCGAGGTGAAGTTGATCGTCATCGGATCGTCCGCCGTGATCTTCACCTTCTCCACGGTCGGATCGGCCTGTGCAACGAGGTCCTCGAACCGGAGCCAGCCGTCGCGCGGCCGTTTCGACCCGATCACGATGAACGTCGATAGCGGGCATTCGCCGCGCGCCGCGTCGACCGTCTCCGCCGTCGAGACGTCGGCGACGATCACCTTCGCTCCGCTCACCCGGGAGCGGTAGGCGACCTCCTTGCTCTTCAGCATCTCGGAGCACGGGACCGCCACGCCGCCGACGGCGAACGTCCCCAACTGCGCCATGTGCGCCTCGGGGAGACGGGGAAGGACGTGAAGGACCGGATCGCCCTTCTCCACGCCGAGGCCGATCAGGGCGCTCCCGAACCGCCGTGTCCCGTCGACCAGCTCCGCGTAGGCGACGCGCCGTTCGTTCCCGTCGGCGCCTTCCCAGATCACCGCGACCTTGCCCGGATTCCGCTTCGCGTGGCCCTCGACGACGTCGACGATGTTGTAGTCCTTCGGGATCTCCCAGCGGAATGCCTCGACCTCTTTCCGATACTGCTCCCTGTCATAGTGCATCTGTGTCGACCACCCCGAAACGGCGGGTTTTGATCGGGAAGTGTGCTTCTTATAGCATATCCCCAATCCCAACGCGAATCGAGGTGTGCGATGAGAGCATCCGTGGTCCTGACCCCGCCGATGTCCAGGCGCCTGATCGCCAAGGGGGTCGTCGCGTTGCCCCAGGTCAAGGCCGCGCTCAAGCGAGGCCGGATCGTGATCGCGCTCGGCACAACCAACGCCTACGTCGCCGAAGAACTCCTCGGCGGGCCGGTCGATCGCAGCGCGTTCGTCGCCGGGTTCATCGACGACCGGTGGAACATCAACGCACGGCTCGGGGAGAAGGGGGAGATCGTCCTCGACTGCGGGAAGCCGGTCGAGACGAGCCCCGACGAGACGCCCGCCTCGCTCGCGGCGGGTGACGTAGTGGTCAAGGGAGGGAACGCGCTCGATCCGGAGGGCGTCGTCGGGGTCCTAATGGGGAGCTCGACCGGGGGGACGGTCGGCCGCTATGTCGCGACGTGCCTCGCCCGCGGGGTCGAGATCGTCGCGCCGATCGGGCTGTCAAAGTCGGTTCACACCTCGATCGTCGAGCTCTCCCGCGAGATGGGGATCGGCCGTGTGGAGCTTCAGATGGGGATTCCGTGCGGGATCTTCCCGTTGCACGCCCGCGTGGTCACCGAGATCGAAGCCCTGGAGACGCTCTTTCCCGTCCGCGCGATTCACGTGACGTCCGGCGGCGTGGGGATCGGCGCCGGAGCCGTCTCGCTTCTGATCGAGGGCGAGGGAGCGGCCGTGCGGGACGCGTTCGCCCTCGTCGAGTCCCTCAAGGACGAACCGGACGTCGAGCTCGTCGGGCGGACATGATCGATTCCTATCGGACGCTCGCCGAGCCGGCGAAGGGGCGGATCTGCCGGAAGAAGTCCCGCTTTCTGTCGTTCGTCCATCCGGTCGACTCCCCGGAGGAGGCCGAGGCGAGGATCGCCGAGGTCCGTCGCGCCTATCACGACGCGGCGCATCACTGCGCCGCCTATCGTCTCGTCGCGTCCCCCGGCCCGATCGCCGCGTCGGACGACGCCGGCGAACCGTCCGGATCGGCCGGCCTACCGATCCTCCGCCGGCTTGAGGAGACCGATCTGTTGAACGTCCTCGCCGTCGTCGTCCGGTACTTCGGCGGGACGAAGCTCGGCATCGGTGGGCTGATCCGAGCCTACTCCGACGCGACGGACGCGGCGCTCGAAACCGCTCGCGTCGTCGTTCGCCGCGTCACCGTCGACGTGTTGATCCGGTTCCCCGCGGACGTAAACTCGGGAGTCATGGCGACGATCCATCGATGCGGGGCCGAGGTGAGGGACGTCCGATTCGGCGAGACGGCCGAAATCCGGGTGGGCCTCGCGCCGAGCGGAGTCGCGGCCTTCCGCGGGACGATCCGCGAGGCGACCGGAGACCGCGCTTCGACCGAGGTGCTCGGATGATCGATTCACTGACCGGGGAGGTCGTCCGAATCGGCGCCGATTACGTCGTCATCGACACCGGCGGCATCGCGTACCGAGCGTTCGCCACGACGACGGCGCTCCGCGAGCTGACCGAAGGACACGAGGCGCTCCTGTACACGCACCTCATCGTCCGCGACGACTCGATGCAGCTGTACGGCTTCGCGTCGCCGGACGAACGTGAGGCCTTCTGCCAGCTGCTCACGGTCGGTCAAGTCGGCCCGAGGCTCGCGTTGCAGATCCTCTCGGCCCTACCGCTCAAGGACCTGATCGAAGCCGTCTCCTCCGGCGATGTCGTTCGGCTGACCGACGTGAAGGGCGTGGGCAAGAAGACGGCCGAAAGGATCCTCGTCGACCTACGCGACAAGATCGGCGGGCCGGGGCCGCCGCGCGAGTTCCTTCTCTCCGCGGGAGAGGAGACGGCGCTGCGCGCGCTTACCTCAAGACTCGGCTTCTCGCCTCGCGAGGCCCGCGAGGCGCTTCAGCGGCTGGGCGGCCGCGATCTCCCCCCCCAGGAGATCGTCCGTCGGGCTTTGGAGATCCTGGGCAGCCGCGGATGAGGATCCTCGGAATCGATTACGGCCGGCGGCGAATCGGGCTGGCGCTCAGCGACGAGGAGGGGATCCTCGCCACCCCGCTCCCAACGTACGTTCGCGGCCGATCGGAGGAGTGGGATCTCGACGCCATGACCACGCTGATCCGCCGACACGACGTGGCGGCAGTCGTCGTCGGATGGCCTCTCAACATGAACGGCTCACGCGGCGGGATGGCGCTTGAAGCGGAGAAATTCGCCGATCGGATTCGACGGGAGGCCGGGCTTCCGGTCGAGCTGTTCGATGAGCGCCTGACCAGTAGCGAGGCCGAGCGCGTCTTGCTCGACGCCGATCTGCCGAGACGTCGAAGAAAGCATCTCCGGGACAGCCTCTCCGCGGTATTGATCCTTCAAGGCCATCTCGACCGGCGGAACTCCTCAGACCAGTCGCCGAATTCGAAGAACGGAGCTATCCCTTCTTCTCCTCCCGCTTGAGGAATTCGAGGATCGCCTCGACCACCAAGTAATTCACCGAGCGATCCTTCGCCTGAGCCAACTTCAGCAGCCGTTCGACCGGCCGTTGGTCGATCTTGCTCTTCGGCACGTAGATCGAGATCTTATCCAGGAGCTGCTTCGGCACGAGATCCCCCTTTTGATATACGTTGTAGATTGTATTGTAGCAGCCTTTGTTAGAGAGAGCAAGGCGACATCGGAGGCGCTCACGTTCGGCCTTTCGCCGATTGCTCCAGGTATGCCTCGATAAAGCCGGCGAGATCTCCGTCGAGGACGGCGCCCACGTTCCCCGTCTCGTGTCCCGTGCGGTGGTCCTTCACCATCTGGTACGGGTGAAGGACGTACGAGCGGATCTGACTCCCCCATTCGATCTCCTTCAGCTCCCCCTGCAGCTCCTCGAGTCTCTCCGCCTGTCGCTGACGGAGGAGTTCGTTCAATCGGGCGCGGAGGACGCGCATCGCGTTCTCCTTGTTCTGGTGCTGGCTTCGCTCGTTCTGGCACGAAACGACGATCCCCGTCGGGAGATGCGTGATCCGGACCGCCGAGTCGGTCACGTTGACGTGTTGCCCGCCGGCTCCGGACGAGCGGTAGGTGTCGATGCGGAGCTCCTTCGAATCGATCTGCAGAACGGCCTCCTCCACCTCGGGGACGACCGATACGGCGGCGAACGACGTATGTCGACGATGGGCGGAGTCGAACGGGGAGAGGCGGACCAGACGATGGACGCCCTTCTCCCCTCTCAGATTTCCGTACGCGTATCTCCCCTTCACCTCCAGGGTCGCGCTCCGAATCCCCGCCACCTCGGCCGGACTCACCTCGAGGAGGGCCGCCCGGAATCCCGTCCGCTCGCAGAAGCGCCCGTACATCCTCAACAGCATCTCCGCCCAATCCTGTGAATCGGTCCCCCCCGCTCCGGCGTTGACCGACAGATAGCAGTTCCCGTCGTCGTACTCGCCGGAGAACGCCGTCTCGATCCGCAAGCGTTGAACGCGCCTCTCGAGCTCGACGAGGCGCCCCCCGAGATCTTCGAGTTCGGCGTTGTCTCCTGCCTCCACGGCCATCCGGTGAAGGAGGTCGATCTCCTCGAGTTCGGCGCTCACATCGCGGTAGTCGGTCAGCTTCGATCGCGCACGCTCGACCTGCTGGGACACGTTCCTCGCGCGGTCGCGGTCCTCCCAGAATCCGGGACTCGCCATCTCCCCTTCGAGGCGGTCGATCTCCCCTCGGAGTCGCGCCGGGTCAAAGGGAATCACCGATCCTCTTCACCAGGTCCTGCAGCCTCGCGATCCTCTCTTCGTGCATGCTCGTCCTCCCGTAGTCATGCGCCATCGATCCGCCCTTTATAGGGGAATCGGCGGTCGGCCTCAACCGTCCGGGCGGAGGACTCTGTTGACACCGGGAACCGGCCTCACTACGATGCGGACCCGGGGAGGGCGGCGGAATGAGGGCATCGATTCACATCATCGGAGGCGGGATCGCTGGACTGTCCGCCGGTTGCTACGCACGGATGAACGGGTATCGGAGTCGGATTTTCGAGATGCACTCCCTCCCCGGCGGTCTGTGCACCGCGTGGCAGCGGGACGGCTACACGATCGATGGCTGCATCCAATGGCTCGTCGGTTCGTCCCCGAGGAACCGCTTCTACCGGCTGTGGGAGGAGGTCGGCGCGGTTCCGAACCAGTCGATCCATGACCACGACGTCTTCGTCCGGATCGAGGGCGACTCCGGTCAGGTCCTTACGCTCTACACCGATATCGACCGGCTGGCCGCCCACTTGGACGAGCTCGCCCCGGAGGACCGCGATGTCCTCCGCGAGTGGACCCGTGGACTGCGCCGACTCGCTCGACTGGACCTTCCGGTCGAGCGGCCGACAGAGCTGATCGGCCCAATCGGGAGGCTCGGCACGGCGATGAAGTCCCTGCCCCACATCGGCGTCCTCCGCCGCTGGTCCGAAACGACCGTCTGCCAGTTCGCCGAAGACCTCGACAACCCGTTCCTCCGGGAGGCTTTCCCGCTCGCGTTCGAACTTCCGGAGTTCCCGATGGTCGCGATGATGATGACGCTCGCCCGGATGCACAACCGGGCCTCGGGCTACCCGATCGGAGGCTCGCTCCCGTTCGCCCAATCGATCGAGAAACGCTATCTGGAGCTGGGCGGCGAAATCGTGTACGGAGCGCGCGTCGAGGAAATCCTCGTCGAAGAGAACCGAGCCGTCGGGGTCCGCCTCGCCGACGGGTCGGAGCATGGCGCCGACGTCGTCATCTCGGCCGCCGACGGCCACGCGACGATCTTCGACCTTCTCGGTGGCCGCTACTGCGACGAGACGATCCGCGGGTACTACGAGCACCTTCCCATCTTCCCCCCGCTTCTCTTCGTCGGGATCGGGGTGGGACGCACCCTCGGAGGCTTCCCGGACGCGGCCTCGGGGATCAGCTTCCCCCTTCGTGAGCCGATCATCGTCGACGGCCGAAAGCTGACGCGGCTTTCCGTGCATGCGAACACGTTCGACCCTTCGCTCGCCCCGGCGGGAAAGACGGTGCTGAAGGTGATGATCCCCTCGAGCTTCGAGCGGTGGCGGAAGCTCGGTGAGCGGCCCGACGAGTACCGCGCGGAGAAGGAAGCGGTCGCCGCCGAGGTGATCCGCGGGGTCGACCAGCGCTTCCCCGGATTGTCGGAGGACGTTGAGATGGTCGACGTCGCCACGCCGGTGACCTGGCATCGATACACCGGGAACTGGCAGGGAAGCTTCGAGGGCTGGCTCCCCTCGCCAAGGACCCTGACGCTTCGGATGAGCAAGACGCTCCCCGGCCTGTACGACTTCTACATGATCGGGCACTGGGTCCAGCCCGGCGGCGGCCTGCCGCCGGCCGTCATGTCGGCGAGGCACGTCCTCCAGATGATCTGCAAGGAGGACAACCGGCGATTCAAGACGAGCGTCCCGACCGCGACACCGAATTGATCCGGGACGCGCTCTGAGAGCGAATGCATATCCCCAGCCGGCGAAGGAAGAGGAATGCCCAGCAAATGAAGAGACCCCCTTTGAGATTCCCCTCTCGCTCGGGGTCGTTGGGACGCTCCTCCTTCCGACCCTCGTGGCGCTCGCAGCGCCGGCCGCGGAATGCACGCTCGCGTCGTCGATCGGATCGAGATGTAGCCGTTTCCAGGGAGTTCATCGAACCGCCTGGCCCCGTTCACCGGCTCTTCACATCCGCGCGGTATCTTGACGATTGAAAAGGAGCGTCGCACCTACAAAGCGCAAGGGCGACTTTCGACATAAGAGGGGTCCTTGGTGGACCCCTCTCTCCTTTTCGTTCCCACAGACCCGGCTCAGAGGAGCACGTCGGTGCCCGCGCTCCTGGACGCGGGGTCCCTCTCGACTCTAGCGCGCCGGCTATTCAGCGATCCGCCCTTCCGAGTCGATCCGAGCGAGCACCGCATCGAAGTCGTCGCCGACTCGATGGACGTAGACCCAGCCCGACACGACGAAGGTTCCGTCGGGCAGCCCGAGGATCGAGAAGCCTCCGTAGACGATCCACGACCGCCACGGCACGGCGTCCCGCACCCAGGAGACCGTCCCCGCGTCATCGAACCTCATCATCGGGAACCCAGGTCCGAATCCGGCGACGAGGTACGATCCCCCGTCGGTCGCGACGACGGAGACGCCGTAGTCGTCCTGATACTGGCTCCCTTCGTGCTTGCTCCAAATCAGATCTCCGGTCTCGGCGTCGGCCTCGGCGAGCCAGAAGTCGAGCGGGGACTCGCTCCCGCTGACCGGCTCCGAGATTCCCACGATCACGACGTCCCCGTCGGACGAGAAGACCGCGTCGTTGCCCCACTGCTTGACGTCGCCGTGGTACAGCGCGCTCCAGATCTCGCTCCCGCCGGAATCGAGGCGGAAAAGACGTGAGCCGCGACGGTTCCCCTCGTAGCTGCCCGGATAGGAGACGCCGGTGAGGACGAACAGATCCCCGTTCTCCGCCTCGAGCGCGGCGACGCCGGTCTCGTTGCCGTGGTCGTCGCCGAGCGTCGCCTCCCAGAGGA
>Ga0315554_1000971_pt1 | contig 16959 bp, 16 predicted proteins | sample SalMarSW160370MG_FD_202114 | JGI IMG/M metagenome (GOLD analysis project Ga0315554, IMG submission 202114) | Salt marsh sediment microbial communities from the Plum Island Ecosystem LTER, Massachusetts, United States - Salt Marsh Sediment SW1603-70 ... | reverse complement strand
GAAAGCTGCTGGTAGCCATGGCCGAAGACCCCCGGGTCGTCTTTATCAAGCTGGCTGACCGCCTGCATAACATGCTTACCCTGAAGTATTTACCAGTAGAAAAACAGCAGTCCATCTCCCGGGAGACCCTGGAGATATACGCTCCCCTGGCGCACCGCCTGGGGATATGGGAGTTGAAGTGGCGGTTGGAGGATGAGTGCTTCCGCTATTTGGACATAGAGAACTACAACCGGATTGCCAACCTGGTTGCCACTAAGCGGGTGACGCGGGAGGAATTCGTCGCTGAAGTCACCGAGCAGCTCAGGCGCGAGTTTGAAAGTGCTGGTCTCCAAGCCGAGGTATCTGGCCGGCCCAAGCACCTTTACAGCATATACCAGAAGATGAAACGTTACGCTGACATGGGCAAGGACTTTGATGACATCCATGACCTTCTAGCACTCCGTGTCCTGGTGGGCTCCGTACGAGACTGCTACGGTGCCTTGGGCATCGTCCACACTCTGTGGCATCCTATGCCGGACCAGTTTGATGATTACATCGCTAATCCCAAACCAAACGGTTATCAGTCATTGCATACCACCGTAATGTATCAGAGAACAACCCCGCTGGAGGTACAGATTCGTACCCGTGAGATGCACGAGTTCGCCGAGTATGGCTTGGCGGTCCACTGGCGTTACAAAGGGGGAGAGCAACGTGATACCGGCTTTGAAGAGGGGGTGAAGGGGCTACGCCAGCTGATAGAGTGGCACCGGGAACTGCACGGGGCCGAGGAGTTCCTGGAGGCAGTCAGGACAGACGTCTTCAGTGACCAGGTCTTTGTCTACACTCCAAAGGGGGAAATAAAGGACCTGCCTAAGGGTTCTACCCCCCTTGATTTTGCCTACCGGATTCATACCGACCTCGGGCACCAGTGCATCGGTGCCAAGGTTAACGGTCGGCTGGTGCCGCTTAGCTATCAACTCAAAAATGGTGACGTTGTCCAGATAATGTCGGGTAAGGGAGACCGGGGGCCGAGCCGCGACTGGCTGAATTCCAACCTGGGCTATGTCAACACCTCTCACGCCAAAGAGAAGATACGGCAGTGGTTCAAGAAGCGCGAACGTGTTGAGAATGTGGAGCGGGGCCAAGAGCTTTTAGAAAAGCTGATGAGGCAGCTCGGTATAAAGTTCAGCGAGCGAGAGCACCTGGCCGAGTTATTTAAACATGACAACCTGGATGATTTCTACAACGCTATTGGCTACGGTGGGATAACCACTCACCAGATTGCCTCAAAACTGGCTGATATCGAAGAAGAAGCGCCAAAAGAGGCAGAAGCAGAGGTGCCGCTCAAGCGAGTAACCTCGACAATAAAGGTGCTGGGTGCCGGTGACATGCTTACTCAGATTGCCAGGTGCTGTAACCCTGTGCCCGGTGACAGCATCATTGGCTATATCACCCGGAGCCGGGGTGTGACCGTCCACCGTCGGGACTGTGTTAACGTTGCCAACGAAGAAGAGAAGGAGAGGATGGTCTCGGTGGAGTGGGGACAAGCGGACATGCTTTATCCGGTAAGGGTCCGGGTGGATGCCTGGGATAGGGTGGGACTGATGCGTGATGTCACCATGATGGTTGCCGAGGAGAAAGTCAATATCGCCGCCGCCAGCATTGCCAATGGTGAGGACCAGACTATTTCAATATTCCTTACGCTGGAGATAGGAGACCTGGCGCAGCTCAGCCGGTTGCTTTCAAAGATTGAAGGCGTGCGGAGTGTCACCAGTGTTGCCAGGACGGCTGAGGGAGTTGCCGCGAAGTCTACGCCGCAGACTGATGCCAGGTAGACTTTTGTACCGTAAGGAGAATATTTACCGAAGGGACCGAGGAGGAAAAGATTGCCTATCACCAAGTCAGCCAAGAAGCAGGTGCGAAAAGATGAAAAGCGCCGCCTGCACAACAGGTCCATCCGTAGCCTGTGTCGGACTAATGTGGTCAAGGCGGGACGACTTATTGCCTCAGGAGAACTTGAGGCAGCCCGTGAAGCCGTGACCATCGCCATCAGTTCGCTTGATAAGGCGGCGGAGAAGGGGGTGATTCACCCGAATAACGCTGCCAGGAGAAAGGCACGACTGATGAAGAAGCTGAATCAGGCCCTGGCCAGTTAGATTCGGTCCTGTCGGTGTCACCTGACTCACATCGTATCGGTTTGACATTTCCTTTCAACTAATTGTAAATTACCTCTGGCACCAGTGAAAGCGGGTGCCAAGTGAGGTGGTCGGGATGTTGTCTCAGTTTCAACAAGTAGGGCGGGACCTGTTTACCCGGGGGCTCGTCGCCTCTCATACCGGTAACCTGAGCATCAGGTTGAGGAACCGTATCATTATTACCAGGCGCGGCTGTATGCTTGGAGCGTTAGAGGAACACGACCTTATCGAGACCGGGGTAGAAAAGAATGACCGTTCAACACCGCTTGCCTCCACCGAGCTTGGGGTACACCGGGCTATTTACCAGGCTACACCGGCACGGGCGATAATTCACGCGCATCCACCCCATGCCACCACCCTGTCACTGATGAATAAGGAAATTGTGCCTAGCTGTGCTGAAGGTCTTGCCACCGTGGGCCGGGTGCCGGTGCTTGGCTGGAATATGACGGTGAAACCTGGAGGGCTGGCTGAGATAATCGCTGAGGCGCTGAAAGAGCACCGCATTGTCATGGTGCACGGGCACGGCTGCTTCGCTATTGGCCAGCTACTTGAGGATGCCTTCAACTGCACTACGGCGCTGGAAGAATGCAGCCAGGTTATTTACTTACTGAGGTCCCTGCAGAAACAGCCAGCTGCTTAGTCGCCGCGTATAAAGTCCTTGATGCTGCTTGACTTGGCAATTGAGGCCAAAGCCGTCGGGGCGAATTTTGCCACAACTAACAGTCCCACTATAACTGACCATATGACAAACATGCCCGAATGGGTGCCCATTAACCAGGCGATAAAGGGTAAGGCCGCCAGGCCAATACCCATGGCTAGAGCGACATTGCGGATAGTTACCAGGGGTACAAGGATGATGCCGAGCAGGACTCCCAGCCCTATGGCATAATGGTAGATGGGCATGAGCACGGCCAGGGTGCCAATCGAAGCCCCCATCCCCTTACCCCCGCTGAACTTCAGCCAGACCATCCAGTTGTGGCCGACCACGGCTGCTGCTCCTGCCAGGTAGATGTAAACCGGGTCTAACTGCAGCGCCCAGTAAGCGATGGCCACTGCTGCTGCACCCTTACCGACATCAATAATGCCCACGGCAATAGCCGGGCCTATCCCGACCTCACGGAAGGTGTTCAGGCCGCCGACGTTTCCCCCACCGATTTTGCGGATATCCTTGCCGCTGATGAGACGGGTGAAGATATAGGCGGACGGTATCGAGCCGAGAAGGTAGCCTATAAGAAAGACGATGATTCCGGTGACGAACTCATTGTTGGCTATCACGAGAGGCCTCCGCTATTAATTCTATTTCTTGTAGACCGGTGTGCACCAGTCGGAATATTTCTGGTTGTTATTCAGGATAATGTCGTTGTATAGCTTCTGCAGTTTGCCGGTTACCTTGCCAATTTCGCCGTCGGCTATCCTGCGATGGTCTATCTCTGAGACCGGTGTAATGTGGGCCGCCGTGCCTGTCAGGAAGCATTCATCCGCCTTATAGAGTTCGACGCGGTCAATGTGCCTTTCGATGGTCTCAATACCAAGCTCTTCCCGGGCCAGTGTTATAATGGTATTCCGGGTGATACCAATCAGGATGCCGTCCGAGCCGGGTGGTGTCACCAGCTTGCCGTCAATTAGCAGGAAGACATTCTCGCCGCTGCCCTCGGCGACATAGCCGTCCGGCGTCAGCATGATGGCCTCATCATAACCGTTCTCAATTGCCTCTGTCTTGGCAGCGGCGTTGGTCACATAGAGGCCGGTGAGCTTGGCACGCGGCACTTCGTTGGGGAACCTCCAGGAAGAGATACAGCACCGCGCCCGGTCAGTATCAAGGTATGGCCCCCAGGGGAAAGCAAAGAGTAGGAAATCACTTTCCAGGTTATGGAGGCGGACTCCCAGAGACTCAGAGCTTTTATAAGCGAGGGGGCGAACATAGACATCTTCCTCGTAGCCGCACTTAGCCACCACCTCAACCGTTATCCGGTGGAGGTCGTCCAGGGTGTGGGGCAGCTCGATATTAAGCAGGTGACAGCCGTCTAGCATCCGCTGGTAGTGCTCCTTGAGCCGGAACAGGTATATTTGCTTCCGGCTACTGTTCCAGTTGCCCCGGATACCCTCAAAGACGCCGGTGCCGTAGTGCATGAAGTTGGTCATGACATTGAGATTGGCTTCCTCAAGGGGAATAATCTGGTTATGAAAAAAGGCGTATGACGGCATGAACAGTCTCCTCTCCAGTGGTTAAGCTGACTCAACTTCGTATCGCGACTTTATCAGTATCAAGATATACTGTAACAGCCGCGTTGGCTATAATTATCTCGTCCGACTTGTCTTCCAGTATCGGTAGCTGCTGGCCGTGAACAATCATGCCACCCTCGACCACCTTTATTTCCTTCTGGCCGAAGGGGAGGGCCTGGAGGACTTCTTCGGTATTTACCTCGTCAGGACGGGGACAGGCAATAAGGACCTCGACGAACATTTCGTTGAGGTCTTCCAGTGCCACCATTTCCCGCAGACCGACCAGGCTGACCCGGGCGATGGCATCCTTAACTGCCTTGGTGGCCGCCCTGGTGATATCCTGGCCGTGCTGCTCCACCCCCGTCCCCATCTCAATAACAAAACGTTTCTTGTTCACGATGTATTCCCTGGCCTGATTGGGGCTATTATAAAGCAGGTGCAGCGGGAAGACAAGAGGAGGCAGATATCGGGGGAGCAAGAGTCGGATAATGGGAAGCCATTCTTCCTTAAATAGTTATCCCAACGAATCCGGGGCTTCGGACGGCTTGGCTTCCTCACCTACTTCGGCAGCTTCCGCCACCCCTTCGGCGACCTCAACCGCTTCTAGTACTTCCTCTACCTCCATCCGCTGTACTGCAATCCTGACGAGCATCACTTCTGGGTCGTTGAGAATGGTAATGCCTTCACCGGGGATAATATCGCGTACGCGGATTGCCTGGTCGGCTTCAGCGAGAGAGGTGACGTCCACTTCTATACTATCGGGGATATTGGCCGGGAGACACTCAATACTCAACGTATTGAGCTCTTGCGCTAGCATGTTCTCCTTGTCCTTCAAGGCAGGTGCTTCACCGACCAGCACGATTGGCACATCGACTTCTATTGCCTCGGTCATTTTAACCTGGTAGAAGTCCACGTGGAGCAGACTTCCCTTCAATATGTCCTGCTGGACTTCACGGGCCATCACTGTCCTCGGGCTCTTCTCATCGTCAATCTTGAGATTGATGAGCCTCGTCTGCCCGGTGCGCGTAAGCACCCGCTGAAGGCTGGCAGTATCACACTGTAACGCCAGTGATTCTATCCCGTGACCGAAAACATGTACCGGCGTGATGCCCTGACGGCGCAAGAACCTGACCTTCTTGCCGAGGACATCTCGTCTGGCGGCGTGCAGCTCTATCTGTTCCATCTGGTTGCTCCCTGGTAGCTGATAACTTCTTACATTAAAACATATTTTGGGGCTCTATGTATAGGGGCTTGTTTTTCGACGTGCCTATCTCGACAGGCTAGGCGTCTGGAGGGTATAGTCGCCGCCGTCACTTGAGGGGAAGATGTCCCTGAGGCGCAGCGTGCGACCGGTCTGGATGGCGGTAAAGCCGTAGCGGTTGCGGATGCGGTCGATGGCCCGGTTGAGTTGCTCCTGTCGGTGGTCACGGGATTCCAGCATCGTCAGTTGCTGGCCCGGCTCCACCAGGTTGGATATCCCGATGCCGATGAGTCGTACCGGCTGGCTCTCCGTCGCTAGCGCCCGTCGCAGTAAGGCCTCCCCGGTGTCATAGATTACCTGGTCGGTATCGGCAGACTGCGGCAGGGTGTGGCTGCGCGTAATCGTGGTGAAATCGGCGTATCTCAGCTTGAGGGTGACTGTCTTTGCCTGCTTGCCCCGCCGCCGCAGGTCACTCCCCACCCTTTCCCCGAGGTAGCGCAGGGTGGCTTCCAGCATAGTCCTCTCGCGGGTGTCCTTGTCGAAGGTAGTCTCGCGGCTGATTGACTTGGCCTCCGCTGGCGGCGATACCTGCCTGTCGTCAATGCCAGTGGCGGACCGGTGTAGCGCCTCACCAAACGCACCAAAATGACTTTTCAGGGCCTCCAGTGGCATCAGAGATAGTTGGGATAAGGTCTTTATCCCCAGGCCCTTCAATTTTTGTTCTGTCTTTTTGCCGATTCCCGGCAGCTTCTCTATGGATAGCGGTGCCAGGAAGGCCCGCTCCTCACCAAACGGTACCTCGATGAGTCCGTCCGGCTTGGAGAGGTCGGAGGCGACCTTGGCGACCACTTTGCAGCTGGCGACGCCGATAGATGCGTTAAGCCGCAGTTCGTCCTTAATACGCTGCTTGATGGTCAACGCCATCTGGTGAATCGAGCCGTGGAGTGATTCGAAACCGGTCACGTCCAGATAGGCCTCGTCGAGTCCCATCGGCTCGAGGAAGGGGGAGAAATCGGCCAGGATAGCCATGAACTTCTTCGAGGCGTCACGGTAGCGGGGGAAGCTGCCCTCGATGAAGATGGCCTGGGGGCAGAGACGGACGGCGGTGACCAGGGGCATGCCGGAGTGTAATCCGAAGGCCCGGGCCTCATAGGAGGCGGCGGCGACCACCCCCCTCCGGTCGGGCCGCCCCCCGACGACCACTGGCTTGCCCAATAGTTCGGGGTTCAGTACCTGCTCCACCGAGACAAAGAAGGCGTCGAGGTCGATATGCATGATGGTCCGGCTGGCCACGTATCTTTCTCCTGTGACGTTACCAGATATTATAGCACATCCGTACTATTAATGGTTAAATTTCTGCGCCAGCAATAACTTTTTGGTCGCTCCGGCGTTATAGCTTTTAGAAAGGTGGGGGTGATATTCGTGAGGACAGTAATTACTGAGTGCATCAGGGAGATTCTGTTTCGGATAAGGTGGCTCGTCATGTCCGACCGCCAGAGGTACGCCTACCTGTGGAACCGGACGAAGGAGACGCTATAGTTTATCGGGTTGTTACCTCCCCACCCTCACCCACAGTCTTTCGCCGTCGGTGATGAATTCGATGGTGCCGTTTTCGTCAGTGCGGTAGATGTTATCCCCACCGATTTCCTCCTCCAGCCTTTCCATAACCTCATCGCTGGGGTGACCGAATGTGTTGTCGGCGCCCACCGATATTACTACGATTTGGGGGTCAACGGCGGCGAGGAATCCCTGGCTGGTGGAGGTGCTTGAGCCGTGGTGGCCTGCCTTGAGCACGGTGCTGGACAGGTTGGCGCGGCATTTCATTAGCTCGGACTCTGCCTCCTCGGTAATATCGGCGGTGAGCAGGAAACTGACCTGACCGGAGCATACACGCAACACAACCCCGATATCATCGAGGTCAATCTGAGCATTATCCGGTAGCGGATTCGCCGGGTTCAGCACTTCGATGGTTACGCCCTCGATACCCGTGTCGATTTGCTGTCCGGCCTGTGCGAAGGTGTATTCGATACCCTCTTCCTCAATGAGACGGAACCATTCATCGTAGAGGGGTGACTGATAGTCCAGGTCTGTAAAGAGCACCTGCTTGACGTGGTAGCGTTGCAGGACGTCGAGGAGACCGGTGAGGTGGTCGGCGTGGGGATGGGTCAGTACCACCAGGTCGATTGTCCTGTCCCAGAAGGGCATTTTCCTGCCCAGTTCCAGATTCAGTTCCCGGGGGTCGGGGCCGCCGTCTACCAGGATGTCCTGGTGGGCGGGGGTCTGGATGAGGATGGCATCGCCCTGTCCGACATCGAGGAAGCTGACGTGGAGGTTGTCGTCAGGCATGGTAACAGCGAAGATAGTTGCTAGGGTGGCTGTTACCAGCAGAGGTGGCAGCACCCATTTCTTTGGCAGACGTATAAAGAAATTAATAACCGGGGAAATCACGGGAGACAGCCTCGTCCGGTAGCGGTAGAGCCAGATAATCCCTATTCCCGCTATATAATAGACCCATACCAGGCGGGCGTCTATCGTGCCGGTATTAATCGACGACAGGGGAAAGGCAGCCATACCGTTTACCACAGCCAGCATATATGAGGCAAATAGCCAGGAGAGCCAGCCAAACACGTAGGCGACGGGTAGGGCGATAATCCCCACGACGGCAGTGAGTGCGCCGGTAACGATGATACCGGGTAGCGCCGGTAGTGCCAGAAATGTTGCCAGGGGCGCGACCAGTGAGACGATGCCAAAGTAATAGGCAATCAGCGGCCAGACGACAATAATTATGCCCAGGGTTACACAGAAGGTGTCGTTGATATAGCCGGCGGTACTGGCGGCGGCATTGCCTTCACCCAGCGTGGCGTTGACCGCTCTCCTGCCCTGCACCTGCAACCACGGAGAAACGAACATCAGGCCGACCATTGCCAGGAAGCTCAGTTGAAAGGAGGCATCCCACAGGACTTGAGGGCTGATGCCGACCATTACGGCGGCGGCGAAGGTGAGTGCCGTAATGGCGCTGCGTTGCCTGCCGAGTAGCTCCGCTGCCAGGAACAGGCTCACCATGATTGACGCCCGCAGGACCGGTGGACGCATACCCGTAATCGAGGCATAGAGCCAGATGGCCACCAATGTCAGCCAGATGTAGATATAGTATTTACGTCCGAAGAGTCTACTGCCGGTAGCGAGCAGAATGCCGGCGACGATACTGAGGTGAAGTCCGGAGATGGCCAGCAGATGAGCGGTGCCACTAAGAGCAAAGTTGGTCTCCAGTGATGAGGGGATATTGCCGCGCATCCCCAGGACTATCCCCTGGACCAGTGCTGCCTGAGGCTCAGGCATGACCTCTGCAATGTTTTCGGACAGCCGGTGTCTTAATGAGTAGAGCCAGGCCAACGGCGGGGACCCCTTTCCTGTGTCCAGCACCTCTATTTTGGGGTAGAGCATCATCGAGTGGACTCCCTCACGGGCGAGGTAATCGGCATAGTCGAAGTCCTCAAAGCTGACCGGCTCCTTCAGTTCGCCGCTTGCCAGGAGGACGTCGCCGTAGCTATAGGTCGGGTACGGACGGACATACAGCAGGACGGTTCCAGTTACCTCCCGCCACTCCCCGTCCACTTTCACCTCCCAGGCGGAGAAGCGCAGGTGAGTTGTCTTGTCTCCGACCTCAGGGTCGCCGTCTAGTATCCCCTTGATTTCCAGAGCGCCGCGGTCGTTGTAGAACTGGAGAGAGTCGGCATCGGCTGATGTCGGGTCAGGCTGGAAGTGGAGGATACCGCCACAAAGGATAATGGTACCCAGGGCCATCAGGGTGGCGGCTTTCCGGTGCCGGCGGAGGAGAAAGGGCAGCGGCAGGGTGACCAGCCCGACGAGGAGAAGTGGTAATGGCAGGTTATAGACTGATCCCAGGAAGATACCCGCTATCCATGCACAACTGAGGAAAATCAGTGACACTGTCGCCCGCCTCGGTTACTGGTCGGCAACCGTAATCAGGTCCTTGATTTGCTCGTAAGTGGTGGCGCCGATGCCTTCTACTCTGGTTATTTCGTCGGCACTGCGAAAAGGGCCGTTCTCTTGGCGGTAGTCGACGATTGCCTGTGCTCTTGTCGGGCCTATCCCGGGCAGGGCATCAAGCAGCCATGCCTCGGCCCGGTTGATGTTAATCTTCTGCGGTCCGTCTTCTGCCCCTGTCTCCAGGATGTAGAGCTCCAGCTTGGTGAGGACGGCATTGTCGGTGGTGCCGCCGGCGGCTTGAATAAGGGCCCTGATGGAGTCGCTATTGCTGAAAGGGTAGTATCCGGGGTTGGTAACAGCACCACCGATGAAGATATTGCCCTGGTTCTCCTCACCCTGAGATAGAGATATTTCTAAGGGAGGACTTGGCTGGCATCTTGCCCAGGCAACCAGGCCACCACCGATTGTGACGGCTATCAGCAGGACCATCACCAGCGTTCCGAACCGGTCGAGCTTACTAACCGTGATTTGGAGACCTCCTGCTCTTGGCGGTCTGGTTCGGAGGACAGGCTGCGGTCAGGTTCTAAAACAGGCAGGTATTAAATTTATTGGCCGCTGAGGGCGGCTCGTAGCGCATCTTCGGACTCGTGGGCCGTAACCGCTATTACCTGGTCTTCCGCCTGGAGGATGGTGGCACCGGAGGGGACTATCGGCCTCCGTGCTTTGCGAACAATAAGAGACAGTACGCTCCCTTCCGGTAAAGCCAGTTCCTTTATGGGTTTACCGATGGTAGGTGCGCCCGGAGGGATTTTCACCTCGACGATTTCCAGCCCCCTATCCCTGATATCGCGCAGATGTATTAGAGTATGTGTCGGGACCTCTTCTTCGATGCTCTCGAGTATGAGATTGGTGGTGTTGATGGTGACATCGATGCCCAGTTTCTTGAAGATGGACTCGTTCCTTGGATTTCTGATGCGGGCGACGGTTCGGGGCACGCCGAACATGTGCTTGGCCACCTGGCAAGAGACCAGATTGTCCTCATCATCTCCAGTCACAGCAATCAGCATGTCGGCCCGGTTGGTTCCAACTGAAGCCAGGGTAGTCGACTCGCAGCCGTCACCACGCACACAGATACTACCCAGTTCGTCGGAGAGCGTTCGGGCAACAGTAGCGTTCGTCTCCAGTATCAGGATTTCATGCCCTTCATCAAGTAATGCCCTTGTTAGGTAATAGCCAACCCTGCCGCCGCCAACGACGATGACATACATGGCTTACTCTCCTTGGGACTCCAATTTCTCTCTGAGTATCTGAGCAAAGAGTGTCGTCGGGCTGATCGCCTCCAGACCCAGCTCCTCGTACATATCTCGGCGCAGGGGGTCATAAATACGGCAAACCGTTCTGGGTACATTAAAGATGTGTTTGGCTATCTGGCTAGCCATGATATTACGGTTGTCCCCCTGCGTTAGGGCTACAAAGGCACCTGCCTCCTCGATACCCGCACTCTTAAGCACCTCTTCGTCAATGCCGTTACCTATCAGGGCCGTTCCCTGAAAGTTGGGGGCCAGCCGCCGAAAGCTGTAGGAATCTATGTCTATAATGGTGACGGTGTGCCCGTCCTGCTCAAGCAAGGAAGCCAAGCGGGCGCCAACCCGCCCGCATCCCATGATAACCACTTTCATTGTGCCGCCTTATCAGGAGTATTATCAGGGGTATATTGATGGTATAGTATAACACGGCAGGGCGCATGTTTCAGCACATGGGGTACTACGTCGCCCAGACTAAATTGGCCGAAGCGTCGCTGGTAGGTGGTGCCTATCACAATGAGGTCAGCCTCGCGCTGGATGGCCTCATCAACGATAGCCGGGGCAGCATCACGTGCTTGCAACAGGTCGGTCTCGACCGCGCAGCTCTCCCCCGCACCGATACTCTCCATACGGTCCAGCACTCTCTCTGCCTTCTCGACTTCAGCTTCGAGTTCAGTATCCAGCGGGAGAGTGCGGTCTATCGGGATAATGTAGACGGCCATGATTTTGGCCTTGTCTTTTCTGGCTAGCCGGCAGGCCAGCGTGATTGCCTCTTCATCAGCGGGGGAGCTGCTTACAGGCACCAGAATATTATGGAATTCCATGGACTCCGTTTCCGTTCACTTTGAACAACGAATATTATAATCCTGTCAGCGATAAACTACAACAGCACAATTGCTTATTTTTCTGTACCGCACTTTTTCCATGCTACCGCCACTTCCAGAAGGAAGGGACAAAGAGCATCAGCATGGTGAAGAGTTCAAGGCGGCCGACCAGCATACAGGCCATGAGAACACCCTTACCGATAGGATGAATGAATCCGTAGTTGGCCGCTGGCCCTACCAGGTTCAGACCAGGTCCCACCGTTCCCATTGTAGCAGCAACTGAAGATATAGCACTAACAGGGTCCAGGCCAACGGCGCACATCGCCAGAAAAGCCGTGGTCAGAATAGCAATGTAGGCGATGCTCATGCCCACGATGCTCGAGACCACCTTTTCTGATAAAACGGCTCTCCCCACCCTTAAAGGTATGACGGCGCGAGGGTTAAAGGTCAGCCGGACCTGTCGGGAAGTAAGTTTGGATAGTACCAGCAACCTGATTACCTTTATTCCACCTGCTGTTGAGCCTGCGGAGCCGCCGATAACCATCAGGACGACCAGGATGGATCTTGAAAACGCTGGCCACGTGTCGAAGTCAACGTTGCTGAAACCGGTTGTTGTTGCAATAGAGGTAACATTAAAGATACCTTGCCTCAGCGCGGAACCAATGGGCAGGTCACTGCGCAGTATAAGCTCTAAGGTGACGAATAAAGAGGCGCCAACGAGCAAGGCCATGTACAGTTTAAACTCGGGGTTCTTAAACAGCTGTCCCGGCTGGCGCTTCCAGAAAAACAGATAGTACAGGCCGAAGTTCACCGCAGCCGCAATCATAAAGAATATTACAATGCCCTCGATGAAGACGCTGTTGTATGTACCGATACTTTGATTGGTGGGTGTAAACCCCCCTGTGGCCATAGTGCATAAAGCAACGTTTATGGAGTCGAATATGCCCATACCAGCCACAATGAGCAGGATAATCTCAATGATGGTAAAACCGAGGTACAGCAGCCATACTGCCTTGGCCGTATCACGGATGCGGGGTGTTAGCCGTCCCGCCTCTGGCCCAGGCATTTCTGCCTCCACGAGGTGGGCGGCACCAATGCCCACTACGGGAAATAGGGCAACAAAGAGGGTGATTATGCCCATTCCCCCCAGCCACTGGGTGATGGAGCGCCACAGGAGAATGCTCTCGGGCTGGTCTTCGACAATGTGCAACACTGTGGCACCGGTGGCTGTAAAGCCGGATACTGATTCAAAAAGGGTGTCCAGATAGTTAGGGAAGGTTCCGGCCAGCGCGAAGGGAATGGTACCGAAGAGAGAGGCCAGTATCCAGCCACCGGCCACCAGTAAAATTGCTTCCCGCCGGTTCAGCCTGCCCTCGCCGACTGGCGTCAGACGCCAGACCACCAGGCCCATGCCGATGGTTATGGCTGTGGCAATGGCAAATGCTGCGGAGGCAGACTCTCCCGATACGAGACCCCAGACCAGTGGGAAGAGCATAAAGCAGCCGAGAATGATTATTAGCAGTCCGAGGTAATGGCAGACAACCTTTATTCTCATCTACTTTTACTTAAAAAGTCGCTCCACAGCCGGGATAGCTGACAGAGACGAGACGATGATGACGTGGTCGCCGGGGTGAATCACGCTGTTATTCGGGGGAATTATTACCGTGTCATCACGGGCGATTGCGCCAGCGACTACTCCTTTTGGCAGGCCAGCCTCGGCAATGCTTCGCTGCGCGATGTTGGCGGTGGTACTGGTAACAAACTCGATTGCCTGAACGTCCTTACCTCCAATAAATGGTGCCGAGATAGCACCACCGTGGAGAACGAAGTGGGTAACTCTGCTCGCGACCTGTAATAAAGATGACACGGCGACATCCACACCAATCGCCTCCGCCAGGGGGACGTAACCTGGCTTGTTGACGGTGATTATAGTGCGGGATACCCCCAGGTTCTTGGCGAGCAGGCTACAGAGGATGTTGAGCTCATCACTGTCAGTGGTGGCGATAAAGGCGTCAGCCGCTGGTACACCCTGCTCAATAAGGAAGTCGGGGTCGGTGGCGTCACCCTGGAGCACCGTCGCCCGCTCCAGCCTGGCAGCAATTTCCTGGCAGCGGTCGGTGCTCTCATCAATCACCTTAATGGTAAGGCCGTGCTTCTCTAGGCCCTCGGCAACCAGAAAGCCGATGCGTCCTGCACCAAAGATAACAACGTTCCTTACCGGGTGTTGAGGTGGGGCAAACATTTCGTGAAATTCGTCCATGGAGTCCCGGTGCGCCACCAGGTAAACGTGGTCACCATTTTGAATGACTTCATCAGAGGCGGGCACGAACGTTTTTCCAGAACGGGAAATGGCAGCAACAACGCACGGTTGCGGGAAGGTAATGGCGTCTAATGGTCTGTCAACCAGCACCCCCTGGTCTACCCTGAACTCCCTTATCTGGACCCGACCATCAGCAAAGCTTTCTCCGGGCGTCGGATAGAGGCTTGACAGCATCCCCATAATTGCGTCGGCCACCTCCACCTCGGGGTTAATTATCAGGTTTATCCCCAGTGTTTTCGGTCTGATGACCTTGCGCGCCGCTGAAGGTGATTTGGCGGCGGTGATGAAGTACCCTGAATAGTCAGGATTGCGGACCCTGGCAGCCGTCATCACTGCCCCTAGCTCCTTGGCAAGGAAGCAAATGAGCATGTTGGTCTCGTCGTTGTTGGTGACGGCAATGATTAGGTTGGCACGGTTGACTTCGGCCTCTCGGAGGATTCTGGGAGTTGCGGCGTTCCCCACTATCGTCTTGACATCGAGCTGACGGCGAACACCCTCCACCACGTCCTCGGAGGGCTCGATTACGGTTACCTCGTGATTTGCTTCCGCCAGCAGGGAAGCGACATGGAATCCGACAGTCCCCGCACCAGCGACAATAATATACATCTAGCTCATTTGAGGCTATTCACGTATTTTACCTCTGATACCTCTGAATAGCCTTAGAATACTTCGAGCGAAATTGCGCAGCAGCTTTCTCGACCTTTTTCGCCTGCGAAGTACCTGGTCACCCTGCTTACTCGTTGGCACCGGCTCGAAGGTGTCTTTCTTTGCCTTTGCTGTTATTCCGTACATCTTTCTAAAGCTGTCTCCCCCTTATTAGCCTTAGGCCGACTTACCTTGCTTTTTATCTCCGTAACTAAGATAATGGCATCATTTTAACGGCAGGTCAAGTATTCACATCACAGTTTTGGCTTCATCCGATGCTGCCTGAAAAAGGGATTTTACTGTTCTGGCTGTTATCTGTCAAAGTAACCGGGTAACCAGCCCTGCGTTCTGGAGGCCGAACAGGATAAGGCTACCAGTTAAATCTGGTAGCCTTAAGTCACAAAGTATTCCGTCCGGGCTGTCCACTTGGGATTCCCGTGCATACCCTCTACTCTGCCGACCTCAGGCCTCCTGATAAAGCGGTGAGGAGGCCTTCATCAGACGGTTCATGTGTCGCATCTCGGCAACCAGCTTGCCGCTGTCCTTCTCATACAGCTCCGAGTCCAGCCAGATGAACTCGGTCTTCGGACTGGCGCCAACACATACGATACGTCCCGTTTTCCGGTAGGGTACCCCGGCCTTTATCGGGCCGTTGACGTTACGCAGCTCGGTTGCCCCGAAGAATCCCACTGACGGTCCATCACGGTCGCCAGTCAGATCAAACATCAGGGCGCCGTACATCGAGCTGGGATTCAGTATGGAAGGTCCCCAGGGAGAGCTTCCCTTGTACCAGTCTATGGGGTCAGTAATTGTTTCAAGGGCCCTGTTAAGGTGCTTCTGGGTGAAGACCACGTTTTCCTGTGGTGGAAGCTCGGTTCCTGGTTTCGTCTTAGCCAGAATGCGTATCTCCTCCGGCGGTGAACTCTCCAGCGGGATTTTGCGGATGTACGAGGCCTCTTCCGGCTCGCCGATGCCCACTGTGCCCTTGGCCACGGTTTGACCGTCACGCATCTCCACACTGGCCCTTAGCTGCACGTTATCGGTCCCCTCTGGAGGTATCTCAATCACTGCCCGTACCTCCTCCCGGTCCAGGGTGGCATAGGTGTAGTAGATGCTCAGTGAGCCCTTCTCGAACCAGCGCTGCCCGAAGAGCTTGATAAGCAGCGGAGGAAAGAGGTTGAGGTGGATAGTACCGGGTATCGTGCCGCCGCGCATCCCTATTTTCTGTGCCACTTCGTCGGTGTGAATGGAACCGGGTGCTCCCTGCCAGACGTTGACCGGTGCCCGCCACCCCCCATACATGTAGCCTTCTTTGATAACGATATCGTCAGACATGTTTCCTCCTTTGCTAGAGCAGGATGTTTTTTATATTTTGAACCACTAAGGCGATAATAAACGTTCGATGGCGGGCTGTCAACTTTGACTTACTCCGTCTGGTGCCTGTTTATTATGTGGTGGCTCCAGCTACCATCACCGGATAGCACACCACCTATTGCGCAAACTCTGATGTCATCTCCCTGATAGGTAGCCTCCGATATTTCATACAGGTATTCGGCCAGGTCTTTCGCTGTTTTTCCGCTGGGCTGCAGCCGGGGCAGCTCGGAAGCAGGGCCGAATGCCTCCGGACTCTCCAGTGAACCCTTGTATGTTGAAATCCCTGTCAGTACGCCCGGTTCCGGCTTGACTTCAAAGGCACGGGCCGGCGCTCCCTGTGTTACTATCCCGACGATGAACACCGGCTTACCGTCACCAGCACTGGTAATTACACCGGCAATCCGGGGCGTGTTCAGGCTGTCCGGCTCGGAGCCGGCACCATTAAGTACCTTTTCCAGGTAGTCTCCGGTGGGTGCTGTCCCCGCAATCAGCAGGAGTCGGTAGGTCTCAAATATGGCTTCGGTCTGGATGCCGTTGCTGACCACGGCCATGCCTGTCTGATTATCAAATTTCACGCTCGGGTAGTGGAAACGCAGCGGGACATGTTCTTGCTGCCCGATGGGGTCGATTCTGATGCTGTCGTCTGCAGCTACGGCCAGACGCTCCCGGCTCTGCGGGCTGCGTCCGGTGACCAGATAAGCCAGGGCTGGTCTGCTGTCAGCGGTCAGCCCGATGAATAGCTGCCTCCCTGGGTAGGGTCCATTCGGATTACTCATAATGCTCCTCTCCCCCTTTTCCTTTGGCTTTCTAGGTATGTGTCTGGTTATGCTTTGTTTTCTTCTTCTCTGCCCAGAAGATTGCTCGTGGTGCTCTCTCATTATACGGGTTTCCGGTGCGGTCGCCATATACCTGCTTTACAATGAAACCAGATTTCTCAAGCCAG
>Ga0315554_1000970_pt1 | contig 16975 bp, 9 predicted proteins | sample SalMarSW160370MG_FD_202114 | JGI IMG/M metagenome (GOLD analysis project Ga0315554, IMG submission 202114) | Salt marsh sediment microbial communities from the Plum Island Ecosystem LTER, Massachusetts, United States - Salt Marsh Sediment SW1603-70 ... | reverse complement strand
ATTCAATGAACAATCTCACTTTATCAGATGGAGACAAAGTAAGTATCGCCAAAACATTATCAATAAAATTAAAACGTGAAATGGGGAACAAGTTTACCGTAAAATTTATTTGCACTGAGTGGGATAAAGATATTTTGGGAAGAGTTTACGCGGATAGTAGAATGGATCACAAAGCTGTATCATTTACACATAATTTCAACACCAGTGGCAGCTGGAGCGATATTTCAGGTACAAGAACTCTATCAACCAATCCAGGCTCTGATTGTTCTACTGATCTAATTTACGCAGTTTCTATAAATTGAGACCTTGTTTAAATAAAACCAGTTCCTCAACAAGGAACTGGTTTTTAATTAACATATTCTATTTCTAATAAACATTTTGAAACTATTGCGGTTTTTTGTGTGTTATTTCTGTCACAATTTTTTTTATATCACAAAACTAATAATTAAGATTTCTTTTTTTAATTAGTAATTTTTATAATTAAATGAAAATAAATCCCCATTTGAAAATAATAATAAATCACTTCAGCACTTTTCAAAAAGAATAAAAAATAATTTATAATTAAGATAAGGTTCAACATGAAAACTTTGTATTGTTTTGTATTGTCATTTTTATTATGGGGAAATCTATTTAGTCAAACCCAGACTGCTCAGGACCCGTTCTTCGGACACCGTAAGCTCGGCAGTTCCGATAAACTATCACTTATCTGGCATTCCGGCGGAAATTTACCTTTAAAGTATCAAACTTTCAGGTATGCAGGCAGCGGGGGAGGTTATTATATGGATTCAAGCACTTCGGCTAGAGATACAAATACTGCAATATCCGGTCGAAATAGAATTGATGCTGTTACAGGGGATTTTACCGGCAGCGGATTGGATAACCTGGTTATTGCAGAAGAAGGAGTTAATAATTCTATTAAAATTATTGTACCGGATATAGATAAAAATACTATGAACTGGACCGGCGAAAGTATTTTAACTCTTTCGAATGTTTTATATCCGAACCCACTTAATTATAAAGCCATAAGATTTCGATTAATTAAAGGATATTTTGATAACAGCCAGACTCCGGAATTTGCAATTGCATACTGGAATAAAGACTCTACAATTCAAATAACAATATTTAAAGTTGATCCTTCTACATTAATGCCTATAGAGTTATCAACAATTGCCGATGTTAATATAGACCCTTCTTCTTATGATTCCGGGCTGTATGATATTGCTGCCGGGGATTTTAACGGGAACGGCCGGGATGAGATTGTTCTTGTAACTTACTCACCGAACGGTTGGAAAATTTCCGCTAAGATTTATGACTATGTAAATAATAATGGAACATATTCCATTGTACCAAAAGTTAATAAAAGCGATTTATTTACTTCGAGCAATTTTTTTGACCCGTATCATACAGTAAATGAAATTGATGTTGCTGCCGGGCATTTTAAAAGCAAAACTTTAACAAACCAATTTGTTGTTGACTTTGTACTTCATAGATCGGGTTCGGAAACTTACGATTATTTATTGCCGGCTTCTGTTACACCTGGTTTAGATACTATTAACGTAAATTATAATAATCTTCATCAGGTTAGGCAGACTCTCGGCAGTTCTACTATACCGATAAACATAAAAACGGGCGATATAACACATGATGGTAATGATGAAATAGTTACTTATGCATCCGGTTCTATTTACATATTTTCAGTTGATGATACACTGCATATAAGTGGAGGGGGTGCAAATTCTGTGAATATTCCGGATCTTTCAGTTCATACGGACCTGGTTCTGGCTGATCTGAATGCCAGTCCAACTGATTCTGTTTGGACTCCCGAAATAGCCTGCATGTCCGCAACAGAATGGGAACCTGATAATTCTTCCTGGTACTCTACTTTCTCAATCCATGTCTTTGAACCGGTGGTGGATGCAAACGGAAATATTACATCGGTTCCGGAAAGAATTTCAATGACGGTAGATTCTATTGTTACAAACAATGTGGAATATTACTGGGCTTTGACTGCAGGCGACTTCGATGGTAAAAGCATAAGGCTTGGCAATCCTACTTACTACCATGTTACAAATATAGTTCAGCCGCTAGTTATATTAAACGCACCGCCGACTCATTTCGATGTTTTTAATGATACCAGTTTTGATGTGAGCAACAGCTATAATGGTCAAACGTCTGATTTCTATTCAGATTATTTCACTACAAAAGAAACAGATTTTGAAATGGAAACGGAACTTCATACCGGCTGGTCTGTAGGCGGAAGCGTTGAAGGAACTTTTGTAATACCTGAATTGGAAATACCTGTTAAAGTAAAAGTAGATGCTGATTATGGACACAATTTCTCTAAAACGAGTTCAAGTTCCGAAAGCTTTACAATTAAACAGAGCACACGAGCCAGCAATGATGATTATATTTATGCTATGGTTGTTGATTATGATGTCTGGGAGTATCCGGTGTATGCAAACGGAACAATGGAAGGATATACTTTGGTAGCTTCACCAAAGTTGCAACAGAATAAATGGTTTCCCAGTAAAAGTTCCGAAGGAGACGCTTATATTCCAAATCATGAAGTGGGAAATATACTGTCTTACAATCAAATCACTTATCCTTCTGACAACTCGAGCCTGTCACAGGCTATAAGATGGCAAACATCAGATGCAGTAACATTAGATGTTAACTCCGGTGCGGAATATGATTGGTCACTGGAAAAACAAACAAGCAATCAATCAACAACAACAAATGAAGTTAAGTTTGATGCAAGTGCTTCGCTCGGGTTTGAGATTCCGTTTAAGATTATTCCAAATTTTGAAATTCATGGGAATTATTCTCATGATTCCATTTCAACGGTGACAAATAAAGTGACATATACGCAAGGATTGGATGTTCATCTTGGCCCGATAAATCCCGGTATTCCCGGCGGCGGATATTATACTGTTACTCCTTATGCGTATTGGGCGAGAGACGGTGCATTAGTATTGGATTATGCTGTTAAACCGGGTGCGGCCGGTGTAAATGAGCCGGAAACATGGTGGCAGCAAAAGTATGCACACGAATCTGATCCGGCATTAATTCTTCCATGGAGATTAGACAACGACAAAGGATATAACTATTCTGCTGATAAACTTCAGGAAACTAAAGAAATGATCTTTAATCCGGAAAATCCGAAACCAGGAGATACCGTTAATATTCAAGTTAGAATTCATAATTTCAGCCTAATACCAACACCCCAGCCGGTTGAAGCAAAATTTTATATGGGCGATCCTGCAAACGGCGGAACCTTAATGCAAAGTTTAAGCGGAAAAACTATCTTCTCAACAAGTGATTTTATAGCTGCACGGGGGAGTAAGATAATCACTTTTGATTGGAAAATACCGGATAATACACCCGATAACTCTAGAATATATGTTGTAATTGATCCTAATAATTCATTCCCTGAAATTCATGCAAGCAATAATGTTGGGTGGAAAGTTATGAATATTCAAAGCGGAATAAACGGAATAACGAATAATATTAATTCTCCCTCGTCATTTGTCTTAAGTCAGAATTATCCCAATCCGTTCAATCCTATTACGACAATAGAATATACTATTCCGTACTCAAGGTTTGTATCATTAAAAGTATATGATATTTTAGGAAGAGAGATAAAAACACTTGTAAATCAACAGGAATTGCCGGGTACGTACAAAATTCAATTTAATGGAAGCGAATTGGCAAGCGGTGTATACTTCTATAGACTTGAAGCCGGAGAATTTGTTTCAACTAAGAAGTTTGTTTTACTGAAATAGTTTCATATAGTAAATCTTAAAAAAATGATTTATTATGATAAAATCCCCGCTTTCTTTAAAGTTGGGATTTTCTAATAAAAGTGTAATTTTGATAATTATCTTTGCCAACCAAAAACTAGCTATTTTGCAAAATTTCAAACAATTGTAAAGTTATACTTCAGTCGATTATTTATAAAAATCCCCCAAATCTGTTAATAAATTCATAAAAGTTACGATAATATATTTGAATAATTGTCCACTCAAGGAGATTATCTGTTATGATTAAAACCCGAGGGATATTTATGCTGAGGAAGTATTTAATTTTCATTTAAGAAAATATATTTAGGGAATTAGTAATCCGGAGATCACGTATGGTATCCAAAAAATTAAAATTGAACTTATGCTTATTTTTCGTTTACATTTCAATCAATTACCCGTTGAAAACAATTTCTTTCTCTTTTAACAATAATTATCTATACGAAAAGTAAGTCAAAATGATCCTGTTTATAAAGTTAAAGCATAAATCAAATGAATTGATTAACAGTACATTAAGCAAAGGTGTATTGTTAAAGACTGCAGTTCTATCGTGGGTTCTAATAATTATTACGCTTTTCATATTTATTTTGGGGATAATACCAGCTCAAAGAGCAGCAATGGAAGAGAGAATGAAGTCCGAAGCTAAAGATATTGCCAATTCGATTGGACAGGTTACTGCTTCTTCAATGATAAATAAGGATTATGGTTTTATTGTAGATTATTGTTCAAAGATTATCAAACAAAGTAATTCTATCCTTTATATTATAATTACAAAAAAAGATGGTTTTTCTTTAGTACAAACAGCAAATGGATGGAGCCAAGAGATAATTAGAGGCGATCCTAATCTTCCTAATACTAAAGAATCAACTTCACAATTTACTTATAGCTATCTGGTAAATCAGAAAGTTTTTCATTATTCCTATCCTTTCAAATATTCCGGTAATGATTGGGGCAGAATAAATATCGGATTGTCTGTAAAAAGTTTTAATCAGAATATGGAAAATTTGTATTATAGGATAATCTGGCTGGCCGTAATATCTATTTTCGTTGCTTTTGTTGTTTCAATTTATTTTGCAAATAAACTTACAAGCCCTATTCGTCAACTAGAAAATGTTGCGCAAAAAATATCGGATGGTGAATTGAGTGTTAGAGTTAGTATAGAAAGTGAAGATGAAATAGGAAGACTTGCCTATTCTTTTAATAAAATGGCTGACTCGTTAAAAAGTTCACAGGATAACCTTGAAAGAAAAGTTGAACAAAGAACTGCCGAATTAGAAAAAATAAATAAGGTTTTGCAAGTACAAATTAAAGAAAAAATGCTGGCTGAAAATGCACTAACACAATATAACATTCGATTGGAAGCACTCGACAAGATCTATCGAGGAATTATATCAGCAAAATCTGTAGAAGATATAACGAAGGAAGTTTTAAATCATTTGAAAAAATTATTTGCTTACAGTTCTAAATCTTCTATTGCTTTATTTGATGAACATAATAATACTGCAATAATTTTTAACAGGAAATTTGAATGCGATAATTTTGATCCGATATCAAAAGTTGAAATTCCATTAAAAGAAAATTTTGATCTTGAATTGGAAAAAGAAATTCACTTAATGGATTGTAAAAATATATTGGTAGATAATGTCTTTTATAATGAAATTTATTTTGGTGAAGGAATAAAGGCATGTTTATCTGTTCCGCTTTTGATACATGGACAATTGATTGGTACAATTGCAGTCTCCTCTACAGAAGCCGATTCTTTTAGTGAAGAACATAAAGAAATTTTGTCCGTTGTTGCCAATCAGCTGGCAATAGCGATTTACCATGCACTTCTTCAAGTAAAGATAAAAGAACATGCAAAAAATTTACAGAATTCATTATCTGAAAAAGAAGTGTTGCTTAAGGAAATACATCATAGGATAAAAAACAATTTACAAGTCATATCAAGTCTTCTTTATCTAAATTCTAAAAAGATAAAGGATAAAGAAGCTTTAGATATGTTTAAAGACAGTCAAAATAAAATAAAATCAATTGCCCTTATTCACGAAAGACTATATCAATCCAAAAGCCTGGGGAAAATTAATTTTAACGACTACGTAAAAAGTTTAATGGTTGATCTTTTCCGCTCCTACGGCATAAACCGCGAAATCATCAAGTTAAATATTAACATCAATGATATTAATATTAGTATAGATAGCGCGGTACCTTGTGGATTAATTATAAATGAACTTGTTTCAAATTCGCTTAAGCATGCTTTCCCCGAAATGGGAAAACAGGGTAATGATTATATAATAAATATTGATTTCAATAAAAACGGTAATAATGAATTGCTGCTTTTCGTGGGGGATAACGGAATCGGGATTGGTCCTGATATTAATGAAAAAAAGGAACATTCGCTTGGCATACAATTAGTCGAGACATTGGTAGACCAACTAGAAGGTACGATAGAAATAGATTTAAGCTCGGGAACCGCATATACAATAAAATTTGAAGAAACAATTGTTTAGAGAAGGTAATTAAATGTCAAATGCGTCAATATTAATAGTTGAAGATAACAATATAGTAATGTTGGAATTAAAAGACCGGCTGGAAGAGACAGGATATAATGTTGTTGGTTATGCACCATCCGGGGTGGAAGCCATAAAAAAAGCGGAAGAGTCTCATCCCGACCTGATAATGATGGATATTAGACTTAAAGGTGAAATGGATGGAATTGATGCTGCTGCGAGAATAAAAAATGAATTGGACATCCCTGTTATTTATTTAACTGCTCATACTGATGATGATACTCTCCAAAGAGCAAAAATAACCGAACCTTACGGATACGTTATAAAGCCTTTCGAAGAAAGAGAGCTTTTTTCAACAATTGAAATGGCACTCTATAAACATGGAATGGAGAAAAAATTAAAAGAAAGCAGGCATTGGTTGTCCACCACTTTAAAGAGTATAGGTGATGCCTTAATTGCTACGGATTCTAAAGGAATTATAAAAATAATAAATCGTGTTGCAGAAGATCTTACGGAATGGAATTACGATGAAGCTTACGGAAGAGAAATCAATGATATCTTTAAAATCAAAGATAAAGATAATCCTATTTTAATAACTCTTCGCTATCTGTCTATAGCCGGGTTATCTAATATAACCTTAATAGGAAAAAACGGTAAAGAAACTCCGATTGATTTTAGCTCTGCACCCATCAAAGATGAAAACGGAGAAATATCCGGCATCGTACTAGTATTCAGGGATATTACTGAGAAGATAAATGCTAAAGAATTAATTGAAAAGCAAAGAGTTTTTTTGAGGCAAATAATCGATACTGATCCGAATTACATTTCCGTTAAAGATGTTGAAGGAAAATTTGAACTTACCAATAAAGCAACCGCTGAAGCTCTGGGAACAAACATTGATGAAATTATAGGTAAGCACGATGTTGATTTTTTTGATAGTGAAGAAATTAGTTATCAAAGAGAAATAGAAATGCAGGTGATAAATTCACTTGAAGAAATTTATCTTCCGGAAGATAAATTGATTGATGCTAATGGGAAAGTACATCTTCTTCAAACATTTAAAAGAGCTATTGATAGCCAGGATGGGGATAGAAAGTTGGTACTATCTGTTGCTTCCGATATAACGGGTTTAAAGAAAACAGAGAATGCACTGAGAGAAAGTGAACAGAGAATAAAAACTCTTTTAAAAGCCATTCCGGATATTGTTCTTCGTTATCAAAAAGATGGTACAGTCTTAGACTTTCATGTTCATGATTCCGAAGCACTTTTTCACAATGCTAATATACTTGGAGAAAAAATATTTAACATATTCGAAAAAGAACTCGCAAATAAAATTTCAGTCTTTTCTGAAAACGCAATAAGCAGCGGACAAATACAAATATTTGAACATAACATATTTATAGATAAACAAGTAAATTATAAAGAAATCAGGATTGTAAATTTACCCTCAAATCAACCGGAAAACTCGGGAGATGAATGCATTATAATTATTAGGGATATAACCGAACAAAAATCAGCACAGGCAGAGATGTTAAAATATCTTTCCGAAATTAAGGAAAGTGAAAACATTTTAGAACAAAAAACAATTGAACTTTCCGGTCTTAATCAGAAGCTGAATGAATCCGAACAAGAATTAAAGGCATTGAATGCTAGTAAAGATAAATTCTTTTCTATAATTGCTCATGATTTGAGAAGTCCCTTTACTTCATTGTTAGGACTAACAGATTATTTAGCTTCCGAATATAGCACTATATCAACCGATGAATTGAAAGGGATTTCGAGTAATTTATTGAAATCTGCAAAAGTAACATTTAACCTTTTGGAAAACCTACTGCAGTGGGCAAGAATTAGAACAGGAAGAATTAAGTTTAATCCTGAGTCATTTAATTTAAAAACGGTTACCTATCAAATGATTGATTTATATAAAGGGAATGCCTTAAATAAAAATATTTCCTTAGAAACTGAAATAAATACGGAAATAAATGTCTTCGCAGATTTAAATATGGTTGAAACAATATTTAGAAACCTTATATCTAATTCAATTAAATTCACAAAAGAAGAAGGGAGAATAGTTATATCCGTAAAAGAAAAAGACAAATTCGTGGAAATAAATATTGAAGATAACGGGGTAGGCATTAGCCGGGATACAATAGGAAAATTATTCCAGATAGATCAAAATGTTTCTACTTTGGGAACTCAAAATGAAGAAGGTTGTGGCTTTGGATTAATTCTCTGTAAAGAATTTGTTGAAATAAATAAGGGGGAAATTTTTGTTAAATCGGAAATTGGAAGAGGATCGGTTTTCAGTTTTACATTACCATTAAGCAGAAGTTGAGAGGTTTCAAATATTTAAAAGAATATGGAAAAGATATTAATTGTTGAAGATGAGTCTATAGTTGCTCTTGAATTACAAAGCAGGTTAACTGATTTAGGTTATTTAGTTTGCGGAATTGTTGTTTCAGGCCCTGAAGCAATTAAGCTCACCGCTGAAAAAAGACCGGATATTATATTAATGGATATTAATATAAAAGGACCATTTGACGGTGTTGAAACTGCTGAAAAAATAAAAGGGATGTATGATATTCCCATAATTTTTCTGACTGCATTTACCGATTCAAGCACTTTGGAAAGAGCTAAAATTGCCCAACCATATGGGTATATCGTTAAACCTTTCGAGGAAAGAGAATTACATACCTCAATTGAAATCGCTCTTTACAAGCATAATATGGAAAGAAAACTGCGGGACAGCGAAGGAAGATTATCTACCACACTTAAGAATATCGGCGACGCTGTTATTGCAACGGATAGTGACGGTAAAATTAATTATATAAATCCTGCCGCTGAAGAATTGACATCGTGTAATTATACTGAAGCGATAGGTAAATATGTTTTAGAGGTATTAAATATTTTTGATATAGAAGTCTATAATTCTGCTCATAATGAGATTAAATATTTAATAGCCACGGGTGTAACAGATGATTTCCCTGATAATATAAGAATTTCTTCTTCAGATGGTAACATTAGAATTGTTGAACCCAATGTCTCATTAATTAAGGATGAAAGATCAAATATAGATGGGATTGTTTTAGTCTTACATGATATAACTGAAAAATCAATTACTAAAAATGCCCTTGTGGAATCTGAAAAAAAATATAGGGAAGTCGTTGAAAATGCTTCGGAAGTTATTTTCGGTTTAGATATTAACTGGAGATATAAATATGCAAATGATACCGCTTTAAGAATTTCAGAATATTCAATTGAGGAATTGAAAGTTATGAATTTTTATGATCTTGTTTTACCTCATTATAAGAAGTTCTGCAAATCTAAATTGATGAAACAGTATTTAACAAAAGAAAAAACTACATTTATAGAATATCCGTTCAAATCAAAATCAGGCAAAATTATTTGGTTTGCACAAAGCAATACTACACTTATAGAAAATGATAAAGTTATTGGTTTTGATATCATTGCTAGAGATATTACTGAAAAAAAGATAGCCGAAATTCAATTGAATGAGCGGAATGAATTTATTGAAATGGTTCTTGAAAATATTCACACTGGTTTAGTAGTAAGTAAGATTGAAACAAAAGAGATTATACTAGTTAATAATAAATTTGAAAGAATATTTGGTTATTCCAAAGATCAAATAAAATATTTTTATCAAATTCTCGATAATGGAATTTTAAATAACGTTGATTATTTAGAAGAATTAAAACTAAAAATTTACGACGGTATTAAATTACATGATTATTCAAAATTGAAATATGATAATATAAGGATTATTTCTGCAAATGGAGTTGAAAAATACATTACACTTTCAATAATTCCCATTTATGACCAGGATATTTTTATATCTTCAATTGAAGATATTACTTATAAGAAAAAAGCTGAAGAACAAATTCTTAAGCTTTCCCGTGCTGTTGAACAAAGTCCAATTTCCGTTGTTATTACTTCAATTGATGGGAATATTGAATATGTCAATCCGAAATTTGAGGATGTTACCGGGTATTCTCTTGGGGAAGTTGTAGGGAAAAATCCCAGGATATTATCTTCCGGGTTAAAACGACCTTCGGATTATAAAGAACTCTGGGATACTATATTAAGCGGAAATGATTGGACAGGAGAGTTTCAAAACAAAAAGAAGTCGGGAGAATTTTTCTGGGTATCGGCTTTAATCTCACCGGTAAAAGATACTGAAGGGAAAACAATTTACTTTTTAGCTTTGCAAGAAGATATTACCGAGCGTAAAAAAACCGAATTCGAATTAATTCGTTCTAAAGAAAAAGCAGAAGAAATGAACATGCTGAAATCTGTTTTCCTTACCAATATGAGTCATGAATTAAGAACACCTATGGTAGGCATTCTTGGATTTTCACAGATACTTAGGGATGAATTAACTGAACCAAATAAAATCGAAATAGTGGATCTGCTTATTAAATCAGGGAAAAGATTACTTAGTACATTAGAATCGATTTTGGACTTTTCCCAGCTAGAATCCAAACAAATCAATATGAATTTGGTTAATATTAACATTTTGGAAAAAGTCGAAGAACTTATTAAGAATTTTCATGATCGTTTAGCTGATAAGAAATTAAAATTAAATCTTCATTTTAATGATAGGAAATTATATGTTTCGGCTGATGACAGATTGGTCAACCAGGTGCTGAATAATATTATTGATAATGCAATTAAGTTCACATTAAAAGGTGAAATATCGATTGAGACAGATAAAATTATTGAAAATAATTCAACATGGGGAATTGTAAAAATTTCAGATACCGGTATTGGAATATCAAAAGAGAAACAAAAAATTATTTTCGAAGATTTCAGGCAGGCAAGCGAGGGGAGAACAAGAAGCTTTGAAGGTAATGGATTAGGGCTGACTGTTGCAAACAAGATGGTTGAGATGCTGAACGGATATATAACTGTAGAAAGTGAACTTGGGAAAGGAGCAACCTTTACTGTCTATTTGCCGGCAGTTTCAGAAAACAAAGATGAAAATGAGGAACAAATGGCTAAAGATAAAAACAACCTTCCGGAAATACTTTTAGTTGAAGATAATGAAATGAATAAGGCAGTTGTTATGATTTATCTTAAAAAAGTTTGTAAAGTTGATTATGCTAAAGATGGTTCAACGGCTATCCAAATGGCTTTACAAAAGAAATATTCGGCAATACTAATGGATATAAATTTGGGAAATGGAATGAGCGGCTTAGATGTTATGAAAAGAATAAAAGAGAATAATGGGTATAAGGATATTCCTTTTGTTGCTATTACAGGATATGCAATGTACGGCGATAAAGAAAAATTGATAGAGGAAGGATGTACTCATTATTTATCGAAACCATTTTTGAAAGAAACTTTGGTAAATTTGGTTATGGAATTAATTGATAAAGGGAAATATTCGAGAAATTAAAAAGTATGCTTATCAAACATTTTTGATTTTGGAATTAATTTGTCTTTTCTCTAATCTAAATTGATTCAGTTCCTATTCATTTCTATGTACAGTATCGGGTGAAAAAGCCGGTAAGCAAACGGCGATATATTCTGCTCCATCATTTCCGGGAGTACTGTATTGAATCCATTCATCTTTATTTGCAATTATTGCTTCTCCTGCTTGGACATCTATTGTTTCCTTATCGGTTTTAACTCTTAACATTCCTTTAAGAACAATTGTATACTCATCAAATTCCGGTTTTTGCCCTGGTTCCACCCAGCCTGATGGACTTTTCATCCGTGCAATACTAACTGAAGTTGTATTTGAATTTACTCTTCCAACAAACTCTTCAATCTTTTTAGGTTTATTACCTGAAGCAGTCACAATTGATGGAGAATTAATTTTTTTAGCCAATTTTAATCCCTCATTATGAATAAATTATTTTAATCTAGATAATTTTTCAGCAGTATGAAAAGCTTGTATAATGATAAAGAACGATATAAAAGCCCATATCGATATTAAGTAAAATTTAAAGCTTTGAAGGACAATACTTAGTAAGAGAGAAAACAAACCGGTTTCTCCCACTAATAAAATTTTCGAACCGATATAATTTTTTAATTCGATTTCTTTATTTTGTATATCAGAATTACTTTCAACTTTATGTCTTCCATTATTTATATACTTAATTGAATAACCGTATAATGTAAGAAGAATTAAGCATACAAATATTATAGATTCATCCATTGTTTTACTTAAAAAATTTTTGTATACAACAGAGATAATATATAAATTTTAATGAATTTTTTTTCTCTAATTTCTAAAATATACTTTTCTGAAGACTGAATAATTATCAGGAGCTGATTATTTTTTTATCATATTTTCTAACTTTTCAATATAAATAGAAAAAGCTTTTCTTCCTTTTTGAGTAAGTAGATATCTGGATAAAGGTTTTCTATTGATAAAACTTTTCTTTACGTCTATATATCCTGCCTCTTCCAATTTCTTTAAATGAGTACTTAAATTACCGTCGGTTGCATTAACTTGTTCTCGAAGTAAAGTAAAGTCAGCTTCATCAATTGAAATAAGTACAGACATAACTGCCAACCGGATCCTTGAATGTATTATATCGTCCAGTTGCTTGTAATCGAATTGGTTCATAACATTTTACTGGAAAATTCAGCACTATACTTTCTATACAAAACCAATCCCGGAGCGATTTGAAATGCTATCATCATACCTGCCATAATTAAAATGGAATGCATACCGGGGAATAAAAACATAATGACGGCTCCTATCCACCAGCCTGCAGAAAGAGCTGTCATCCATTTGGAATCATAAACTATTCCGCTAATAAAATACGCGACTCCAACAACAGTGCTGATTGAAGGAGAGATAAATATTCCATGAATAGCTCCGGACATGCCACCTGCAAAACCTAAAATTGTTGCAGCAATCCCCATTGCCATCCAAATAGAATTCATTATCTTGCCTGCAAATGTTCGTGATTTATAAATCTTAGCCTTTTTTGAATAATAGAGAACTGTATAAAGAGAGCCAAAACCAATAACAATTACCCAAGCCCAGTTTATTAAGAAATAGTTTTCTGTTATAATAAGAAAGTAAGTAGCCAAAAGTCCTATTGAGCCAATTATGCCCCAGAAAATAAAACTTTTGCCGTCAATAATTAAAATTCTTTTACTATCTTCAATTATTTTTTTAATAAAAGAAAGTTCTTCTTGAGCCGATATTGAGTCCATATTCCCTCCTGAAAATAAAGTACTTTGAAAAACAAAGTTAATATATAAATTTAAAGTTCATCTGTCAAGTAAAATATTTTATTTTAATAAAATTAATTTTTGTGTTGAATTATGATAGCCATTCCTTAAAATTGCAAAGTATACACCTGTGGCAACTTTCCGGCTATTTTCGTTTGTTCCATCCCAGTATAAAATTCCGTGATGAGAGAGACGGTTATAACTTCTGATTAATTGTCCTGTTACAGAAATAATATCAATATTTGAAATAGAATTACCCGGAGTATTATATTCGATTTTACAGGATGGATTAAATGGATTTGGGTAAGCTTTCAAATAAAAATTACCTGGTAAATTCTTATTTTCACTTACACTAAGTACATAAGCCATCTTTAATACAAAATGGCAAATAGATTTTTTAGGGATAGTATATGAAAAGGTATTCCCTGTAATATTAGTTATGGAATCAATTTGAGATATATTAATACTCGTACTATCCAATTTCCAAACTTTACCGCTTAATATTTGTTTTGGGGAAGTAACAGAAAAATTCCCCACTATATCTTTATCAAAGTTTTTATTTATTACTATAAGATGAATTTCATCCCCATTATTTGTAGAGCCGTAAATTGAGCAGTTAACACTATCACTTGTCTGTGAGGGAAGATAATTATCCCCTACGGTTGAATTATTACTATCATAGTTTCTGTACATTTTATAAGCGGCGGATACATAATTTGATGAAGAATTTATTTCCCAAAAAGTGCCGAAATAAACTCCATATTTTCCGAATATGCCCAGGACATCGTCCATAGCAATTGCACCTGAAATATCATTTTCACCACCGTATGAAAATTCGGTAAATGCAAGTTTAGTTCCGGGATAATATTTATTAATAGAATTCATCAAATTAGGAATAAGCGGAAGATGCGCTTTTCCATATGTCCCTATCCAGCTATTTTCAATATACTTCTTATCCCATAAAGTTCTTGGTGCTTGAACTCTGGCGAGTTGATCAGCAATGGTATTGGCATCTGAATCCGTAATTCTGTTGTCTCCGATTGCTTCGGGGTACCAATGTACATCAAGAACATCGAGAAGTCTTTTGCCTGTGCTGTCTTCAGCTTCTTTCATCTTATCAAGATAATAATCAATAAACCATGAGTAACTTTTTCCAGATCTAACTGTATTCCAATCAGGTGCACCTTGAAATGTCTGATAAGCACTGAAGCCATAGAGTGCAGGTCCAAATATTTCTGCAGAGGAATCAATATCCTTTACAGCTTTTGAGAGAGCAATAGACTTTTGAATAATTTCCCGGCAGGTAGTTTGTAGAGGATGAATTCGAGGATGAGTTGAGGGCCATAATGCGGGCTCGTTATCCAAAGCATATCCTTTTATGCCGTTTGCAGTATTTGCCATTCCATATTTATTCACAAGAAAATTTACATATTCGTCTTCATAAACAACCGTATCAGAAGTATTTGGAATTAAAGAATATGAAGAATCCTTTTCAAATTTTACAGTAGCCCAGCGGGGAGAAGGAGCAGTTTCAGCTTCAGAAACGGGACCGTTTTTATCTTTTGCTACGTAACCAGCCATTTGAAGTGTAACCAAGGAATATGTACCGAGTTGAAGGGACTGATTATGAAAATTTGTAGTAACAATTCCGGGAACATTTTCACTATCACTAGGAATACCAGCTATCCAGGTAAGGTAATTGTCACTTTGCTGGTTGTAATCGCTTCCTGCGTTTGATGCATTGTTTTCCCAGTTATAACCTGTTAATCTATTTCCCCCCAGTCTTCTTGAAGCCCAATTTTCTCCCCCGTTTAAAAGCTGGTTGGTTCCGTATATATAAGTACTAATAGGTTTAAGTGAATCATTAACCGTAATATTAAAATTTACTTCCTGCGGATAGATGTTATAAATAAATGCTGCAAAAGATATAAAAAGTATCGAAATATATTTATTCATAATTACCTTTATTTTGAAATTAAACCTGCCGGACTTTTTTGCTTAGAATACTTTTTTTTGATTTCGTAAAATATTTTTGATTTCAAAATACAAAATTATGCCGAAAAACTATCTGAATAAATTTAGTATTTGTGATTATTGAATTGAAGAATTAATATTTTCGAAATTATTTTAGTTATTAAATCTATAAAGCATTATTATTTTGATAAAGCAATAGATAAAGTTAAATATGTTCCGAATACACTTTTAATATTGAATTAAACATTTTTTACTGGCATTGTTTATGCCGATTTAAACAAATAAAACAAAGAATAAATTGAATGACATTAAGTATTCTTGATATATCAATAGTAGTAGCTTATTTGGTATTAATTGTTCTTTTAGGTTTATATATAAGTAAGAAAGCTTCTAAAAATATAAACAGCTACTTTCTGGGCGGTAATAAAATTCCATGGTGGATTTTGGGGATATCAAATGCATCGGGTATGTTTGATATTACAGGAACAATCTGGCTGGTTATGCTTTTTTTTATTTATGGTTTGAAAAGTCTTTTTATCCCCTGGGCCTGGCCTATATTCAACCAGATCTTTTTAATGGTGTTTCTTTCAGCCTGGTTGCGAAGATCAAATGTAATGACCGGTGCTGAATGGCTTAAAACCAGGTTTGGAGAAGGACGCGGAGCAATTCTTTCTCAAATAGTTATTGTAATTTTTGCTATTGTAAGTGTTATCGGATTTTTGGCATATGCTTTTAAAGGTTCCGGATTATTCTTTAAAACATTTCTACCGTGGGATTTTTCGGCAAATACGTATGCATTAATAATAATGTTTATTGCTGCAATTTACGTAATTAAAGGGGGTATGTATAGCGTTGTTTTAACAGAGATTATACAGTTCATAATAATGACTATCGCATCGATTGCAATCGGAATTATTGCTTTTTATAAAGTAAGTCCGGAAACTTTAAATGCAGTATTACCTGCGGGCTGGGATCAACTATTTTTTCATTGGAAATTGAATCTTGATTGGTCTCATATTTTACCCGATCTTAATGCAAAAATTGCAAGTGATGATTACTCTATCTTCGGTTTCTTTTTTATGATGGTTTTGTTTAAAGGTTTCCTTGTAAGCTTAGCCGGACCTGCTCCGAATTATGATATGCAAAGAATATTATCCACAAAAAATCCTGTTGAAGCTTCAAAAATGAGTGGGATGGTAAACATTGCTTTATTTTTTCCAAGATATATGATGATTGCAGGATTAACAGTTTTGGCAATAGGTTTCTATATCCCGCAAATTAAAGCAATGGGAGGAAATTTTAATTTTGAATCTTTACTTCCTATTGCAATAAGGGACTTTGTTCCTAATGGATTAAGAGGACTTTTAGTTGCTGGTTTGGTTGCTGCTTTTATGTCAACTTATGCTGCAACTGTTAATGCAGCTCCTGCTTACCTGGTTAATGATATTTATAAAAGATTTATAAAACCCAATGCAGATGAAAAAG
>Ga0315554_1000968_pt1 | contig 17001 bp, 7 predicted proteins | sample SalMarSW160370MG_FD_202114 | JGI IMG/M metagenome (GOLD analysis project Ga0315554, IMG submission 202114) | Salt marsh sediment microbial communities from the Plum Island Ecosystem LTER, Massachusetts, United States - Salt Marsh Sediment SW1603-70 ... | reverse complement strand
GACAGCCAGTATAACAACGGCACGGACTGGCAGGCGAGTCCCGTCTGGCTGCCTGCGCTGGGCACCACAACTTGGGCATACTCGTTCACGCCGTCGGATACCGTCACGTATACGGTGGAATCTCGCGCGACGGACAACGCGGGCCTTGTGCAGACTACCTATGGGACGGGAACCATCGCCTTCGACAGCACTCTGCCGACCTCCAACGTAGGCACGGATGGCTACTACCGCACGGCCACCTGGACAGGGGCCATCGCCGGCACGGCCAGCGACGTTGGCTCCGGCGTGGACTACGTGGAGATTACCTTGCGGCGCACCAACGACGGGCTGTACTACAACGGGAGCGGCTGGCAGGGCAGTGCCGTGTGGCTTCTGGCGTCGGGCACGGTCAACTGGTCCTACGCCTTCGCCCCCACTCCCGGCGTCACCTATGAAGCGCGCTCCCGTGCCACGGACGGCGTGGGCAATCAGCAAACGGCCTACGGGGCCGGTTCGTTCATGCTGGACATCGGTCTTCCCACATCCGCCGTGGTGACGAATGGATACTACGGCACTGTCACCTGGACGGGCTACATCACCGGCACGGCCAGCGACGCTGAATCCAGCGTTGCCCGCGTGGAGATTACCATTCGGCGGGGAAGCGACAACTACTATTACAACGGGGCATGGTGGCAAGCCACTTCTGTGTGGCTGCTCACCACAGGCACCAGCAACTGGAATTACCCCCTGACGCCGGTGAATGGCCAGACGTATACGGTGCAGTCTCGCGCTGAGGACATGGCAGGCAACCAGCAGACCTCCTACGGCTCGGCGGTCATCGTCTACGACAGCGGCTTGCCCAGTTCGTCCGTGACGACCAGCGGGCTGATAGGGCAGGCTGGTTGGAGCGGTCAGATTGCAGGTCTTGGCTCGGACGACTTCTCCGGAGTGCAAGCGGTGGACATCACCGTGCAGCGCGCATCGGACGGTCTGTACTTCAATGGCACAATCTGGGTCGCCAGCCCTACCTGGCTGCTGGCGACGGGAACCACTGCCTGGACATATCCCTTCACGCCAACCGAGGGAATCACCTACACCGTCCAGTCTCGCGCGACGGACCGCGCCGGAAATGTTCAGACCGCCCTGGGCACGGCTTCTTTTTCCTATGACGGCACGCCCCCATCGTCCACCGTGGGGCTGTCGGGGTACTACGGGCCTGTCACCTGGACGGGGGCTATCACCGGCACGGCATCCGACGGCCAGACCGCTGTGCAGTCGGTCGCGCTCTCCATCGAGAGGCTGGCAGACCATCTGTACTGGAATGGAGCCGTCTGGCAGGTCGTTGAGGTGTGGCTGTCTGCCACGGGTACGACGGAATGGGCTTATGGGTTTGCTCCGGCGGCCGGGCACTCCTACAGAGTGCGCGCAAAGGCCACCGACCTGGCAGGGAATGAGCAGCCCACGCCGTCCCAAGCCACGTTCTCCTACGATGCCGAGGATCCTGTCTCGGCTGTGGAGACGGATGGATTCTACCGCTTTGAGACGTGGCCTGGACAAATCGAAGGCACGGCCTCCGATGGGCAGTCCGGCGTTCAGGTGGTGGCGATTACGCTTCAGCGGTGGGTGGACAACTACTACTACAACGGGACAGCCTGGCAGCCGACCACGTCGTGGCTGACGGCGACGGGAACTCTTTCCTGGGTCTATCCGTTTGCGCCGACGGACGGCATGACCTACACCATTCGCTCCAGGGCAGCCGACTATGCGGGAAACTCGCAGGGAGTCTACGGTTCTGGGGTCTTCTGTTATGACACTCAGCCGCCCGATTCCCAGGTGGGCACCCACGGCTACTACAATGGGGTGACCTGGACGGGAGCCATCACGGGCACGGCAACGGATGGCACGGCAGGCGTAGTTGGTGTGGCTATCACCATCCAGCGGGCCAGCGACGCTCGATACTGGAACGGCTCCATCTGGCAATTGGCGCAGACCTGGGTGACCACTACGGGATCGGCGGCGTGGTCGTATCCGTTTACGGCGGACACTGGAATCACCTACACGCTGCGCTCGCGGGCCGTGGACAAGGCCGGAAACACCGAGACGACTTACGGCGAGGCGTTCTTCGCTCTCGATTTGCAGGAGCCGGACTCTCAAGTCGGAACGGTGGGATTCTACCGCCCGACGACCTGGACGGGGGCAATCACCGGCACGGCCTCGGCGGGCGTGTCGGGCGTGGACTACGTGGAAATCACCGTCCGACGACATACAGACGACTACTACTTCAACGGCACGAATTGGCAGTTCCTCCCCGGGTGGCTCACGGCGACCGGCACGGTGAACTGGAGTTATCCGTTCAGTCCCACCGAGGGCATCACCTACACGGTGCGCTCCCGCGCCTGGAGCGGCGCCGGCAATCAGGAAACCACATACGGCGAGGGGCAGTTCACGTACGATGGAGGCCCGCCTGTTGCCGCGTTGGGAACGGCTGGCGCTTACCGCACGGCGACGTGGACGGGGGCCATCACTGGCACGGCTACAGACCCCGGGTCCGGCGTGGACTACGTAGACTTTACCCTGCGGCGCGGAACGGACAATCTCTACTATTCCGGCATCTCCTGGGGCAGCACCCCGACGTGGCTGCGCGCGCTCGGCACCGAAGAGTGGAGTTATCCGTTCATGCCGCCTGTAGAGGCCGTCTATTCGCTCCAACTGCGCCCGGCGGACAATGCCGGGAATGTGCAGGACCCTCCTGTGCCTGCGTCTTTCGTCTTTGACAATACAGCCCCGTTCGCTCCGACGGACCCGAAGTATTTCGACGGGTGGAAGAACACCAACGTCTTCACCGTCACGTGGACCAACGCGCCTGACCTGTCGGGCATCACGGGGGCCTACTACAAATTCGCGCCGCCCACTTCTCCGACGGACGGCACTTTCGTACAAACAACTTCCAGCATCACCGACATCGCCGTGCCGGGCGAGGGAATCTGGGACCTGCACCTGTGGTTGCAAGACAATGCGGGCAACGTGAACCAGAATCGACGGCTGGTCTGGCCTGGGATGTTCCGCTACGACGCCACCGCGCCGACGACCACTCACGACTTCAGCGGCCCGGAAGGCGACAACCAGTGGTTCCTGGGGACCATCACTGTCACCCTGGATGCCCAGGACCAGCCGGGCCTTTCGGGCGTCGACCAGCGGTACTACCAACTCGACGCGGGAGGCTGGCTGACGACTACGGAGACGTTCCAGGCTCTTGGCGATGGCGTGCATGACGTCCAGTACTATTCCACCGACTTCGCGGGAAACGTGGAGGCAACTCACGCGATCACCGTGGGCATCGACAGCGTCAGCCCGACCGTTTCCCACACCGTTTCGGGCACGCTGACCGCCTCCGGGTGGTACACTGCGCCGGTCACTGTGATTCTGGACGGCCTGGACGCCATCTCCGGAGTGGATGACTCCGAAGGATACCGCTATCGCGTGGGCGCGGAGGGCGTTTGGTTCATGGGCAAGACCTTCGCCGTGGGCGGCGAGGGCGAGCGCACCTTCTACTACTATGCTCTGGACAGGGCTGGCAATGAGAGCGATGTGATGTCGGACACGATTCAGTTGGACACCGTTCCGCCGGTGACCACATTGCAGGTTTCGGGCCTGGTGGGCGACAATGGCTGGTATCGTTCCAGCGTTGGCGTTTCGATTTCCATCACGGACGTCACTTCCGGGCCGGAGCCCGGAGAAATCTACTATCGCGTGGATTCGGGGGCCTGGGTGAAGGGCAACACCGTTGCCATCACGCAGGACGGCATCCACACCGTTCAGCACTACGGCGTGGACCACGCCGGGAATCAGGGAGTGCCTGCCTCGACACAGATAAAGGTGGACACGACCCCGCCTGCCGCACCCTTGGGCCTGGATTCCTCGCCGTCGACCTGGACCAATGTGAATCTGTTCACAGTGTTCTGGACTCCGCCGGCGGACACTTCGGGCATTGCGGGGGCCTACTACAAACTGGACGCCGAGCCGACATACAACACCGATGGCATCTACGTCCCTGGCAGCGACCACATTGACAACATCAGCGTGGTTGGCTCAGGGAAGCACAGCATCGCGGTCTGGCTGCGCGATGGCGCCGGCAACACCAGTTTCCTCAACCGAATGGCGCGCATCAATGCGTTCTTGTATGACGCCGAGACGCCGAGCACCAACGCTTCCCTGGACGGCACGCTCGGCAACAACGGCTGGTTCACCTCGCCCGTGACGGTGACGTTCACCGTCCAAGACCAGCGCGACCTGTCGGGCCCTTATGGAGTTGCATACCAACTCGATTCGACGGGGTGGATTACACGCACAGGCGTATCTTCCGCGTCCGCCGTGGTGAACACGCCGGGCAAGCAGGTGGTGCTCTTCAGGGGGCTGGATGTGGCGGGCAACGTGGAGGAGATTCGGTCCGTCACGGTGCGCATCGACAATGTGCCTCCAGGAGCGCCGACGGATATCCTGGTCACGCCCCAGGGATGGTCGCGGGGCAGCACCTTCACAGTGACGTGGAAGAACCCGCTGCCGCCCGACGACTCCGGCATCGCCGCCGCATACTACAAACTGGATTCTCCGCCGACAGGCCCCACCGACGGCACGCGGGTAGCCATCCTCTCACCCAGCATTCCGGTGAACGTGACAACGGATGGAGCGCGCACCCTGTACCTGTGGCTTGAGGATATGGCGGGCAATGTAGGCGATGGCAATTACGCCTGGCGTCCCGCGGCTATCCGCAGAGACACGCAGCCACCGCAGGTGTCACACACGTTGATAGGCACGCTTGGCGCCGACAACTGGTATCTGACGCCTGTGACACTGAACTTCGTGGCGACGGATACACTGTCTGGCCTGGCTTCGACTTCCTATCAGGTGGATGGTGGGACATGGACTGTCGGAAACTCCGTGCTGGTGACGGGCGACGGAGAGCACACGGTGAACTACAAGGCAGCGGACGCGGCGGGCAACGAGTCCAGCCCGGTGGCGGTGGAGTTCAAGATTGATCGCACAAGTCCCTGGGTGAGCATGGTCTCCGCTCCTGGCTTCCAGATGCAGACGACGTTCACCGTATCGTGGGCAGGTACAGACCCCGCTCCAGGCTCTGGAGTGAGCCGCTACGATGTCCAGGTGGCCGACGGGATGACGGGCACGTGGGTGGACTGGAAAACGAACACGGACACCACGTCGGGCCAGTACACAGGCCAGCTGGGCCACATTTATCGCTTCAGGGCACGGGCGCAGGATGTGGCGGGCAATCTCGGCGCCTACCCGTCGGGAAGCCAACTGCTGGTGCAGACTTCGCCCATGACGAACGGCGGGTTCGACTCAGGCAACTTCAACGGCTGGACGTTGGGGTGCACTCCCGGCTTCAACCGCAGTGTCGTTCGCGAGCAATCGCATTTGGGCACGCAGTCGTGGATGGCTCGTCTTGGAGACCCGCTCTACACGGGAGACCCCAGCACCTGGATAGACGACAATGTGCCTGTCGGAGCGGCCTGCATGTCCCAGACCTTCACGGTTCCCGCGGCGAACCAGATGTTGGCACCAAGGCTGACTTTCTGGTATCATATCTACACGTGGGACGTTGTCCTGGGAACAGGCGGGAAACTATGGGATTCGTTCGACGTGACCGTCACCCCGCAGGGAGGCCAACAGCAGTTGGTGCTCAGGGATGGAAACTATGCAGAGGAAGAGGGCACGCTGGAGAATTTGGGGTGGCGCTACGCGGTCATTGATTTGACTCCCTATGCCGGTCAGACCATTACGGTAAGGTTCGAGAACTGGAACCGCAATGACCAATACTACAACACGTGGACGTTCGTGGATGACGTGCGAGTCCGCACTTGGCTGACGCCGAGGGTGCGGTTCCCTGTGACGATGGATGGATTCGACGGCACCCAATCTGCGATGTCCGCGCCGGAGTCGACGGCGGAGCCGGTCTCGGTGCCGGGCGATGTGGAAGAGCGCGGCCCGACCCGTTAGGGAGCACAGCGGCGGAGTGAGGCCGAAAGAGGCTCCGCGCTGGCGAGAGATGCTTGGGGGGAGAAGATGCAGTTGAGCAAGGCACGAATGGGCACGCCTGGCTGCCAGGAGGAACCATGGATGGCGTAGACAAGCACCCGCCAGGCGGCGCCCCTGAGGCGCAGAGCGACGAGCAACTGGATGCCGAGGCGCTCTACACTCGCGGTATGGCTCACTACCGCCGCCGCGAGTGGCAGCGCGCCATGGAGTATTTCGCCAGGCTGAAGAATCTGGAACCCAATCGCCCTGGCATCGATGCGCTGCTGGACGAATTGGACTGGTTCATCCAACTGCAGGCCATGGAGCCGGGCACACAGGTGCCCGAAGAAGACGAGGCCGAGGCTGCATCTCTGGTGGAGCCAGAGGTTCAGGAAGTTGTTCCTCAGCGCCCGAAAGTGAAGGCTCCGCGGCGGCCCTTCAGGTGGCGGTGGGTTCTGTGGCCGCTGCTTGCCGTGCTCGTCGGCGTGGGGGCCTACCTCCTGGCCTCCTTGCCGCAGACAGACCCGGTGGACGCCCTCTACAATCGTGCGCAGGCACGCATGAGCGTCGGCGACTATGACGCGGCCATCCAGGCCTACGAGGAGATTCTGGCCCTGGACCCCAACCATCAGGGCGCTCAGTTCGGCCTCGAAAAGGCGCGTCGTCTGGCGAACCTGGGCCTCCTCTATCAGAATGCCCTGACCTACATCGCCAACGAACAGTGGGAACTGGCGTCCGTTGAATTGGCCAAGGTGCTGGAGATAGACCCCTCCTATCAGGATGCGAGCAACCTGGCGCAAACGGTGGAGCGGCAGAAGACCCTCGCGCAACTGTTTGCGGAGGGCGAGGCGCACTTCGAGAAAGGAGAGTGGGCGCAAGCGACCAACGCCTTCGAACGTGTGCGGACCCTGGATGCCACGTATCGGGCCTCCGAAGTGCGCGACAGGCTCTACCAGTCGTACATTGCAGAGGGCAAGGCTCTCCTGGAGCAAGAGGACAGCCAGATGGCGGACGTTCAGATGGCCATCACGAAATTCTCCAGCGCGCTGACCCTGAACCCGCAGGACGAAGAGGCCACGGCTTTGAAACGAGATGCTGAGGAATATCTGGCAGGCTTTGCCGCATTCGAAGAAGGCCAGTGGCGGCTGGCCATAACCAGGCTGCAGGATTTGTATGCCTCCAAACCCGACTACGCGGGTGGGAACCTGGCGGAACTGCTGTACAGGACCTATATCAGCCAGGGGGATGCCTACTGCGACGAAGGACGCTATATCGAGGCGCTGGCTGATTATCGGACGGCGCAGACCATCGCCGTAAGCGACATCAGCGCGGCTGTGGAAAGAGAGCAGGAAATCTTCACAAAGTACATTACTCCCACGCCGACGCCCAGCAATACACCTACTCCCACACCCACGTCGAGGCCCACGCGGACTCCGACGCCGCGACCCACCGACACACCCATCCCGCCGCCGCCTACCGATACACCCGTCCCGCCGCCGCCCACCAAGCCGCCTCGCTAGGGGGACAGATGCAGTTCAGGCTGACACGGCCCCGGATGGTGCAGATTGCGATTGCCTCCGTGGCCTTCCTGGCGCCGCTGCTGCTGGCCCTGGCCGTGCCGAGGGCGGCTGCCGGCGATGCATGGCACGCCATCGGAATGGACGGCAACGACGTCATGGCTGTGTACGCGCTGCACAATCGCGGTGACCAAGAGGCTCACTACTTCGCCGTTGGGAGAGGCCTGGGCGTCTGGGAGAGAGAGACAGACTCGAAACAGTGGCACGGCCTGAATGAGGGCCTGCCCAAAGGGGCATGGGGGCAGATTCCCACCGTGCTTCTGGCGGCTTCGGACAGGGATAGGCTGCGATTGTACCTGGGCTTGGGAGACAGCGCGGATTCCGTGGCCTTCTACCGCCTTGACTATCCAGGCTCCTGGCTTCTGGTGCGCTCCGGTTTCGAGCGGGAAGTCATCCGCGCGGTGGCTTGCGGGCCCTACTCCCCGGCCGTTTACGTGGCGACAGCGAAGCGCCTGTACCGCAGCGTGGATAGGGGGTTGACTTGGGCGGCGCTGAGCGCGGTTCCGGGAATAGGCGCTCCTACCGTGCTGGAGATTCATCCGCGCAACCCGAACGAACTCTGGCTGGGGACTTCCATCGGAGAGGTGTACGTCTCCGGCGACCAGGGGGAAACATGGTCCCGGGCCTACCGACTTCCCTTGGAGCGATGGGTGCATGCCATCGCCTTGGACCCTGTGGAGCCGAATGTGGCCTACATGGCGGCGGGGGCCAGCGTATATGTCACCGAGGACGGAGGCAAATCATGGCGGCCCCGGTCCGTGGGCCTGGGAAGTGGTTTCACGATGGCACTGCTGGTGGATCCCGCAGTGCGAGGGAGCGTGTTCGTGGGCTCCAATCCCGATGGTGTGTATCACAGCGCGGATTATGGACAGACGTGGGAGCCGTTCAAAGGAGGAATGGGACGTTTGGGTGTGAACAGTCTGGCGCTGGACCCTGTTGACAACGAGACGCTTGTGGCTGGCACCGATGATGGCGTCTGGGAGCGTTCGCTGGCGTGGATGCGCAGCGGGGCGGGCGTGGAGACGCTCCTGCCCTTCACGCCGACGCCGACCCCCTCCGTGACTCCGCAGCCTGCGGCGGCCTCTGCCACGCCGACACGAACCCCAACGCGCACTCCCACGGCGACGGCTACTGGCACAGTGACGCCGACACAGACGCCCACGCAGACGGCTGCGCTGACGCGTGCGGCGACGCCATCGCCGTCGGCAGCCGCAACGAAGACGACGACCATCACGGCAGGCCCTACGCTGCCGCCGCCCACGTCCACCAAGGTTCCGACCATCACGCCGACCCGCCCGCCGCGCTGAGACTGTTCTGGTGAGTTGCTGACGATGAGTACGCCGACCATTTTCATTCCGCCGCCGACAATGCACTACCGGGAGCAGGGCTTGCTCCGCTTGGAACGGCGCTTTGGCACGCCGTTCCGATGGGGCGTGCTGTTGGTTGGCGTCGTCGGCGTCTGGGCCACCCAGCAGGTGCCCTTCCCCAGAACAGCCGCCGTGGGGCTGGCTCTCTACATGGGCTTTGCATTGATGACCAGTTTCCTGGTGTACGGTCAGTGGCGGAACAGACTCCCGCTGTGGTTCGTGCCCGTCGTGACCATCGTGGACTCTCTGATGGTGCTGTTCTTGCTGCCGTATACGGGAGGGGCGGGCAGTGAACTGTACCTCGTCTTCTTCGTGCTGACCGTCAAGACGGCCCTTGCCTATCCCTTCTTCCCGGGGCTGGTGTTTCTGCCGTTCTTCTATGGGCCGCTCTACATTCTGGGCGTCTACCTCCAGGTAGAGTCCCTTCTGTTTCTGCTGGCACCTGGTTTCGTGCTCCGATACCTCATCCTGTTCGCTGCCGTGCTGGCCTCGCTTTATGTGGCGTGGCTTCTGGAGCGGCGCTATCGGCTGATTCGCGGCCTCAACTTCGCCCTGGAGCAGCAGAGTCAGGAATTGCGGAGCAAAACTTCCAGCCTCCAGCGCACGGCAACGGACCTGGGCGCTCGCGTGATGCTGCTGCGTTCCCTTCAGGAGGGAGTCAAGGCGATTAACTCCGCTGTGGCGCTCGAAGCGCTGCTGATGATGATTGTGGCGAACGTTTCCCAGGTGCTTCAGGGCGCTCGCTGCTCCATCGCGCTGCTGGATGAATCCGCGGGCGATGTCGTCACGATGGCTGCATCGGGCGTGTCCCGCGAGAACCTGTGGGGGTCTCGCTTCCGCCCGGGCGTCGGTGTGGCAGGCTGGGTGGTGCAGAATGCCGACACGGTGGTCATTGGAGACGTGACGCAGGACGAGCGCTACGCCCGCCTGGGCCAACTCCCTACTTCGTCTATCATGAGCGTGCCCCTGATGTCCGACGGAAGCGCGATTGGCGCTCTCACCGCCACCAGCCCAGAGCGGAATGCGTTCAGGGCGGATGACCTGGACTTGCTTGCCGCCTTTGCAGACCAGGCGGCCATCGCCGTGAAGAAGGCGCGGCTCTACGAGGATTTGGCTTACGAGAAGCAGCAGACGGAGCAGATGTACCAGAATGTCCAGGAGAAAAGCAACGAGTTGGAAGCCGTGCTCCAGGGCATCGGCGATGCTGTTTCGGTGACCGACAACGAGATGAACCTGGTGATGCTGAACCCTGTTGCCGCGCGCGTGTTTGGGGTAGAGGGCCCGCCGCTGTTGGGGCAGCCGCTGGAGTACACGGTGGGGCATGAGGAATTGCTCGGACTGATTCGGCAGGCCCTGGAGAAGCCTGGCGAGGCCGTGATGCAAGAGATTCGGATTCCGATGACTCGCGAGCACCCCGAGATGATTTACCAGGCGCTGGCTACGACGGTCCCCGGCGCTGCCGGTGACGCAAGAGGCGTGGTCACGGTGCTGCGTGACATCACCAGCCAGAAGCAGTTGGAGCAGATGAAATCGAACTTCCTGTCGGTGGTTTCCCATGAACTGAAGACACCGCTCCACTCCATCAAAGGGTTCGTGGATATCATTTTGATGGGAAAGACAGGCGATGTGAGCGACCTTCAGCGCGATTTCCTCACAACCGTGCGGGAGCAGACGGGCCAACTGCAGAACCTCATCAACGATTTGCTGGAGTTCTCGCGCTTGGAGTCGGGGCAAATCAAACTGCACGTTGAAGAGATTTCCCTGGCCGCCGTTGCGCAGCGCGTGGTGGAGAAACTGTCGCCCCAGGCCCAGGAGGGACAACTGACCTTGCTGTCGCAAATCCCGAAGGACTTTCCAACCGTGGAGGCCGACGAGCAGCGGATGGAACAGGTGCTGACCAACTTGGTGGACAACGCCATCAAATTCACTCCGGCAGACGGGCGCATCGTTCTCACAGGTGAAGACTTGGACGACAGGGTTCTCGTCGCCGTGGCCGATACCGGCGTGGGCATCCCGCCGGCTGAGCGCGAGCGGGTCTTCGAACGCTTCTACCAGGTGGACAGCGGGGGAATGAAGCCCTATCGGGGCACGGGGCTGGGGCTCAGCATCTGCAAGCATATTGTCGAACACCACCGGGGACGCATTTGGGTGGAGGGCGCGGACTCGCAGGGGAGCGTTTTCAAGTTCGTGCTGCCCAAGCGTCTGGAAGGAGGGCGGGAACTCTCCCTGGATTTCACGACGCTGCCATCACAAGAAGGAAACTAGCCGAAACGCCTGGGGTGGAGAGCGCAGATGAAGCGTTGGGCTTCTCCAGGCGTTGTTTGCGTGCCGGAAAAAGATGAATAGTTTGTCATCCGGCTTCAGATGGATTGTCATGGGATTTTCATCAACCTTGTGTATAATGAAGTCGCAAGGGCAGCCCATCTAGGAAAACTGGAGCCACCGACCACGTCGGCTTCCGGCAATCGGAGCCGACGTCCTTGTGCTACGAGCATACGTGAGCGACTGCGGGAGCGGAGGTTGCATTGAGAATTGCCTTGATAGCGCCCAAATGGCACCAGCGAGTGACCGACTACCCGCCTTTGGGGCTGGCCTATCTTGCGGCCGTTCTGGAGCGAGAGGGGCACGCAGTTCGGATTCTTGATTTCGGCCTGCGTCCGAGTCGCCCTCTGGAAGACGACATCGCCGATGTCGTTGCATTTCGCCCCGACGTTGTGGGCTTCACGGTGATGACGGGCGGCTACCACAACGTGCAGCAGAGCATGGCCCTGCTGAAGGAGGCGCTTCCCACCATTCCCACGGTGCTTGGCGGCCCTCATCCCACGGTGTTCCCTGAGGAGGTGGCCGCCGACCCCGGCGTGGACTTCGTCGCATTCGGGGAGGGAGAGGAAACGCTCACTGAGTTGGTGGCCGCGCTGCAGGACGGGACGGACGACTTCTCTCGCATCCAGGGGTTGGCCTATGCCTGGGACGGGGGAGTGGTGCGCACGCCGGAACGTCCGCTCATTCGCGACTTGGATGCGCTGCCGTTCCCCGCGCGGCACCTCCTGGAACTGGACAAGTACTCCCTGGCCGGACCCGATGGGGAGCCGATGCTCACGCTGCTCTCCAGCCGGGGATGCCCCTACAACTGCAGTTACTGCTTCAAGGGAATCGTGGGGCGCACGTACCGACAGCGCAGCCCGGAAAGCATCCTGGCAGAACTGAAGTACCTGCAGGCCACCTATGGCGTGCGAAACTTCTACTTCATAGACGACCTGTTCACGCTCAGTACGAAGCGCCTGATGACCATCTCGCAGATGATTGTGGACGAAAGGCTGGACATCCGCTGGCAGTGCCTGGGGCGCGTGGACCGTGTGACGCCGGAAAGCCTGGAGGCGATGGCACACGCTGGGTGTCACGAGATTCACTACGGCATCGAATCGGGGAATCTGGAGATTCTGGCGGCCACCGCCAAGCGCATCACGCTGGAGCAGGTGCGGCAGGCGGTCGCGTGGACGTCCCAATCGGGCATACGGAGCAAAGGCTACTTCATGCTGGGCCTGCCCGGTGACACCGACGAGACGATGGAACAGACCATCCGCTTCGCCTGCGAACTGGAACTGGACGAAGCGATGTTCAGCATCACCACGCCATTCCCCGGCACGCGCCTGTGGGAAGAGCTGGTGAAGAAGCACCCCGAGACGCGTTTCAGCGCCGACTTCACCCGGGCATACTACTACAACGCCTACACAGAGGAAATCGCTCCGTTTCTGAATGTGTCGGAGGTGTCCGACTCGCGCCTGGGGAGATTGGCCATCGCTGCCCGACAGCGGTTTGACGAAAGCCGGCAGCGCCGGCGCTACCTGAGGGCTTTTGGGCCGCGGCTCGGCGCTGCCGCCTGGGCCATCTCTCGCGTGGGGCCGGTGCGGGCACTGGGGCGCGCTCTGATGAAGCGCGGGCTGTTCAAGAAGTTTGCATCTTTGCGAAAGGAAAGGAAACGCTCATGGGCTTGAGGATTCCGCGTGGTCGGCGCCTGCGGAGGCGCGCCGCTTCTCTCTGGAAATACACCGGCTACAAGTTGGGGTGGACGTACTTGCCCTACTACCCGGATCGCATGTACCTGGAGTCGACCAACGCCTGCAATCTGAACTGCATCATGTGCCCGACGGGGCTTGGGCAGATGAAGCGCAAGCGGGGGTATATGGACTGGGACCTGTACCGAAGCATCGTGGACGAAATGGCGGGGCACGTGAAGGTGACGACCTTGCACATCTGGGGCGAACCGCTGCTGCATCCCAAGATGCCCGACATGATCGCCTATGCACGCGAGAAGGGGCTGCGGCCTGAGATTTCCACCAACGCCACGCTGCTGACGGAGGACCTGAGCAAGGAGATACTGAAGGCCGGGCTGGGCGCGATTTACATGTGCCTGGATGGAGCCTCTGCAGAAACCTACGAGGCCATCCGTCGCAGCGGAGACTTCGAGAAGACCAGGCGCAATATGCAGCGCTTCATCGAGTTGCGGCGAGAGATTCCGTCGGCGGAGCCGCTGGTCAACGTTCAGATTATCGAGATGCAGCCGACCATGCCCGAAGTGGAGGAATTCACCCGCCAGTGGCGACAGGCCGGGGTCTATCGGGTGAGCGTGAAGCCATTCGATTCGTGGGGCAACCAGGTGGATGCCATCAGCGCGCTGCGAGCCAGTGAGGCCAACGTCCCACAAAAACGGTGGCATTGCCCCAACCTTTGGTTTCATGTCCACGTCTATTGGGATGGAACCCTGGTCTGCTGCGACCGTGATTTCGACGCGCTGTATCCGCTGGGCAATGTGGAAGGCGGCGTGATGAAGGCATGGAACGGTCCTGCAATGCGAGAATTGCGGCGCAAACACTTGAACAGACAACTGGACGACGTTCCGTCGTGTCGAAACTGTGTCGAATGGGCCTGGTGGAGGCCGACCCCGTCTTCGTCCCACGGCAACAGGCCCCAGGAGTAGCCCGCTCGCAGAGGTGAATGTCATCGTGTCCCGTACCGAAAGAGCAATTCGCAGTTTCTGGCTTTGCCCGGCCTTGCTGTTCCTGCTGGCGCTGGGCGTCCGCCTGTATCGAATCGGCGCCGAAAGTGTCTGGCTGGACGAAGCCACCAGCCTGTTCCTGGCGCGCCACAGCCTGTTTGACGTGGTGGCCTGGACCGCCAAGGACATTCACCCCCCGCTGTACTACCTTCTGCTTCACTTCTGGCGACTCTTCGGGGAGAGCGAGGTTGCCCTGCGCAGCCTGTCGGCACTTGCCGGTGCGGTGAGCGTCGTCGTCCTGTATTTTCTCGGTCGCCGCCTGTTCGACCGGCGAACGAGCGGCATCGCGGCCTTTCTGCTGGCCCTGGCTCCGCTTCACGTCTGGTACTCTCAGCAGGTGCGGATGTACACGTGGCTTGGCCTGTGGATAGTCCTGGCTGCCTATCTGCTGTTGCTGGCGCTGGAAGAGCAGAAGGTTGGCTATTGGGTGGCCCTGGCGGTGGTCAACGCGCTGGCGCTGTATACTCACTACTACACCGTGTTCGGCCTGCTGGTGCAGGGGCTGTTTGTCCTGTACGTGTCGTGGCGCACGGGGCGCTGGCGCAGCCTTCTCTGGGCGGCGGGCACGATGGCTTTCAGCATTCTGCTGTTCGCGCCGTGGCTTCCGACCATGTACTTCCAGGTGAGTACGGGCGGAGGAGGCTGGGTGGCCCGCGCCGGAGTTCCTGGGCTTCGGGCTTTCTTGGACACGCTGATAGGATTCACAGTGGGCACCGTCAGGGGCGCATATCCTGTCTGGATGCGCTGGACGGCCTACCTGCTCTTCGTTGCTTTGTGCATCTGGGCGGTTGTGTACGGGCTGCGCGCGGCACTGCGCGGGAACCGCAAGGAAGAAAGAGGGCTTGTCTTCGCGCTGCTGTACCTGGCCGTGCCGCTTTCTGTGGCCTGGCTGATTTCGCAGGTGAAGCCTCTCTACGCAGACCGCTACCTGCTGGCGTTCCTCCCAGGCTACCTGCTCCTCGCAGGTAGAGGGTTGGCCACGCTCGCGCCCAAAGCCATGCGGTGGGGAGCGCTGGCGCTGGTATGTGGGCTGCTGCTTTTCGGCGTCTGGCAGATGGCCGTGCTGCCGGAGAACCCGGACTGGCGAGACACAGCCGCGTACGTGTCGGAGAGGTTCGAACCGGGCGATGTTGCCGTCTTCTACCCGGGGTGGGATGAGAAGCCGTTTTCGTACTACTGGGACGGCTCGCTGCCGGCATGGACGTGGTTCAAGGTTCCACTCCCCCCAGACGAGGTGGCGGCCAGCGTGAACCCCGGAATTGCTGGCTACAGGCGGGCGTGGCTGGTCTGGTCTATCGGGCACTATGGGGACCCCCAAGGGCTTCTCAAGCAGTATCTTGACCGGAACTTCCGGCTGCTGGATGTTCGACGTTTCCGCGGCGACATCGGAGTCGCGCTGTACCAACTCGTGCCGCAATAGGCTGACACTCAGGAGGTGGCTTGAAACTCTCGGACTGGCGTGAAAAACGCGGGTGGCTGCTGGAGACGGGGCTGGGCCCCACTCTGCCCCCGGAGCGGTGGATGGTCGTGGGGCTGATGGCCCTGGCTGCGCTGCTCCGCCTCTTCGCGCTGGACGCGGAAAGCCTCTGGTTCGACGAGACGTACAGCGTGGCGTTTGCCAGCACCGACCTTTCATGGCTCAGCGTCCTGAGACCCGGAGGCGTTCCATTCGCAGAGAAGAACGTCTACAACGTGTTCATGCACTTCTGGCTTGCCTTGGGTCAGACCGATTTCATGATTCGGCTGCCATCCGCGCTGTTTGGCGTGGCAACGGTCGGCGTGGTGTTTTTGGTGGCGCGGCGCTTGTTCGGTCGGCATACGGCCCTTTGGGGAGCGGTGCTGGTGGCCGTTGCGCCCTTCCAAATCTGGTATTCGCAGGAAGCGCGGATGTACGCTCTGGCGGCGCTGTTCGCCTGGCTGTCCGTCTGGGCTGCGCTGAAGGGTCTGGACGGCGGAAGGCGGTGGCCCTGGCTCCTCTATCTTGTTTCGGCTGCACTCGGACTGTACACGCACTCGTTCACCGGGTTTCTGCTGCTGGCGTTGAATCTGTGGATTGTCTTGACGTTCCTGCTGGATGCTTCGCGGCGAAGGAGTTTCGTACCGTGGCTGGCTGCGAATCTGATAGTGCTGGGCCTCGCCGTGCCCTGGCTGGCAGGGACGCTCCAGCAGCGCGACCTGGGATGGTGGGACTGGGTGGAGAGCAAGTATGGCGCTCCTGGCCTGGAGCAGTTGCTGCGCCTGGTTTCCAATTTCGCTCTGGGAACCGTCCGCCCCGACTGGGACTGGCAGGCATGGATTGCGCTGGCGTCGTGGGGAATTGCCTTGCTGCTGGGGCTGATACCGCCTGCTCGCGAAGACGGGCGTTCGTGGTGGCTTTCGGGCGGCCAGCAGTGGACGCTGGCGGTCATCCTGGCGGCAGTCCCCGTGCTGACGGTGTTCGCGCTGTCACAGTTCGTCCCCATGTTTGTGCTGCGGTATACCTTCGCCTTCATGCCTGCATTCGCCTTGCTTGCGGGCCGAGGACTGGCGCGGCTGCGGCGGCCTCTTGTCCGTTGGGGCGTCATCCTGCCATATTTCGCTGGCGTGGCGCTGATTCTTGCGCAAGTGTATTTCGTGCCCCAGAAGGAGGACTGGCGCGGCGCGGCGGCGTATCTGACGGAGAACGCACCGCCCGGAGCCGCAATCTTCCTAGTGGATGAGGACATCCGGGTGCCGGTGGAGCACTACTACAAACAGCCGGCGGAGTTCATTCAGATTTGGCGAGGAGAGGTGACTGACGCTGAGTTGTCGCGGAAGATTGACCCGGTGAGGAAGAGAACCGACGAAGCGTGGCTCGTGGTCAGCCATACTGACAACGACGCCGTCGAGCAGTACATGCTCCATTTTGCCGATATTGTGGAAAAACGAGAGTTTACGGGCGTTTCCGTTTTCTACTTCCACTGGCTCGGAGGCGGCGGATGAAGACGTCCACGCGCGCGCGGCTGGCCGA
>Ga0315554_1000965_pt1 | contig 17067 bp, 8 predicted proteins | sample SalMarSW160370MG_FD_202114 | JGI IMG/M metagenome (GOLD analysis project Ga0315554, IMG submission 202114) | Salt marsh sediment microbial communities from the Plum Island Ecosystem LTER, Massachusetts, United States - Salt Marsh Sediment SW1603-70 ... | reverse complement strand
AATTCCCCGCTCCCCTCAAATATGATCTATTCTCTTGCTGTTGACAGTACTAATAATTTATGGATTGGAACTTTTGGGGATGGTTTGGTTAAATATGACGGGAAAAATTGGACTATTTATAATAAAACTAATTCAATATTAACAGACGGTTATATATTCTCGGTAACCGTAGATAAATTTAATAATAAGTGGATCGGGACATTACAGGGGGGAATGTATATCTTTAATGAAAATAAAATCGATAAAACGTCTATAAATTAATTTCTAATGTACCGTTATCGTATTAAGATCTATCTTTCATTTTAATTCTTAAAATTTTTTTTAAAATTCTTTTGATTATTATCACTTTAACACTTAAGTATCTTATCTATTTGTTAATTTTAAATATCTAATTTCTTTCTTAAAACAAAATCAAAATTATTATGTTAATTTTTTTTGTAAAAATGATTTAATTTTTTTATTCTTATTTTTATATAATTTCATCAATACTCTAAAAGGTTTATTTAAATGGATGAAAAAACACTTTCAGAATTTCCTATACCTTTTCAGGAAAAAACGGTAGAGCAGGATAGCAGGATTTTACCGGGTGAGGAAAGTTCATTATGGTATAAAGACGGTATAATTTATCAGGTTCACATAAAGGCTTTCCGCGACAGCAATTACGATGGAATAGGAGATTTTAACGGTTTAATTGAAAAACTGGATTATATTAAAGATTTAGGGATTAATATAATATGGATTCTCCCATTTTATCCATCACCAATGAAAGATGATGGGTATGATATTGCTGATTATTTTGATATAAATCCGGATTACGGAGCGCTTTCCGATTTCAAAAAATTTCTTAAGGAAGCACATAAAAGAGGAATACGGGTAATAACTGAATTAGTTTTAAACCACACCTCCGATCAACATGAATTATTTCAAAAAGCAAGAAAAAGCGAATCTGGTTCATTCTATAGAAATTTTTATGTGTGGACAGAAACCCCAGATAAATATTTAGATGCCCGTGTTATTTTCAGTGATTTTGAACCTTCAAATTGGTCATGGGATCCTGTTGCAAAATCATATTATTGGCACCGCTTTTACTCTCATCAGCCGGATCTAAATTTTGAAAATCCGGAAGTGCATGAATTTTTGTTTAGAGCAGTTGATTTCTGGTTTGATATGGGAGTTGATGGTTTAAGATTAGATGCAGTTCCATATCTTTATGAGCGTGAAGGTACCATTTGTGAAAACCTCCCTGAAACTCATGAATTTCTTAAAAGACTAAACAAACATGTAACTGAAAAATATAAAGATAAAATGCTGCTTGCTGAAGCTAATCAATGGCCTGAAGATGCAGTAGCTTATATAAGTACCGGGGATGAATGTCAAATGGCATTTCATTTCCCTTTGATGCCTCGAATGTATATGGCTATTCAAATGGAGGATAGGTTTCCGATTATTGATATCCTTGATCAAACTCCCGAGATACCGGAAAATTGTCAATGGGCAATGTTCCTCCGTAACCATGATGAATTAACTCTTGAAATGGTTACAGATGAAGAACGTGATTATATGTACAGGTTCTTTGCGAAAGACAGCCGTGCCAGGGTGAATTTAGGAATTAGGAGACGTCTTGCCCCTTTGGTTGAAAATAATAGAAGAAAGATTGAATTGTTAAACATTCTTTTATTTTCATTTCCCGGTACCCCAATTATTTATTATGGTGATGAGATAGGAATGGGAGATAATTACTATCTTGGAGATAGGAATGGAGTTCGTACCCCAATGCAATGGAATTCAGACAGAAATGCTGGGTTCTCAGATGCAAATCCTCAAAAACTTTTCCTGCCGATAATAATCGATCCCGAATATCATTACGAAGCTGTAAATGTTGAAGTTCAGCAAACAAATACTTCTTCGTTATTATGGTGGATGAAAAGGGCACTTGGAATAAGAAAAAGATATAAAGCATTTGGCAGTGGAAAAATAGAGTTTCTTTCACCTCGAAATCCTAAAGTGATTGCGTTTTTGAGGACTTTTGGTGAGGAAATAATTCTCGTTGTAGCAAACCTTTCCCGTTTTTCTCAAGTTGTTGAGTTAGATCTTTCAAAATTTTTAGGATATACTCCAATTGAAACATTTAGTCTAAATAAATTCCCACCGATAGGCGAATTGTATTATATGCTTACGCTAAGCTCTTATGATTATTATTGGTTTGAACTGAAGAAAATTAACAAACATGAAGGGATAAAGAGAGATAAAATCATTCCAGATGTTTCAAGTAAAAATGATGTATTTAAAGAAAAATTTTTACTCGGGTATATTGAACAGACAGACTGGTTCAAAAAAGGCGAATTCAAAATTGATAATATTCAGATTATTGATAAAGTTCAGCTATCGGAAAAAGATAGTGTTTTAATTTTAAAAGTATCTTATGTAGATGAATTGCCTGAATTTTATCTTCTTCCTGTAACATCTAACGCTGTAGCTTTCAGCGGTGCGGTTTTGTACGATAATGCTCCTGCAGTAATGGCAGAGTTTAAGGATAATGAAAATAACCAGATGATTATCTTCGACGGGATATTTGATGAGATCTTTCAGCAAAATTTTATGAAAACCATATCCGTTAAAAGGACAATAAAAGGCAGTGCCGGCGAATTGTGCTTTTCAAAAGAGAAGAAACTGCAAAGATTATTTAACGACAGCAGGCAGTTTTCTCCCTCGAAATTAATAAAAACCGACACCAGAAATATAAATATTTTATATAGTGAGAATTTAATTCTAAAATTATATCGAAAGCTCGATGAAGGGATACACCCGGGGGCTGAAATTTTATCATTTTTGTCAAACAGCACGGCTTTTCAAAATATTCATCAATATGCCGGTAAAATAACTTATGAGCAGCCTCACAGTGAACCTATTACTATAGGATTAATAAAAAAATATTTTCCTAACCAGGGAGATGCATGGATTTATTTTTTAGATGCGGCAAAAAAATATTTTGAAAATTTATATCTAAATAACAAAGGGAAAAGAAGACACAAAAGAACTTTAAATAGTTTATTTGTAGAACCTGCTAAATTGCAAAACGGTATCGCTGTTTCTGATGCTGTGGATAATATTTTTATTGAAATGGCAGGGCTCTTAGGTGAAAGAACAGCTCAGCTTCACTTAGCACTTAGCTCAAACAATGAAGATAAAGCTTTTGCCCCGGAACCGTTTTCATCGTTTTATCAACGTTCTATTTATCAGTCGTTAAGAAGCACTACTAAGAATGCTTTCAGGTTAATAAAAAAACATATAAATGATATAGATAAAAACCTTCAAAGAGAAGCCAAGAAAGCTCTGGAGCTTGAAGAGGAAATTATAGATTATATTGCCCTTATACTAAAAAATAAAATTAATGCAAAAAGGATAAGAATTCATGGTGACTACCATTTAAGACAAATACTTTTTACAGGCAAGGATTTTATAGTAACAAATTTTGAGGGACTTTCATCTATGCCTTTAAGTGAAAGAAGAATGAAAAGAACTTCCTTAAGAGATGTGGCATCTATGATCTGGTCATTTCATTTTGCAGCTTATGTGGCTTCTTTTACGGAGGATTCCCAAACAAAAGCTGAAGTTGCAAGATCAGAACAGTTGGCTCAGCAATGGTGGCTTTATATTGGTAATAGATTTTTATCTTCTTATCTTAATTCGGTAAACAATTCTGATTTTCTTCCTAAAGATAAAAATGAAATCGAATATTTATTTCACTTTTATTTTCTGGAAAAAATATTAATTGAAATGGCAAATTGTTTAACCGAAAATTCTCCCTGGTTAAATATTCCCTTTAAGGGGCTTCTATACATGAAAAAATATCTAAGAAACAGTACATAAATTTTCTGGAATTATTTATGAAATTAGGTGCACAATATTTAGAAGATGGAAGATGTGAATTTAGAATTTGGGCACCCAAAGCCAAAGAATTATCTCTTAAAATTATTTCTCCGCAGGAAAGTTTAATCAATTTACATAAAGATGAATTTGATTATTGGTCAATTGTAATTAATAATGTTTCGCCCGGGACAAGATACTATTTTAAAATAAATAATTCTGATGAGAAACCCGATCCGGCATCTAATTTCCAGCCGGATGGAGTTCATAAAGCTTCTGCAACCGTAAATCATTCTTTGTTTAAGTGGGATGATAAAAATTGGAAAGGACTCGAGTTAAAGGATTATATTATTTATGAAATTCATACCGGAACCTTTACAGAAGAAGGAACTTTTAAAAGTGCCATGTCAAGATTAGAACATTTAAGAGAATTAGGAATTACTGCAATAGAATTAATGCCTATTGCTCAATTCCCCGGGAATCGTAATTGGGGTTATGACGGTGTTTATCATTATGCTCCTCAAAATAGTTACGGTGGACCCGATGGCTTAAAAAAACTTATTAATTCCTGCCATAATTTAAATTTAGCTGTTATACTCGATGTAGTATACAATCATTTTGGACCGGAAGGAAATTATACGGGGAAATATGGTTTCTACTTTAATTCTTTTTATCACTCTCCGTGGGGTGACGCAATAAATTTTGATGGGCCAAATTCCGACGCCGTAAGAAATTATTTTATCGAGAATGCTTTATACTGGTTTTCAAATTTTCATGTTGATGCGCTCCGTCTTGATGCTATCGATAGAATTTATGATATGAGTGCAAAACATTTTTTACTGGAACTAGCAGAAGAAACAAAAAAACTATCGAAAATAATTGGAAGGGAATTTTTTTTAATTGCCGAAAGTGATCTAAATGACAGCAAGGTTATTAGACCTATTAATGAACATGGTTTCGGAATCGATGCTCAATGGAGCGATGATTTTCATCATTCAATTCATTCTTTGTTAACAAAGGAAAGACAGGGCTATTACCAGGATTTTAGAACAACCGAAGATTTAATAAAATCAATTCAAAATACTTTTGTTTATACAGGACAATATTCAAAATACAGAAAAAGGAAACATGGAAATTCGGCAATGGAAAGAAAGCCTGATCAATTTGTTATTAATATTCAGAACCATGATCAAGTTGGAAACAGGGCATTTGGTGAAAGATTGTCCCGACGGGTTTCTTTCGAAGAAATAAAATTAGTTGCTGCTGCCTTATTAATTTCTCCATACATTCCTTTAATATTTATGGGCCAGGAATATAATGAAGATAATCCGTTTTTATATTTTGTCAGTTTTAATGATCGAGAGCTGATTGAAGCAGTTAGAAAAGGAAGGAAAGAGGAATTTTCATCTTTTCAATGGAAGGACGAATTTCCGGATCCTCAAAGTGAAAAAACATTTCAAAACTCAAAACTTAATTGGGAATTATCAAATGAGAGCAAACACAAAGTTTTATTAGATTTTTACAAATATTTAATAAATATGAGGAAGAAAAATAAAGCTTTATATTCATTTAATAGAAAAGATTTTGAAGTTAATGGAACGGGAAAAGATAAAACACTAATTTTGAGAAGGTGGTGGAAAGGAAATAAAATTACAGCCATTTTAAATTTTAATAACGAAGTTGTTACAACGAAAATCCCTTTTTCGGAAGGAAAATGGGAAAAGATTTTAGATTCTGCAGATGAAAAATGGGAAGGTCCCGGAGCTTCAACACCTGAAAAAGTTTTAGGAAAACCACAAAATATTACTATTAAAAAATATAGTATATCCATTTACGAATTGGAGTAATTAATGAATAGGTATGTCTGCATACATGGTCATTTTTACCAGCCGCCAAGAGAAAATCCGTGGTTGGAAGAAATTGAAGTGCAGGATTCTGCATATCCTTATAGAGATTGGAACGAGAAAATTACGGCAGAATGTTATAGCCCGAATGCCGCTGCCAGAATATTAAGCAATAATAAAACCGTTGTAGAAATAATAAATAATTATTCAAGGATTAGTTTTAATTTCGGACCTACACTTTTATCTTGGCTTGAAACTCACGCACCTGATGTTTATGCTGCAATTCTGCAGGCCGATAAAGAAAGCAGGAAAAGATTTTCCGGTCATGGATCTGCAATTGCCCAGGTCTACAACCATCTAATTATGCCCTTAGCTAATAGGAGGGATAAAGAGACTCAAGTAATTTGGGGAAAAGAGGATTTTAAATATAGATTCGGAAGAGAACCTGAAGGAATGTGGCTGGCGGAAACCGCAGTAGACATTGAAACACTTGAAATTTTAGCAGAACAAGGTATCAAGTTTACAATTCTCGCTCCCAACCAGGCAAATAGAATAAAGAAAATAAATGAAGAGAAATGGTTAGATGTTTCAGGTTCTAAAATAGACCCCCGAAGAGCTTATTTGTGTAAACTTCCATCGGGAAAGAAAATTAATTTATTTTTTTATGATGGTATTATTTCTAATGATCTTGCCTTTGGTAATCTTTTATTGAACGGAGAAAATTTAGCAAATAGACTCCTTCATACTTTGGATGAAAAACCAGGTGACGGACAAATTGCTCATATAGCTAACGATGGAGAAACTTATGGACATCATCAAAAGCATGGCGATATGGCATTGGCTTATTGTATTCATTTTATTGAATCATATAAATATGCTGATATTACTATCTACGGCGAATTCCTTGAGAAGTTCCCTCCAGAATATGAGGTGGAGATTATTGAGAATACATCATGGAGCTGTGCTCACGGTATCGAAAGATGGCGAAGTGACTGCGGTTGTAACTCAGGTATTCCGGATTGGAACCAGGAATGGCGTGCTCCTCTTCGTAATGCTTTGGATTGGCTTCGGGATACTTTAATTCCTTTTTACGAAAAAGAAATCGGTATTTACACGGAGGATGTTTGGAAATTTAGAAATAGTTATATAAAAATTATTCATGATAGGACATCCGGCAATATTACAAAATTTCTTTCATCGTTTGGTATTCAAGAAATATCTAACGAGGAGAAAATAAAAATATTGAAAATACTTGAAATACAGCGTCATGCCTTGCTTATGTATACAAGCTGCGGTTGGTTTTTTGATGAGATTTCAGGTATTGAAACTGTACAGGTTATTTTATATGCAGCAAGGGCAATCCAGCTTTTAGATGAATTAAATGAAGTAAAACTTGAAAAGAAATTTTTAGATCTTTTAAAAAACGCACCAAGTAATATTCCGGATATTAAAAACGGTAGAGTTGTTTATGAAAATTTTGTTAAACCTGCTATTATAGATTTACAGAGAGTTGCTGCTCACTATGCAGTATCATCATTGTTTGAAGAATATTCCGAAAAAACCGAAATCTTTTGCTATGAAGTTGAAAATATTAATCGTGATCTCAAGGAAGCCGGTAAGCAAAAGATGGTAATAGGCAGAGTATTAATGAGATCCCAAATTACCTTTGAAGAAAAAAATATCAGCTTTGCTTTTCTTCACCTCGGTGACCATAATATTAATGGCGGAGTGAGAGAAAGTTTATCCGATGATAAATATGATAAAATGAATAAAGAACTGAGTAAAGCTTTTTCAAGACTTAATGTAGTGGAAATAATTATGTTAATTGATAAGCATTTCGGAACGCATAATTATACTATATGGCACTTGTTTAAAGACGAAAGCAGGAATGTATTTAATAAAATTATGGAAAATACATTAAAGGATATTGAATTTTCTTTCCGCCAGATTTATGATAATTATTATCCTGTAATGCAGGCTATGAAAGAAACTGAGACCCCGCTTCCAAAAGCAGTCTTAACTGCGGTTGAGTTTATTATCAATACAGATTTTAAAAGAATGCTTGAAGGTACAGGCACGATTGATCTTGAAAAATTAAAAAAGTTATCTGAAGAAGCTAAAAAGTGGTCGGTGGAACTGGATAGACCTGCTTTAAGTTACGCTGCTAGCCAGAGGATTAATTATTTGATGGAAATTTTTAAGCAGCAGCCGGAAATTTTGGAATTATTGGAAGAAATAAATATTTCTATCCAAACGCTAAGTGAACTATCACTGGAACTTGATTTATGGAAAGCTCAAAATATACTTTTTTATATTGCTAAGAAAGGGCTGGATAAAATTAAAAGTGCAATTGAAGACGAAGGCGGTGACTATAAAAAATGGGTTGAACTTTTTAATAACCTGGAAAAAAATTTACAAGTAAGGATTTCAGTAAATGCACATCCCGAAATCAACTTACAGACTGCAGTTTAATTCATCATTCGGATTTACATCTGCAAAAGGTATTATAAATTATCTTTCAAAACTGGGGATTTCCGATATTTATGCTTCTCCAATATTTAAAGCTAAAAAAGACAGCACTCACGGTTATGATGTAGTGGAACCAAATTTATTAAATCCGCAAGTCGGTACTGATGAGGAATTTGATTCACTAATTGATGAAATAAAAAAATTTGATATTCATTGGCTTCAGGATTTTGTTCCTAATCATATGGCATTCAATACACAAAATAGAATGCTTATTGATCTCCTTGAAAATGGTTCCAATTCTCAGTATGCAGATTTTTTTGATATAGATTGGAGCCATCATCATGCAGGAATGCAAAACAGGATATTAGCTCCATTCCTTGGAAAGTTTTACCAGGAAGCTCTTGAAAACGGTGAGATAAAGTTGAATTATGATGAAGACGGTTTAAGTATTAATTATTATGAAACAAGACTTCCCATCAAAATAGAATCCTATGCCGATGTCCTCTCATTTAGGCTCGATAAGCTGCGGAATAAATTAGGGAGAAATGATCCTGATTTTATAAGATATATGGGAGCTTTATTTGTTGTTAAGTCTTTACCTACTGCAGAAGAGATTGATGAAAGATATAACCAGATAAAATTTCTTAAAGGTATTCTATGGGGATTGTACATAGACAATTATAATATCAAAGATTTTATTGATGAAAACCTAAAAATTTATAACGGTTTTAAAGGAATGCCGGAAAGTTTTGATTTGCTGGATAAACTTTTATCACAGCAGAATTTTCGAATTGCATTCTGGAAAGTAGCAAACGAGGAAATAAATTACCGGAGGTTTTTTAACGTTAACGAACTAATCTCTTTACGCGTTGAAAATGAAGAGGTTTTTAACAGGATTCATTCTCTTGTTTTTAAATTAATCAAAGAAGATAAAATATCCGGTTTAAGGATTGATCACATTGATGGTCTTTATGACCCTTCCGGCTATCTATTAAATTTGCGTGATAGAAGTAAAGATATTTACCTGGTTGTTGAAAAAATTCTGGAATTTGAAGAAAACAGCCCTTCTTATTGGCCTGTTCAGGGTACAACCGGGTATGATTATCTAAATTTTCTAAATGAAATTTTTTGCCAAAGAAAAAGCAGCAATAAGTTCACTTCATTCTACAATAAATTTTCCGGTTTAAATAAAACATATGAACAGCTTGTAATTGAAAAGAAAAAATTAATAATCCAAACAAGAATGGCTGGAGATGTTGAAAACCTGGCTATTTTAATTGAGGAAATTTCCAGCAAAGACAGGTTTGGTGTTGATATTACGCTGCACGGAGTTAAAGAAGCTTTGGAAGAAATCCTAACTCATTTCCCGATTTATAGAACATATATAAGCAGTACTAAAAATAGAAAAACCGATAGAAAATATCTTTCAGGTGTAATAGAAAAAGTAAAAAATGAAAGTCAATTATTATCAAAAGAATTTCAATTTATTGGAAGCTTATTAACAAGAGAATACGGCGAAAAGTTTACAATTGAACAGAAAGATAAATCGCTGAATTTTTTAATGAAATTTCAACAATTAACAGGACCCATAATGGCAAAGGGTTTTGAGGATACCTTTTTATATGTTTTTAATAGATTGATTTCGCTGAATGAAGTTGGCAGCAACCCCAATAAATTTGGAATCTCTTTAAATGAATTTTACAACTTTAACAAAAAAAGATTTTCAAATTGGCGGCATACAATTAACACAACTTCAACTCATGACACAAAAAGAGGGGAGGATGTAAGAGCAAGAATAAATGTTATATCTGAAATACCTGAAGAATGGATTAAAAAAGTTAGAGCGTGGAATCGAATTAATAGGCAGTTTAAAAAACGTAGAGATGGTTATTTAATTCCCGATAATAACCTGGAATATTTTATATATCAAACTCTAATTGGTTCTTATCCGTTTAATATTGAGAATAATGAGAACTATCTTAAACGCATTAAGCAGTACTTAATTAAATCAATGCGTGAAGCTAAAGAACATTCTTCATGGACAAGAAATGATACAGATTATGAAACTGCTGCACTTACGTTTATTGAAAGCATTTTAAATAACAACAGCGAATTTTATAATGATTTTTCTTCTTTCCAAAAGAAGATAGCTTTTTACGGAGTGTATAACTCGCTATCTCAAACTTTAATTAAAATTACTTCTCCGGGAATACCGGATTTTTACCAGGGAACCGAATTATGGGATCTTTTTTTAGTAGATCCCGATAACCGCCAGCCGGTCGATTATCAATTAAGGAGAGAATATTTAAATGAAATTGTTGAACAAGATTCAAGAATAAAAACAAATGATAACAGGATTTCTTTTTTACAAAATTTATTAACAAATCCTTCGGACGGGAAAATTAAATTATATATGACTTACAAATCTCTTCAGGTTAGGAATGATAATTTAGAGATTTATGACGAAGGAAATTTTATACCTTTAGAAACCGGCGGAAAATATAAAGATAATATAATTTCCTATACAAGAAATTTTGAAGGAAATTCCGTTATAACTATCGCACCAAGATTTCTTACAACTATAGTTGAAGAAAATAATTTTCCGATCGGTACCGATGTTTGGGAAGATACTTATATTAAAATGGATAAAATTAATTCAACTTCTTTGAAGAATAACCTTACCGAGGAAATGTTTAAGAAGACAGATAAAATATTAATAGGAGAAATATTTAAGAATTTTCCTTTCGGATTACTTACTAGTTAAATTCAAAAAAAACTAACCACAAGCCACAAATTTATCCACCGAAACTTGCCTTCTGAAAGATTCATTCTGCAGGCAGGCTTCAGCGAAGGTGGACAACGAACAATAAACTATAGAGAATCCCATTCTATAACAGTTTTTATTCCGTGTGATGAATCAATTTCTAGTGCTTTTGAAATTTCTGTATAATGAAATTTATTGGATATGATTTCTTCAACTGTATTTTCCCACTTTAAATTTGCTTTTTGAAGATCGCTAATTGCCATATTATAATGACCTATGCTAGCATTAACACTTCCCAGCCATACATGATTCATCAATACCATTTTTCTGATTAATTCATCACCTAAAATGTTAACCGGATGATTCCCTCCCGGAATTCCAGATAAGACATAAATTCCGTTTATCCCTATTGTATCAAGCAACTGAAATTCCAGTTTTGTAACTCCGGCAGCTTCCAGAACAAAGTCCATTGCACCAATTTTTTCATCTATATCTGTAGTTTTAACTTTTCTGCCATCGATATATTTACCTCCAATTTCTTTCAAAAGAGAGGGGCGCTTTGAATCTTCGTCGACAATATCAAGACCATATACATCTGCATTTCTTAACCTTAATACTACTGCCGATAATAAACCAACAGGTCCTAATCCTGCAACTAATGCTTTTCTTCCTTCAAGCCATGAAGATGCTTTTACTCCCGGTATCCTGGCTTCCTGTATTAATAAAGAGTCATCAATAGCTTTTTCTATCACCGATGTAGGTTCGGCTAAAACGCCGATAGATGCAATTTCTTTAGGTACCCTAACTATGTATTTTTCACTATCTACTACAAATTCAGCCTGATAGCCGTGTAAACCTTTTATACCGCGTTCTTTATATTCACCGGTATAGCACATATCGCTTCGTCCATTTAAACACGGATAGCACTTACCGCAACCCCGTCTAACTATAAATAAAGCATAGTCTCCTTTTTTAACTTTTGAAACCTCTTTACCAACGTCCACAACTTTCCCGAACATTTCATGCCCGATTATAAGATGATCTTCGTTGTATGGTGCATCTGCTCTTCCTCCTTCTATTTCTTCACGATCAGTTCCGCAAATACCTACTTGTAATACCTTTAACTTTATGTCATCAGGAAATTGAATTTTAGGTTCAGGAGCATCAATTATTTTTAGATCTCCTTTGCCCGGTTTTATTGCTAAAGCTTTCATATTATTTATCTCTATTTAATTCTTTCTAAAAATATTTAAGTATCTATAATCCTTTATAGTACAATAATAGTTAGTAATAAAATTGTTTATAATCCTTACTGTTTCCGCGGTTTCTTTCATCACTTAACTGCTTGTCTAAATTCAATGCAGCGCTAATCATTCCCAGGTGAGTAAATGCCTGGGGATAATTGCCAAGAGCTTCACCTTGTTCACCTAATTGTTCAGAGAACAAACCAAGGTGATTAGAATACCCCATCATTTTTTCAAAAAACAATCTTGCTTTTTGAAGCTGCCCCGCTCCCGATAAACATTCAATATACCAGAAGGTGCACATTGAAAAAGTCCCTTCTCCTGTTTTCAAACCATCTGCAGCGGCTTCTTTAAATCTATACCTGTAAACTAAGGAATCTGAAACAAGATCCTTTTCAATAGCTTTTAAAGTTGAAAGCCATCTTGGATCTTTTGGACTGACAAACCTGATTAACGGCATTAGTAATGTTGCTGCGTCAACTGAATCAGCGTCTTTATATTGTACAAACGTTTTTCTTTTTTCATTCCAAAACTCAGTATAAATTTCGTTATAAATTTTATCTCTTTCTTCTTTCCATTTTGAAGGATATGGGAAGGAACTCATTTCTGCAAGCCGAACCGCACGGTCTAATGCAACCCAGCACATAAACCTGGAATAAAGAAAGTTCCTTTTACCACCTCTCACTTCCCATATTCCCTGGTCTTTTTGATCCCAGTTTTTTGCAACCCAATTTATTTGTTTTGAAATATCATTCCAGAAATCATGTGAGATACGGTTTCCATATTTGTTAAACAAATAAACCGAATCCATCATTTCTCCATATATATCAAGCTGAAGCTGATTATTTGCATCATTACCTATTCTAACCGGAGATGATTTCTTATACCCTTCAAGGTTTGATAAAATAGTTTCGTTAGGTACGCCTTTCCCGCTAATAGTATACATTAAACCTAAATTACCTGCTTCACCAATATCTTCACATTGTTTTTCAACCCATTTCATAAATTGTTCGGCTTCTTTAGTATACCCGAGACTTAAGAATGTATAAATAGTAAATGAAGCATCGCGAATCCATGTATACCGGTAATCCCAATTTCTTGGTCCTCCTATATTTTCCGGCAAGCCGAAAGTAGGTGAAGCAATAACTGAACCGTAATCATACGATGTTAATAATTTTAAAACGAGTGCAGAACGGTGAACCGTTTCTCTCCATCTTCCCTTATAACGTGAAGCATCTATCCAGCTTTTCCAGTAGTTCATTGTTTCATAAAGTTTTTTTGTAACCATATCGGATAAATTGTATTGAGGTACATTGCCATCTTTTACAAGCTCTAAAATAAAATCTGCTCTTTCACCTGCCTTTAAAGTAAATTCGGCAAAACCATCACCATTCTTAATTTCAATTGGAACATTGCTTTTTAATCTTATAACTGTTTTATCTTCTCCCTCGCTTTCAAATAATATAGAGTTATCATGCATATTTGCTTTATGTTTTGATCGTGCATAGTTAAATCTTGGATTACAATTCATTCTATAGCTTAGTTCCCCTTTTATATTTGTAATTCTTCTCATTAGAATTTTCCCTTCATACAGATCTTCCACCGGCATAAAATCAGTCAGTTCACTTATTCCATTTTGCGAAAGAAATCTTGTAAGAAGGACATTTGTATCGGGTATATAAAGCTGTTTATTTTTAGGATCATCTATTATGGGATATATTTGAAAACATCCGCCTTTATTTTTATCCAGTAAAGCAGCAAATATTGTTGGAGAATCAAAGAATGGAAAACACATAAAGTCTATTGAACCATTTATGCCTACTAACGCAACGGTATTGAGATCCCCGATAACCCCATAATTTTCAATAGGTTGATAGTCACTCACAATATTACCTCTTTTATTTTCTAAAGATTTATTTAACCTGGTAAGCGATTGTTAAGGTTTAATCACCCTGCAAATGCTAAATACTTCTAACGATTTTATAATATAATTTATTTGATAAGTTATTGATGCTATTTGAATATTTTCTTTTCATTTTTTACTAACATACATAAGATATGGAAAATGATAAGTGCCTCATATCAATAAAAGTTTTTGTGAAGGAAATATATATTGTAAAACAAGTGTAAGTTTTATTTTATACAAATCAATAAAAGGCAAAAAAAGATTATGATAAAAGAAAAATCGAAACACAAATTCTTATAAATGGTCTGTTTAGCTCCTTTTCCGGCATACGAGATTTGGCGCATAAGTACTTAAAAATTTATTTTTGCCTGTAGAGGATTAAGAAAAATTAAATTATTTTACAGGAAAATAATTTATCACTAATAAAATGTCTGGTTCCGATTTAAATATTTATGATGTAATAATAGTAGGAAGTGGACCGGCCGGGGCCTCTGCTGCTTATGTTTTAGCAAAAGCCGGCAAAAAAATTCTTGTTTTAGAAAAAGAAAAGCTTCCAAGATATAAGACGTGCGGAGGAGGTTTAACTTTTAGGGGACTGAACTTAATTCCTTTGGATCTTTCTGAAATTATAGAAAGCACCTGTTATGCTACAGAGATAAACGATTTTGAGGCAAATGTTTGCTTTTTAACAAAAAGAGAAAAGCCTATAATATCCATGACCATGAGGAGCGAACTGGATTTTCATTTAATTAATGAAGCAAAAAAATTAGGTGCAGAAATAAAAGATGAAACCGAATTGAAAGATTTGAGTTACTTAGAAAATTATATAGAAGTAATCCTAAAAAATAAGGAGGAAAAGTTTCATTCTAAATTTCTAATTTCTGCCGAAGGAGCTTTAAGTTTGGCAGCGAAAAAATATTTTGGAAAGGATAATAGGAAGTTTTTGCCAGCGTTGGAATATGAAGTCTATGTTGATGATGATATTTTACATTATTTCAGAAATGCTGCCCGTTTTGATTTTGGAATTGTTCCCGGTGGATATGGGTGGGTTTTTCCAAAGAAAGATCATTTGTCCATTGGTGTATTAAGTATGAAGTTAAAAAACGGCAACTTGAATTATTATTTTTCGAAGTATTTGGAATCTTTGAGAATAAAGAAAATAAATAAATCGGATAGACATGGATTTGTTATTCCGTTAAATTTCAAGAAAACATTTGCAAAGAACAGAATTCTATTAATTGGAGATTCTGCCGGGTTTATCGATCCTATTACTGCAGAAGGAATAAGTTTTGCAGTTCAAAGCGGACAGCTCGCTGCAGATTCAATAATAAAAGGAAATTTAATACCTGAATTAGTTTGTAAAGAATATAATTACCAAGTATCAAAAAAAATTTTACCTGAATTGAAAGCAGGAAAATTTTTATCATTTTTTATCTATGGTTATAACAGTCTGCGCATTTGGATAGTTAGACTTTATGGCAAAAAATTAAGTGAATTGATGACAGATGTAGTTATGGGAGAAAAAAATTATAGTGAATTAGCGGGGAATCCTTTCAACTATTTTAAATTATTATTTAAGTGGTCTATTAAAAATATACAGAAACAGAAATTCCGGAACAACATAACTACATTTCAAACCGGTTCGTGATCTATCTTATTTAAATACATTCCGCAATTACTTCAATTTTTTTAACACACAAAATGAGTTAATATTTATTTTTTTATATCTCTCAAAATAAAAAGTAATTTCTTAATTTTGAATAGAAATTTGAATTTCATAAATTATGTTATGTTACTATACGGAAAAACTTCTTTCCATAGGTTAAATCTTTCCGTATAGAATCTGGAGGAATAAAAAAGGGATAATTATACGGCAAAAAATTCATTATCTAAACTTCCCTTTCTATAATAATATGTAAAATAGTTTAACGGAGAATAAGGTGAATAAAATATCAAAGGTTATAAAGGGATACCCTTTTTTATTGATAACTATTTTAGTCTCTATAATTTCAATCTTTTTTTTCTTTTATTTGCAGTCCCAAATCAATCTTTTTCCCGATAACACCGTAAAAAAGTTATATTACATTGATAACATTTCAAAAGCACATCTGAAAATTATCGAGAAGTTTAATCAAAAGTATAAAAATGAAATTGAAATTATCCCGGTAAATCTTCCTTTTTATCATTTTACAACAAATGATCGCAAAGAAATATTAACTCGTTCTCTGCGTAGTCGAAGCGATGGCATAGATATTTTTGCAGTTGATCTTATATGGATTCCAAGGTTTGCCAAATGGGGCTATTCGATGGAAAATTACTTTGATGAAAAAGTACTTAGCGGAGTTAATGAAAAAGCTCTAAAAGTATGTTATCACGAAGGCAACTTGGTTGCCTTCCCGCTTTTCCTGGATGTCGGAGTTTTATATTATAGGAAAGATTTAATTCGCAGCCTGCCTGATGGTAACACAATTGAAAAGAAGATTCAAAATTCTCTAACATGGAGCGAGTTTATTAATTTAGGAAAGAATTTTCATTCCATGAAAAACCCATACTATATTTTTACAGGAGGAAATTTTGAAGGAATGCTTTGCTGTTATCATGAAATGTTGTCTAATGATGAAAGCAACAATATATTTAATAAAAATTCAATTGATCTGAATACAAAAGCTTCTAAAAGAGCACTGCAGCAGCTGGTGGATTTTATTTATAATTATAAATTTTCTCCATAATACTTCAAAAAGCGGCTGCTAAAAATGTACCGGTAGTGTTAAGTGGACTGGTAAGCAATATACGTGATCAGGATCCTTTTATTTCCATAAAAGATAAGGAAGGAAATTCGGCAGATAAAGAGTATAAAATTGCCAGGCGGCTGGAAGCTGAAGGTGAGATTGATAAAGCAAGAAAATATTATATTGAAGCGAAGGATCTGGATGCTTTACGGTTCCGCGCACCGGAAGAATTTAATATTATCTT